>Ga0335083_10004583_pt1 | contig 17572 bp, 16 predicted proteins | sample Lox_Sample_42_FD_206716 | JGI IMG/M metagenome (GOLD analysis project Ga0335083, IMG submission 206716) | Soil microbial communities from Loxahatchee National Wildlife Refuge, Florida, United States - Lox_Sample_4.2 | ecosystem: Environmental > Terrestrial > Soil > Wetlands | place: USA...
CAGTCCATCGGATCGCCCCCGTGCGCCCGGTTCGTGCTCATTCTGCCGCCATCCTCAGGACTCCCCCACAAGCCTTCGCACCGCACGCCCGGCCCGCGCGATGCTACCGCGATGGGCAGCACGCAGCGTCTGACGTATGCTGCGGCCGGCCGCACCCGCCGCATCATTGACATAAGCGCCTGATCCAAAAGAGCATCCCGGACTGCATGAGCGACGAGACCCTGCTGAATGCCCTCGCCTCCTTCGAGCACGCGCGTGTACTGGTGCTCGGGGACGTGATGCTGGACCGGTTCGTATACGGCTCGGTCGAGCGCACCTCCCCGGAGGCCCCGGTGCCGGTGCTGGCGCTCGGCAGGACCTCCGACATGCCGGGCGGGGCCGCCAACGTCGCGCGCAACGTGGTGGCCCTCGGGGCGCGGGTGCAGCTGCTGGGCGTGGTCGGAGAGGATGCGACCGGTGCGCAGCTGCGTACTCACCTGGCCGCGCTCGCTAACCTGCAGGCGCAGCTGGTCGCGGATGCGGGACGCCCCACCACGACCAAGACCCGCTACGTGGCGGACCGGCAGCAGATCCTGCGCACCGACCTCGAGAACTGCGGACCGCTCGCGGCGGCCGTCGCCGAGGCGGTGCTGGCGCGCTTTCGCGCAGCCCTGGCCGACACGGACGTCGTGATCCTGTCGGACTACAACAAGGGCGTGCTGAATGCCGCGGTGACCGCCGCCGCCATCGCCGCCGCCCGCAGTGCCGGCAAGCCGGTACTGGTCGACCCCAAGGGCCGCTCGTTCGAGAAGTACCGCGGTGCGACGGTGCTCACGCCCAACAAGCAGGAGCTGCAGGGCGCCTGCGGCCACGACTGCACCAGCGACGAGCAGGTGATCGAGGCCGCGCGCTCCGTCCTGGCGCAGGGAATCTGCTCCACCGTGGTCGCCACCCGCGGCAAGGAGGGCATGACCATCGTGCAGGCCGACGGGCGTGCGCAGCACATCCGCACCGTGGCCACCGAGGTCTACGACGTCACCGGCGCGGGGGACACCGCGGTCGCCGCGATGGCGGTCAGCCTGGCGGCCGGGGCGGACATCAGCGCCGCGGCGCGCCTGGCCAACATCGCAGCCGGCATCGCGGTCGGCAAGTACGGCACCGCCACGGCCAGCGGCGACGAGATCCTCGAGCGCCTGCGCAGCGCCGACGACGGCGGCACCGCCGAGAGCAACTACACGCTCGAGCGTGCCCGGCTGCTGGCGGCGCACTGGCGCCGCCTCGGGCTCAAGGTGGCCTTCACCAACGGCTGCTTTGACATGCTGCACCCGGGGCACGTGTCGCTGCTCACCCAGGCGCGCCACACCGCCGATCGCCTGGTGGTGGGACTCAACTCGGACGCCTCGGTGCGGCGCCTGAAGGGTGCCGGTCGGCCGGTGCAGAGCGCCGGGGCGCGCGCCCTGGTACTGGCATCGCTGCGCCACGTCGATGCGGTCGTGATCTTCGAGGAGGACACGCCGCTTGGGCTCATCCAGGCGCTCGAGCCCGACGTGCTGGTAAAGGGGGCCGACTACACCGTGGCCACGGTGGTGGGCGCCGATCTGGTCCTGAAGCGCGGCGGCCGCGTGGTGCTCGCCGAGCTCCTGCCCGCCCACAGCACCACCGAGACCATCCGCCGCATGACGGCCGGCGGCAAGGCGTGAGCGGTGGCGCGCGGCGCACGGTGGTCCTCGACCGCGACGGTACCATCATCGTCGACCACGGCTATCTCGATGATCCCGGGAAGCTCGAGTTCCTGCCGGGGGCGCTCGCCGGGCTGCGCGCCTGGCGTGCGCGCGGCAACCGCGTGATCATCGTCAGCAACCAGTCCGGCATCGGGCGCGGGCGCCTCACGCGGCCGCTCGTGGATGCGATCAACGAGCGGCTGCTGCGGATGATCGAGCACGGCGGCGCCCACATCGACGCCGTCTACTATTGCCCGCACGCTCCCGAGGATGGCTGCGACTGCCGCAAGCCCGCGACGCGCCTGGTCGAGGATGCCGCACGCGAGCTCGGGTTCGACCCGCGCCTGACGGTGGTGGTGGGCGACAAGAGCAGCGACGTCGAGCTCGGCCAGCGCCTCGGCGGCACGAGCCTGCTGTTGTCGGCGGACGGTACGACCAGCGACCGGCTGCCCGCCGAGCCGGACTACGTCGTCGCCAGCCTCGAGGCGGCGGCGCAGATCACCGCGCAGCTTGAGGACGACCGCATGGACCGGCCGCGCGGCGCAGGCGCATGAAGACCTACCTGGTAACCGGCGGCGCCGGCTTCATCGGTTCGAACATCGCCGCCCGCCTGGCGCAGGACGGGGCCGACGTGGTGGTGTGTGACTGGCTGCGCACCGACGAACGCTGGCGCAACCTCGCGCACCACGAGATCGCCGACGTCATCGCCCCCGAGGCCCTGTCCGCGTGGCTCGGCCACCACGGGATCGGCCTCGAGGCCGTGGTGCACATGGGTGCCAACAGCTCCACGACCGAGAGCGACGCGGACCTGATCTACCGGCAGAACAGCCGCGCCACCCTCGACCTCATCGAGTGGTGCACGCAGCACTCCAAGCGGCTGATCTACGCCTCATCGGCGGCCACCTATGGCGACGGCAGCGCGGGCTTCGACGATGCGCCCGGCAGCACGGCGCTGGCACGCCTGCGGCCGCTGAACGCCTATGGCTGGAGCAAGCACCTGGTGGACCGGCGGCTCACGCGGCTCTCCGAGCGGCGTGCGCCGCTGCCAGCGCAGGTCGTGGGCCTGAAGTTCTTCAACGTCTACGGCCCGAACGAGTGGCACAAGGGCGGCATGCAGAGCGTGGTGGCGCGCAACTTCCCCGCGGTCGAGCGCGGCGAGCCGGTACGCCTGTTCCGCAGCGCTCGGCCCGACTACCCCGACGGCGGGCAGAAGCGCGACTTCATCTACGTGCGCGACTGCGTCGAGGTGGTGAGCTGGCTGCTCGCGAACCCCCAGGTATCCGGGATCTTCAACGTCGGCTCGGGGCAGGCCCGAACGTGGCTCGACCTGGCGCGCGCACTGTTCGCCGCCTGCGGCCGACCCGAGCGCATCGAGTTCATCGACATGCCGCCGCAGCTCGCCGGCAAGTACCAGTACTTCACCGAGGCGCGCATGGAGCGCCTGCGCCATGCCGGCTATGCGCAGCCCTTCACCTCGCTCGAGGATGGCGTGCAGGACTACGTGCGCACCTACCTGCGCGCAGGCGACCCTTACCGCTGAAGGGAGCGTCAGGCCGCGCCGTGCAGCCGGGAGCGCGCCGGCAAAGTGCGCCAGGCGCCGAACACCTCGGCCACCGTGAGCTGGTCCACGCGCTGCACCCGCGGCGGCCCGCCGAGCGCGCGCACCGTCGAGCCCGTCGCACTGCGGGGCAGCCACTGGCGCGGGTTCTCCGCGCCGTAGAGCACCAGGAGCGGCAGGCCGCAGGCGGCGGCCGCATGCGCCGGACCGGTGTCGATCGAGATCATGCTGTCGGCGACGGCGCACAGCGCCAGCAGGCGCCGCAGCGGCAACGCCGCCGCACGGACCTCCGGCCGGCCGCTGTGGTGCGCGAGTTCCTCGAGCAGCGCCGATTCCTGCGGCGCACCGCACAGCACCACGCGTACCTGGGGGTCCACGCCGAGGATCTGCGCGATGAGCGCCGTCCAGTGCGCCGCTGGCCACGCCTTGTCGTCGCCGCTGCCCGCCTGGTAGCGCTCGCGGTGGCGGCTCATGGTGCGGAAATTGCCCGCCTGGATCAGCACCAGGGGATGCCCGGACAGGCCCCGCTCGCGCAGCCATCCGGCAACATCGGCCGCGTCGGCGGCGTCCGTGTACAGGCGTGGCGCCCAGGGCGCGCCCGCTGCGGGCACCGGGTATGCCGCCGCCGCGACCGCCGCCGGCGTCCGCTCCCCGAAGCGCACCAGGCGCTCGATCCAGGGTTCATCCGGCGCCGCGGGCTGATCGCCGATGAACAGGCAGCGTGCCGGGTCGATTCCCCCCAGGCGCAGGAAGCGCCGGATCCTGGGCACCTGGCGCGGCTGGTACTCGCACACGTAGACCGGGCCCGGCGCAGCGCGCCTGAGTGCAGCCAGTGCCTGCCAGCCCACGGCCCGCAAGAGCAGCGGCGAGTGGCGCGGCAGGTCGTAGAGACATCCCACGTCGGGATGCGATCCGAGCAGCGGTGCATTCCACGGTCCCGCGGCCAGGACGAGGCACGCGCGGCCGTAGCGCGCGTGCAGTTCCTGCAGCAGGGCGGTGAGGATCACCATGTCACCCAGCCGCCCGAAGCGCACGACCGCGGGGGTGAGGGGCGCGGGGGCCGGCTCGGCGTGGTCGCGCGTCACGCGCGTCGCAGGCGGTGCGGGTGCAGTCGGAGGGCGCACATCTCGGCGGCAGAGTCTAACGAATCCCCCACGGGGCCGGAACCGAGTGCAGCGTGCGGCATCAGGGCACCTGCACGCTGGCCGCGCCGCGCACCACGGTGTAGTTCAAGGGCGCAAGGCCAAAGGCGGCGGTGCGCTCCTGGATCTGGCGGAAGATCGCCGCGGCACGCGCGGGGTTGCGCTCGAGGCGCGGCGTGCCGCTGGTGCGCAACGTCTCACCATATCCGAGCGCTACCGGGAAGAGCGTGACGCCCGCGAGCCGCCCGCCGCTGAAGCGGACCTGGGCGAGGACGGATTCGAAGGTGTAGGGCGTGGCGAAGGAGGCGGCATTGAGCGGCGCGGTCAGGTCGTAGTCGGTGGCGCGCTCCGGGTGCGCATACGACTGCTCCAGCAGCGGGCGATTGAGGGCGAACAGCTCGCCCGGCACCGGCTCCTGGATGTCGCTCCAGAAGAAGTTCGCGAGCCCGTAGAAGACCGGCCGGCCGTGGTAGACCTCGAACGGCCCGAGGTTGTGGATCCCCGTGGCGGCAAACACGTCGGCCCCGGCATCGATGGCGCCATGCGCCAGCACCTTGAGGAACTCCCCCGGCACCATGGGCTTGCCATGCTCGCAGTCCCACGAGCACTCGTGGGCGTGCACCGCGACGATCACCAGGTCGGCGTGCTGGCGCGCCTCGCGGATCGAGCGCCCGATGCTCTCGAGGTCGGCGCGGTCGATCTGGTACTCGTTGAAATCCCGCTCGTCGAGGACGTAGCTGGTGCCGTTCAGGGTCAGTGCCGCGGGGGTCGCGCCGCAGCTGCGCTGGTACAGCTGGCAGTCGGCCGCCGCCAGCTGAGCCAGCGCCGCGGCACGCACGTGCACCCTGAGGGACAGGTGCACCGCGCTCAGTCCTGCGCGTCCCGGAGCGCTGCCGTGCGGGTCGCGGGCATCGGTCGTCGGCCGGAAGGTGGTGGCGAAGGCCACCAGCGCCACGCGGCCCCTGCGGCTCTCGTAGTACGCGGGCGCCCGTGCCAGCGCCGCCGTCTCCCCGCAGCCGGCGTAGGCAATGCCGGCATCGTCCAGGTGCTGGCCGGTCTCGCGCATGCCCTCCAGTCCCCAGTCCATCGCGTGGTTGTTGGCGCGGCCGACGATGCTGACCCCCATGCGCTTGAGGTCGGGCGCCACCTGTGGAAGTCCGATGTTGGCCCAGTCGCCGTCGAACGGGTAAGGCGCGCCGCGGAACCGGCGGATGTCGATCAGCGTCGTCTCGAGGTTGCCGAAGGTCGCATCGCTGCTGCGCATGAGCCTCAGCAGGTCATCGAAGCCCGGCACCGGGGCCGCCTGCGTCAGGGGGCGCGCGATGATCATGTCGCCCACCAGCACCAGGGTGAAGCCGTCGGCGACGCTCAGGTGACTCTCCTGGTCCAGTGGGCGGCGCGGATCGAACTGCTCCGGGTGCCGGACCTGAGGGTCGGCGGACGGCCAGACCGGTTCGGCATGCGCGGCGCGGACCGCGCAGCTCAGCAGCACGCTGAGGATCACCATCGAGGGACGCAGGCTGGGGACGGACATCTTGCTCAGTCCTTCGTGGGGTGGTGGCCGCGCGCGCCCGCGGCGCGGCGGTAGATCGGTGCCGCGAGCGTCTGGCGGCGGTCACGGCTCGGGGCACAACCGAAGGTAGTGCGATACAGGCGCGAGAAGTGCTCGAGGGAGCGGAATCCGGCGGTCAGAGCCACCTCGGTGACCGACAGGTCGGTCTGCTCCAGGAGATTGTGGGCGCGCGACAGCCGCAGCCCCAGGTAGTAGCCGGTCATCGTGCTGCCGGTGAAGCGCCGGAAGTTGCGCCGCAGGTGGCGTGCGGATACCTGCAGGCGGCGCGCGAGCTCATCCGCCGCCAGCGGCTCATCCAGGTGGCGCTGCATGAGGGCGATCGCGGCGTGCACGAGTTCATCGGCATTGCCGCTGCCGGTCCCGCCGTGCAGCTGCCGCTGTGCGGCTGCCCGGGGCCGGCCAAGCAGCATCTCCTGCGCCACCTCCTCGCCCAGCGTGCGACCGCATTCGCGGCGCACCAGGTGCAGCATGAGTTCGAGGACCGTGGTACCGCCGGCGCAGGTCAGGCGCCCGCGCTCCGCGGTGTAGATCTGCTCACGCGCACTCACGCGCGGGTAGCGCTCCCGGAAGCCGTCCAGGTTCTCCCAGTGCACCGCGGCGCAGTGGCCATCGAGGAGGCCGGCGTCTGCGAGCACCTCGCTGCCGGTCTCGACGCCGCCGATCTCGGTGCCGGCCGCGGCGATGCGCAGCAGCGCCGCGCGCAGGCGGGCGTGTCCCACGTGCTGCTTGGGGTCGAAGCAGGCCAGCACCAGCAAAGTGTCGAGCTGCTGCCGGGTACCCAGGGCGGCATCGGCGGCGACGTCCGCGCCGTTGCTGGCGCGCACCGGGCCCCCATCGAGGGACAGCCGTACCCAGGCAAAGCGGGTGCGCTGCGCGCGCCAGTTCGCCAGGAACAGCGGCTGCACGGCCGCAACCAGCCCGAAGTACGAGAACTCGGGCAGCAGCAGAAATCCCACCCTGTACGGTCGCGTCCTGTCCATCGGCTTCCCGGGCATTGCGGCCAGCCGCCTGATCTTGGGTCGCGGCGGCGCGGCGGCTTGATGAAAACGGCCATTCCGCCCATGTCCGTATCGCGCAGCTGGCCGAATCCGTCAAGTCATCCCGCCGGCCGCGGCTAGATTCGCGCTCCATGCACCCCGACAGCCAGCGCAACCTCGCGGCGCTCCCGAGCACGGTCCGCGGCCGCCTGCAGCGGCTGCTGCAGCCGCGCAGCGTCGCGCTGATAGGCGGCGGAGCCTGCGCGGCGGTCATCCTCCAGTGCCGCCAGCTCGGGTACGGCGGCCGCCTCTGGCCGGTGCACCCGCGCCTTGCGGAGATCGAGGGAGTCCCGGCCTACCGCAGCGTCGGCCAGCTGCCGCACGCCCCGGATGCCGCCTTCGTCGCCGTCAATCGCAACGCCACCGTCGAGGTGGTGCGCTCGCTCGCCCTGCGCGGCAGCGGCGGTGCGGTGTGCTATGCCGCGGGATTTGCGGAGACCGGGCCCGACGGCCGGCAGCTGCAGCGGGACCTCGCCACCGCGGCCGCCGGCATGCCCTTCTTCGGCCCCAACTGCCACGGCTTCATCAACTACCTGGACGGCGTCGCGCTGTGGCCCGAGCAGCAGGGCGGCCGTCGCGAGCAGCGCGGGGTCGCCCTGGTCACGCAGTCGGGGAACATCGCGCTCAACCTCACCATGCAGACCCGCGGCGTGCCGCTCAGCCACGTGGTGACGCTCGGCAACCAGGCCAACCTGACGCTCGCGGACGCGATCGAGGCACTGATCGAGGACGAGCGGGTCAGCGCGATCGGGATGCACATCGAAGGCGTCTGCGAGCCGGCGCATTTCCTGCGCGCCGCAGCACGCGCCCGCGCGCGCGGCATCGCGCTGGTGGCGCTCAAGTCCGGCCGCTCCACCCTGGGCGCCAGCCTCGGGCTCAGCCACACCGCCTCGCTGGCGGGCGCCGATGCGGTGGCCTGCGCCTTCCTGCGGCGCGCCGGTGTGGCGCGCGTGAACTCGCTCCCGGTGCTGCTCGAGACCCTGAAGCTGCTGCACGTGGGCGGCGCGCTGCGCGGCCGCGAGATCGCCTCGATGAGCTGCTCCGGCGGGGAAGCGGGCCTGGTCGCCGATGCGGGCGGCGCGCACGGGGTGCACTTCCGGCCCTTCACGCAGTCACAGGCACGCCGGGTGCGCGCAACGCTCCCCGAGATCGCCCACGTCACCAACCCGCTCGACTACCACAACTTCACCTGGGGCGATCCGGCGGCACTCGAGGCCACCTACTCGGCGGTCCTCCAGTCCGGCTTTGACCTGAGTCTGCTGCTGCTGGACTTCCCCCGCACCGACCGCTGCTCGGACGCAGGCTTCGATGCGCCGCTGCAGGCCTTCATCAATGCGGCATCACGCACGCGGGGCCGGGCCGCCGTGGTGGCGACGCTACCCGAGAGCCTCCCCGAGACGCGGGCGCGGGCGCTGCTCGATGCCGGCGTGGCCCCGTTGAACGGGCTCGAGGAAGCGCTGGCCGCCATCGATGCCGCCGCCAGCTGCGGCAGCGCGCCGCTCAACCTGAGCGAGCCGGTGTCGGGCGCGAGCGGCCCCGACCCGGCGCACGCCCGGGTGTGGTCCGAGTGGGCGGCGAAGCAGGCGCTGCGCAGCTATGGGCTGAGCGTCCCACGCGGCCACAAGGTCGCCTGCCCCGCCGCCGCGGTCACCGCGGCCGAGGATCTGGGCTACCCGGTCGCCATCAAGGCAACCGGCAGCTCGATCACGCACAAGAGCGAGATCGGCGCCGTGCGTCTCGGGTTGAGGGATGCCGCGGCAGTGCGCGCGGCGGCGGCGCAGCTGCAGGCCGCCCACCGCACCGAGCTGCTGGTGGAGGAAATGGTGAGCGGCGCGGTCGCCGAGCTGATCGTGGGGGTGGCGCGCGACGCCGCGTTCGGGCCCTACCTGGTGCTCGGATCGGGCGGAGTGCTGGTCGAGCTGGTCGGCGATCGTGTCACGCTGCTGATGCCCGCGTCCGAGGCCGAGATCCGCGCCGCACTGGGCTCCCTGCGGGCATCGCGGCTGCTGGGCGGGTACCGCGGGCGTCCGGCCGGCGACGTGGACGCGGCGGTGCGGGCCATCGCCGCGATCCAGGGGTTCGCGCTGGCGCAGCACTCGCGCCTGGTGGAGCTCGACGTCAACCCGCTCCTCGTCTGCGAGCGCGGGGCCATCGCGGTGGATGCGCTGCTGCGCATGGCCGGCGACTGAGGGGGAGCCGTGCCGGAGAGTGTCCATACGAGCTGTCGCGACGGGGTCTTCGAGATCGTCCTCGACCGGCCGAAGGCCAATGCGATAGACGCCACGACCAGCCGCGAGCTCGGTCAGGCCTTCGCCCGGTTCCGGGACGACCCGCGCGCGCGCGTCGCCATCGTCAGCGGCGCCGGCGAGCGCTGCTTCTGTGCCGGGTGGGACCTGGTGGCCGCCGCCAACGGCGAGCCGCCGGATGCGGACTATGGGGTTGGCGGGTTCGGCGGCCTGCAGGAGCTTCCCGGTCTGAACAAGCCGGTGATCGCCGCGGTGAACGGCATGGCCGTCGGGGGTGGCTTCGAGCTGGCGCTCTCGGCCGACCTGATCGTCGCCGCCGAGCACGCGCGCTTCGCGCTGCCGGAGATCAAGGCCGGCACGCTCGCCGAGTCGGCGACACTGCGACTGCCACGCCGCCTGCCCTACCACCTCGCGATGGAGCTGCTGCTGCTCGGCCGCTGGATGGATGCGCGCGAGGCGCACGGGCGCGGCCTGGTGGGCTGGGTGTGGCCCGGCGGCGAACTCATGGCGCGCTCGAGGCAGCTGGCCCGCGCACTGGCCGAGGGTCCACCGCTGGTGTTTGCCGCCATCAAGGAGGTGGTGCGCGAGAGCGAGACCCAGTCGTTCGCCGAGGGCATGGCTGCGATCCGCACCCGGCGGTTCCCGACGGTGGCGGCGTTGTACGCCAGCGCCGACCGGCGCGAGGGGGCGCAGGCCTTCCGCGACAAGCGGCCGCCGCGCTGGCTCGGTCGCTGATGCAGATCGAGAGCCGCTCGATCGACTACGTGCCCGCCCGGGAGCGGCATGGCCGGGCCTGGCACCTGTGGCCGGTGTGGTTCACCGGCGGCACCCAGCTGGCGAGCGTCGCGACCGGCGTCATCGGCATTGCGCTCGGCGCGAACTTCGCCTGCAGCGCGCTGGCCGCCAGCGCCGGCTGTGCGCTCGGCACCTTCTTCATGGCGCTGCATTCGGCGCAGGGCCCGCAGCTGGGGCTGCCGCAGATGATCCAGTCGCGCCCGCAGTTCGGCTACATGGGTGCACTGCTGGTGTGGGTGATCGCGCTCATCAGTTATGTGGGCTACAACGCCTTCAACGAGGTCCTCGGCGGGGATACTGCGCGGCGCCTGTGGGGATGCAACGCGCACGCCGGCGGCACCGTGTTCACGCTGCTGGCCCTGGCCGTCTCGGTGGTCGGGTACGACCTCATCCACCGGGCGCAGCGCGGGCTGGCGTACCTGCTGATCGTGGTGCTGCTGTTCTTCACCATCGGCGCCGCACTGCGGCTGCACCTGCCGGCGCAGTCCTGGTCACTGCGCCCCTTCCCGGCCACGGCGTTCCTGACGCAGTTCTTCGCCGCCGCCGCCTACCAGCTGAGCGGCGCCTTCTACGTGTCGGACTACTCGCGCTACCTGCCGCGCGAGGTGGGGGTGCGTGCGCCCTTCTACTGGACCTACGGCGGCGCCTTTGTCGGCAGCCTGTGGGCAATGCTGGTGGGGACGGCGGCCGCCGCGGTCTTCCCCCGGCTGTCGGTCGCCGCGGCGCTGAGCGCGGCCGGGGACCTGGTGTGGCCGGGCTGCGGCGGGATACTGCTGGCGGTAGCGCTTATGGGGCTCCTTACCATGACCAGCCTCAACTATTACGGCGCCTCGCTGACGCTGCTCAGCGTCGTCGACTCACTCAGCCCCTTGCGGGCGACGCGCGCCAAGCGGGTCGGCAGCGTGCTCGCGGTCGGGCTGACGGCACACCTGCTCGCGTACGGGTTCACGGGCGACTTCGTGCGCGCCTTCAGCGACCTGCTGGCGATCCTGCTATGCCTGTTCACCCCGTGGACGGCGATCAACCTGGTGGACTTCTACCTCGTGCGTCGCACGCACTACTCGATCCGCGAGATCTTCAACCCGCATGGGCTCTATGGACGCTGGAACTGCCGCGGCCTTGCCGCCTACGCCCTGGGCTTCGCCGCCATGCTGCCGTTTGTTCACACCGAGCTCTACGAGGGCCCGCTGGCGCACCTGCTGGGCGGGGCGGACGTCTCGATGCCGGTGGGACTCGTGGTCGCAGCCGGCATCTACTACTGCAGCTACCGCCGGGTGGACCTCGGGCCCGAGTTCGCCTCCGCACGCAGGGCCGACAGCGGGCTGGATGCGGAGTGCCGCGCATGAGGCGCGATGGGGTGTTCATCACCTGCGCAGTCACCGGCTCGGGAGACTCGGCCGGCAAGTCGCCGCACGTGCCGGTGACCCCGAAGCAGATCGCCGCCGCAGCCCTGGAGGCGCACGCAGCCGGCGCCGCCATCGTGCATCTCCACGTGCGCGATCCCGCGACCGGCAGGGCGAGCCGCGATCCGGAGCTGTTCCGCGAACTGTGCGAGCGCGTGCGCGAGCGCAACGCCGAGGTGATCCTCAATCTCACCGGCGGCATGGGGGGCGACCTGGTGTTCGGGCCGGACGAGCGGCCGCTGGAGTTCGCAGGCGGCACTGACTTCGCGGGGCCGCACGAGCGCGCCCGGCACATCCTTGCCCTGCGCCCCGAGATCGGCACGCTGGACTGCGGGTCACTCAACTTCGGGGAGACCCTTTACGGCACCAGTCCCCGCTTCCTGCGCCAGATGGCCCGCGCCTACCGCGAGTGCGGCGTGCGGCCCGAGGTCGAGGTCTTCGAACTCGGCCACATCGAGCTCGCGCGGCAGCTGCTGGCCGAGGGAGCGCTCGACCCCGGCGCCCTCTTCCAGCTGTGCCTCGGGGTCCGCTTTGGCGCACCCGCCACCCCGCAGGCGGCCCTCGCGATGCGCCAGGCACTGCCGCCCGCGGTGACCTGGTCGGCATTCGGGGTGGGGCGCATGCAGATGCCGATGGTCGCCCAGACCGTGCTGCTCGGGGGCAATCCGCGCGTCGGGCTCGAGGACAACCTGTACCTGGAGAAGGGGACGCTCGCGACCAACGGCCAGCTGGTGGAGCGCGCCGTGCGCATCGTCGAGTCGCTTGGAGCGCGGGTAATGAGCTGCGCCGAAACCCGCCGCCACCTCGCGCTCGCGGGCGGCGCCTGAGCCGACCGGCTCACGCGCCGATCTGCTACCTTTCAGCTCCCTTGACGCGCCTGCTGCCCAGCGCGAGGCCCGGCCTCGGGCATGCGGCGGCGTGCCGGAGCCTGCGATGCCCATTCCGCGCCTGGCGACGCTGATCATCACGTTCGTACTTGCCGCGACCCCGGCCGCCGCAGCTGGCCCGCCACGCGGGTCCGAGGAGCTGCGCCCGCAGGACGGGCGCGTCTACCTGCCGGCGGGAAACGGGGAGTTCGCCGCGCTCGCGCATGCGCCCGCGACCTTCAGGTTCGGCGGCGTGCTCCACGGCGCGGTCTACGAGATCGAGGTGCCGCGCGAGCGCTGGAACGGCGTGCTCGTCATGTGGGCGCACGGCTACGCCGGCAGCGATCCGCAGCTGGGAGTCGACGAGCCGCCGATCCGGCGCCACCTGATAGAGCACGGCTATGCCTGGGCGGCGTCCAGCTTCAGCCACAACGGCTACGACGTACGCTCGGGAATCGAAGACACCAACGACCTGGAACTCTCGTTTGTGCAGCTGGCACGCGAGCATCACGTGACGCTTCCGGCACCCCGCCGCGCGTTCATCGCGGGAGGTTCGATGGGCGGCCACATCGCCGCGGCGGCGATCGAGCGCGAGACGCTCGGCGATGCCCTCCACAAGGTGCATTACGCCGGCGCGCTGCCCCTGTGCGGGACGCTGGCGGACACCGCGATCGCGGACTACTTCGCGGCCTATCACCTGGCAGCCTTCGCGGTCGCGGGCGTCCCCGCGCCGGCCTACCCCATTGCGGACTGGCGCTCACGGCAGCAGGCGGTGCGCAGCCGGCTCTGGCGCGAGTTTCCGGCCGTCGTTACCGGGCGGGGGGAGCGCTTCCGGGCGATCCTCATGAACCTCACCGGCGGGACACGGCCGTTCTTCGCCGAGGGCTTCGCAGATCCGGGCGTGCAGGAACTGCTGTGGGCCAAGGGCGACCGGGACGGCACGCTCAATGGCATCCTGAACGGTAGCGTCGCCGACACCCGCGCGGTGGTCTACCGCTTCGAGACGAGCGGCGGCCCGCTCTCTGCCGAGGAGCAGTCCTTCAATGCCCGCATCGGCCGCGCAGTGCCGGTGACGGATGCCAACCGGCGCCGCCGCGACGGCCTGCGCTGGGTGCCGCAGATCCAGGGGGACTTCGACGTTCCGGTGATCACCCTGCACGCGCTCGGTGACCTGTACGTCCCGGTGCGGTTCGAGCAGATCTACCGCGAGCGCGCCAGCGCGCACGGGCGCGAGAAATTCCTGGTGCAGCGCCTGGTGCGCGCCGCGGCCCACTGCGGGGTCACGCCACTGGAGGCTGCCGCGGCCTTCGACGATCTGGTCGCCTGGGCTGACGGCGCGCCGAAGCCGGCGGGCGACGACGTGCTGTCCGCGGCCGCACTGGCGGCTCCGGATGCGGGTTGCCGCTTCACGCGCAACGATCCTGCCGCCCCCGGCAATGCGGCTCGCCTGGCGGCCCAGTCCCACTACCCCGCCTGCCCGGGCCCTCGATGATCCTTTAGAGTGCGCACATGAACCGGATGCTGATCGTGCTGGGGCTGGTGATCCTCGTGGCCGGGCTCAGCTGGACCTGGGTGCGGCGCCTGCCGCTGTTTCACCTGCCGGGCGACATCGTGATTGACCGGCCGGGACTGAAGCTCTTCGTCCCCATCACCAGCATGCTGCTCCTGAGCGTCGCGATCTCGTTGGTGGCCTGGCTGCTGCGGCGCTGAAGCCCGGTGCGCATTTCACTCGCGGCCGCGGCGCTGCTCGGCGTCCTCATACTGGCGACGGCTGCCGCCTTCGCCCCTTATCTCTACCCGGAGTACGAGCTGCGCGTGCACGGCATGGAGACTGCGGTGCTTCCCCGCCCGCAGCAGCCCGTGGGCGGACGCTGGTTCGACGACTATTTCGTGATCGAGGATGTCGATGCACGGACCTATGCGATCGGGGAGCCGCGCTACTATCAGGGCAACTACAGCTACCTGCTGCTCGGGGACCGCCGTGCCATCCTGTTCGATGCCGGCACGGGCACGCGCGACATCGTCCCCGTGGTGCGCTCGCTCACGCCGCTCCCGGTCACCGTCATTCCCTCGCACCTGCACTTCGACCATGTCGGTGCGCTCGGGAGGTTCGACCGGACGGCGCTGCTGGCCGACCCGCAGCTCGAGGCCAGGGCAAGCTCCGGGTTCCTGACGCTCGGGCGCTACGAGTTTCTGGGGTTCGTCGAGAACCTGCCGGCGCCGACTTTCCGGGTCGACGAGTGGTGGGCTTCCGGGAGTTCGGTCGACCTGGGTGGCCGCCACGTGCTGGTGCTCGGGACCCCGGGTCACACCCCGACCTCGGTATCCCTTTACGATCCCGAGGCACATGAGGCTTTCGTCGGTGACTTCGTCTATCCGGGCGATCTCTACGCGTTCCTGCCCGGCGCAAGCCGCTCAGCCTATCTGTCCACCACCCGCAAGCTCCTCGGGCTTCTCGATCCGCGCACCCGCCTGTTCACGGCCCACATGGCCGACCCGCCGGCACCGATCCGCGCGCCGGTGCTCGCGGTGGACGATCTGCGGGCGCTCGAAGCGGCGCTGGTGTCGCTCGATCACGGGACCCTTGCCGTGGAGCCGCACGCGGAATTTCCCCGCGCCTTTGGGTTCCCGCGGGTCTTCCACGTCAGCCAGACACTGAAGCTCGTGACCGGATTTTCCTGGAATAACCGCTAGGCCGACGCAGCGGCGCAGCCTCCTCGCCCGGAGCGTGGGCGTGCAAACCCGGTGGCGGCACGCCCTTGCCGCTCAGCGCGAGGCGGTCGTGCTCGGTATGTCGTAGTGAAACTCGAGCACTGCCTTGTCGCAGCGCAATTTCGCGAACGTGTCGGGCTCTACCGGGAAGATGGTGAATCCGTCCGTGTAGCGCAGCGGCTGCGTCCGCACGTGGTAGGAAGTCGCGATGCGCTCGGCGGTGTCCTCCACGGACTTTCCGGGACGTACCACGATCCAGGCGCCCTGGTTGTTGCGCGCGTAATCCCCGAACACCCGTGCCGGGACCTTGCAGGTGGGCGGGCGGTGCGAGGCGCACCCGGATGATGCCGCCAGGCAGATCCCGGTGATCGCCGTCAGGCAAAAAGTGCGGAGGGAAGGCATCTGCTGAACGCGCATGGGCCACCTTGCGAAGATAAGACCGGCCGTCGCCATGATCCTTCCCGCTGCCCGAGGTGTCTTGCGGGCCAGCTCGTATGTGTGGCCAGCGTCACAGTTCCACGGGCCCTGAGGTGAAATCCACACCGGCACGCCCGCGCGAAACGGGCGACACGGCACGCAAACAACCGGTCGACGCGGGAATAGATCTGCCGCCCGGAAAGTCTCCTTCCATGAAGGGCACTTGCGGAGACTTCCATCCGGGCCTGCGCGCGATCAGCAACGACCTGCAGCTCGACGAAGAACTCGGGGCTGAAAGGGAACGTCCACGCTTACGGCGGGTGTCGCCGGCCGCCGGGTGGCGCCCACGCGAGCTGAACACAGCGGCCGCCAGGCCCGCGATTTCAATGGCTTAAGACCGCAAGCGCCGACGGGGCGGGTGGCCAACAACGGCCACCGCGGCGGCTGTCGAACCCGGAGGATCCCAACCGTCGTAGCATCTAGAACCGGCCGGAGGACGACATGATGAACTCGAGCAAGACAGTTTCCCGCGAGGAGTGGCTCACGGCACGCAGGGCGCTTCTCGCCAAGGAAAAAGCGCACATGCGCGAGGGCGACAAGCTCGCCGCCGAGCGCCGAGCGCTCCCGCAACTGAAGGTCGGGAAGCGCTACAGCTTCGAGACCGAACACGGTCGCAGAACGCTCGCGGAGCTGTTCAACGGGCGCGACCAGCTGATCGTGCATCACCTGATGTACGGGCCGGAGTGGAATGCCGCCTGTCCCGGGTGCTCATTCCAGGCCGAGCACATCGATGGGCCGGCCATGCACCTGGCCCATCACAACGTGACGATCGTGGCTGTTTCGCGCGCACCACTGCCCAAGATCCTCGCCTATCGCAGGCGGATGGGCTGGCGGTTCGAATGGGTCTCCTCATTCGACAGCGACTTCAACTACGACTTCAACGTGTCCTTCACCAAGGAACAGCTGAGCCGGCGCGAAATCGACTACAACTTCGGAACGATAACGACCGACGAGCGCTACGTGAGCGAGGAGCTGCCGGGACTCAGCGTCTTCCTGAAAGACGCCGACGGCGACGTGCTGCTCACCTACTCGACCTATGCCCGCGGCCTGGACATGCTGCTCGATGCGAATCACTACCTGGACCTTACGCCCGAAGGACGTAACGATGCGGCCTACCCAAAGTGGCCGCGTCGACATGACGAATACGCGGCTGCGCCCACGGCATGTGGGTCGGTGAAGGAGTAAATACCGAAGGTGCAACGCCGCCCGGGTGACCTCGACTCGCGGTGGGGGCAGGCACCCGTACCCCGGGTATCTTGCTCAGCCTGTCGATCAGTTCTTCGGCCATGCCGTCAGCAAAGTACTCCTCGTTCATCTGCTGCGAGGTCAGATCGAGGAAGGGCATCACGGCGATGGCCTTCTGCGGCACGCCGCCCAGCGGAATGAGAGCGCCCAGCCGCTCGGCACGCAGCGCGAATGTCCCGTCCAGAACCATGCATAGCGCGGCGCCGATCAGCCAAAGTGCTGCCCTGCGCCGGGAGACCGCCACGCCTGTCGGGGGCACCACCGCCGGAACTGCCGGCAGATCGTGGGACGCGCTTGGGGGGACGACCGTGGCCACCAGCCGGTACCCGAGCCGCGGCACGGTCTGGATGAAGGCCGGCTCCTTGGCGTCATCACCAAGCAGCCGGTTACCAAGCCGAAGAGATCCAGATCCGCATCGGCTGCGAGGCGGGTGAGGCCAGGGCGTACGCCGAGATGCTCAAGGCGGAAGCCGCTGAGGAAGCAGCGGCCCGCCGCGAAGGGCGCGCAGAAGAAATAGCCACCCTCAGCGTTTCGTACAAGCGGTCACCCAGATCGAGCCGGGTGACCTCCAACTTCTGGATGAGCGTTGACTGGACGACGGCAGCGTGACGATCGTCGAGCAGCCCCCTGAACTGGCGTAACCAGAGCGCCGAAGCGACGACCGCCGGCGATTGAGAGCTGAGCGCAGCAACTGCTGGCTGCGCGCTGTCTCAAGCAATCTCAAGAACCGCGTGTCCACTTCTTGGGCTGCGCGGCGCGGTGGTAGCATCCGCCGCCATGCGCAAACACACATCGATTCCCACGGCTCTCCCGTTCCT
>Ga0335083_10004584_pt1 | contig 17572 bp, 18 predicted proteins | sample Lox_Sample_42_FD_206716 | JGI IMG/M metagenome (GOLD analysis project Ga0335083, IMG submission 206716) | Soil microbial communities from Loxahatchee National Wildlife Refuge, Florida, United States - Lox_Sample_4.2 | ecosystem: Environmental > Terrestrial > Soil > Wetlands | place: USA...
CGGGGTGGTCGAACAACACGTTCTCGATCTCGACGCAGTACACGTTCTCGCCGCCGCGGATGATCATGTCCTTGGCTCGATCGACGAGATAGAGGAAGCCGTCGCGATCCAGGTAGCCGATGTCGCCAGTGTGGAACCAGCCGTCGGTGAACGCCGACGCGTTCGCGTCGGGACGGCGCCAGTACCCGTGCGCCATCACCGTGGGACCCTTGATCCAGATCTCGCCCCGCTCCCCCGCCGGCTGGTCGACGCCACGGTCGTCGACCACGCGTAATTCCACGGTGGGCGCCGCCCGCCCGACCGAGCCCGGGTGCGCGAAGTAGTCGTCGCCGCCGTGTGCGGTTGCGACCGACGCCGTCTCCGTGAGGCCGTACGCAGTGGTCAGGGTCTTGCGCATGTGCGGGAAGACGCGCTCGATGCGCTCGACGAGCTCGGGTGCCGCGGGCGCGCCGCCGTACGAGGCGCGCTTCACGGTGGTGAGGTCGTACTTGTCGAGGTTCGGTGATTCGAGGATGCGCCACATGATCGTGGGCACGCCACCGATCGAGGTCACCTTGTCGCGCTCGATGATCTGCATGGCGACGTCGGGATCGAAGCGGCCGACCGGCATCAGCACGACCTTGCCACCCGTCGCGTACGACAAGGTCATGGTCGACAGGCAACCCGTGACGTGGAACAGCGGGACGACGAGGAGCGAGCTGGACTGCAGACCGGCGGCGGCCTCGGGCGGCGGCGTACCGCGCATGGCCTGCGCGACCCCCATCACGATGATGTTCTGGACGTTCGCGACGGCCTGGCGGTGCGAGACGGTCGCGCCCTTCGGCCGGCCGGTCGTGCCCGAGGTGTAGAGGATCGCGAGGACGTCGTCCTCGTCGATCGGCGATTCGGGGATCCCCGGATCGCTCGGATCGGCGACGAGCTCCGCAAACGCGCGCACCGTCGAGTCGGCGGGCCCGTCGATGACGAAGACGTGCTGCAGCGCGGGCAGCTCGCCGAGACGGTCGCGCAGGAGTGCGATGCGGCGCGCGTCCGCGATGAGCACCTTCGATTCGGAGTCGCTCAGGCCGAACTCGAGCTCGTCGGCCTTCCACCACGCGTTGAGCGGCACGAGCGTGGCTCCGAGAATCGCGCAAGCCCACCAGGTGATCACCCATTCGGGAACGTTGGCCGAAACGAGCGCGACGCGATCGCCGCGCTGTACCCCCAACTGCGCCAGCGAGCGCGCCAGCACGCGCGCCTGCCGGTCGTGCTCGCCGTAGGTGAGTCGGCGGTCCCCTTGCACCAACCAGTCGACGTCGGCACGCGCCGCGTTCTGCGACATGAGCTCGCGCAGGCTCCGCATCCGCTGCTTGTAGACCTGCATCGCGTGGCCTGCGACTTCTTCGACCACGATCTCGAACGGTCCGTCCGGACCCGTGAGTTGTGCGATCGGATCGACCGCCGTCACGCGTACTCCTCTTGGACCACGTCGAACGCGAGGAGGTCGCTCCCGCTGCCGACCGGACCCTTGGAACTGTGCTGGGCGTGTCCCTGGCCGAATGCCTGACTGTTGAGCCAGCGCTCGAAGTCCTCGGTCGACCGCCAGCGCGTGTACACGTAGAAGACGTCCTTCCCGTCGGTCGGACGGAGCAGCTCGAACGCTTCGAAGCCCTCCATCTTGGAGACTTCTCCGGCCCGGTGGGCGAAGCGCTCGACGAGCTCGTCAGCCCGTTCGGCGGGAACGGTGATGGCATTGATGCGCACAACAGACATGTGGGCATTCTCGCGGCCGCGGGCGCCAAGCGCCCAGTCGGGCCACCCGCGGTAGCCGGATCAGCTGACCTCGTCTGCGGTCAATCGCCCGGTTGCTGGCGTAGGAACAGCTCGATCTCGGAAACGAGGTCGTCGGTCGACGCGCCCTGTTCGCGGTCGATGCGGTCGACCACTTGCTGCACCTCGGGTCGGGAGGCCAGGCCCGCGTCGACGCGGGCCGAGTAGGCATCGCAGCGGGCGTCGAGAGGACGCAGGTCGAGTTCGAGGCGACCAACTTCGGCAAGGCGGCGCAAGAGCGCACGAACGGCAGGCGGCGAAGGTGACCCAGACACGTACTGCGGAACCTGCGCCCAGAGTCCCGCGCTGCGGATGTCGGCGTCGCCGAGCGCGCGCTGGACGATCGTCTGTAGTCCGGTCGGGCCGCCGTATGCGAGCCGGAGCGGCGCGACCTCCTGCGCGAGCGAGTGATGCGTCGCGGTGGCGAGAACCGGTACGGGACGCCGGTGCGACACGAGCGAAGGCATCCCGGCGAGTGTGAACGCGTCGCGCACGTGAAGCGTGCGGGCGACCTCGACGATCGCGGCGGTGACCGTCGGCCAGCGCAACGACGGCTCCGGACCCGACACGACGACCATGTCGCGGCCGAGGCGCCCGGCGGTGAACGAGACCTCGGGCCAGGTGATGACACGCAGCCCGTCGTCGGCCCAGTGCGCGTTGGGCCGGGTCTGCTGCAGGTCCATGTGGTCGGTCAGATCGATCGTGGTGAACTGATCGGCGTCGGCGAGCTGCTCGTGCAACACGGCAACGGCACCGGAGCCGGCCATGCCCGCGTCGACCCAGCCGGAGAGCGCGACGACCATCAACGGATCTCGCAGCTCGGGCCACCGCTCGACGTTCAGCACTCGCGACATCGTACGGCGGCGGGCGGCTAGGTTCCGCGGCGCATGCGTCTGCGCATCTTCACCGAACCGCAGCAGGGCGCGACGTACGACCAGCTCCTCGCGGTCGCCCGGGACGCGGAACGTCTCGGTTTCGACGCGTTCTTTCGTTCCGACCATTACCAGCGAATCGGCGCCGGCGATCCCGGACCCGGTTCCACCGACGCCTGGATGACCCTCGCTGCAATCGCGCGGGAGACGACGCGCATCCGGTTGGGCACCCTCGTCACGCCGGTGACGTTCCGCTTCCCCGGACCGCTCGCGATCCAGGTCGCGCAAGCAGACTCGATGAGCGGCGGCCGGGTCGAGCTCGGACTCGGCGCCGGCTGGTACGACGGCGAGCACGCGTCGTACGCCATCCCGTTCCCTTCGACCGGCGATCGGTTCTCGATGCTCGAAGAGCAGCTCGAGATCGTTACGGGGCTGTGGGCGACGGCGGCGGGACAGAATTACTCGTTCCGGGGCGCGCACTATTCCGTCGTCGACTCGCCGGCCCTGCCCAAACCTCTGCAACGGCCCGGCCCTCCAATCGTCATGGGCGGATGGGGAACCAAGCGAACGCCGCGGCTCGCGGCGCGCTTCGCCGCGGAGTTCAACATGCCGTTCGCGCCGGTTTCGTATTTTCGGGAGGGTTGCGATCACGTGCGTGCCGCGTGCGAGGCGATCGGTCGTGATCCGGCCACCATGAAGTTCACCGTCGCGACCGTGGTCTGCGCGGGAAGCGACGAAGCCGAGGTCCGGCGCCGCGCGGTCGCGAGCGGCCAGGACCCCGATTCGGTGCGCGCGAGCGGCGCCGCGGGCGCGCCGGACGAGGTCGTCGAACGCATCCTCGAGTACGGGCGCGAGGGCGCCGAGGCGGTGTACCTGCAATACCACACGCTCGACGAGCCCGAGCACCTCGAGCTGATCGGCTCCGAAGTGCTCACCCGGGTCGGCGCGGCATGAGCGTTCGCTTCGGCGTGCACACCGGGCTGCAGCACACGTCGATCGCGGAACTGCAACCGCTCTGGCGCCGGATCGAAGCGCTGGGCTTCGACTGGATCTCGATCTGGGACCACTTCTACGCGGCCGACGCGTCGGGCGATCCGCATTGCCTCGAAGCCGTCACCGCACACACTGCGCTCGCGGCGACGACCGAACGCGCACGGTGCGGGTCGCTCGTCTATTCGGCCGGGTACCGCCATCCCGCCGTCATCGCCAACGCCATGGCGACGCTCGACCAGGTCGCGAACGGCCGGGTCGTGCTCGGCCTCGGCGGTGGCTGGCTGAAAGGCGAATACGACGCGTACGGACTCCCCTACGGATCCGCCGGCGAACGGCTGCGCATGCTGGAGGAATACGTGCAGTGTGTGCGCAGCTTGCTCACCGACGACCGCACCACGTTCTCGGGTGAGTTCTTCCGGATGCACGAAGCGCAGTGCGAGCCCAAGCCCGTACAGCGACGGCTGCCGATCTGGATCGGCGGCGGCGGCGAGAAGGTCACGTTGCGTATCGCCGCCCAACACGCCGACGGTTGGAACGTGCCGTTCATCCCGCCGGAGGTCTGGAGCCACAAGGCGCGTGTCCTGGACGCCCACTGCGAGCGGCTCGGCCGCGACCCGCGAGCCATCACGAAGTCGGTGAACGTCGGGATGGCCTTCACCGACGAGGAGCTCCGCCGGCAGTTCGGCCCGATGGCGAACGCCGTCCGGCCCGGGGTGCTCTCGGGAAGCGTGCAGGAGATGGTCGACAAGGTCGGTGCGTACGTCGAAGCGGGCGCGGCATACGTGATCCTCGCCCTGCGCGCGCCATTCGACCGGGACGGGCTCGAGCGGTTCGCGGCGGAGGTCATCCCCGCGGTCGCCGCCACCTGACCCGCAGCCGGCGACGTGCGCCAATATTGCGAGATGCCCGACCCCTCCGGTGAGTTGCGTTTTGACCCGCTCACCCGCGAGTGGGTCAACATCGTGGGTCACCGCCAGGCGCGCCCCAATCTCCCGGCGAGCGGCTGCCCGTTCTGCGTGGGCGGTCTGGAAGCGCCGGAACCGTACGAGGTTCGCTGGTTCCCGAATCGCTGGCCGGCGCTCGCGCCCGGCGATCCCGTCGACCTCGAGGGCGCCGTCCGCGCCGGAGCGACGATGGTCCCGGCCGTCGGCGCGTGCGAGGTCGTGCTCTTCTCACCGCTGCACGGCGAATCACTTGCCACGCTCTCCCACGCGCAGGTGCGCAAGGTCGTCGATCTCTGGGCCGAGCGGACGCGAGCGCTGCTCGCCCGGCGCGAGATCGAGTACGTGCTGGTGTTCGAGAACCGCGGCCGCGAGGTCGGGGCGACGATCGACCACCCGCACGGCCAGATCTACGGCTATCCGTTCGTACCTCCTGCACCCGCCCGAGAGGCAGAGGTTGCGCGCGCGCACGGGTGCGCGGTATGCGCGGAGATACTCGAGGAATCCGCCCAGAGGACGCGCGTGGTCGCTCGCCACGGCGACTGGACCGCGTGGGTCCCCTACGCCTCGGGCTACGCGTACGGTCTCCGGATCGCACCGGGTACCCATCTGGGCTCGATCGACGATCTCGACGATTCATCGCGCGACGATCTCGCGGCTGTGCTCGTGGACGTGCTCGCGCGCTACGACCGGTTGTGGGCCGGCGCGACCGCGGCCGACCGCTTTCCCTATCTCCTCTGGTTCCACCAGGCCCCGGCCGCCGGTGGCGACGAGTGGCACGTCCATGCGCACGTCGCGCCGCCGCTGCGCGCACCCGGCGTTGCGCGTTACGTCGCGTCGGGCGAAGTCGGGAGCGGCACGTTGTCGAATCCGGTCGAGCCCGAAGCCGCGGCGCAGGCGCTGCGCGACGCGTGAGCACCCGCAGCTTCCGCGCGCCCGGTCGGGTCAACCTGATCGGCGGCCAGGTCGATTACCACGAAGGCTGGGTCGTGTCCCTCGCGATCGACCGCGAGATACGCGTCGACGCGAAGGTGCGCGACGACGGTCGCGTGATCGCCACGTCAACCACCTTCGACGGTGCCGTCGACGTCGCGGCCGACGGTACCGACGACCCCCGCGCGGTCCGGCCCGATTGGGGACGCGCCGTCGCCGGCGTCGCCGGCGCGCTGGCCGACCTCGGCCGCGCCGCGGTCGGAGGCGAGCTCGCCTTTTCCTCGAACCTGCCGGTAGGGGCGGGATTGTCGTCCAGTGCCGCTTTCGGCGTCGCCTGCGCGCTCGCGCTCTGCGACACGGCCGGGCTCGCCCTGCCGCCGCGACAACTCGCGTTGGCCGCGCAGCGCGCCGAGCACCTGGCCGCGGGGGTGCCGTGCGGCGTGCAGGACCCGATGACGTCAGTGTGCGGGCGCGCCGGCCAGGCAGTGTTCCTCGACTGCAGGACGCTCGAGGTCGTGCACATTCCGATCCCGAAGGAGGTGGGCGTGCTCGTCGTGCACTCGGGCATCGCACGCACGCTCGAAGGATCGCCATACGCGGCGCGGCGGGCCGACACCGAAGCCGTCGCGACATCACTCGGGCTGCGCGTGCTCCGCGACGCGACCTTCGATCAGGTGCGGGACCTGCCGCGCGGCCGCCACGCCGTCACCGAGATGCAGCGCGTCCGCGAATTCGCGTCAGCCCTCGAGAGCAACGACATCGGGTCGCTCGGTCCGCTGATGCTCGCGAGCCACGCGTCCTCGCGCGACGACATGCAGGTTTCGACCGCGGAGCTCGATGCGCTGGTGGAGTGCTTGATGGATGCGGGTGCGTACGGAGCGCGCCTCACCGGCGCCGGGTTCGGCGGCTGCGTCGTGGCGATCGGGCCGAGCGAGGAGATGGATTCGATTGCGCACGGCGCGATACAGCGCTATCGCGCCCGAACCGGGTTGGAACCGACGGCATGGCGCGTGCACGCCGCCGCCGGCGCCGGCCGCGTCACCTAGCCGCGACGCTCGGGTGTCGGGATCGGCCGGGTAGGTCTAGGCGCCGAAGAACCCGCTCGCGCGGCCGCGGCGCGGCCGGAACGACCCCTGCAACTGGTCCGGTTCGAAACCGGGAACGGGCGCACCCGTGGCGTACCGGTACAGCGCAGTCTGGAAGATCCCGGTGAGGGTGGCCGAGACGAGCATGACCGCAACGAACCACACCGCGAAGAGGACGACGCCGAAGACAGCGATCGGACCGCCGATGGCGAGGAACAGCATCAGCGGGATCGCGCCCGCGAACATCGCGATCATTCCGACCAGTCCGATACCCGCGTTCGTCATGATGTTCTCGCCCCAGGTGCGCTTGAACAACTCGCCCGAACGCTTGACCGCCGCGATCGGGCCGATGCCCTCGAAAACCAGCACGGGCAGCACGAGGAAGGTGACGACCGACCACGCGACGCCGGCGAGGCTGCCGATGATGCGGCCGAAGATTCCGCCACGCTGTTCGATCGCACGCAGCACCACGGACACCGTGGCACTTACGACGGCCCACGGCAGCAGGACGTGCGCACGCTGGCGCGCCGACTGGATCGCCTCCCCGACCGTGACGGGGAGACCTTGGAACCGCTGGTTCGCGGCGAACACGAGCGCCGCGTTGAAGAACACGACGACGTATGTGAAGGCGATCGCGCCCACGAAGCCGAGCAGCCATACGAGCGGCGCCGACCCCGAATACCCACCGCTTCCGTCGCGCACGATGAGGCCGATCGGCAGGAACACCGCGACCGCGAGCACGAGGCTCGAGAGCATCGAAAGCAGCGGCAACAACGTGAGTTGCTTGTCGTCGCGCAGCACCTGCCACGACGACTTCGCCAGCGCGATCGAGTTCTGGAACCGACTCATTGCCCCTCCCGAAGATGTTGCCTCCAAGGCTACCGGCCGCACCGGGCCCCGATCGCGCGTGCCGCCGCACCGTAGATTTTCCGCCGTGCTCCGCGTGCGCGCGCCGGGTCGAGTCAATCTGATCGGCGACCACACCGACTATCAGGACGGCCTTTGCCTCCCGATGGCGATCGATCGCGAGGTCGAGGTCCGAGCCGAGCCACGAGCCGACGGGCGGGTCGTCGTTCGGTCCGACGCCGTCGCAGGCGTCGTCGACCTTCCGGCCGAGGGTCTCCCCGATCCGCGTGTCGTGCGGCCGGAGTGGGGTCGCCCGGTCGCGGGCATCTTGCGCCTGCTCTCGCAACCGGGTCGGGCGGCGATCGGTTTCGACGCCGCGGTGACGTCGACCGTGCCACTCGGTTCGGGTCTCTCGTCGAGTGCCGCGTTCGCAGTCGCGATGGTGATCACGACGAGCCGGATCAACGACGAGCGAATCCAGCCGGGCTCGGTCGCGTCGATCGCGCAGGAGGCCGAGCAGGCCGCCACGGGCGTGCCGTGCGGCGCGATGGACCAGATGACCTCGGTTTTCGGTCGCGCCGGGCACGCGCTGCTCCTCGACTGCCGCACCCTTCAGACCGAGGCGATCCGCATCCCGCCTGCAGCAGCGGTCGTCGTCGTGCACACGGGCGTCGCCCGCCGCCTCGCTGACAGTGCGTACGCCGCGCGGCGGAGCGCGTGCGAGGCGGCCGCGGCTCGGCTGGGCATCGGCACGTTGCGCGATGCGACCATGCGCGACGTCGCAGACGACCCGTACGCGCGGCACGTGGTGTCCGAGAACGCGCGGGTACTCGCCTTCGCCGATGCGCTGAGGCTGACGGACCTCGCTCGCTGCGGCGACCTGATGGTTGCGAGTCACGCGTCGTTGCGGGACGACTTCGGAGTGTCGACCGTCGAGCTCGATGCGCTCGTCGACGCGCTCACCGACGCGGGCGCGTACGGGGCACGCCTCACGGGCGCGGGATTCGGTGGGTGTGCGGTCGCACTGGTCGCGAGTGACCAGGTCGACGAGGTCGTCGCGCCCGCCGTCGCGCGGTACCGTTCGGCAACGGGGCTGGTTCCCACACCCATCACGGTTCGCGCGGTCGACGGGGCCGGTCCCGTCGCCTGACCTGACGGAGGCACCATGCCGAGCATCTTCAGCCGGATCATCGCGGGCGAACTGCCCGGCACGTTCGTGTGGAAGGACGCGCGGGCGGTTGCCTTCCTCTCGATCGCACCGATGATGCCCGGACACACGCTCGTGGTCCCGCGCGAAGAGGTGGACCACTGGATCGACCTCGATCCAGAGCTCGCCGCGCACCTCTTCAACGTGGCTCGGCACATCGGGCGCGCGCAGGCCCTCGAGTGGAAGCCGCGCCGTATCGGGATGCTGATCGTCGGCGAAGAGGTGCCGCACACGCATCTGCACGTCGTCCCGATCAACAACCCGGGAGAGCTGACGTTCGCGCATGCGGATCCGAATCCCGGCGCAGCCGCGCTCGACGACGCGGCCCGGCGCCTCCGGGCCCGGCTCCGCGAGCTCGGCTGCGGAGAGGTCTCCGACTGAGCCCCGCATCGAGCCGGCCGGACCGATCTACCGGCCGTATTGCGCGTCGACGGCGCGCGCGAACGCGGCGTGCACGCGCGTCAGCGTGATCTCGCCGGCCTGCTCGGACGCACGCGCGCCCACCCAGAGAACGTCGCCGACGACGACGAGCGCGGCGTACGACGCGAACGCGAGTGCCGCGACAAGGAACACGATCGAGCCCACACCGGTGAGCGCGGCGGCTAGCGCGGCCGCGCCCGCGACGAGCGCGACCCAGCTCGCGCGCGTGAGCAAACGCCGGAGCCGGGCGCGCGAGGCTTCGAGCGGGAGGATGCACGCGATCTTCGGTCCAGTCGGCGACAGCATCCGCTGCCCGGGACGCAACACGATCGCCACCGGGTTCGCACAGGCCCTCCCGGTCTTCACCGAGAGCGCGGGCAGGTCGCCGAGCTCGAGGTCGTCGATCAACACGCCGACGCGCGCCATCAGGTGAGCATCCGCAGCCGGTCGGCTGCGGCGGGTGTCCGAATGCCCCACCAGAAGAGGTCTCGTCCGTCGACGAACGAGATCGGGACGCCCGCCAGCGCGACGGCGACGTCGCGTGCGTGTCGTTCCGTGAAGGCATACGGCTCACTCGGCAGGAGCGCGAGTGTCGGGTGCCGGCCCGCGATGTCGGCCAGCGCAACTTCGGGGTAACGATCGGACGCGTCCGCGCATACGTTGGTGATTCCGATGTGCGCGAGCAGCGAGGACCCGTAGGTGTCGGCGCCCAGCGACATCCACGGCCGCCGCCAGATCGGCACGAAGGCCGTGCGCGTCGGTTCCGTGCGCGTCTCGATGATCCACGCCGGCCAGTCTTCGAAGGGCACAGGCACCTCTACGCCGAGGGCGTCGGCGAGCGCGCAGACCTCCGGGCCGACATCGGCAACCGAACGCGGCGACATCGAATGGAGCGCGACACCGCGCGCCTCGAGGACGCGCGCGTCCTCGATCCTGTTCTCCTCGTCGTTCACGACGACGAGATCGGGCGCCAGCGCGACGACCGCGTCCACGTCGACGTTCTTCGTGCCGCCGACGGTTCGCACCCCTGGAAGGTCACAGAAGCGCGTGCAGGCGATCGGCGCGACCCCGAGCGCGACGAGCGTCTCCGAGACACTCGGAACCAACGAGACCACCTTCGCCGGACTCACATGCGCTCGAGGAGCTGCGCCTTCTTCGCGTCGAACTCGGCCTGAGTGATCACGCCCCGATCGCGCAGGTCTGCGAGCTGTTGGAGCTGTTCCGGCACCGTCGGCTCGGCCCGGGCCGGGGCGGAGGGAGGCGCGGCGGTTGGGACCGCGCCGTATCCGGGCTGGGACCAACTGGCGCGCTTCCTCGCGTTGGCCTCCATCTGGCGGTAGATCTCTTGCTGCACGCCGTCCGGGTGCCAGATGTCGTCGAAATGCGACTGGCCGTCGCGGCCGGCCGACTCGATGTCGAGATCGCCCGCCCCGATCATCCGCTCGAAGATGCCCTGGTGGAAGTTGATGTTGTTGATCCGCTCGATCGGGATCTCGACGCCGTGCTTGGCGAGGACACCGGTGCGGTAGATAACTCGATCACCGGTGACGACGAAATGCGTGAAGTTCCACTCCATGTACTTCTGCCCGAGCCAGACGGCCCAGACGACCGCGAGCACGGCCCAGAGGATGAAGAGCCATTTGTGCACGTCTCCGTGGGTCTTGGCGGTGATCAACCCGAGGATCACGAACAACGGGACGCCGGTCGCGATGTGCTTCCAGAAGAACCACCAGTGGGGCCGGAGATCGAGCGCGATCTCCTCGCCCTGGTTCAACAGCCGCTTGGGGTAAGGCACGTCCAGATCGTAGGTTCCGTGGGGCGGACCGGACCGGACCCGTCACGGCCGTACGTCGCCGGCCAGCAGCGGCGGGATGTCGTCACCGTCGTCGGGATCGAGATCGACGGCGATGAGAAACCCGCGCGCCCGCTCCGCATGCGGGAAGCGCTCGACCAAGGCATCGTGCGCCCGCCCGTGGTTGGGCACGACGAGATGAGCGAGCTCGTGTACCAGCACGTAATCGAGCACCCACGACGGGTACGCGGCGAGCCGGGACGACACCCGCACTGCCCCGTCCTCGGGGGTGCACGAACCCCATCGCTGGCGCATGTTGTCGACCCAGCGGACGCTCTGCGGCCGTGGGAGGCCGTGCTCGCGCGCCAGACGACGGGCGCGCGCCACGACGTCGATCGCCGCCGAATCGGTGCGGCGGCGCATCCGTTCGGCCAGCTCCTGCGCGGTGACCTGCGCTTCGTCGACCGACATCCAACGCGGGAACGACACTCGCAATCGATCGCCGATGAGCACGGCTTCCACATGTTTGCGCCGACGTGTTCCGCGCACGAGCTCGATCTCCACGGCACCATCTATACCGCGTCCGAGCGACACTGAATACCGCGTCTTGTGAACGCTCGGAGAACGGCTCGCTCGGCGGAACGCGCGCTTCGGAACGCGCTCGCAGTCGTCGCGAGATTCTGCTTGACGCTCCCGCGGTCGAGTCGTAGTGTGCGCTTCTCCGGTTCGCCGATGCGTCGGACTCCGGACCCGTTTACGGGGCCGGAACGGACGTACGTGCGATCTGGAGCGTGCACCGAATCGGCACGGCGGAAGCTCGCAAGAGCGGAGGTCGGGCGGAGAGGTGAACGGACCGGCAAGTCGATTGTCGGGCGCCTGCGAGGGCTTGCCCGGCGACTCGGCGCCGGAAGTAGGGCCCCGAGGAGATCGGAGCTGCATACGCAGCGAAGACTACTCGGGGCCTTACCGCGTCACCTTTGCCGCGTCACCTTTGCCGCGCCACCTTCACCCGCGCACCTCCACCGCGTCATCGTTACCGCTGACGGCTCCACGCGCGAGCGTTGACGCGACACGAGCAGGCGTCACACCGGGTGTGTACGGTCCGAGTGTGCGCGATCCGCTCCTCGACGACCTCGATCCGCTCCAGCGCGTCGCGGTCACGTCGAGCGCGCGGCCGCTCGCCATCATTGCCCCGGCCGGATCGGGAAAGACGCGGGTCCTCACCCGCCGTATCGCGTACGGCGTTCGCGAGGAACAACTCGTCGCGCGGCACGTCCTCGCGGTCACGTTCACCAGGAAGGCGGCCGCCGAGCTCGTTGCGCGGATCGATCACCCGGGCGGCGCCCGGATCACGGCCGGCACGTTCCACGCCATCGCGCTGGCCCAGCTCCGCCGGCACGCGTCCGAGCGCAACCGGGAGCCGCCCCGGCTACTGGAAGGCAAGGCCCGGGTCCTCGCGCCGCTCCTGGGCGGGCGAGGTGCGGCCCCGTCCGTCGCGGTGGCCGACGTCGCGTCCGAGATCGAGTGGGCCAAGGCACGGCTGATCGCGCCGGACGGCTACGAGGCCGCCGCAGAGAGCGCCGGCCGCCGACCACCGCGTGGGATCGGCGCGGTGGCGCAGGTCTACGCCCGCTACGAGGACGAGAAGCGCCGGCGTCACCTGATCGATTTCGACGACGTCCTGAGCCGCTGTGCCGACGCGATGGTGCGCGACGAAGCCTTCGCGGCCGGACAACGCTGGCGCTTCCGCCATATCTTCGTCGACGAGTTCCAGGACGCGACCCCATTGCAGCTGCGCCTGCTGCGCGCGTGGCTCGGTGATACCAACGAGCTCACCGTGGTCGGCGACCCGGCCCAGGCCATCTACGGATTCACCGGGGCCGACGCGTCGCCACTCCTCCAGTTCGCCCGTGCTTTCCCCGGCGGGTCCACTGTCGCACTCGGATCGAACTACCGCAGCATTCCCGGCGTCGTCGCGCTCGCCGAGATCGCGCTCGGCGGGGCCGCCGGGGTGCGCCGCCATCCGGAGGCGATTCGCCCCGATGGTGAGGCGCCCACGATCACCGCGTTCGAAACGGATCACGACGAAGCCCGCGCGGTGGCAGAGCACGCGTGGAAGGCACATGCGTCGGGAGTCCCGTGGCGCCGAATGGCCGTGTTGTTCCGCACCAACGCGCAGTCGCCCCGGTTCGAGGCCGCGTTTGCGCGTCGCGGTGTGCCGTTTCGGGTCGGCGACGATCAGCGCTTCAGCGCGCGACCTGCCGTCCGCGCGCTCCTCGACGACCTCCGGAGCGAGGAGCGCAAGGCGCCGGGCCGGCCCTTCGCGCACCTGCTCGCCGATCTCGCGGCGGGGACAGACGCGATGCCTGCGGCGGCAGCCGGCGAGCAGACGCCGCGCGCCGGACCCGCCGCACAGCCGCCCGCCTGGATCGGCGACGACATCACCGAGGACACGACCGACGACACGACCGACGGCGCCCGGAGCCGGCTCGAGCAGCTGCTCGAGCTCGGGCGCGAATATCTCGCCGCGGTTGCGGGAACGGGAAGCGTCGCGGAGTTCACGACCTGGCTCGACACCGCCGCGGGAGGCGCGGCCAGTGGCGGTGACGGCGTCGAACTCGTCACCTTCCACCGCGCCAAGGGTCTCGAGTGGAGCGTCGTCTTCGTGACGGGCCTCGAGGCGGGTCTCGTTCCGATGTCGTTCGCAACATCCCAGGAAGCGCGAAACGAGGAACGGCGATTGCTGCACGTTGCACTGAGCCGCGCCGAGGACGAGCTGCACTGCTCGTGGTCCCGGACTCGTTCCATGGGTGGACGCCGAGCGCGCCGGGAACCCTCGCCGTGGCTCGCGCTGCTCGAAGACGCGGCGAATCGTGCGCCGAACGGCATCCTCCAGGGCCGTCGCGCGCCTCGTGAGCACCTCGCAGAGCTACGCGCGACACTCGGTGCGGCCACTCCGGCCGGACCACCACCGAGCCGGGTCGGGCGCCTCCGCCGTTGACGCGGCGCCGACATAGGGCAAGCATGAGGGCGCGCCCGACACCGAGTCGCGGGAGGCCACGTGCGATCGACGCTGCCATTGTTTCCGAGCGACGATGGCTGGCCTTATCCGGATGTGATCGATTTCGAACTCGCCGCCGACGTACCCGACCTCGACGCGCTCGAGTTCCTCGGGCCGCACGCGTACGACACCCTCACCGCGCAGGAGTACACCGCGTTGACGTTCCGCTTCGGACTGCGCGGGATCGACGCCTGCACGATGAAGGAACTGGCGCCGCTCCTGGGATGCACACGAACCGAGGCGGGCGAAGTCCTCGGCCGCGCGATCGACAAGATGCGCATGCAGCTTCTCCGCGAGTAGCCGGCGACGCGGCGGTAGCCTCCGCCCGATGCACGAGTACGACGCCGCGGCGCAGCAACTCGCGGACACCGTACTCGACCTGCTCCGTGAGCTCGCCGCGCTCGATCCCGCGCCTCTGAACGGAACGATCGCGCCGAACGACGTCCCCGCGCTCGCGCGTCCGATGATCAACGCGCGTGGCAACGATCCGCGGGACGTGCTCGCGCTCTTCACGTCTGTGCTCGCGCCCGCAGTGATCCGCGCCGACAGTCCACGGTTCTTCGCGTGGATACCCTCGGCACCAACCAAGGCGTCCATGTTGTTCGACGCAGTCGTCTCGCTCGCGTCGATCAGCGGCGTCTCGTGGATCGAGTCCGCGGGCGCGGTCTGGGCCGAGAACGAGGCGCTGCGGTTCATCGCCGATCTCGCGGGGATGCCCGCGTCGGCCGGTGGCACGTTCGTGCAGGGCGGATCGGCCGCGAACCTCTCGGCGCTCGCAGTCGCGCGCGACACCGGCCGGCGGCGGGCCGGAGCGCGCCCGCCCCGGCTGCGCTTCGCGATCACGGACGACACCCACTCGTCGGTGCGCAACACGATGCACCTGCTCGACGTCGACTCGCTGCTCGTCCCGCTCGTCGACGACCGCCTGACGGGAGACGCACTGGCGGCAACCCTGGACGCGTCGGACGACGCGGAGTCGGTGTGCGCAGTCGTCGCCAACGCCGGGAGCACGAATGGCGGCCTCGTCGACGACCTCGCCGGTATCGCGCGCGTGTGCGAGCAGCGCGGCCTGTGGATGCACGTCGACGCCGCGTACGGCGGCGGCGCACTGTTCGCACCCTCGGCGCGGGCGCGCTTCGATGGCATCGAACGATCCGATTCGCTCGTCATCGACCCGCACAAGTGGCTGTACTCGCCCCTCGACTGCGCGGCGCTGCTGTATCGCGACCCGGCGCTCGCCCGGTCGGTGCACGGACAGCACGCCGCGTACCTCGACACAATGAACGACGAGACGAGCGGCTGGAATCCGGGCGACTACGCCTACCAGCTGACCCGGCGTGCGCGCGGCCTGCCCTTCTGGTTCTCGCTCGCGGTGTACGGCTCCGATGCGTACACGGCGGCGGTCGAGACCGTGCTCGCCACGACCCGATCGACGACTGACCGAATCCGATCCCTTGACCACCTGGAGCTCGTGCGCGAGCCGGAGCTCTCCATCGTGCTGTTCCGGCGCAAGGGATGGACCGCGTCCGAGTACACCGAGTGGAGCGCTCGGCTGGCGCGCGAACAGGTGGCGCTGGTCGTCCCCACGAGCTGGCAGGGGGAGACGGTGGCCCGGCTCGCGTTCCTCCATCCGCGAACCACGATGGACATCGTCGACGAAGTGCTCGCCTCCACCTCCTAGGTCCCCGGCGCACACGCACCCCAGAGGCCGCGCCCCGCCGCGCGGGCCCGGAGCTCGTCCTGCAACATCGCGCGCGCGTAAACGCCGTTCGGGGGGATGATCAGCAGGCGCGCGTAGCCGAGCCGGAGCAGCTCGTCGTCGTAGCGCACGCCGCCGACGTAGACGTACGCGAGCAACCGCCCGTACTTGTCGCGCGTCTCGACATCGGTCTCCAACGACACACGCGTGCCCGGCGGCAGGCGGGCCTTGGTGTGCGCGCTGGCTTCGGGCCCGTAGCATTGCACCGGCTTGCGCGGATCGACCGTCTCGGGCGTGTCGGCGCCGAGGATCCGCACCTTCTCGGAACGGCCCGCGATGCTCACGACGATCGTGTCACCGTCGACATCGTGCACCACCGTCGCGTCGAATCTCGCCGCCACGCGTCTATCCGACCGCCACCCCCACCCGGCGCTCCCGAGCAGGGCGACGGCGAGCATCGCGCACGCGGCCCGGGAGCGAGCCATGCGCGCAAGGTATCAGCCGCGTGTGCCAGCCAAAACGTGGATCGCCATCGCCACCGAGGGCCCGACGACCCGGCGACCGTCCCGACCTATCGGGGCAGGAAATCGAGCAGCAGCGCGTTGACCTTGTCGGGTGCCTCCCACTGCATCCAGTGACCCGGTCCCTCGACGCGCTCGTAGCGGAACGTGTTCGCACAGTACTTCGACGACTGGGTCATCTGCTCTTCCGTGAGCGCGAAGTCGCCGCTGCTCCACAGCCCCATCGCCGGGGACTGCACCGCCGGCAATTCGAGGGGCGGGTCGATCAGCGACTGTGGGGTGATCGTGGCGCGATACCAATTCAACCCGGGAGTCAACGAGCCGTCGCGCTGCAGATCGGCGATCACCGCGTCTGCATCGGGATGCTGCGACCACTCACGGAAGTTCGCCCAATCGTTCATCGTCAACCACTGTTCGGCGATGTCACGGAACTGGAACAAGAGCATGTACCACGACTTCTCGCGCTGCGCGAGACCCGCGCTCGCGAACGCGGACGGATGGCCGACGGAAAGCGCCACCAGATGGTCGACCCGTTCGGGCGCGAACGCGGCCGTCGCCCACGCGACCGCGGAACCCCAGTCGTGGCCGACCACGTGCGCGCGCTCGAGACCGAGGTGGTCGAGGATGGCGGTCACGTCGATCGCGAGGAACGGGATCGCGTAAGCGTCGACCTCCGACGGCTTGTCGCTCGCGCCGTAGCCGCGCTGGTCGGGCACGATGACCCGGAAACCCGCGTCGACCAGGGCCGGCACCTGCTTCGACCAGAGCCGCTTGGAGTCGGGGAAGCCGTGCAGCAGGACGACGGGTCGCCCCTCGCCTTCGACCTGCACGTCGAGCGTCACGCCACCGGAATCGATACGCATTCGCGCTCCGTTCGCTCAGCCGGCCACGGTGGCCAGCAACTCTTCCCGGGTGGGCGCGAACACTGGTTCGTCGCGCCAACCCGAGCCCAACTCGAGGACTTTCTCGCGGATGCCGGGGCGCGCCAACGCCCGCTCCGGATAGTCGAGGACCCCTGCGACCGACAGCATCGCCCGGAACACCTCGGGATCCTTGCCGGCCGCGCTCGCGAGTGCCTGCATGACCTCGTAATGCGGATCGCCGGGGTCGTACATCTTGCCCTCGATCCCCGCGTCGATCTCGGCCAGCCGGTGACGGTCGAACTCGAGCGTCGCGCGGTAGTAGGGCTCCACCGCGGCTTGGGTGACCTCGTGCCACTGCTGCGCGAGATCGAGCGGATCCTCGATCGACGCGTCGCGCAGCAGATCGCGCAGCGCGACGGCGTGCATGAGGCCGATCGACGCTCCGCGGCCGAGCGACGGATTCGTGCAGGCCCACGAGTCGGCGACGGCCATGACGCCGGTCGCAACCGGCGTTCCGTCGACGACGTACG
>Ga0335083_10004585_pt1 | contig 17570 bp, 14 predicted proteins | sample Lox_Sample_42_FD_206716 | JGI IMG/M metagenome (GOLD analysis project Ga0335083, IMG submission 206716) | Soil microbial communities from Loxahatchee National Wildlife Refuge, Florida, United States - Lox_Sample_4.2 | ecosystem: Environmental > Terrestrial > Soil > Wetlands | place: USA...
CTCGAAATCGATGGAATAGATGATGGAACGACCGTCTCGGCGCGCGCGAATCAGACCTGCATTGGACAGGACCAGAAGCTGGGCCGATGTCGTGTTGGGTGCATTATCGAGCGACCGAGCGATCTCGCCGGCAGCGAGTCCTTCGGGACCGGCCTTTACAAGCAGGCGAAAGACTTCAAGGCGGGAGTCCTGGGCGAGCGCAGAGAGGCGCCTGACAGCGTCACTTGTTTCCATATTACATTATTTATGGAAATGTTGTACTGAGTCAACCCGCACAGAAGCACCGTGACTGTGTCGAGCTTGTAGGAGCACTAGCCTGTTGACGGGTATCCAACGGGCTCGCATACACCTGGCACGCCGCTTGATGCCATGACTGTCCCCGTATGGAGATCTATCTCCCCATCGCCCAGATCCCGGTGAACTGGCTCGTCGTGCTCTGCATCGGCGGCGCGGTGGGTTTCCTCTCGGGCATGGTGGGCGTCAGCGGCGGCTTCATCACCACGCCACTACTTATCTTCTATGGCGTTCCGCCGGCTGTCGTCGTCTCGACCCAGGCGACGCCGATCGCCGCCGCTTCGCTCGTGGGCACGCTACGTCAGGGCCGGCGCGGCGCTGTCGACATAAAGATGGGCGCGTTCCTTCTCATCGGCGGTCTCCTGGGCTCGCTCGCGGGCGTTCAGCTGTTCCAGATGCTGCAGCGTCTGGGACAGATCGATTTCGTTGTCGAGGCGAGTTACGTGCTGCTTTTGGGCGGCGTCGGCGGGTTGATGCTGAACGAGAGCGTGCAGGCCATGCGCGCGGTACGCCAGGGCCGCCCGGCTCCCGGGCATGGGCCCGGCCAGCACAACTGGATCCACAATCTTCCGTTCAAGATGCGCTTCCGCGCGTCGCGTCTTTACATAAGCGCGATCCCCGTGGTGGTACTCGGCTTCCTCGTTGGCGTGATGACGGCGATCCTCGGCACTGGCGGCGCTTTCCTCCTCATCCCTGCCAAGATCTATCTCCTGCGCATGCGCACCGAGATCGCGGTCGGCACGGCGCAATTCCAGATGTTCGTCGTTGCCATCGCCTCGACCATGATGCATGCGGTCACCGATCACACGGTCGACGCCATGCTAGGGCTGATCCTGGCGCTTGGCGGCGTCGTGGGCGCCCAATTCGGCGTGCGCCTCGGACAGCAGATGCGCGCGGACCAGCTGCGCGCTGCGCTCGGGCTTCTCACCGTTGCGATCGCGCTGCGCCTGCTCGTCGGGCTCGTGCTCCCGCCCGACCACCTCTACTCGGCATCGATGACGATTGCGCAGTAATTGCTTTCTACTGCGATCGACCTTGTTCCTGCACTCTCTGAATGAGAACGCGCTTGACAAGGTCGTTTACTCCAAGGCTCCAGAAGCGTGGGGAGCATGGCCACGGAGCGTGAGTCCGGTCGGGGCTCGCCGCGACCTGCACATTGCTGGTTCCCCAGGTCAGTTTCGGTGGGGTACCCCTGGTGGAGGAACCTACAAGAAAACCTTGATCCAACCTTGCCAAGGTCAGGGTCGGGCGTTCGATTCACCTTGCCAGCTCCGGCTTTTCTCTCGACAGGCTTTCGTCATGCCACCGGCGCGCGTGCCCGCGCAGACTCTCGCGCGCCGCGGTCAGCCGGGACAACGTAAGCGCGTTCGCGTGATGATGCGATCCATTGCCCTTTAGCCCAATATCGGTACCGACAGCCTCCACCTAGTTTCCGCGCGCATCCCGCTCTTTGCAGGGACCGCGAATGACCGACGATCTCGTATCCGTAGCCCATGCTCTCCTCGCAAAGGGCAAGGGGATCCTCGCGGCGGACGAAACGCCCTCCACGCTGACGAAGCGCTTCACCGCGTTCGGCATCCGTTCGACCGAAGAGAACCGCTGCGCCTATCGCGAGATGCTTTTCACAGCGCCGGGAGAATCCACCTTCATCAGCGGCGTCATTCTCCAGGACGAGACGATCCGCCAGAAAGGATCGAGCGGCGCACCGCTCGCGAAGCTGCTCGCCGACCAGGGGATACTGCCCGGGATCAAGGTCGATACTGGCGCAAAGCCGCTCGCCGGCTCGGCCGAAGAGACGGTGACCGAAGGACTCGATGGCCTGCGCGACCGGCTCGCGGAGTATCGCAAGCTCGGGGCACGTTTCGCGAAGTGGCGCGCCGTCATCCGGATCGCCGACGCGCTGCCCAGCACGGCATGTGTCCACACCAACGCTGACGCGCTAGCGCGCTACGCCTCGCTTTGCCAGGAACAGGACCTCGTTCCGATCGTCGAGCCAGAAGTGCTCATGGACGGCGCGCACACGATCACGCGCGCGGAAGAGGTCACGGGCGCTGTCCACCACGCGGTGTTCAACGCGCTGTTCGAACAGCGCGTCGTCCTGGAGGCGATGCTGCTCAAGCCGAACATGGTGATCGCCGGCAAGGATTGTCCGCAGCAATCGTCGGTGGACGCGGTCGCGACTGCCACGTTGCGCAATCTGCGCCGTCACGTTCCCGCGGCTGTTCCCGGAATCGTCTTCTTGTCCGGCGGCCAGGACGAAAAGCGCGCCACGGCGAACCTGAACGCGATCAACCGCCTTGCGGGGCCGAAACCCTGGATCGTCACCTTTTCGTACGGCCGCGCGCTGCAGGATGCCGCGCTCGCCGCGTGGCACGGCGAGGCCGAAAACCTGGTGGCAGGAAAGCGGGCGCTCGAAAAGCGCACGCGGCTGAACGGCGCCGCCGCGACCGGCGCCTATACGGACAGCATGGAAATGAAAGCCTGATCTTCGGCGGCGCCGATGGCGCTTGCCGGCGAGTTTTGCGAAAGGAACGCGAATGGCGCACGCGGTGTCGGAAAAGAAACGGACGTCGAGTGCTCTGTCGGAAAAAGAGAAGGGCCTCATCGACGCCTATTGGCGTGCCGCGAACTATCTCTCGGTCGGCCAGATCTATCTCTTCGACAATCCGCTTCTGAAGCAGCCGCTCAGCAAGGCGCATATCAAGCCGCGCCTCCTGGGCCACTGGGGCACGACGCCGGGGCTGAACTTCCTCTATGTCCACTTGAACCGGCTCATCAAGAAACGCGGTCTCGACATGATCTATATCACGGGCCCGGGACATGGGGGACCCGCGCTGGTCGCCAACGCGTATCTCGAAGGCACCTACAGCGAGGTCTATCCCAACATCTCCGCCGACGAGGTCGGCATGAAACGGCTGTTCAAGCAGTTCTCGTTTCCCGGCGGCATCCCAAGCCATGTCGCGCCGGAGACTCCGGGCTCGATCCATGAAGGCGGCGAACTCGGCTACGCCCTGTCGCACGCGTATGGGGCCGCGTTCGACAATCCCGATCTCGTTGTGGCCTGCGTCATCGGTGACGGCGAAGCCGAAACGGGACCGCTGGCGACGAGCTGGCACTCCAACAAGTTCCTCAATCCCGCGACCGACGGCGTCGTGCTGCCGATCCTGCACCTGAACGGCTACAAAATCGCCAATCCGACGGTGCTCGCGCGCATCAGCCATGACGAGCTCGACCAGCTTCTGCGCGGCTACGGCTACACGCCCTATTTCGTGGAAGGCCACGAGCCCGACCAGATGCACGAGCTGATGGCCGAGACGCTCGACACGATCTTCGACGAGCTCGAGCGCATCAAGAAGGAAGCGAAGAAAGGGGTGCGCGAGCGCCCCCGCTGGCCGATGATCGTGCTGCACTCGCCCAAGGGCTGGACGTGTCCAAAGGAAATCGACGGCAAGAAGACCGAGGGTTACTGGCGCGCGCACCAGGTGCCGATGGGCGACATGGAGAAGCCGGAGCACGTGCAGATCCTCGAAAAATGGATGAAGAGCTACCGGCCGGAGGAATTGTTCGACGCGAAGGGGCAGCTGAAAAAGGAACTGGCCCAGCTGGCGCCCGAGGGCGAGCGCCGCATGAGCGCAAACCCGCACGCCAATGGCGGCTTGCTCCTTCGCGACCTGAAGCTTCCCGATTTCCGCGATTACGCGGTCGAAGTGAAGGCGCCCGGCCAGACGTTCGTCGAGTCGACGCGCATGATGGGCAAATACCTGCGCGACGTGATGAAGCTCAACATGGAAGGACGGAACTTCCGTCTCTTCAGCCCCGACGAGAACAATTCCAATCGCTGGCAGGACGTTCTCGAGGTCACGAACCGGGCCTGGGAAGGCAAGACCTATCCCTATGACGACCATCTCGCGCCGGACGGCCGCGTGATGGAGATGTTGAGCGAGCATCAATGCCAGGGCTGGCTCGAGGGCTATCTCCTGACCGGCCGGCACGGATTTTTCTCGTGCTACGAGGCCTTCATCCACATCATCGACTCGATGTTCAACCAGCACGCCAAATGGCTGAAAGTGTGCAACGGGATCCGCTGGCGCCGTCCTGTCGCCTCGCTCAACTATCTTCTTTCAAGTCATGTCTGGCGACAGGATCACAACGGCTTCAGCCATCAGGATCCCGGCTTCATAGACCACGTCGTGAACAAGAAGGCCGAAGTCGTGCGCGTCTATCTGCCGCCCGATGCGAACTGCCTGCTGTCGGTGACCGAGCACTGCCTCAAGAGCCGCAACTACGTGAACGTCGTGGTGGCGGGAAAACAGCCGGCGCCACAATGGCTTACCATGGAGGACGCGATCCGGCACTGCACGTCGGGTTTGAGCATCTGGGAATGGGCGAGCAACGACAAGGGCTGCGACCCCGATGTCGTCATGGCCTGCTGCGGCGACGTCCCGACGCTCGAGACGCTTGCCGCCGTCGATCTTCTGCGCAAGCACGCGCCGGATCTGAAGATCCGCGTCATCAACGTCGTCGACCTGATGAAGCTGCAGCCGCCGAGCGAGCATCCGCATGGGCTGTCCGACCATGATTTCGACGCGCTGTTCACGACGGACAAGCCGATCATCTTTGCGTTCCACGGTTATCCCTGGCTCATCCACCGCCTGACTTATCGCCGCAACGGCCACGACAACATCCATGCCCGGGGCTACAAGGAAGAGGGCACGACGAGCACGCCGTTCGACATGTGCGTGATGAACGACCTCGATCGCTTCCATCTTGCTGGAGACGTGATCGACCGCGTCCCGAAGCTCGGCGCGCGCGCCGCCTATGCCAAGCAGGCGCTGCGCGACAAGCTCCTGGCGCACAAGGAATACATCGAGCGCTACGGCGACGACATGCCGGAGATCACGGGCTGGCGCTGGGGCGAGAAAGCCAGGGCCGCCGGCACGACCTCGACCGAAGGCGACAACGTCTGAAGCGAAGGCGAGGCACGTGCGGCTCTTCTGTATCCGGCACGGCGAGACGGAATGGAGCCTCAACGGGCGTCACACTGGCACGACGGACGTTCCGCTGACCGAAAACGGACGCCGTCTCGCGAAAGCGCTGAAGCCCGTTCTTGCCAGAGAGTGCTTCGAGCAGGTGCTCACGAGCCCGATGCAACGGGCGCGCGAGACCTGTGCCCTGGCGGGCTTGAGCGAGAAGGCCGACATCGATCCCGATCTGGTGGAGTGGAACTACGGCGCATTCGAGGGACTGACGCCCGAGGAGATCGCGCGCATCCAGCCCGGCTGGCTGATTTTCCACGACGGTTGCCCGGGCGGCGAGACCCCCGAACAGGTGGGCCAGCGCGTCGATCGCGTCATCGACCGCGCCCGCGCGCGGAAGGGCGACACGGTGGTCTTCGCGCATGGCCATGTGCTGCGCGTGCTGGCGGCGCGCTGGGTGGAGATGCCGCCAACGGGTGGAATGCACTTCCTGCTCGGCACGGGGACGCTTTGCGTTCTCGCGCATTATCACGACGCGCCGGCCATCAAGGTCTGGAACGGTCCCTTGGCGATCGCGTCCTAGTGCAGCGTCGGTCGCTGTTCGCCTTCCGCGTGCGCTCGCGCCACCGGCTCCTTTTCGAGCCTGACGTCCACGGGCTTTTCCCGCGTCAGCGCCTCGATCGTCTCCGAAATCCGCACGTCCATGGGCTCGCCCGATACGAGCGTCGCGCTGGCGCAGCCATCTGCGATACGGAACGCGATCGTGCGGCCGCGCCAGCACGCGCGGAACGACAGGCTCTTCCATTCTGGCGGAAGCTTCGGATCGATCCCCGGAGTGTCGCCTGCGAGATCAAGTCCGGCGAAGCCATGCACGACCGCCTGCCACACGCCGCCGAGCCCCGCGATACGCACGCCGCCCGCGCTGTTGGGGTCGGGATCGGTGTCGGCGATGGCGTGCAGGTATTTGAGCGCCATCTTCGCATCGCCGATGCGGGCCGCGACGAGAGCGTGCATCGCCGGGCTCAACGAGCTGCCATGGCTGCAGCGCGGCTCATAAAAGCGGAAATTCGATTCCGCCATCCCGTTGGAAAATTCGCCCGGCAGAAGCGCGATAAGCGCCACGACGTCGGCCTGCTTGACGATCTGTGAAGCCTTCGTGCGCTCGCGGCCGATCACGACATCCATCGGCGCCTTGCGGTCGGCATATTTGGAGAGATCGATGGGCTCCAGCTTGAAGAAACCTGCAAACTGCTCGTAGACGCCGGTGCCCTGGTCGAGTCCGGTGACCAAGCCGTCGACGATGGCGTGCCACTCACCGAGTTCGGCGTCCGAGACCGCAAGCTTCTTCCGGAGCGCCGTCGCCCGATCGGGCCGTCTGCGTGCCATGATCTCGAGCGTCTCGAGCGCGCGCGCAATGTTCCAGCGCGCCATCAGATTGGTGAAGGCGTTGTCGTCGATATCTTCGTGATACTCGTCAGGCCCGATGACGTGTCGGATGTGCCGCTTGCCGTCCGCTTCGCGCGCTGTGCGTGAGGCCCAGAATCGCGCCGTCTCGAGCATGATCTCCGCGCCCGCCGAGAGGAAAAACTCGTCGTCCCCGGTGGTGCGCCAGTACTGCCACACCGCATACGCGACATCGGCGCTGATGTGCTGTTCGAGCTTGCCGCTCAGGATCTCGATCGGCGTGCCGTCCCCGGCCAGTACGGTTTCCGGAGTCGTCTCGCTGCCGGTATCGGCCGATTCCCAGGCATAGAGTGCGCCCTTGTAGCCGGCGCGCGAGGCCTTGATGCGCGCAGCCGACAAGGTGTGGAAGCGATACATCAGGAGCGCGCGCGCCGCTTGCGGCCACACGGCCGTGTAGAACGGCAGAAGATAGATCTCGGTATCCCAGAATACGTGGCCGAGATAGGCATCGCCGGTAAGCGCGCGCGCGCCGATGGAGACGCGATCGTCATCGGGATTTGCGGCGCTCGTCAGATGATAGGTGGCGTAGCGCATCAGCTTCTGCGTTTTCTCGTCGCCCTCGATCACGATGTCGCTCGCCGCCCAGCGCGCATTCCATGCCTTCTCATGCGCGTCGAGAACGCCGGTCCAGCCCAGCTTCCGGTTCTTTGCTATCGTGCGCTCCACGTCCGTGACGGGATCGTCCTCGCGCCTGTCGCCGCGCGCCACGGCGAGAAGCCGGCTGAACGCAACGGGTTCTCCCGCAACCGAGCGCCAGCACCATTTCCAGCGCAGCGGGAAGGGAATTTCGGGCGGAACCTCCTTGCCTCCGCGCTGGAGCGAGACCGCGCCGGCCATGGCCACGCTTTTTTCCGAGCCTTCCGTTCGCCAGGCGCCAAGTTCCGGCTCGCATTTGAGAGGCTCCATGCCGAGGCCCGCCATCGCGAAGCTCGCTACAAGCTCCACCTCGACGTCGTCGTGATCGAGCGAGACATGCAGCAGTTGCAGCCCCGAGGCGCGATCGGCCTGCGACAGCAGGCGCAGCTCGGATCCCGTGACGGTGATGCCGTCCGGCGTTCTCTGCGTCCATTCTCCGAGCAGCGCGCCGCGGCGCATGTCGAGCCGGCGCACGCCGTGCAGCACTTCGCCCTCCCGGCCGAGCACCACTTTTCCGTTGAGCAGGATGCGGACGCGCGACCAGTCCGCGACCGGCACGAGCGCCGGGATCGGCGGCTCGGTGTTGGGCACATCGAACAGGCCCGCAACATAAAAGCGCGGCCACGACGCCCAGCGCGAATAGCCGAGCCAGCCGACCCAGGTGGGGCCGCGGCTGATCGATCGTGCCGCGCGCATGCCAAGGAACCCGTTGGAAATGGCGAAGCGCGACTCGATGCTGCTTTCGGTCAGGATGCTGTAGCCGTCGTAGCTGATCACCCAGCCGGGATCGTTCGTCGCTGCCAGCGCAGGGTGCGGAGCGGGTGCCTGTTTCGCCGGCAGCGCACGCACCGTCGCCAGCGACAGCGCCGCCACGTCGACCCGGTCGAGACTCGTCACGACGAGATCGGCCTTTGCGCCGCGCAATAGCGCTTCGTCTCCGAGCCTTGCGATGCCGATCGCCTTCATGCTGCCGGCCTTGGCGGCCTGCACGCCTGCCGGGGCATCTTCGATCACGACGCATTGCTCGGGGGGAAGTCCGAGCGCTTTTGCTGCAAGGAGGAAGATCGCGGGGTCCGGTTTTCCGCGCGGCACGTCGGCGCCACAGCAATCGGCATCGAAGATCGAGAGCAGCGGGCGTCCGTCCTCGAGCTTCAGCTGGCTCAGCATGGCGCCCGCATTCTTGGACGAGGAGGCGAGGGCGAGCTTGAATCCGGCCGCGTCGAGCGCGGTAGCGAAGCGAACCGCGTCGGGAAAGGCATCGAATTCTCCGGCCGCGATGAGCTTGTCGATCAGCGCCTGCTTCTTTTCGGCATATTCGGGGGCGCGTGCCGCTGCTCCGGCGGCACCGAGTTTTTCGAGCGCCGCGAGTGCCCCATCGAGCCTCGGCTTGCCTGCGACATGGGCCTGGTAGAACTCCGTCGTGAAGCCGGCCGGATCGGCGAAACCCTGCAGCGCCTCGCGCCACGCGCGTTCGTGCGGCGACGCGACGAGGACACCGTCGACATCGAAGATTGCGGCTTTCAGTGAGGATGCCATCGGACGCCTCGCGCGCATCGCGCTCTGGGCGGGCAGGAGAGGATCCTGCGTCCGCCGCGCGACTGCTTTTTGTGAGCTCGTCCGCCGGCGATCATAGCGGATGGCGGCGCGAATGGCGTGACGAATGCGTGACGCGGTGCTGCCGATCCAGAATGAGACAACGCGCGGCTCTCTCATGCGTGGGGCGCGGCGAAACGTAATGGGTCTTTAGGGCAATACTGCCGCGCGCCTCGTCACAATAATTTTCGGTGTCCGCTTTTTGAGCCAGAGCCGAGGTGCCAATGATCTCATCAACCGGTCACGCTGCTCATGCGGGCTGTCCTTGCTGCGATCCCCGGCTTCGGATCGCCGCCGATCGCATTGACCTGGAGCTTTCGCGGCGCGGCTTTGTCGCCGGCGTGAGCGCGTCGGCCGCCTCGCTCGGGCTTTTCGGGCCTGCCGGTGCGCATGTCGCGCCTCGCGTCTCGGCACCGCCGATCGTCTTCTCGAATTTTCAGCTTTTCGACGGAACCTCCCGGACGTTGCGCGGCGGGTTGCACCTACTGGTCGAAGGCAATCGCGTCAAACACATCGCAACCGGCGAGTTTGCGCCACCGGACGGTGCGCAACAGATCGATTGCGGTGGACGGACCGTCATGCCGGGTCTCATTGATGCGCATTGGCACGCGATGTTCGCCGTGATTCCGGTGTCGGCGCTCTTCGCCGCGGATATCGGTTTCGTCTTTCTCGCGGCCGGCGCCGAAGCGGAACGGACACTGGTGCGCGGGTTCACGACGGTGCGAGATGTCGGTGGTCCCTCCTTCGCGCTGAAGCAGGCGATCGACACGGGTCTCGTGACGGGCCCGCGCATCTATCCATCGGGCGCGGCGATCACCACTACCGGCGGCCACATGGACATGCGCCCCCTGTCCGATCTGCCGAGGAAGCCCGGCGGCCGGCTCAGCTACATGGAAGAGATCGGCGGCGCCAACATCGCAGACAGCGTGGACGAGGTTCGCCTGCGCGTGCGCGAGCAGCTTCTTCAGGGCGCCTCGCAGATAAAGCTCGTGGGCGGCGGGGGCGTCGCCTCGCCGCGCACGACGCTGGACATGTGGACGTTCAGCGAGCCCGAGATGCGCGCCGGCGTCGAAGCCGCTGCCGACCGGAACACCTACGCGGCTGTGCACGCCTATCCGCCGGCCCAGATCAAACGCGCGATCGACGCCGGCGTGAAGTGCATCGAGCACGGCCATCTCATGGACGAGGCCACCGCCCGGCTCATCGCGGACAAGGGCGTGTGGCTCAGCACCCAGCCTTTCGTCAGCGAAGACGACGTGCCGCCAATGACCTATGACCAGAGCCACAGGAACCTGCTCAAGGTGATCGGCGGAACGGATTCGGTCTACACGCTCGCGAAGAAGCACAAGATCAAGACCGCGTTCGGAACGGATTGCCTGTTCTCGCCGGCGATAGCCCAGCGCCAGGGCTTGATGCTCACGCATCTGGCGCACTGGTACGACAATGCCGACATCCTGAAGATGGCGACGTCCGTCAACGCCGAGCTGCTGGCGCTTTCGGGTCCGCGCAATCCCTATCCCGGCAAGCTGGGGGTCATCGAAGAAGGTGCGTTCGCGGATCTGCTGGTGATCGACGGCAATCCGCTCCAACACATCGAGCTGATGGCAACGCCGGACAAGGCTTTTATGCTCATCATGAAGGACGGAAAGATCTACAAGAATACGCTGCCGGCCGGTTGACGGAGGTTTGCGCGGGATGGTGTCGCGAGGCAGTCTGGCGCCCGCGAGGGGGTGTGAGCCATGATTCCTTTAGGCGACGAGACGCGGCGTCCGGTGGCATTTCCCGTCGTCACTGCGGCGATCATTGCGCTCAACGGCGTGGTCTTCCTGCTCGAGCTGGCCAATGGGAACGCCTTCGTCACACGATGGTCCGTCATTCCGGCCCAAGTGAGCGCGGGTCACAGTCTCATCACCATCCTCACCTCGACCTTCCTGCATGCGAGCTGGTCGCACATCATCGGCAACATGATCTTCCTCTGGGCTTTCGGGCCCGAGATGGAGGATGCAATGGGCCCGTGGCGTTATCTGGCCTTCTATCTTCTGGGCGGGATCGTCGCCGCAATCGCGCAGATTGTCGGTGATCCTAGTTCCACCGTTCCCAATCTCGGTGCGAGCGGCGCCATCGCCGCGGTGATGGGGGCTTTCGTGGTGACCTATCCGCGTGACGAGATCCGCACGCTGCTCTTCTTCGTCGTCTTTGTGCGCGTAACCTTGATCCCAGCCGCACTGCTCATCGGCTTCTGGTTCCTGACGCAGGTCTTCAGCGTCGGCACGATCGCGGATTCGAATTCCGGCGGAGTCGCCTATCTCGCCCATGTGGGCGGTTTTGTCTTCGGCGCGCTCACCGGCCGGCTGTTCGAAGGTTCGATCTCGATCTCGTCACGCTCCGACGAGACTTGAGTTCACCCGATCACGTTCTTCGGAACGTCCTTGAACGGCAGCGCGTCCACCGACGTGTGCTCGCGCGGCATCTTGAGCACGCGCTCGGCGATGATGTTCTTCTGGATTTCGTCGGTGCCGCCGGCGATCGAGATCGCGGGCACCGAAACAAGAACCTCTGCGATCACACCGTCCATCGGCGAATCCGCGCCGCTCAGCATGGCATCGGCGCCCGAGATCATCGTGTGCACGCGCGCGCACGCGCGCGCGACCATGCTGGCTGCGAGCTTGCCGAGCGAGCCTTCCGGTCCCGGCGGGCGGCCCTCGACCATTGCGGCCCGCGCACGCCGCGCCGTCCATTCCGCGCTGCGCGCGAGAATGAGCAGTTTCGCGATCTCCTGACGCACGACAGGATCCTTGATGCGTCCGGTCTCCTTCGCGCGCTTCAGGATCAGGTCCACGCGCCCTGCGCGCTGCGGATACCATTTGTACGGCTCCATCGCCACGGCCGCTTCGGCGCGCTCTTCCTCGTAGATGCGGCCCTCGCGCTTGGGCGGCACGACGCCACGTGCGCCCGCCGCGTCGAAGCCGCGCCGCTCATGCATCAATGTCGTCGTCGCGACAGCCCAGCCGCCGCCGAGCTCGCCCACGAGATGCTCCTTCGGCACGACCGCGTCAGTGAAGAACACCTGGTTGAACGAGGCATGCCCGTTCATCTGGCGCAACGGCTGCACGGTGACGCCGTTCTGGCGCATGTCGATGATGAAATAAGAGAGCCCCTGGTGCTTGGGCACGTCAAAGTTGGTGCGCGCGAGCAGAAAGCCCCAGTCGGCGTGATGCGCGCTCGTGGTCCATACCTTCTGCCCGTTGACGATCCATTCGCCGTCCTTGAAATCCGCGCGCGTCATCGCGCCGGCAAGATCGGAGCCCGAGCCCGGCTCGCTGAAGAGCTGGCACCAGGCGTCTTCGCCGGTCAGGCTGCGCTTCAGGAACTTCTTCTTCAGGTAATCGCTGCCATGGGCGAGCAAGGTCTGGGCGGCCAGCCCGCGCGGCCCTGCGCTCGCAACGCCCACCGCGCCGATGCGCCGGATCTCCTGGTCGACAACAGACGCGAGCGCAGGCGCAAGCCCGCGGCCGTGCCAGGCCTTGGGCCAGCCCGGCGCGCCCCAGCCGGCATCGATCAGCTTGCTCCTCCATTCGACAAGCCCGAGCTCGGGATCGAAATTTGCTTCGAGCCAGGCGCGCACTTCGGCGCGGAGGGAGGATTCCGTGATCTCGCTCATGCCCGTTCCCGTTTCTCGTCGTCCCACGCGCGCATCATCTGCTCGCGATGAAGGCTCGCATCGCCAAGGAAGGCTTCCGAGCTCTTCGCCCGCTTGAACCAGAGATGCGTGTCGTTGTCCCAGGTGAAGCCGATGCCGCCATGGATCTGGATCGTGTGGATCGCGGTCTGCAGATACGCCTCCGATGCCGACGCTTTCGCAAGCGAGGCGAGAGCGGGCAAGTCGGGATCGCCCTCGGCTGCTGCTGCGGCTGCGTAGTACGCAGCCGACTTCGCGAGCTCGACATCGAGCAGCATCTCGGCCTGCTTGTGTTTCATCGACTGGAAGAGAGCGATGGGACGCCCGAACTGCACGCGCATCTTCGCGAATTCGAGCGCGGATTCGCGCAGGCGTTCCGCGCCGCCGACCATTTCGTTCGCAAGCGCGATGGCGGCCTGCTGCAGCGTCTTCACCGTCGCCGCGGCCGCAGCGCCTTCTTCGCCGATCAGGTCGGCTTGCGCGTTCTCGAAGTGGATCCGCGCCAGTTTCCGCGTCGGATCGAGGGTCTTCACCGGCTGGCGCGTCACGCCCTGGGCATTGCTGCGCACCAGGAACAGCGACAGTCCGGTGTCACCCTTCGTTCCCTTCGCGCGAGCAAGCACGAGGAACGTGTCGGCCGACGCGCCGTCGAGAACGAAGTGCTTCGTCCCGCTCAACGTGAACCGTGGGCCGGATGGCGCCGCAATCGTGTCCGTCGCGGAAGGACTCCAGTCACCGCCGCTTTCGACCCAGACAAGAGTCGCGATCGTCTCTCCGGATGCGATGCCGGGCAGCAAGACCTTCTTTTGCGTCTCGGTCGCCGTATTCAGGATCGCGTTCGCCGCGAGCACGGCGCTCGCGAAGTAGGGCGCGCAGAAAAGCGCGCGCCCCATCTCCTCGAGCACGATGCCGAGTTCGACGAAGCCGAAGCCCTGGCCGCCATAGGCTTCCGGCACGGCGACGCCGCAAAGCCCGAGCTGCTCGTTCATTGCCCGCCAGCTCGCGGCATCCCAACCGGCTTCCGTCTCCATCGCGCGACGCACCTTCGCAGGCGGCGAGGCTTCCGCAAAGTAACGGCGCAGCACCATGCGGAATTCTTCCTGCTCGTGCGTGAAGGTGAACTGCATGTCCTGCTCCGGGAATTTGGGGACAGCATACCTATTTCCCCCATTGCGTCGCGACGGCAAATGGCCTTGGAGACAGGGAAATAGGTATGCTGTCCCCGATTTCGCCATTGATCTTTCTCAGGGAGACTTCGCATGAGCGCGTTCAAGGACAATCTTCTTGCCGGTAAGACGGCTTTCGTCGCCGGCGGCACCAGCGGCATCAATCTCGGCATCGCCAAGCGCTATGCGGAGTTGGGTGCGAAGGTAGCGGTGGCCGGCCGCAATCCGGAGAAGGCGCAAGGCGCCGCGGCCGAGATCGGCCACGCTGCGCTCGGACTTTCCTGCGACGTGCGCGACTATGCCGCCATCCGCGGCGCATTGGAGCAGGCCACGGCAAAGCTCGGGCCGCTCGACATCGTGGTCTCGGGCGCCGCCGGCAATTTCGTGGCGCCCGCGCTCGGCATGTCGGCGAACGGCTTTCGCACCGTGGTCGATATCGACCTCAACGGCACCTTCAACGTGTTCCGCGCCTGCTACGATCTCCTGAAGCGACCCGGCGCATCGCTGATCGCGATCACCGCGGGCCAGGCGGTGAACCCCTCGATGATGCAGGCCCATGTCTGCGCGGCGAAAGCCGGCATCAACCAGCTCATCCGCGTGCTCGCCATGGAGTGGGGGCCATCGGGCGTGCGCGTCAACGGGATCTCGCCCGGACCGATCGCGGGCACCGAGGGCATGCGGCGCCTCGCGCCCAGCCCGCAGGCCGAGCAGGCGATCACGTCGCGGATTGCGCTGCGTCGCTACGGCGAAATTTCAGAGGTCGCGGAAAGCGCGGTGTTCCTCGTGAGCGACTCGGCACGCTATGTCACCGGCACGATTCTCGATTGCGACGGCGGCTCGCAGCTCGGCGACGCCCGCGACCGCAGCACGCAGCAGGGACTGGGGTGATCGCGACTTCGTTTGCCGCAGCGTTCCTCTCTGGCTGCGCTGTCGGCCCCGACTTCGAGAAACCGGCTGCGCCAGCCGTCTCGAGCTACACGCGCACGGCTCCGGCAGCGACGGCATCCGTCATCGGCGTGACCACCGGCGAGGCGCAGAACGTCGTCCAAGGCCGCGCCCAGCGCCCCTTCGCGCTCGTCATCGTCTGCGGCCTGATCACGCGCCTCGCCATCAGCGTGTTCCTCATGCCGGCGCTCTATCTCCTCGTCGCCCGCGACGGCGACCGGCTGGAGGTTTGAAGAGCGAGGCGAGGGATCCTCGCGCGGGATTGCGACTCACGCCCACACATCCGCGACGTGCATCCCGTCGCTTGGAAGATCGTCCATGAGCTCGGTGTCGTGGTGGACGAGCGGCAGTGCCTTCACCGTGTCGACCGCTTCGGGCGCAACGAGCCGCACATTGACGGCGCCACGCCGGCGTCCGTCTTTTCCGGGCATGGCGGCGCGCCAACAGGCGATGCAGGCGCACTCCGGGCAGAAGTGAAACTCGATCCACTTCCTGTTCCACAAATAGATATTCGTCGCGCCGGACAACGTGAACTCTTCGTTCTCGAAACCGTAAGCCCAGAGTGCGCCCCAGCGACGGCAGACGCTGCAGTTGCAGGCTGACGCCGATTTGGGAACACCCTCGAACCGCCAGCGCACCTGGCCACAATGACAGGACCCTTCGAGCATTTGCCTTCCCCTTTTTTCCGTCATCACCCGGCGCGTGTAGATGCATCAACAAGGGTATCGCGCGTCGGGGTGCCCCGATTTTCTTTCGAACCGTGCTAGTCCACTTTTTTAGCATCCAGAGGAAATTGGGTCACGCCCTCGCGAAGGCGGGGATCGCGCGCGAGAAGAGCATTGCGCCACGAGCGAGCACCAGTAGTGCGCACGACCGGGTGATGACGGCTTTTTGGGAAATCGGATAGTCTCTTTGGATGCACGATCCTTCGTCCAACAACGACCTCTCCGGCTGGAGCCTCCCGGCCTGGACCTATTCGGATCCGGAGTTCTTCGCGCTCGAGATGGAGCGCGTGATCCGGCCCTCCTGGCAGATTGTCTGCCATGTGAGCGACGTGCCGGAGTGGGGCGACTACCACACGCTCGAATACCTGAACGAGAGCGTCGTCGTGATGCGCGGCAAGGACGGCGCGCTCAGCGCCTTCACCAATGTCTGCCGCCATCGCGGCGCGCGCATTCTCGACGGGCCGACGGGCTCAGCCAAGTCCATCGTCTGCCCCTATCATGCCTGGACCTACAACTGCGACGGAAGCCTGCGCGGCATGCCGCTGCGCGAGAGCTATGCTATCGACACGGCGAGGCTCGGCCTGAAACGCATCGATCTCGAAGTCTTCCAGGGCTTCATCTTCGTGCGCCTCGTGAGCGGCGGTCCATCGGTTGCTCAGATGCTGTCGCCCTACCTCCGCGAGATCGAAACCTACAAATTCGAGGACCTGCGTGCGCAGGGCCGCGTCACGCTGCGCCCGCGCGCGGTCAACTGGAAGAATGTCGGCGACAATTATTCCGACGGCCTGCATATCCAGGTCGCGCATCCGGGGCTGAAACGGCTGATGGGCGAGGGCTACGGCGTCGACGCACAAGCCTTCGCCGACAAGATGTGGGGGCCGATCCTCGACGAGCCCTCGAGCAATCTGTCGGAGCGCGCCTACCAGCACTTTTTGCCGCGCGTGCCGCATCTCCCCGCGGAGCGCGGGCGCCTGTGGATCTACTTCAAGCTCTGGCCGAACATCGCCTTCGACATTTATCCCGACCAGATCGACTTCATGCAGTGGCTGCCGCTCTCGCCGACCGAGACATTGATCCGCGAGATCGCTTACGCCATTCCTGACGGCCGGCGCGAGATGAAGGCCGCGCGCTATCTCAACTGGCGCATCAACCGCCAGGTCAACGTCGAGGACACGGGCCTGATCTCCCGCGTTCAGGCCGGCATGGCCTCGAAGAGCTTCACCGTGGGTCCCTTGAGCAAGACCGAAGTCGCGCTGCGCAATTTCTGCAGCCGCATCCGCATGCTCATTCCCGAAGCACGCGAGGAACACGCGCCCGTGCCGGGCTGGAGCCATCAAGGCTCGCGCCTCTAGAACGAGATTTCAACGCAAGTATCGCAAGGACGCGACGGCTGCCTCTTCGCGCGCCACGTTGATCCACGTCAACGCATCTCGCCGAAGCGCTGATAGCTTTTTCTGCATGGGCGCTGTCTCACTGCGCTGGGACGAGATCGAGGCCGAGCATGCGAGCCTTCTCAACGCGCTGCTGCGCATCCGCGTGCTCGCGGCCGAGAGCAAGCTTTCCGCCGCTGTACTTCTTCCCGCCTGCCTCGACCTCGTGCGGCGATTCGAGGAACACTTCTCCCATGAGGAACGCATCATGGCCGCCGCGGCATATCCCGAGGCTGTTGCGCATCACCGCCATCACCAGGTTCTTCTTGCCCGCCTCCTGGCCATTTGCTCGCGCATGACAAAGGAAGAGACCGTCGAGATCGAGCAGCTGCAGCTGGCGCTCCAGACTCTGTTCGACGATGCGATCGGCGTGGACGCGCCGTTCCGGGAGTTCCTCGAACAGAAGTCCTGAGGCTTCCCCTGCGCAAGCCGGAGCCTTGCGGTTGATTTGGCTCATGGCGGCGGCGAAGCTGTCGCCCGTAGCCTGAAAGAGCTGGATAGAGAAGGAACGCCCCGTGCTGATGAACGTAAAGCCTATCCCGACCCTCGACCCGCGCGTCAACCAGATCCGCGAGCTGACCGCGCGCATCGTCAACAAGGAGATCCTTCCGCACGAGCGCGCGCTCGCCGCGCGCTGGCGTCCTGATACGTCGGCACAGGAA
>Ga0335083_10004586_pt1 | contig 17569 bp, 11 predicted proteins | sample Lox_Sample_42_FD_206716 | JGI IMG/M metagenome (GOLD analysis project Ga0335083, IMG submission 206716) | Soil microbial communities from Loxahatchee National Wildlife Refuge, Florida, United States - Lox_Sample_4.2 | ecosystem: Environmental > Terrestrial > Soil > Wetlands | place: USA...
GATGCCGAGATGCGCGCCGCGGCGCGCCGTGCCCGGGCCGAGGAGTTCATCGAGGCGCTGAGCGACGTGTACGGCAACCATGGCTACGACGCCCTGGTGGGCGAGCGCGGCGTGAAGCTCTCGGGCGGCCAGCGCCAGCGCGTGGCGCTCGCCCGCGTGATGCTCAAGGACGCACCGATCCTGCTGCTCGATGAGGCCACCAGCGCGCTCGACTCCGAGGTCGAGGCGGCGATCCAGGAGACCCTGGCGCTGCTGATGCGCAACAAGACCGTGGTGGCGATCGCGCACCGGCTGTCGACGATTGCGGCGATGGACCGCCTGATCGTGCTCGATGAGGGCGTCATCGTCGAGGAGGGCACGCACGAGTCGCTGCTCGCGGCGCAGGGGCTGTACGCGCGCCTCTGGGCGCACCAGAGCGGCGGCTTCCTCGGCGAGGACGACGACACGCAGGTGGGCAAGCCGGCGCGCGCCTCGGCGCTGCGCGCCATCTGAGGCACGGCGGCGTCGCCGCCGGCCGGATTCGCATCGCGCCTCGTCAGCGGCTAGCCTTGTTCGGCCGCTGGCGGGGAGTTGGCTGGTGACCGGCGATCCTAGCGATGATGCCTGGCGCGACCGTCGAATCGGGCCTTACCGGCTCGTCGAGCGCCTCGGCGTCGGCGGGATGGGCGAGGTCTACCGCGCGGCGCGCGCCGACGCGCAGTTCGAGCAGCAGGTCGCCATCAAGCTGGTGCGCGCCGGCCTGCACAGCCAGCTGGTGTTCGAGCGTTTTCGCGCCGAACGCCAGATCCTGGCCGACCTCGAGCACCCGGGCATCGCCCGGCTGCTCGACGGCGGCGTGACCGCCGAGGGGCTGCCGTACCTGGTGATGGAGCTGGTCGAGGGCGAGCCCATCGACCACTACTGCGAAAGCCACCAGCTCCCGATCCCGCAGCGGCTGCGACTGTTCCGCCAGGCGTGTGCCGCGGTGAGCTACGCCCACCGCCACCTGGTCGTGCACCGCGACCTCAAGCCGACCAACATCCTGGTGAGCGCCAGCGGGGCCGTGAAGCTGCTGGACTTCGGCATCGCCAAGCTCGTGCAGGAGGGCAGCAGCGCCGCCCCGGCCGGTGAGCCCACCGTGGCGGGCCTGCTCGCCGTCACGCCCGCCTATGCCAGCCCCGAGCAGTTGCAGGGCCTGCCGGTGACCACCACCAGCGATGTGTACTCGCTCGGCGTGATCCTCTATCAGCTGCTGAGCGGCCGCAGCCCGTACCGCGGCGATTTCGTCTCGGCGGCCGCCGCCCTGCACGAGGTGTGCGAGCTCGACCCGCAAGCCCCGAGTGTCGCAGCCGCGGCGACGCAGCCGGCGCGCGCGCCGCCCGGCGCTGAGCTCGACGCCATCACGCTCAAGGCACTGCGCAAGGAGCCCGGCAGCCGCTACAGCTCGGTCGAGCAGCTCATCGCCGACATCGACTGTTATCTCGGCGGCCGGCCGGTGTCCGCGCACGGCGGCCAGCTCGCCTACCGGGCCGCCAAGTTCCTGCGCCGGCACCGCCTGGAGGTCGCCGGCGCGGCGCTGGTGGTGCTCGCGCTCGTGGCCGGCATCGTCGCCGCGACCCACGCCGCACAGCGTGCGCGTGAGCAGCAGCGCGCGGCCGAGCGCAACTTCGCCCGCGTACGCCAGCTGGCCGATACCGTCATGTTCCAGCTGCACGACTCGATCCGGGAGATCCCCGGCTCGACCGCGGCGCGGCAGCTGCTGGTACAGCAGGCCCTGCATTACCTCGCCGCACTGGCGCGCGATTCTGCCGGCGACGTGGCCCTGCAGCGCGACCTCGCGGCCGCCTACGAGCGCATCGGTGACGTCCAGGGCCAGGCCTTCGGGGCGAGCCTGGGCGATACCGCCGGCGCGCTGCGCAGCTACCAGGCGGCACTCGCCCTGCGCGAGGCGATCCAGGCGCGCAGCTCCGGCGGCAGCGTGCCGGACACGCTGGCGCTCGCGCGCACGCGGCGTCTGCATTCCGAGGCGCTGGCCATGAGCGGCAACATCCAGGGCTCCGCCGCCGAGATCAACCAGGCGGTGGCGGCGATGCAGCCGCTCGCCCGCGATCAGCCCCGCGATGCCGCGGTGCTCGAGGAGCTGTACCTCGATTACGCCGATCTCGCCGGAGTCCTGGGCGGAAATTTCAACTTCGCCAACCTCGGCGACCAGCGCTCCGCGTTCGCCGCCCACCAGCACCAGCTGCAGGCCGCGAGCCAGCTGGTGGCGCTCGAGCCCGGCAACGCGCACTTTCAGGGCCTGCAGATCGTGGCCAAGACCAACTATGCGGACCAGCTCATGCTCACCGGCCGGGTGCGCGAGGCGGCCGCGTACTATGCCAGCCTGCGCGAGCCGCTCGAGTCGCAGGTGGCGACGGCGCCGAGCACCAAGAACATGCAGTGGCTGCACTCCCTCTATACGCGCCTGGAGACCGTGGCGCTCTGGGACCACGACCCGGGCAGCGCGCTGCAGTCGGGCCGGGCCGCGCTCGCGATCGCACGGCGGCTCGAGAGCAGCGACCCGCAGAATGCCTATGCGGTGCTTGACCTGGCCACCGACTACGCCAATCAGGCGGACGAGCTCTCGCAGACCGGGGACCAGGCGGGGGCGGCGCGCGCCGCCGACGACGCGGTACGCATCCTCGAGCCCCTGGCGGCGAGCAATCCGAGCAATGGCGAGTTTCGCGTCACCTACGGTCTGGTGCTGTATGTGCGCGGCGAGGTAGCGGCGCGCGCTCACGACCCCGAGGCCGCGCTGCGCAGCTTCCGTCCCGCGCTGGCAGTATTCGAGAAGATCCGGGCCGCGGACGCCGAGAACGCGGATGCCCGGCTGCACGTGGCCGCCACGCTGGTGCGCACCGCCGATGAGCTCGCGCTCGCGGGGGATCCGGGCACCGCCCGCGGTGACTACCTGCGCGCAGTGGAGCTGACCGGCGGCGGTGCCGAGCCCGCCAGCGACGAGGCTCACTACGCCCTCGCCGCGGCCGCGGACGGACTCGAGCGTCTCGAGCTGCAGGCCAGCCGCGCCAGCGCCGGTGCCGCCGTGCGCGCCGAGCACGCGGCCGCCGCCTGCGACTGGTTCCACCGGGCCCAGCAGGCCCGGGGGCAGATCCACGAGGTCGGGGCGCTCAGCCCGAACGGCTTCTACCTCGGAGTGGACGCCGCCGGCCGCCGCCGGCCACCCACCTGTCCGGCGGTGCATTCGTGAGCCGACTTGAGCGTCCCGACCCTGGCCGGGGCAAATTGCAGCGGGCTCACTGATGCGGCACACTCGCGGCGATAAGAACACCGCTGGATCGACGGCAGTCGCCCAAGGCCCGCCGCGCAGCTCACTTGAATCCACACCACACGATGCGAACGAGGGGCTGTAGCTTGCGAGGGCACGACTGTACGCAGAGCTCGCGTCCCGTTCCGCCCGACGGGGGCGCACCCGCATGAGCTCGGCGGTAGCCCTGCCGGCGAGCACGCTCGACGATGATGCGTGGGATGACCTGCTGAGCTTCATCGAGGAGCGCCGCGTCATACCGATCGTCGGACCCGAGCTGCTGATGGTCGCCACCGAGCGCGGCCCGCGGCTGCTGTACGACTGGGCCGCCGAGCGGCTCGCCGCGCGCCTCAACGTCAGCACCGCGGAGCTGCCGCAGCCGTACACGCTCAACGATGTGGTGTGCCTGTTCCTCGCCGGGCGCGGCCGGCGCGAAGAGGCGTACGTGCGCCTGCGCAGCATCATCAAGGACGCGAACTTCGAGCCCTCACCGGCGCTGCGGCACCTGGCCGCGATCACGGATTTCGACCTGTTCGTGTCGACCACCTCGGACGCACTGCTCGAGGCGGCGATCAACCTCGAGCGCTTCGGCGGCGCGCAGTCGACCGAGGTGCTCGCCTACTCGCCGAACCGGGTCGTCGACCTGCCGGGCGAGCGTGACCGGCTGCAGCGGCCGCTGGTGTATCAGCTCTTCGGGCGGCTGTCGGCCTCGCCGACCTACGTGATCTCGGACGAGGACCTGCTGGAGTTCATTTGCGCGCTGCAGAGCGAGCACCTGTTGCCGGAGAAGCTGTTCCACGAGCTCGAGCACAACCACCTGCTGTTCATCGGCAGCAACTTCACCAACTGGCTGGCGCGGCTGTTCCTGCGCATGGCCAAGCGGCAGCGGCTGTCCGACCCGCGCGACGTGGGCGAGGTGCTGGCCGACGACCACACCAGCCAGGACACGCGCCTGGTGGCCTTCCTGCAGCAGGTGAGCGTGCGCACCCGCATCTACCAGGGGGCCGAGCGCTTCGTCGAGGAGCTGCACCGCCGCTGGCAGGCGCGCCGCAAGCCGGCCGCCGCCGCCAGCCCCGCCCCGGCGCGCTTTCTGCCGCCCGCGCGCGAGATGCCCGACAACGCGGTGTTCATCAGCTACGCCCGCGAGGACCTGCCGGCCGTGCAGCAGATCAAGGCGGGGCTCGAGGCCGCCGGCATCACCACCTGGTTTGACATGGACCGCCTGGAAGTCGGTGATGACTACGATCGCAAGATCCACCGCAACATCGCCCGCTGCTCCTACTTCATCCCGGTGGTCTCCGCCGCCACGCAGCGCCGCCTCGAGGGCTACTTCCGGCGCGAGTGGAGCTATGCCATCGACCGCGCGCGCAACATGGCCGACGGGGCGCTCTTCATCCTGCCGGTGACCATCGATGGGACGCTGGCGGTCGAGGCACTGGTGCCCGATCGCTTCAAGGCGCTGCACTTCACGCAGTTGCCCGGCGGGCAGGTGACCCCGGAATTCGCCGCGCGCCTCGGGGACTTCATGCGGGCGCGCGCCACATGAACGACAGCGCTGCGAAGGGCGCGCCGGCCGAGGGTGCCGGGGTCGTCAACGCCGACAACCCCTGGCTCGGGCTCGCTTCCTTCACCGAGGAGACGCGCGCCTACTTCTTCGGGCGCGAGGAGGAAGTTGCCGAACTCGCCCGCCGCGTGCAGCGAAAACTGCTCACGGTGCTGTTCGGGCAATCCGGTCTCGGCAAGACCTCGATCCTGCGCGCCGGCATCGTGCCGCGCCTGCGTGCGCAGGGCTACTGCCCGATCTACGTGCGCATCGACTACGCCGCCGGCACTCCCGAACCGGCGGAGCAGATCAAGCAGGCGATCCGCGTCGCCGCGCGGCGCGCCGGTGAATGGACCCAGGCCGGGGTTGCCGTCGAGGGCGAGTCGCTGTGGGAGTACCTGCACCACCGCGACGACGTGCTGCGCGATGAGAGCGGTGCCACCCTGATCCCGCTGCTGATTTTCGATCAGTTCGAGGAGATCTTCACGCTCGCGCAGAGTGACAGCTTCGGCCGCGCGCGCGCCGCACGTTTCATCACCGAGCTCGCCGACCTGGTCGAGAACCGTCCGCCCAAGCAACTCGAGGCGCGCTTCGAGGAGGACGAGAGCGCCGCGGCACGCTTCGATTTCGCGCGCAGCGACTACCGCGTGCTGATCGCGCTGCGCGAAGATTACCTCGCACCCCTCGAGGGCCTGAAGAAGGAGATCCCGAGCATCTCGCAGAACCGGCTGCGGCTTGCGCCCATGACCGGGACGCAGGCGCTCGCCGCGGTGCTGCAGCCGGGCGGCCGGCTGGTATCCGAGGAAGTCGCCGCGGCTATCGTGCGCTTTGTCGCCGGCGGCACGGAGCTCGCCAACGCGGAGGTCGAGCCCTCGCTCCTCAGCCTCATCTGCCGCGAGCTCAATGACGCGCGCATCGCGCAGGGACGCAGCGAGATCTCCCTCGACCTGCTCGCCGGCTCGCACGCGACCATCCTGAGCAGTTTCTACGAGCGCTCGCTCGCCGATCAGCCGCCGGCCGTGCGGCGCGTGATCGAGGACAACCTGCTGACCGCCTCGGGCTTCCGCGAGAACGTCGCCGAGGAGCGCCTCGTGAAGCTGCTCACCGAGGCCGGTGCGGCGCCCGGCACGCTCGCCCTGCTGGTCAATCGCCGCCTGCTGCGCATCGAGGAGCGCCTCGACGTGCGGCGCGTCGAGCTCACGCACGACGTGCTGTGCGGCGTCGTCAAGGCGAGCCGTGATGCGCGCCAGGAGCGCGAGGCGCGCGAGGCCACCGAGCGGCTGCTGGCCGAACAGCGCGAGCGCGAGCTCGCGGCGCGGCACGCGCTGGTGCGGGCGCGGCGCATCGCGTTCGGCTGCACACTGCTCGCGGTCGTGGCGCTGGCGGCCGCGGTACTCGCCTACTTCAGCGGCCAGCGGGCGCACCGCGCCGAGCGCGAGGCGCAGGAGACGCGCGCCATGGCCGAGCAGGCGCGCGGCCAGGCGGAGCACCTGCTCGGCTACCTGAGCGATGACTTCGTGCGCGAGCTGGAGAGCTTCGGCCGGCTGAACGTGGTGGCGGAGTTCGCGCAGCGGCAGGTGGATTACTTCCGTGCCCTGCCGCCGCAACTGAAGGGCATCGAGACCACGCGCAACGCGGCGCTCGCCCTGGTGTATCACTCACGCGCCGTACGCACGCTCGGCAACAGCGCGGCCGCTTCCGCCGACGCCAACGAGGCGGTGCGGCTGCTCGAGGCGCAGCGCGCCGCGGGCGATCGCTCCGAGGCGACCACGCTCGCCCTGGCGCTCGCCTACCTGGCACAGTCGCAGGTCCTCGACAACATGAACGAACCGGGCGGCCCGGTGGCGGGGCTGCGTGCCGTGGAGATCCTCAAGCCCCTGGCACAGGCTCCCGGAGCCTCGGTGGCCGCGCGACGCGCCTACGTCGAGGTGCTGCAGCGGCGCGGCTACCAGCTATCCGCCGCCAACCAGGACGAGGAGGCCGTACCCGTCGAGCGCGAGGCGATGCAGATCGCCGCCAGCCTCGGGGCGCTCGACCTGAGCGACCTCGACATGGCCGCTCACTACGCCGAGGCCGGCGGCTGGCTGGTGGGCTCGCTGCGCGCGATCGGCCAGGAGCAGGAGGCGCAGCGCGTCGGCGAGGAGGCGCTCAAGGTGGCCGACCGGCTGCTCGACATGCGTCCGGGCTACCGCCTGGCAGGCCACGCGCAGCAGCTCCTGGTCAGCGATCTCGCCGAGCTCGCGATGGAGCGCCTCGACCCGGAGGCGGCGGTGCCGCTGAGTGCGCGCAGCGAGCAGATCTCGCTCAGCATGCTCAAGCAGGACCCGAACAACATCATCACGCAGAACAACCTCGGCGTGGCCTACGTCACGACCGCGAACGCGCTGTGGGTCGCCGGCCACATTCACCGCTCGCTCGCCTCCTACGTGCAGGCGCTCGAGGCCTTCGGGCACGCAACCCATGGCGGCACCGGCTTCGGCACCATCCGCGCCTACCAGATGGCCCTCACCGCCTATCGCCAGGCGCAGGCGGGCGATTTCGCCGGGGCGGCGGCCACCATCGCCACCGGCCCGCCCTACCTCAAGGAGATCACGCAACGCGAACCCGCCGGCAGCATGGAGGTGGCGGTGGTGTCCGCGATGAGCAAGATTCCGAACGCGGCTCTGGCATTCCAGAGCGGCGACCTGCCGCGGGCGCGCGAGGAGGCGAGCGCGGCCCTGAAGCTGCTGCGGGACGCCACTCCGCACGGGGACCGGCAGATCGGTCAGCGGCACCTCGGGCTCTTCATCGCCGGTGCCGTGCTCGGCCAGACTGAGTTCCTGATGGGCGACTACCCGGCGGCCGAGCAGGCACTGCGGCTGGCCAGCAGCGAGCGGCGTGCCTTCGAGGCCACGTCCGTCGGCGACCGGCGCGAGGTGGTGGAAGTGGAGATCTGGCTCGCCGCGGCGCTCGCCCGCCAGGGTAAGCTCGCCGAGGCGGCGCAGATAATCGACCCGCAGGTTGCCTTCCTGCGCTCGCTCGTGCCGCACAACCGCAGTGACCGCTGGCTCGCCTACGAGCTGGCCGGTGCGCTGTATGCCCAGTCGCTGACCGATCCGCAGCGCCGCAGCGCGCTGCAGCGCGAGGCGAGCACCCTGCTCGAGCGGCTGCCGCCTGAGCTGCGGGCGCTGCGCGACGTGCAGTGGCTGCGCGGGCTCATGGCCGGCGGAGCGGGCTGACGCGCGCTGCGGGCAGCCGCCGCTTCAGGAAGCGGGCGTCTGGCTGCGGGCCGCCTCCAGGTGCTGGCGCAGCTGCTTGGCCCAGTCACGCATCATCGTGTCCGCGGCTGCGACGTTGGTGACCCCGCTGGCGCGCTGTGGGATCGGCTGGTAATCCGACTGCGAGTCCGCGACCCGCGCCAGGATGGTGTTCGAGGCCGAGTCCCACAGTTCCAGATACAGTGTGGCAGAGCCCGCGGAGCGGACCACGACCGCGCGTACGTTGGCGCTCATGATGTCCGGGGCCGTGACGGTGACGTTGATCAGCGCCGGCCTCAGCACCAGCACGTCCGGGCCCGCAGCGTCGACGATCGTGTAGCCGCCGTTCTTGGAGAGCTCCTCCGTGAACGCCTTCTTGAACATATCCGCGAGCCCCTTCTTCATGCGCTCGATGTCCGAGTCGTTGACGCGCTGGCTGAGGCTCGAGGTGTCGCTGTTGTAATCGCGCTGCCAGTTCTTCTGAAACTCGACGTAGCAGTCCAGCACCTGGATCTTGTGGTACTGCGAGAAGCTGGCACCGTCGCGCAGGTACACCAGCCGTTCCTTGGTCCGCTTCACCAGCTTCAGGCCATCCTTGTCGACCTGCGGTGGCTCGTCCGCCGGCAGTGCCGCGCTCAAGAGCAGCACGCTGGCCGCCGTCAGCAGTGCCACGAGGCCTCGTCGTGTCGGTCGTCGCATGTCCCCTCCGGTTGTTGGCGTCTGCCGTCCGCCGTGCGCGGACCGCCGCGTTTTGATCAGGATAGCGGCGAGCGCCTCACATGCAATAGCCCCTGAGGGAAGGTGCGCGCCGGCAGCCGGCGGGGCGAAAGGGCGGGAACGCTCTACTTGAGCTGGGTCTCGAGGAAGGCGTAGATGTCGGCATCCTCGTTGGCGGTGTCCCCGAGCGAGGTGGCAAAGTGCCCCGTGCCGCCATCGGTGCGCAGCCATATCGGGGACCTGCTGAGCGTGCCGAGCGCGGCAGCGAACTTGCCGCTGTGCCAGGGTGCGACGCGATGGTCGTTGAGGCCGACCATCAAGAGCACCGGCGGGTAGGACTGCGGGCGCAGCCGCTGATAGGGGTCCATGGCGGCGAGCTGCCTGAGGCCGGCCGCCGTGCGCGGATCACCCATCTCGGAGATCTGGTTGGCGCCGTTGGACGCGGCGAGCAGTCGCACGGGGTTCAGGATGCCCGCGGTGATGACGAAGGCGCCGAAGTCCGCCGGCGCCTCGACGAGTGCGCCGCCGATGAGCACACCGGCCATGCTCGCGCCGCTGGCGGCGATCCGCCCCGGCCGTGAGACGCCGAGCCGCGCCAGCTCGCGGGCGCAGGCGATGAGATCCTCGACGCCCTTGTGCTTGTTGGCGCCCTTGCCGGCGAGGTGCCAGGCCTCGCCCTTCTCGCCGCCGCCGCGCACGTGGGCTACCGCGTAGACGTTGCCGGCGCGCACCCACTCGAGCAGGTTCGGATCAAAGTAGGGCTGCAGGCTGACGCCGTAGCCTCCGTAACCCTCGAGCCGCGTGCGCTGCGAGCCATCGTTGGGCGCGTCCCGGCGGCGCACGATCGAGAGCGGCACGCGCGTGCCGTCGCTGCCGAGCGCCTCGGTCTCGGTGCTGACCAGGTCGGCGTAGTCGACCGGCGCGTTCTCACCGAGCTTAAGGTCGGTCAGGGCACCGCTCCGGGGGTCGTAGTGATAGGCGCTGCGCGGCCGGGTCCAGCCCTGCAGCGTGAAGAGCACGCCCTCGGTCAGCGGATCGCTGGTGAAGAGGTAGGCGGCGCCGCTGAAAGGCAGCGGCAGCTCCCGAGCTTCCGTGGCGCCGTGGGGGATGCGCACGATGTGGTCGATGCCGCTGTGCATGCGCCGCACGTACAAGGCGTCACGCGCGCTCACCAGAGCGGTGATGACGTCCTCGCTCGATTCCGGCAGCACGACGCTGGCGCCCGCGAGACTCGCATCCGGCCGCGCGAGATCGAGCCTGAGGATGCGCCCGTTGGGGGCGTCCTTCTTCGACAACAGGTAGAGCGTCGTGCCGGTGAGGGCGAAGTCCTCCACCTGGTCCTGGTAGCCGGCGAGGCAATGCCAGCCTGCCTGCGGCGTGAGGGCGCGCGCCAGCGGCGCGACGCACACCCGCTGCTCGGGGCGTGCGCCACCGAAGGCGAGCGCCGCCCAGGACGAGTCGGGCGGCGTCAGCGCCACCGGCATCTCGTCGGCCGCCATGCTCGCGCCGGCATTGCTGCCGGTGGCCACGAGGACCGGGTCCTCTGCGGCGGCTGTGCCGAGGCGGTGCAGCCGCAGGCGCATGTTGGCCATGCGGTCCTCGTCGGCGGCACCGCCGGCGCGCATCTGTGTGTAGGTGAAGCCGCTGCCGTCGGGCAGCCAGCGCGCGGCAAACTCGCCCCAGACGTTGTCGATGGCCGCTTCGAGCTGACGGGCGCTCTGCACCTCGAGGATCACGATGTGGCTGATCTCGCTGCCACCGCTGTCGAGGTTCACCGCCACCAGACGCCCGTCCGCAGAGGGACTGAAGACGCTTACCTTGGTTTGGCCGGACTTGGACGGATCGAGCAGCACGCGTTCGTGGCCGTCCGCATCCCGCACCATCAGCACGCCCTCGCGGCCACCCTCGAGGCGCAGGAAGAATACGCGCCCGGCGGCGGGCGCCTGCAAGCGGTTGCGCACCGCGGCGCCGCTCACGGCCTGCAGTCGCTCGCGCCAGCGCGCCAGAGCCGGCTGCGCGTCAAGCTGCGCACGCGTATAGGCACCCTGCGCCCTCAGCCACTCCTGGAACTGCAGGTTTTGCTCACCCTCCATCCAGCGGTAGGGATCCGGGAGCGTGAGCCCGAAATCCCGGTCGATGACCTCGACGCGCCGCGCCACCGGCGGTGCCGACGGCGCGTCCGCGGCGGGGGCCTGGGCGGCGGCGAGTGCCAGTGCCGCGACGAGGCTGGGCAGGATGCGCTGCATGGGTTGCGGACCTCGGGTGCGAAAGCACCGACCCTAACGGAAGTGGCGACGGCACGTCATGCCGGCACGTCGCGGCCGAGGGCACTTTAGTCGCAGCCTGCACTCCTCACAACGCAACATCCGCCAGATGTGAACTCCCGCACTCACCGGGCCCCTGCCGCCAGCCGCTACGCACGCGCTACGCACGGCGGGCTGTATGCTGGCGCTGGGCGGGGCGGCCCGCGACGAGGGGATGGGCAAGGCATGCAAGACAGCGTGGCGATACGCGACATCGCGCTCTGCGATTACGATCGCTGGCTGCCGCTCTGGAGCGGCTACAACGCCTTCTACGGGCGCTCGGGTGCGAGCGCGCTGCCGCCGAACATCACCGCGATGACCTGGCAGCGCTTCTTCGATCCGCGCGAGCCCGTGAACGCGCTGGTCGCCGAGCGTGGCGACGAGCTGCTCGGGCTGGTGCACTACATCTTCCACCGCAGCACGATCATGCTCGCGCCGGTGTGCTACCTGCAGGACCTGTTCACCAGCGAGGCGTGCCGCGGGCGCGGCATCGGCGGCGCGCTGATCGCGGCCGTCTACGGGCGTGCCCGCGAGGCGGGCTCGACCCGCGTCTACTGGCTGACGCAGGAGTCGAACCTCACCGCCCGGCGCCTCTACGACCAGGTGGCGCAGCGCCCGGGGTTCATCCTCTACCGCCAGGACGTCTGAAACCGCCGCGCGCTCAGCGCGGCGCTGGCGGCGCCGCCGGTGTGCGCCAGGCGTGCTCGCGGCAGCGGCTGCTGGCGGTGAGGTAGCGCCCGTGGCGCTCGCAGATGCCGTCCGACCCGCGCACCGCGCCGTAGGCCGAGCCGAGCGTGCGCAGTCCCGGCAGGAGCGCCTCGAGCTCCGCGGCCGCGTCGCGGAAGTGGCGGCAGTTGCCGCAGCACGCGCTCACTGCCCGAGCCGCGCCCAGAAGTCGGCAAACACCTGGGTCGAGAGTATGAAGCCGAGCGCGATGTTCACGGCCACGCCGGCGGTGAACGCGTAGAAGGGCCGCGCGCCGCCCCCGACCAGCTCGCGCAGGCGCGTGGTGAGACCGATGCTGAGGAAGGTGAAGATGAACGCCCACACGCGCAGCACCTGCAGCGGCGCGACCAGCACCGGCTGCAGCAGCTTCTTGTAGTCCGCGTAGCTGTAGCCGCGCGAGATGAGGGTGATGATCAGGGAGGCGATCAGGAAGCCGAGCACGAACTTGGGGAAGCGCCGCCAGATCTGCGCGACCGCGCCGCCGGAATCGACGCCGGTCTTCTCCCAGCGGGTCGCCGCGATCAAGGACAGCGCAAACGCCCACACGCCGATCCACACATCGCGGCCGATCACCTTCATGAGGGTGAAGGCGTTCACGGCGTCGTCGGCGCTGCCGCTGATGCCCGGTATCTGGCCGGCGTAGCCGCCGTAGGCCTGCGCGGCCGCGAGCCCGGCCGCGTCGGCGAACTCAGAGGTGCCGATCCAGGCGCCGGCGACCCCGGTCGGCAGCAGCAGCGAGCGTGCCAGCAGCGGCAGCAGGAAGATCGTGATCACCGCCCACAGGATCACCAGCGAGATCGCGACGGAGACGTGCTCCTTTTTGGCGCCGACCGCACCGCCGGAGGCGATCGCGCCCGACACCCCGCATACCGCCCCGCCCGTGCCGAGCGTGGCGGCGAGACGGCGGTCGAGCCCGAGACGTACGCCGACGAAGTAGATCGTGCCGAAAGTCACCAGCGACACGATCGCCGCCTGCACGATGGCCACCGAGCCCGCCCACAGGATCAGGGTCAGCGGCAGGCTCGCGCCGAGCAGCACGATGCCGGTCTTCACGTAGAACTCGACCCGCAGCGCCGGCTCGGCCCAGCGCGGCGTGCCCACCGTGTTGGAGATCAGCAGCCCGAGGGCGAGCGCCACCAGCGGCGGCTCGAGGTTGTAGCGCGCCGCCTGGTCCCACTGGCCGAGGAAATACAGCAGCAGCGCCGCCACGTACAGCAGCGCGAAGGCGGGCAGGAAGCGGGCGGGTGCGAATCCCAGCGCGTAAGCTCCGCCGCCGAGCAGCACCGCCCAGAGTGCGAACAGCGCCAGGTATTGCGCGACGTGCTCCCGTAGCTGCGCGAGCGCCTGCGGCAGGTGGCTCCACTTCTGCGGCGCGATCGCCAGCCATTTCAGGCTGCCGCCGGAGGCGAGCAGTCCCACCGCCAGTACCACCAGGCCGACCCCGATGAGGATGGCCCACCAGTCTTCGGTGCGCTGCAGTGCGCTCCAGGGGCTGCTGCGCGCCGCGGCGCGCGGCGAGCGATCGATGAGCTCAGCCATGAGGGCTCCCGGCTGCGTGGCATGTCGCGCGCGCGAACCGCTCGCGGGCGCCTGCGGGAGAGCCTAGGGGCTGTCGCGCGGCTGCGTGATAACTTCGGCTTGGGTGGGAAGAATGAAACTGCATCAGCCCCGGCCCCGAGACCGCCCGAGCTGCCTGGCGAGGGGCTTAACCGCCCCCGCTGGCCGGCGCCCTCAGGCCACGCACACCTTTCTTATATGGCGCGCGCTCGCGAGGTCACGTCCTACGTTCCCGCGCGGCAGCGTCCGACGGGCAGCGAGACGGCGGTGCGTGAGTCTCGAAGCCCCAATACTCGGTCGCGGAGGATCCCCATGGCCAGATACGGCAAGGCGGCGGGCGCCAAGGTCGAGCGCGCGATGAAGCAGATGAAGCAGGGCCGGCTGCGCAGCGGTCGCTCGGGCAAGAAAGTGACCAGTCGCAAGCAGGCGGTCGCGATCGGTCTCGCCGAGGCGCGACGCCGTGGCGCGAAGGTGCCGCGGCGCAAGAGCGGCTGAAGGCTCGTTTAGTCCACCTGGGCCTGGGCCGCGGCGATGCGACGCACCGCCTGCATTGAGTCCGCGTCCCGCGGCGACTTGTCATCGCGGTAGCGCTTGACGCGCGCCAGGCGCAGCGCGAGGCCGCCCGGGTAGCGGCGGCTCACCTGCAGGTCGCTGAAGGCCACTTCGACCACGAGCTCCGGTCGCACGAACACGACCCCCGGCTCGCGGCGCAGCTCGCGCGCGAGCAGCTCCCGCGTCTGCCATTCGAGCATCTGGTCGGTGAGGCCCTTGAAGGTCTTGCCCAGCATGACGTAGCTGCCACTGTCCGCATCGAGCGCGCCAAGGTGCAGGTTGGAGAGCCAGCCGCGGCGGCGGCCGTGGCCCCACTCCGCCGCGAGCACCACCAGATCGAGAGTGTGCGCACGCTTGATCTTCAGCCAGCTGGCGCCGCGGTTGCCGGCCTCGTAGGCGGCATCGAGCGCCTTGGCCATCACGCCTTCGTGGCCGGCCGCGAGCGCTGCCTCGTAGAACGCCTGCGCGGCGGCCGCTTCGCGACTCACGAGGCGCGGCACCTGCGCCGCCGCGGGCACCGCGCGCGCCAGCGCGGCGAAGCGCTCGCGGGCCGGCTCATCGGCGAGCGTGCGCTCCTCGAGCCGCAGGCAGTCGAAGAAGTACGCACGCAGCGGGATCGTCGCCCGCAGCTCCTCGACTGCGAGCTTGCGTCCGAAGCGGCGCATGGTGACCTGGAACGGCCGCGGACGCCCGGCCGCATCGAAGGCCAGTACCTCGCCGTCGAGGACCAGCTCGCGGGCCGGCAGGGTGCGCGCCAGCTCGGCGATCTCGGGCACCGCCGCCGTCACCTCGTTCAGCGCGCGCGTGTAGATGCGCACCGTCTCGTCCTGCTTGTGCAGCTGGATGCGCGCACCGTCCATCTTCCACTCGAAGGCGACCTCGCCGGAGAGCTCGCCGAGCGCCGCGGCGACGTCGGTCGCGGTCTGGGCGAGCATGGGGGCGAGCGGCGCAAACAGCCGCAACTGAAACCCCCCGAGCGCGGCGCCCCCGCCGCCGAGGGCGGCCTGCGCCACGGCACCGAGGTCCGGGGCGTACATCGCGGCGCGGCGCACCTGCGCCAAGGGCACGGCGGCCGCCGCAGCAATGGCTTCGGTCATGACGCCCTCCAGGGCTCCCTGGCGCAGTTCGCCGCTCAGCAGCTGCAGCAGGAACTGCTGTTCCGCGCTCACCGCCCTGCCGAACAGCGCCTGCAGCTGCTGCGCGCGCGTGCGCGCCGCGCCCGCGCCGCGCACCGCGGCGAGCGCCGCGAGCGCCGTATCCAGGTCGGCAAGTGACAGGCCTGAGGCGGGGGCGGGCGCCGTGGCGGCGGCCGCCGCGAGCGAGCGGTAACCGATGCCGATGCGACCCTGCGGCAGCTCGCCGGCCAGGTAGTGCGTGGCGAGGGCCACCTCGAGGGGCTCGAGGGTGCGCAGGAACGCAGCGAGCTCACGCACCTTGGCGAGTCGCGCGGCGCTGTCGCGCACGCGCTGCGAGGTCGCGACCAGGGCCGCGAGCGCGGTCACCGCAGCGTCGCGGCGAGCGCCAGCAGATTCTGTGGAACGACGTGGATGGTGCCGGCGCGCGGGCTGTCGATGTCGGCGATGAGGAACAGGGCGATCGTCACCACGAGGGGCAGCACGCTGAACAGCAGCGGCCGGGTGCGCAGATGCGGGGCCGTGAAGCCGAGCAGGCCACTGCACAGCGCCGCGATCACCAGCACGAGCTCCCAGGCGGAACTCGGGATGCGATTCCACCAGGCGAACTGGGTGTAGCCCTGAGAGTTGATGACGTCGTTCATGCCGCTGATCACGAGCGCCGTGATGGCCGTCGGCTGCGGGCCGGCGGCATCGCGCACCCGCGTCCACAGCTGCTCCTGCAGCTCGCCGGTGCGCGCATTGATCGGTCCGAGAGCGGTGCCGCCGCGCGCCTCGTAAAAGAGCACGCGCTGCTCGAGGTACTGACGCAGCAGCGCCTTGGTGGCGAGCGCCTCGGCGGGTGGCAGCAGCTCGCTGCGCAGGTACTCGGTGCCGATGGCGTTGGCTTCGGCTTCCTCGTAGCTCTTGCGCAGGTCGTAGCGGTTCACGGCCATGGAGAACGTGAAGCCGACGATCAGGCCGAGCAGGGTGAGACTGGCCGCCAGCACCACGCCGAGTTCATCGCGTCCTTCCTTGGTGCGCGGCGCGAGGTGCGCGAAGCGCGCGCCGAACCAGGAGCACAGCCACAGCGCCGGCAGGTTGAAGAGCGCCATCAGGAACGGCCGGTCCGCGAGCCCAACCATGGTGCCTCCCGCCCGCTTAGGACACCGGCGGCGCGCCGCCCTCGGCGCGGCGGCGGGCGACGAAGGCCTCGAGCTCCTCGCGCACGGCGGCCTCCAGCGGCGGCGGCTGGTACTTCTGCAGCGTCTCGCGCCATAGCGCCCCGGCGCGCTCGGTGGCGCTCTTGGCGCCACCCTCGGCCCAGGCGCCGTAGTTGCGCCAGTCGGAGACCAGCGGGGTGTAGAAAGCGTCGCGGTAGCGCTGCATCGTGTGGGCCGCGGCGAAGAAGTGGCCGCCGGGACCGACCTCGGCCACCGCCTCGAGTCCGATCTCCTCGGCCGTGGCGGGTACCGGCTGGAACAGCTCGGCGAACATCTGCAGCATCTCGACGTCGAGGATGAATTTCTCGACCGAGGCGGTGAGTCCCCCCTCGAGCCAGCCGGCGGCGTGCAGTATGAAGTGGCAGCCGCCGAGCAGTGCCCCCCACAGGCTCATCTGCGACTCGTACACCGCCTGCGCGTCCGGAGCATTGGAGGCGGTGGCGCTCGAACAGCGCCACGGCGCGCCGATGCGCCGCGCCAGCTGCCCGGCGCCGAAGGCGGCTTTGGCGTACTCGGGCGTGCCGAAGGCCGGCGAGCCGGACTTCATGTCGACGTTGGAGGTGAAGCTGCCGTACATCACCGGCGCGCCCGGACGGATGATCTGCGCGAGCGTGATGCCGAAGAGTGCCTCGGCGTGCGCGAGCGTCAGCGCGCCGGGGATGGTGATCGGGGCCATGGCACCGGCGAGGGTGAACGGCGTGATGATCACCAGCTGGCCCTCGCGGGCAAAGGCGATGATGCCGTCGGTCATCGGCAGGTCCAGCTGCAGCGGCGAGTTGGTGTTGCAGATGCTGTAGCAGTGCGGCTCGCTGCGGAACTGCTCCTCGCCGACGCCGCAGGCGATGCGCAGCATGGCGAAGCAGTCGGCGAGCTGGCCGTCGCCGCGGCAGTAGAAGTAGGGTGCCTTGTCCCCGAGCGTCAGCTGCGCGAACGTGGTGTCGAGGTGGCGCTCGGCCACACTCACGTCCTGCGGCTCGACCATCTGGCCGAGCACGTGGATCACGTCGAAGGACTGCGCGGCCCGCACCCAGTCGCGGTAGTCGGCCATGGAGCCGGAGTGCTTGCCGTGCTGCTGGTCGCTCACGTTCGGCGGTCCCGCGACCGGTGCGAACACGACGTGCCGTCCGCCAACCCGGCAGGAGCGCGCGGGGTTGCGGGCGATGATGTTGGCTTCCGCCGGCACGCTCGCCAGCGACTGCGTCACGAGCGCCGGGTCGAGGCGCACCATGTGGCTGTCCTCATCGACCGTGGCACCCGCGGCGGCGAATGCCGCGCGGCCGCGCGGCGACAGCACCCGCATGCCTTGGCGCTCGAGGA
>Ga0335083_10004587_pt1 | contig 17568 bp, 13 predicted proteins | sample Lox_Sample_42_FD_206716 | JGI IMG/M metagenome (GOLD analysis project Ga0335083, IMG submission 206716) | Soil microbial communities from Loxahatchee National Wildlife Refuge, Florida, United States - Lox_Sample_4.2 | ecosystem: Environmental > Terrestrial > Soil > Wetlands | place: USA...
TAGCCGCACGGGCTTTCAGTGCATTTCCCGTGCCGTGTCCGGCGGACCTGGCGGGCCGTATGTGGACGGCTCCGCTCAGCCCATGATCTGCCAGGCCGAGCTGTGCGGGTCGATCGATCCCAGCCCCTTCGTCGACCGCGACGGCGCGGCCTACCTGCTCTGGAAGAGCGACGAGAACGCGCTGGCTTGCCGGACCGCGCCCCGCATCTGGTCGCAGCGCTTGTCCGACGACGGCCGCGCGCTGGTCGGCCGTCCCCGCACGCTGCTGGAGCGCGACCGCCCCTGGGAAGGGGAGATCGTCGAGGGGCCGTCCATGGCCCTGCACGACGGCCGCTACTACCTCTTCTATTCGGCCAACTGGTACGCCAGCAGCGAGTACGCGATCGGCTACGCCACCTGCGAAGGCCCGACGGGCGGCTGCACGAAGGTCACCACCGGCGCTCCGTTCCTGGCCAGCAGCGGCGGGCTGCTGGGTCCGGGAGGCCAGGAGCTGTTCACCGGCGCGGACGGCGGGCTCTGGATGGCGTACCACGCCTGGACGGCCCCGCGAACCACGTATCAGCAGGGCGGGGCGCGCAGCCTCCGGCTGGCCCGCATCGACTTTCGCGGCGACGGTCAGCCCCAGGCGCTGGCCGTCCGTTAGACGGCCTAGAGCTTGGCCTGGTTCTCGACCAGGCGGGCGTAGCTGCCGCCGCGGGCGAGCAGCTCGGCGTGCGGCCCGCTCTCGACGATGCGGCCGTGCTCCAGCACCAGGATGCAGTCGGCGTTGCGAATGGTGCTGAGCCGGTGCGCGATCACGAAGCAGGTCCGATCGCGCATCAGGCCGTCCAGCGCCTCCTGGACGACGTGCTCGCTCTCGGCGTCGAGCGCGCTGGTCGCCTCGTCCAGGATCAGGATGCGGGGATCCTTGAGCAGCGCGCGCGCGATCGAGACCCGCTGCCGCTGGCCGCCCGAGAGGTTGACGCCCCGCTCGCCCAGGATCGTCCCGTAGCCGTCCGGCAGGCGCGCGATGAACTCGTCGGCGTGCGCGGCCCGCGCGGCGTCGCGCACCTCGCGCTCCGACGCTTCGGGGCGGCCGTAGGCGATGTTGTCGCGCACCGTCCCGGAGAAGACGAACGAGTCCTGCTGGACGATTCCGATGGCCGAGCGCAGCGCGTAGAGCCCGTACTCGCGCACGTCGACCCCGTCGACCAGGATGCGCCCGCCGGTCACGTCGTAGAGCCGCGGTAGCAACGACACCAGCGTGGTCTTCCCGGCGCCCGACGCGCCGACGATCGCGATGCGGCGGCCGGGCCGGGCGTGCAGGCTCACGCCGTCCAGCACCAGCGGCGGATCGTCGTCCAGGGGCCGCCCGCCCTCCGGGGGATCTTGCAGCTCGTCTTCCAGTCGGATGCGCGACTCCTCGCTGTCGCGCGTGAAGCGGAATCGCACCTCCTCGAGGCGGACGTCACCCTCGACCGGGGGCGCCCGGCGTGGGCGCGGCGCCTCGACCACCGCCGGCCGGATCGCCAGCAGCCGAAAGATCCGCGCCATCGCCGAGAGGCTCGACTGGTAGGTGCTGTTGAGCTCCGCGAACCGGCGCACGGGGCCGTACAGGATCACGACGTAGCCCAGGAACCGGGTCAGCAGGCCGGCGCTCAGCTCGCCTTTGATCGTCAGCCAGCCGCCGTAGCCGATGACCACCGTGGTGCCCAGGTGGACCAGCACCTCGCCCAGCGACGCCACCAGATGGCCGGCGTGGCTGTGGTCGACCACCAGCTCGTGGTGGTGCTGGACGTCGTCGGCGAACCGGCGCGCCTCTCGCTCTTCGGCGGTGTAGGTCTTGATGACCGCCTGTCCGGCCAGCCGCTCGCTGACGTGGCCGGACAGGCGCGACAGGTGCGCGTGCATCCGGTCGCTGGCGCGCCGGACGCGGGGGTTCATCACCGCGAAGATGATGCCGTAGAGCGGGAACATCACGCCGCACGCCAGCGTCAGCTTCCAGCTGATGCGCGACAGGAGCACGAACGCCATCGCCAGCTGGATGGCGTCCATGCCGGCCACGATGATTCCGCCGTAGATGACCGACGTCGCGACGTGCACGTCGTGAAGGACGCGCGACAGGATGCTGCCGGTCCGCTCGCGGGTGTAGAAGCCGACGCTGAGCCGTTGCAGGTGCTCGTACAGCTCGCGCCGCAGGTCGGTGACGATTCCGTCGCCCAGGTGGACGTTGAAGTGTCCCCGCCCGTAGAGCACCAGCGCGTGCATGACCCCGGTGAGGGCGGCCAGCTCGGTCAGATGCGCCAGCCGCCCGGCCCGCACGCCGAGCGGCAGCCGCTGCAGCGCCGGGAGCGTCGCCAGGTCGACGGCCGACCCGATGATCCAGGGGTAGACGAACGACAGCAGGAAGCCGGTGACGCCGAACAGGATGGTGAGCGCGGCGTACTTTCGGTGAGCGGCCACGTAGCGCAGCAGCTGGATCAGCGGCGAGGCCGGACGGCGCGGCGCCGGGGCCTGGGGTGCGCTGCGCGAGGCCGGGGGGCGCCAGTCCCACCCCGCCACTGTCCCCGAAGACGACACGCTTCCTCAGGCCGAGATACCGGCAGCGACGGCCGGCTCGGAGACGCGATCGAAGAGCGCGTTGCGCGCCGACAGCATCCGCGGCGCCTGGCGGCGCATCTCCTCGGCCAGCGGCGCGTGGATCGCGCGGTTGCCGTCCGCGTCCGCGTAGTCCCACAGCCCGTTCTCGCAGCGGCGATCGTCGGCCCAGCCCGGATGGTTCACCACCGGGTAGAGCGTGATGCCGTGCAGCTCGCACCCGCGCGACATCGCCAGCTCGCACTGGTCGCACACCAGCCGCAGCCAGGGGGCGCGCGCGTGCCCCTCGGCGCCCGTCTCGGAGATGATCATGGGGCGCCGGTAGCGCGACCAGATGTCGACCAGCATGTCGCAGAACGGCCGGTATCCCGGGTCGCCGCGCGCGATGGTGGTTCCGTCCAGCATGAACTGGTTGTTCGAGTAGAAGTTCACGCCGATGATGTCGAGATAGCGCGGGTGCCCACCCAGGGCGGGCCAGACCGCGCCCGTCAGCATGTCCCAGGCCTGGTACTGCAGCAGGTTGTCGGACTCGATGCGCCGGAAGGTGAGCGGCTCGGCGGGGTCGGCCACGACGTGGATGGCCGGCTCGGGCTGCAGGAACCGGGCGCCCGGGATCACCGCCCGGATCGCCTCGATCGCTTCGATGGTGGCGCGGACCAGCTGGGCCTTCAGCTCGACGCCGCGGGCCGCCTCGAAAGGGTACATGCAGCGGACGTCACCGCCCGCCCAGGCCAGGAACGACATCTCGTTGATCGGCGCGATCATGACGGGCCCGTCGCTCTCCTGGGACAGCCAGCGCGCGAAGGCGCCGGCGTGCAGGGCGAATCGCCGGGGGAAGCGGGGCGAGAAGACGTCGACGTCGTCCGGCCAGCCGAAGTGCATCAGGTCCCAGATCACCTGGATCTTGTGGCGGCGGGCGGCCTCCAGCAGCGGCAGCGCCGGGCGGAAGTCGTGCTGGCCGCGCGCCGGTTCGGTCCGGACCCAGGAGATCCCGTCGCGGCACGCGGTCAGGCCGGCCTCGCGGGCGCGCGCGTAGTCCAGGTCGGCCAGCTCGTCGTGCCGGGTGGCCGCCGTCAGGTCCAGGCGGCGCCCGTCCTCGAGCCGGTGACACGAGCACTCGAACCCACCTAGAAAGAATCCCGAGAAGAGCGGCTGATCGATGTCGTTCACGGGGTCCTCGCCCCTCACAGGGTAGAGTCCCTCGGGCGAACCGGCAGGTCAGGCAAGCCCTGCATCTGCCAGTCGAATTGACCTCGACCCGCGCTGTCGGGGCAGGTCACCGTCGGACGAGGTGGAACCGCTGGATGATCGACGTCGCGAGCATGATTTCGGGGTGCAAGAGCGGGGGAGCCTCCCAGAAGACGGCGACGTTGTCTCCCCGGATGTCGTACGCCATGCGGAGATGGATGGTCTCTCTGGTGCCCTCGAATGAGCACTCGAACCAGCGGTCCTCGTGCCGGTCTGCGTTGGCCATGCCGGCGACGACCGCGTTCCAGTCGAGGTCATTGAAGCCGTATCCGACGATCTCGGCGATGAGCTCGCACCAGGGGCGCATCTCCTCGGCGCCGTGAATCCAGGTCTCCACCGTCTGTGTGGCCGGCGACCGGCGGGTCTGCTGCCCGAGCTGTTGGGCCAGTCCGATGAGAAGTCCTTCGGGCCCCCGGATGTAGCAGAGGCGGTAGACGTCTTGGTAGTCGACGACCTCGTCGACCACCGTCGCGCCGAGCTTGCCGAGCCGGGCGAGCGTGTCGTCGATGTCGTCGACGGCGAACATGGCCCGCAGGTATCCCAGCGAGTTCACCGGGGCGGTGCGGTGATCGGAGGCGACGCCGGGCGCGGCGAAGCGCGAGAGCTCGAGGCGGCCGTGCCCATCCGGGGTGCGCATCATGGCGACCTCGACCCGCTGGCCGCGCAACCCGGTGACGCGCCCGGCCCATTCGCCTTCGATGGGCATGCGGCCTTCCAAGGTGAGGCCGAGCTCGACGAAGAACCGGATGGAGGCGTCGAGGTCTTCCACCACGATGCCGACATTGTCCATGCGCTGGACGGCCATGGTGTCTCCTTATCACGTCCCGCCGGACGCCGGCGGCGGTTGCCCACGCGGCGGTAGATGTTCGGCAAGCCGGTTACCGCAGGGCCAGGGTCGATGCTCGCCACGCCGGGGAGCTCCAGCGCTTGAAGGCCAGCAGCTTGCCGGCGTCGTCGGCCCACTTGTCGACGGCCAGGGTCGGCGCGCTGAGCACCTGGAAGCGGCGGCTGGCCCGGCCGCCGACGTGGGCCTCGCGGACCACCAGCAGCTTGCCGCCGTCGGGCGAGGTCCCGGCGGCCTCGACGTAGCCGGCGCCGCGGTCCGGATCCGTCACGGCGGGGGTCAGCGCGTCGAACGTCCAGCTCTTGCCGTCGCTGCCGCGGCGGAGCACCCACAGCTCGGTCCAGGCGGGCAGTGGCTGCACGGCCAGGGTCGCGACCGTCCCCGACGGCGCCCAGCGGAGCGCGTTGGCCCAGACCACGCCGAAGGTGCAACGTTCGCCCAGCATCGCGCCGGTCGCTCTTTCGAGGATCCGGACGCAGGACTCGCCGGGGCCGCGGGCAGCCACCGCGACGGCGAGCGGGCGCGGTCGGGTGTCCGCCGAGGCTGGCTCGCCCGCCCACCGCGAGGCTGCCACGCGCACGGCGGCCTCCTCGTAGAGCGCGCCATCCTCGGGCGCCAGCACCCCGCGATCGGTCAGCGCCAGCTCGCGCACGGCCGATCCCTCGGCGCGCGCGGCCGCGTCCAGCTGCCCCTGCCGGGCCTGATCGAACGCCCGCCAGGCATAGGCCTCGGCGCGGCGCAGCCGCACGCGCCCGACCAGCGCGGTGGGCATCGCCCGCTCCGCCACGAAGTCGATCGAGGTCAGCGCCTGTAGCCGCCGGTCGTTGAAGGCGCGGGCGACCGCCGGCGGCGCGGCCGGGTCGGCGCAGGGGTCGACCGACAGGGACAGCGCCGCCCGGGCGCGCTCGACGGGCGCGGCGTTGGGCGTCGCGAGCACCTGGGCCCAGGCCTCGCCGTCGTAACAGACCAGGGCGCGCCCGCCCGGGGTGGTGGGCTCGACCAGCTTGAAGCTCACCCCGTAGCTGGCCGCCACCTCCAGGTGCGCGGCCAGGGTGGCGTCGATCAGACGCTGGAACCCTGGGAGAATTCCAGCCGCTTCCCGCGACGGACTCCGCTGGGCGGAGCCCAGCTGCGTCCACGCGCCAGCATCGCTCTTGCGGGCAGAGGCGCGGCGGGCCAGCCGCTCCGCCATCGTCCCGACGGCAGCCAGCAGCTCGGTCTGGTCGGCGCCGGCGGGCGAGGCGCGCAGGGCCAGCGCCGCGTAGCCGATGCCCAGCGACTCGAACCCGCTGGCGTCGCGCAGGAACCGCACGATCGCCGCCGCCTCGGGCGCGCTGGCCGCGTCGACCGGGTACTGCCGCACCTGCGACGGGCGCAGGTAACCGGGGCGCTCGTGCCGGTGGTCGTAGACGCGCAGGAAGCCCGCGGTCTCGCCCCGGACCTCGACCCAGTCGCCGCGCCAGAGCGTCGCCTGGGCCGGGGCGTCGTCGCGTGGGGCGTTGCGCAGCACCGCCGGGTCCTCGGCCACCAGCGCCACCAGCAGGATCACCGCCGGGGTCATCACTCACCCCCCGCGGCGTTGTCGTTGGCGGCGGCGGCGGCGGGCGAAGCGGGCGCGTTGGTGTTGGCCGCGACGGCGCCGCGACCCTGCATCCCCAGCAGGCCGCCCGCGAAGAAGCCGCCCGCCGAGGGCGGCGCGACGATCACCTGGATCTTGTCGGACAGCTTGTCGGCCAGCGTCTTCTGGATCAGCAGCGGGTTGCGCGCGATGAGCACCGACTCTCGCTCCTGCTGGGCGGCGCTGGCCTTGCCGGTCGCCTCGATCCGGTAGGCCTCGGCGTCGGCCAGGCGCTTGCGCGACTCGGCCTCGGCGGCGGTCTCGATCTTGCGAGCCTCGGCGTCCCCCTCGGCGTCCTTCAGGCGCTGCACCTTGCGCGCCTCGGCCTCCAGCCGGCGCTGCTCGATCTCCTTCTCCTTCAGCGGCAGGACGTGCTTCATCGCCTCTTCACGCGCCTTGGCCGCGATGATCTCCTCGGAGGCGGCCGCCTCGGCGGCCTTCTCGCGCTGCACCTTGGCCGCGTCGGCCTCCAGCTCGGACTCCTTCACGCGCTTCTCCTTGAGCTGCAGCGTGTAGCGCATCTTCTCGGTCGCCAGCTCCTCGGCCAGCATCCCTTCCAGGCCCTGCTTGTACTGCGCGGGCAGGTCGACGTGACCCAGGTAGAGCGACCGCACCGTGATGCCGTCGCGGGCCAGCAGGCCCCGCAGCTCCGCCTCGATCTGGTCCTGAATCTCCACGCGCTTGTCGGTGAAGATCTCGCGTACGGTGTGGCGCGAGAGCGAGCGGTGGAGCACGCCGTCGACCACCGGCTCGATCAGATCGTGTCCCACGTTCACGGGCAGCCGTTTGGCCACCTCGCCGACGCGGGCGCCGTCGATGGCGTAGCGGACGGTCACGGCCACGCCGACCGACAGCCCCTCGACCGTCTGGAAGGGGGCCGCTCCCTCGGCCGACGCGCTCTGCTCGGGCCGGTAGACCTGGTCGCGCAATGGATAGCGCCGGAGCTCGTGGACCAGCGGCAGGATCATGGCCGGCCCCTCGGGGACGACCGCCAGCCCGCCGGTCAGGCGGTTGATCCGGACGCCGACCTCGCCGGCCGGCACCACCTGGATGGGCGGGCGTAGGATCACCAGCAGCACCAGGCCGGCCACGAAGCCGGCTGCCAGGTAGCGGCGGTGGCGCGGGCTGCCGAACACCTCGATGCAGCCGAGCACCACGGCGGCGGCCGCGGCTCGGACGAAGATGTAGGTCTTGCGGGCGGCTCCCTTGATGCGTTCTCGAATGGCGGTCATGGCGTCTCCTTGGGTTGGTCGAGGCGGGTCAAATGACGGTGAAGGTGGTGGCGGCCAGCCGGCGCCCGTCGGGTCCGAACACCTCGATGGCGTGCAGGCCCGCCGACAGCCGGTGGCGGGTCCAGGTGCGCCAGCACCGGTCGTCGCCGACCGGCATGTAGTGGCGAGAGATCTCGACCCCGTCGCGGGTCCAGACGTGCTCGATGAAGCCGGCGCCGTGGCCCGCCACCGTGCTGTGGGCGTAGATCTGCTCGCCGGCGCTGAACGGCCGCTCGCCGTCCACCGGCTCGCGGTTCACGATGCGGCGGCCCAGGGTCAGGGTGGCGACGGGCGCAGCGGCGGGCTCGCCCGCGAACGCCCGCGCCGACATCAGAAACTCGAGTCCGGTCATGACCAGGACGGATTGCAGCCGGCGTGCCGGCCCGGCCGGGGCTGGCCCGCGCCGATCGCGCCCCGGGCCGCTCCATCAATCTATGATTTCAATATCTATTTCTGTAGACTATCGGTGTGGAACCCCCGGCCTGGCTGGCGCGCGTCCGCCACGATCTGGTGAAGCGGCTGGTCTGGCCGGCCCGCGACCGCCGGGAGGCGGGCGGCCCCGTCGTCCCCGGCGAGCTGGTCGCGCCGCTGATCGACGACGAGGGGCGCCCGACCACGCCGGCGGCGCTCTGGGAGGCGCTGGCCGCTGACGCGCCGCCCGGCGCCGCGCTGGCCCCCTTCGGTGCCGCGGTCGGGCGGGCCGCGTCGGCCGCGGCGGCGGACCAGCTGGAGGGCGTGCTGGCCCTGGAACCGGCCTTCGAGGCGCTGGCCCGATCTTTGGAAGCGGATGAATAGAAAGGAACCTCGATGCCACGCCTCCTGGTGATCGACGACCGCGATCAGACGGTCGAGATGGTGCACCGCCAGCTGCCGCAGCTGGAGACGGTGACCCGCTGCGACCGGCGCATTCCGTGCCAGGTCTGCGATGAGCGGACCCGCGGGTGCCCGCTGCGCTGCGCGCACGACTTCGCCGAGGCCGCCGAGGTGCTGGCCCGGTCGCCGAGCATGCCCGACCTGGTGGTCCTGGACCTGCACTTCGCCCTGCCCGAAGAGCGGCTGCTGCCCGAGGACAAGTCCGACCTGCCGTCCGAGCCCAAGGCCCGCCGCGCCGCGCTCGAGGGGTTGCGGCGCCGGCAGGGGCTGCTGATCCTGCAGCGGCTGCGCGCGCTCTACCCCGCGCTGCCGGTCGTCATGCTGACGACCACCGGCTCGGACCTGGGGGCCGAGCGCCCCGACGATCCGCTGGTCTACCTGTGCGAGAACGAGGTGGTCGACAGCCGCAGCCTGGGGGCGGAGATCTCGCGCGCGCTCGCGCTGTCGCACACCGCGCAGGAGGGGCCGGTGTTCTGGGGGCAGACGCCGGCGATGGCCGAGCTGCGGCGCCAGCTGGAGGCGCTGGCCCGCTCGCCGCTGCCGTTGCTGATCGAAGGTGAGACCGGCACGGGCAAGAGCTTCCTGGCCGAGCACGTGATCCACCCCCGCTCGGGCGCCAAGGGACCGCTGGTCGTGACCGATCTGTCGACGGTGCCGCCGGCGCTGCTGGCGGCGCACCTGTTCGGCGCCCGGCGCGGCGCCTACACGGGCGCGGTCGAGGACCACGCCGGCGTGTTCGAGCAGGCGCACGGCGGCACGCTGTTCGTCGACGAGATCGGCAACCTGGACCTGGACCTGCAGCGGCAGCTCCTGCTGGTGCTGGAGCGCGGGCAGGTCACGCGGCTGGGAGACACGCGCGCGCGCCCGGCGGCGCCGCGCCTGGTCGCCGCCACCAACGCCGATCTGGACGCCGCGGTTCGCAGCGGTCGATTCAGGCCGGACCTGTTCATGCGCCTCAACCCGGCGACGCGGATGCGGCTGCCGCCCCTGCGCGAGCGCCGCGCGGACCTGCCGGATCTGGTGCGCTTCGCGTTTCTCGAGGCGCTCCGGTCGGAGCAGCTGCAGCCGCTGGTGCGCAGCTACCTGGCGCGCTACCCGACGCCCGATGCGTTCGACGACGCGCAGAGCACGGTGGTCTTCGGGCGCCCGCGCGCCGCTGTCGCCCGCCGGGACGCCTTCACGGTGTTCGTCAGCCGTGAAGCGCTGGCCCGGCTGGTCGACTACGACTGGCCGGGGAACCAGCGCGAGCTCAAGCTGCTGGCCGCCAACGCGCTGGTCTTCTGCCTGACCCAGCACCTGGACGCCGGTGACCTGGCGCAGCGGGAAAGGGCGCCCGCCGTGCTGGACGTGCCGGATCCGCTGGTCGGCCGGCTGCTGGGGGGGCAGAGCGCGCGCTCGCCCAAGCCGCGCGCCGCGGGGCCGACGCGGGCCGGCGTTCGCCGGATCGAGGTCGACCTGTCGGCGCAGGGGAGCTTCGCCCGCGTCTCCGCCGACGTCGAGCGGCAGTACTTGCGGGCGCTCTATGACACCTGCGGCGGCGATCTGGAGCGGATGGCGCGCGAGCTGCTGGGACCGCGCGGGACTTCCCGACAGGTGCACCTGCGCCTGAACCAGCTGGGGCTGCGGCTGCGAGATCTGCGGAGCCCGGTCTCGTGATCGCGGCGCTGGCGCTGCTCGGCTGGCTGGCGCTGGCCGACGCGGGGGCCGAGGAAGCCGTGCCGCCGACGCCGCCGGCCGCCCCGGCGCCGGCCGCCGAGGGGACCAACCGGGCGCGCGCCAAGGCCGAGCACGCGCAGGCGATGGCGGCGCTGCGGGCGGGACGGATCGACGACGCCGCCGGGCTGTTCGGTCAGGCGGTCGCCCACGATCCGAGCAGCGCTCCCTACGCCACGGACTGGGGGTTCGCGCTGGCCAAGCTCGGCCGGCGCGCCGAGGCCGAGGCCGCCCTGCGGCAGGCCATCGACAAGGAGCCGAAGCGTTTCTACGCCTACGTCAACCTGGCCGACCTGCTGGCCAGCGATCCCGCCCGCTGGGAACGGCGCGACGCGATCGTCGCCTCTCTGGAGAAGGGGCTGGAGGCGCTGAAGGACGATCGCAAGGGGCGCTTCAATCTGCTGCTGGCGCTGGCCGGCTTCGAGCGCGCCGTCGGCCGGACGGTGGAGGCGCGGGCCCGCCTGGCGCCGCTGCTGGAGACGGCCGGCCCGCCGCTCAGCCGGTTGCAGCGCAAGCGGGTGCTGGACCTGCTGGACGGGATCGCGGTCGACGAGCGGGCGCGCTCGCTGGAGGACTGGCCGGCGCCGGCGCCCGAGCTGGCGCGCGGCCTGCGCGACGAGGCGCGGGCGGCGGAGGGGGCGGGGCGGGTCGACGACGCGATCCGGAACCTGGAGATCGCGGTCAACCTGGCCCCCTCGGACGCCGAGGCGTGGCGGGCGCTCGGGCGGTTGCTGGCCGCGAACGGCGGCGCGCTGGAGATCGATCGCGCCGACGACGCGCTCCGGAACGCGCTGGCCCTGGAGCCGGCCTGGTCGGACCTGCGCGAGCTGCGCGCCCAGATCGCGCGCCGCCGCCGCACGGCCGCGGAACCGGCCGCCGCGCCCCACGCGCCCCCGCCCAGCGACAAGGCGCGTGCCCTCTATCAAGAGGCCGAGGACTGGATCGACGTCGGCGATCCGATCGGGATGGGGCGAGAGCTGCTGGAGCAGGCGCTGGCCGATTCGCCGGCGTTCGTTCCGGCCGCGCTGTCGCTGTATGCCCTGGCCGGTTCGGTGCCGGACCCGACGGTGGCGGCGTTGCAGGACGACGGCCCCGGCCTGTGGGCGCTGGCCTCGGGCGTGCGGAAGCTGGGCGCCGCCGGCAAGGCCAGCTCCGGAGATCCGGAAGCGATGGATCGCCTCATTCGCCCCTGGATCGATCGCGCGGTGGTGCTGGACGTGCAGGAGGCGCGCTTCGCCCGCGCCACCGCCCGGGCCGCCGCGGGGGATCGATCGGGCGCGCTGGCGGATCTGGTCGCCTACCTGGCGCGAGAGCCGGCGCCCGCTCATCTGGCCGAGGCGCGGGCGCTGCGCTCGGGGCTGGCCGGCGAGGCGGGCGAACCGTCCCACGATGGGCGTTTGCCGCCGCAGCTGGTGGCGCGGATCCGTCTGGTCGAGGATCGCCCGGATGCGGCCCTGCGCGCGCTGGGCGGCGCCTGCGCGTCGGGGTTGCCGGCCGAGCGGCTGGTGGCGCTGGGTCTGGTCCAGGAGTTCGCGGATCAGCGGTCGGCCGCCCGTGCCTGCTACGAGCTGGGGGCGGCCGGGGGCGATCGCACGGCGTTGCGACGTCTGTCCGGCCTGGACGCGCGACTGCCCGACGCCGAGCTGCAGTCGGCCGATCGGCGGTTGATCGATCGCGGCGCCGCCAGCGGGATCGGCGCGGCGATGTGGGCGCGCGCGCGCCTGGAACGACGGGCCGGGCAGGATGATGCGGCGCTGGCCGACGCGCGGGCGGCGCTGGCTGCCGCGGGCGACGGGACGCCGGCCGACGGGTGGATCGGGTCGGCCCGGGCCAGCGAGCGCGAGCTGGCCGACGGCCGCCGCGCCAGCCAGGCCGCGCGCCGCGCCCGGCAGCAACGCGCCGGCGTGCTGGCCGGCGCGCTTGCGCTGTTGCTGCTGCTCGCTCTGGCGCGGCGGCGCTGGGGCGGCAGCACCGTGGCGGCGGCGCTGCGCCGGCACCCGGAGCTGTTCCCCGAGGTGGCGCGCGCCATCGCCGAGCTGCGCCACGACGTGCTCAAGCATCGCGCCACCGCGCTGGGCGCCCTGGCCGAGCCGCACACGGAGCTGGCCGATGTTCGTCGCGCGATGACCGAGCCGCACCCCACGTCGCAGGTGGTGGCCGGGCTGTACGAGAAGGTGGTGCAGGCGGCCCGGGGCGCGGGCGTCACGCTGAAACCGCTGGCCCGCGAGCCCGTCTTCGGGAGGCTGGCCGCGGATCTGGCGCGCGCCGAGCAACGGCTGGCGCGGCCGGGCGCGCCGGCCAACACGGAGCTGCTGGCCATCGACGCGCGCCTGCGCGGCGAGCACGCCGATCGGCTGGCGGCGCTGCTCGAGCTGGCGCCGCGCACGCGCCTGGACGCCGCCGTGCTCTCCTCCTGGATCTCCGGCGTGGAGGCGGCCACCCGGCGCGCAGGGCTCGCCTGGACGCCGCCGGGCCTCTCGCTGGCCGATTTGCAGCTCGACTTCCCCGTCGGCGAGGCGGCGCTGGCCGCGATCTTCGCGAACCTGCTCCGCAATGCCGAGGCCGCGGTGGCGGACCAGCCCGAGTCACGGGTGGTCGTCCGGCTCGATCGCGAGCAGGACGTCACCGGCCGGCCGCTGGTCACGCTGTTCGTGGGCGATTCCGCGGCGCGCGCGCCGACGCTGGAGGCGATCGAGGCGCGCGAGAGCGGCCGCGGGCTGGCCATCGTGCGCGACGCCGTCCGGCAGTGGCGCGGGCACCTGGTCGTCCGCGCCGAGCCGGCGCCGCTGGCCAAGCTGATCGGCGCGAGCTTCCCGTCATGAAGGGGCGCCGCACATTCGCCGTGGTCGAGGACGGCAGCGAGTACATCCAGCGCTTCCGGCGCTTCCTGGGCGAGTCGTTCGATTTCGTCCCCGCCGGGGATTTCGCGACGGCCCGCGCGGCCGCCGGGGCGGTCGAGGGCCTGCTGCTGGACCTGGACTTCCGCCGAACGCCCTCCGACCGCCTGATCGACGAGCAGGGGCAGCCGGCCGCGGCCGTGGACGCCGGCACGCGCCACCGCCTGGCGGAGACGCAGGGGATCCTGATCCTGCGCCGCCTGCGGGCCGAGGCGATCGTGCTGCCGGCGGTGCTGTTCGCCGACCTGGACGATCGACAGGCCGACTTCCTGCGACGCACCCTGGCCCCGCTGGCGATCGCCCCCAGCCGCCTGGGCCTGCGCGAGATCGCCGACCTGCTGCGGGCGGTCACCTGAAAGGCAGTGAGGACCGGGTGTCAGGGACCTATCGTCTTCCTACTTGCAGCCGATCTGCTGGTCGTCGATGGCCAGGTCGTCGAACCAGATCACGACCGGCGACGGCGGTGTCTGGTAGAAGATGGCGCCGACGGCGATCGACGTCCAGGCGCCCATCTTGGCGTTGCTGTTGTTGGTGAAGCCGATCTGGGTCACCTCGGTGCCGTCGGTGAAGAAGCGGTAGCTCTGCGTCGACTGGTCGGCGTACCACTCGGCGCAGTGCCAGTTGGCGTCGAACATCCAGTTGTAGTCGGAGCCGGTGCAGCAGGAGTCGTCGGGGACGTTGTAGATCCACTGGTGCGTGCCGTTGCTTTGCTCGACCGTGTCGACCACGCGGTTCTCGAAGATGGCCGAGGCCGATGAGAACGACCCGGGGTTTTCCAGCGCCGTGAAGGTGATGTGGATGACGCCCGAGGTCGGCTTCACGGCGGGGGACTGCACCTTGTAGAAGATCCGCCCCCAGTGCTTGGTGGCGGTGGCTCCCAGGCCGGACAGGGACTTCTGCACGCGCCCCTGGCCGGTGGTCGACGAGTTGCTCTTCAGCGACATGCTGCCGCCGTGGGCCGCGTCGGTCGCCAGCCCGACCCCGGTCGACGAACCGTAACCGGCCAGCGCCGTCCAGCCGGTCGGCACGCCGCCCGCGGTCCCGGACTCGAAGTCCTCGCACAGCTTGTACGCGCAAGCGGTGGTGGCGCCGCCCGATCCGCCGGAACCCACGGCCCCGCCGCCGCTGCCGCCTTGCCCCGCGTGGCCACCCGCAGCGCCGCCGGCCCCGCCGGCCGAACCGCCGGTCGCCAGGCCGCCGGTGCCGGAGCCTCCAGTGCCGGAGCCGCCGGTGCCGGACCCACCCGTCGCCGAGCCGCCGGTTCCAACCCCTCCGGTCCCGGTCGCCGAACCGCCCGTTCCAGTCGTCGCGCCTCCCGAGCCCCCCGTGCCGCCGCTGGTGCCGGGCGACGAACAGCCGGCCAGCGCCGCCAGCAGAAGGTACACGACGGCTCCGACGGTCCTGCGGGGGGGCATCGCCGTCGATTATCGGAGGCTCAGAAGCTGGCGTCCAGCACCACCTCGCCGGCCGCGCCGACCTGGTACGCCGAGACGCGGCGCTCGAAAGAGTTGGTGACCTCTTGCACGTCCTGCAGCTCCATGAACGGCAGGGGTTCGACGTTCCGTAGCGGCACGGCAGTCCCAGCGCCGCCAGCCGCCGGTCGGCGCAGTGGTGCCGCGACCGGATTTCTCCCGGCCACGGGCGATGGTGGAGGCCTCTGCCTATGGAGGTCAGCGGCGTCGCGAGGCCGCCAGCATCAGCCCCATCGCCAGGCACAGGCCGAGCAATGGCTTCAGATCGGGGGCGGGCACGGCCGTGCAGCTGCAGCCCTGCCCCCCGGGCGTGGTCTTGACCAGCGAGACCGAGGTCAGCGGATCCGACGCGTCGACCGTCGCGGCATCGGATCCGGACGCGGGGAGCCCACCTCCGGCGCCCGCGTCTTGCGGCCCGGTGTCAGATGGCCCGGCATCGTGCGGGCCGGTGTCGTGCGCGCCGCCGTCGGGGGAGGTGGCGCCGGCCGTGGCACCCGGGCAGCCCACCGGCATGACGGTCACGTCGTTGCCGGGCGTGACGTCGACGTAGGTGATCTGATCCCCTGCGTACGATTCGGCCGTCGCCGTGCACAGCCCCGTGATCGGCACCGTGGCGGCGTTATTGGCCACGTGGACCGTGACGCGTCCGTCGGACGCCACGGTGGCCGAGGCCCCGGCGGTGTCGTAGCTGTTCCGCGCCGCCACCCGCTGGCCCAGCTGGTCCATGGTGGGGCTGTAGACCGGCACGGTCATCAGCGCCGTGTACTTGTCGAGGGTCGCGTCCAGCAGGTCGGACAGGATGCTGTGCCCGCCGCCGTTGTCGCGCGTGTTCGCCTGATGAAACATCACCGGATCGTTTTCGCCGCGGAGCAGGTAGCCCAGCAGCGTGCCGCTCACGTGATCGACGATGCCGGCGTAGTCGCGGCTGCTGCCCTCGCGAATGTTGTACTCGTACACCCACTGGTCGGGTGTCGAGACGTTGAAATACAGGTCCGTGGGGCGGCGCGGGATCACGAAGATGCCGGGCTGCAAGGTGCTGGGGATTCCCTCGTTGTACGAGGGGTTGTTCTGGCCGGGCTGCGACGTGTCGCTGACCAGGTACTTGATGCCGGCGGCCACCGCGGCGGACAGCATGTTCGGGTTGGCCAGCCCGCTGACGTCGGGGGTGACGGCGGCGATCGGGTCGTACGGCATGAGGCCCAGCTGCATGACCCGCTGATCGTTCTTGGTGAACTCGTTGTAAGCGTCCGCATAGTCCATGGTGGTCATGTCCAGGTGGTCCCAGGTGTGATTGATGTAGGCGAAGCCCGAACCGATGGCCTGCACCTTGGCCGTCAAGGCATCGCCGTCGACGGCCTTGGCGGTGTTCACGCAGAACGACGCGCGGAACCCGGCCGTCACCGGGCTCTGCCGCCGCCCCTGCTGCCAGTCGAAGAACGACTGAATGTCGGCGTCGCTGCACCGGTACGCGGGGCTGCCGTCGTACATGGCGCTGGCCAGGAACAGGTCGTCGATCTGCGCGCTCAGGTAGACGTGGCGCTCGCCGAGGAACAGCCCGCGCGAGGCCCAGCGGATGACGCCGTAGAGCAGCTGGGTGGTGAACGCATCGCCGTCGATCTGGTCGAAGGTCAGGGCCAGCGCCTCGCGGCCATCGGCGTAGCTACGCGTGACCGCCAGCGCGTGGCCGGCGTCGTCGACCAGCAACGGAACGGTTTTGCTGTCGGCCGCCGAGGCCGAGTACACGACCGTCCCCGCGATCACCACCGGGTTCGCGCAGTTTGCGCCCGCGAAGATCGTCTGGCCGGCGGGGGTGCAGTGGCCGTTCACGGTCCCGCTGGCCATCGCGACGTCGGTCCCGAACCCATATCCGGCGTCGGGCAGGGTGTAGAGCGCCGCCCGACGGACGCCGAAGGTCGCCTCGTAGTTCGCCAGCGCCTGCCACTCGTCGTCGGTGAAGGCGCTGGTCCCGCCGCTGGTCAGCAACGTCCCGCGATCGAGGATCACGGCGTTGTAACGGCCGTGGTTCCCGCTGGCGAGCTGGTCGGCGGTCAGCCGCATGCCATGGGTGGCATCGTGTACGTCGAACGGCGTGCCCAGGCGGGTCAGCGCAGCTTGCACGGCCGCCGATGCGGGATCGCTTCCATCCGTCGTGATCACCAGGACCCGCGCGTCGACGAGCGCGCCCGACAGGCGGGTCGCTCCCGTGTCCGGCCCGTCGGGCACCGCTGTCTTCGGGGCGGTCTGGGCCGCGGCGGCGATCTGCGTGGGCTCGTCACCGCCTTTGAGATCGGTGCATCCGACCCCGAGCACCCCCGCCATCGCCAGCCAACAATTCCGGGTCGTCCGTCCCATCCCCGCGCCTCCCACGAGATCTGGGTCCCTAGCACCGGGCGTGCCCGCGGCGCGCGGAACGCAAATCTCTGGACGCATCCGCGCTTCGCGCCAACCGCCGTCACAGCACGGTAACGAAACGCGATGGTCAGATAGGCGTCGCGAAACAGCGCTGTGCGAGCGCCACTTCAGGTCTGTTCCCGAGCGCGTCGATCACGCGAAGAAGTTTCGACCCCGCAGCCGGGCGCTTCTTGCGCTTGAGCTTTGCCGACCCATGTTCCTGGGAGCACGCATGGGTGTCCGCATCGAAGACTACGCTCTGGTGGGCGACACCCAGACCGCTGCGCTGGTCAGCAAGCAGGGGTCGATCGACTGGGTCTGCTTCCCCCGGTTCGATTCGGGGGCCTGCTTCGCGGCCCTGATCGGCGAGCGGGAGAACGGACGCTGGCAGATCGCGCCCCAGGTCGAGGTGCGGGCCGTCCGCCGCCGCTACCGGCCGGGCACTCTGATCCTCGAGACCGAGATGGAGACGGACGGCGGCGTCTGCCGCCTGATCGACTTCATGCCGGTGCGCGGGCACGCCCCCGACATGGTCCGTATCGTCGAGGGCGTGCGCGGCACCGTGCCGATGAAGTCGGACCTGGTGATCCGCTTCGATACCGGCCGGAGCGTTCCCTGGGTGCGCCGGCAGCACGACGCGCTGATCGCCATCGCCGGCCCCGAC
>Ga0335083_10004590_pt1 | contig 17566 bp, 14 predicted proteins | sample Lox_Sample_42_FD_206716 | JGI IMG/M metagenome (GOLD analysis project Ga0335083, IMG submission 206716) | Soil microbial communities from Loxahatchee National Wildlife Refuge, Florida, United States - Lox_Sample_4.2 | ecosystem: Environmental > Terrestrial > Soil > Wetlands | place: USA...
CGAGCGTTAGCCGCTTGAGAAAGAGAGCTATTCTGTCGGTTGTTCAAAATCAGATCCGAGAAATCTTTCAGAAAGCGTCAACTAAAACATGTCGAACGCAGTAATAACGGGAATTTCCGGTCAGGATGACGCCTATTTGATTGCGTTCCTCCTTGGAAAAGGCGCCCCTGCCATGGCGGACGCGTGAAAGAGATAGGATGGAACTGATAAGCGAACGAGAGGTCAGGGAACTTCTCGCGACAGGAACGTTCGACGCGGACTGGTACGCCCGCACCTATAACGACGTCGCAAAGTCGGGGATGTCCCCAGCCGAGCACTATCTCTGGCTCGGACGGCGTCTGGGGCGCAAGACTTCGTCTGGCGATGCGGCCGCGGCGCCCGCCGACAACCCGCCATTGATGCCGCAAGAGTCCAGTTCGCCGAGTATTCGGTCCGGACCCGTAGCGATGGAAAGCCCCTTCGCGGACTCGGTGCATTCCGCGACGTTCGACGCCCGAAGCTATCTGGCCTGCCATAGCGACCTGGCCTCCTACAGCATCGAGGACGCGATCAATCACTGGCAGAACCATGGTCGACACGAGGGTCGCATCGGATCAGGAACCTCCCGTTTTTCCGAGCGGAGACCGCGCAAACCGGGAACCCTTCCAGACAAACCCCGCATCGCTTATTTCGCGCCTGTTTCGGCGAAAAGCGGCCTCGGGACTGCGGCAAGAGGATATGCATCGGCTCTTGCTCTAATTGGTTGTGATTTCGAGGTCATCGACACCACCGCGGCTCTCTATATGGTCCCCGGCGCGAACGTGAAATCTCCGAAGGTCAAGCCTGACATCGTGATATTGAGCCAGAATGCCGACAGCCTCGGCAATCTGTTCAGATTTGTCGACCAATCAATCCTCGACGACGCTTATGTGATCGGCCTTTGTGTCTGGGAACTGATGGCGTTCAACCCTCAATGGCGCGACATCTACGCGGCCTTTGACGAAATCTGGTTGCCCAGCCAATTCTGCGCGGAAGCAGTGGCGACATGCGCGCCCGCGCAAATGCGAATCAACGTCGTTCCCCATGTTCTCGCCCAGCCGGCATGGCAGGAAAATGCTACACGCAGGCAGTTCGGCATCCCGGAAGAAGCCTTCACTTTTCTGTACACCTTTGACGTATCCAGCGCGATCGATCGAAAGAACCCGATCGCGGTATTGGAGGCTTTTCGCGAGGCTTTTGGTAATGATCCGACCAAATTCCTCGTCGTAAAATATCACTCATCCAAATCGTTTCACGAGCGTGTACGGCAGATGCGCGCCATTCATTCCGCCTCAAATGTCCTGTTCCTGGATTTGTTGCTGTCGGAAGAACAGAACGCCGCGCTAAAACAGATCGTCGACTGCCTGGTCTCGCCCCATCGTGCGGAAGGCTTTGGGCTTAACATCGCCGAAATGATGGCATTGGGAAAGCCGGTGATTGCCACGGCCTATTCTGGCAACATGGAATTCTGCAAAGACAGCAACTGCATACTGATACCAGCCAAGCTGACAGAGGTCGTCGAGGGAACGCTTCACTACCCCCCCGGCGCGATATGGGCCGAACCGGACCATGACGCGCTTGTTGAAGCCATGAAAGCTGTTTCGTCTGACGGTGCCGATATACGGAAAATAGCAGCAAATGGCGCGACCTTCGTTCGAACCGTACTCAGCAGCGCAGCTATCGCAAAAACAATCGACACCCTGCTGGGCGAGATCATCAGGGATCAGGATGACATTCTGGGCAGGTTAAACGCCAACTGGGAGGAACGTCGCAAGATGACCTGGCGTCACCCCGCTTCTTTCACAGATCATTTCACGGGCTCTGGGAACTGGCCGACGATCAGCGTCATCGTTCCTGTCTACAATATCGCATCCGAGCTTTTAAGAGCATGCGTGGATTCAGTCCGAAATCAGAGTTATCCGTTTTGGGAACTTTGCCTCTGCGACGACGCTTCGACAAATCCGGAAACGATTGCGCTGCTCGACGAATTGCGCGGCACTGATCAACGCATCAAGATTCGACGGTTGAGTCAAAATGGCGGCATCTCTGTGGCGACGAATGCAGCCGTCGAAATGGCGACTGGCTCCTATATCGCCTTCCTCGACAATGACGACACGATCGAGCCCCGCGCGCTAATGAGCTACGCTCGAGCGATCGCCGAAAATCCCGACTGCGAGATGCTCTACTGCGACGAAGACAAAATCGACCCGGAAGGCCGGCATGTCGAGCCTTACTTCAAGCCGGACTGGTCTCCGGAACATCTGGAATCTTGCATGTATGTATTGCACATGCTTGCCGTCCGGAAATCCACTTTCTTGGATCTTGGAGGCTACAGACCGGAATATACCGGTGCTCAAGACTATGATCTTGCATTGAGAATCGCCCGATCGGGGGGACAGATCGTCCATATTCCGGAATTGCTCTACCATTGGCGCATCATTCCTGGATCAGCCGCTGCCCAGGTCGATGCCAAGCCGCAAGCGCTCATTAATGCCAAATGCGCGTTGTCAGACTATGCCGAGGCACGTTTTGGACCGGACGCCCGAGTTGAAGATGGGATGTTGCCAGGCCTTTTTCGCATTACTCGCGGCGCGATGGTGCGACCGCCAGTCACGCTCGTCATGACGACCAATAATACGACGAAGGAAGTATCCGAAAGGGGGATTATCAATCTTCCGACGCACTTCCTCAAATCCATCGTTGATCTGACCGACTATGACAATTTCCGCGTGCTGATGGCCAGCAACGGCGTTCTCGCAGATGAGTGTCGGGACCTGCTTGCGTCGATTGACGGACGGGAAATCATCTATCGCGGTGACAATGTGCAATTCAATTTCGCCGACAAGGCGAATTTCGCCATGCTAAGCGCCGACACGGAATTGATCGTCCTGCTCAACGACGACATGGAAGTCCGTAATGCCGGCTGGCTTTCGGCTCTGGTGGATCAAATCGTCAAAGAGGATGTCGGGGCCGTCGGCGCGCATCTGAGCTACCCCAGCGGCCGTGTCCAGCACGTCGGGATGGTCATGGGTGTCAACGAGACGACCGCTCATGTTTATCACGGACATCCGGGCGACGTCGTCGGCTATAACGGCTACGCCGCCATTATCCGTAATTATTCGGCCGTGACGGGAGCATGCATGGCAACCCGGCGGTCGCTCTATGAACTTGTCGGCGGCTTTGATACGGCCTTCGCCACCGACTTCAACGATACCGACTATTGCCTGAAACTTGGCCGCATGGGCTATCGGACGGTCTATACGCCTTTCGCACAGCTCTATCATTTTGAAAGTCAGACGTCAGTGCGAAGCGGTCAAAAGCCCGAAGAGAAGGCCCTTTTCCTTTCAAGATGGCGCGAAATTATCGAAAAAGATCCTTATTTCAATCCCAACTTGCGCAGAGACAGCATCACCTTTGAGGCCACTCCAGAGGCGTGGCCTCATTAGCGCGTGCGGCTTTCGACGGCGCCACATCAAAATCAGCTATTCTTCTTTTTCGGGGTGGACATGATAACCAAAGCAGTGATTCTGGCTGGTGGCCTCGGAACCAGGATTTCCGAGGAAACAAATGTTCGTCCAAAACCGATGATCGAAATTGGTGGTCGCCCGATCATTTGGCACATCATGAAAATCTATTCTCAAAGCGGGATAAATGATTTCATCATTTGCGCTGGTTATCTTGGTTATATGATCAAGGAGTATTTTTCCAATTACGCCCTTCACATGTCCGACGTCACTTTCGATCTTTCGTCCGGTCAAGTCACGGTTCATCGTGCCTATGCCGAGCCGTGGAAGATCACCGTGATCGACACGGGCGCCGAGACCATGACCGGCGGGCGCCTCCGTAGGGTCGCCGAACATCTGGGCAACGAACATTTCTGCATGACTTATGGCGACGGCTTGGCGGATATAGACATCAGGACGCTGATCGCCTTCCATCAGGCGCACGGCCGGGAAGCCACGGTGACTCGAGTCCTGCCGCCGGGACGTTTCGGCGCGCTGGATCTCGACGGTGACGTCGTGAAGGGTTTTCAGGAAAAGCCGTTGGGAGATGGCGGTTGGATCAACGGTGGCTTCTTCGTCTTATCGCCAACGGTCATCGATCGCATCGCTGGTGATTCGACGGTCTGGGAGCAGGAGCCCCTGGAAGGTCTGGCGCGCGACGGCCAACTCCATTCTTTCGCCCATCGGGGCTTTTGGCAACCGATGGACACGCTACGCGACAAGCGTCAGTTGGAGGAGATGTGGGCTAGTGGCCGCGCGCCGTGGAAGATATGGTGACATCATGACATCACCGTCAAAGTCGGTTCTCACGCAAAGTCGGCGCTGAACACCAACGACCTCCTCAAAGCGCCTTGAAGCGCCCATCTCCAACAGGTTCCGACGGAGCATCCGATGAAAATAGTGATTACTGGCAATATGGGGTATGTCGGGCCGGTTTTGGTTTCCCATCTGCGCAAGACATTTGCCGATGCTCAACTGATCGGATTCGACAGCGCCTATTTCGGGCACTGCCTCACAAGTGCTGAGCAGCTGCCGGAAGCGAACTGCGACATGCAGTATTTCGCAGATGTTCGCGATTTCGACCTCTCGCTTCTCAATGATGCCGATGCAATTGTGATGCTCGCGGCCATCTCGAACGATCCCATGGGCCAGCAATATGAGCAAGTGACGGACGCCATTAATCACGATGCCTGCGCGCGATTGGCCGCTGAGGCCGTCTCGCGAGGGGTCAAGCGTGTCGTGTTCGCTTCGAGTTGCTCCATGTATGGATTTGCCGAAGGCGCTGCGCGACAAGAGACGGATGCGCTGAATCCGCTCACCGCCTATGCCCGCTCGAAAGTTGCCACGGAACAGGCGCTCGCCGCGATCGAGCCGAAGGACGCTGTCATTACATCGCTTCGTTTTTCGACGGCTTGCGGGATGTCGCCCCGTTTGCGACTCGATCTGGTGCTGAACGATTTCGTGGCGAGCGCCGTGGCGTCTCGAATGATCACCGTGCTCAGTGACGGAACGCCTTGGCGCCCGCTAATCGACGTGAGGGACATGGCTCGCGCCATCGAGTGGGCCTTGGTGCGGGACCCCGGGGAAACCGGCCCCTATGTCGCGGTCAATGTGGGCGCGGATGAATGGAATTATCAGGTCAGGGATCTTGCGGAGGCAGTCGCTTCCATGGTGCCGGGTACCGAAGTCAGCATCAACGTCAATGCACCAGCGGACAAGCGCTCCTACCGGGTCGACTTCAGCCTATATCGCCGAATCGCGCCGCGCCATCAGCCGCAGATCACGCTCAATCAGAGCATCGCAGCCTTGCGCGAAGGTCTTGAGAACATGGCCTTCGCCGACAAGGACTTTCGCAATTCCGACTTTATGCGCTTGAAGATGCTTGAGAAACACCGCGCCGAAGGTCGCCTCGACGCTCATTTGCGCTGGCGTTAGTGCGTATCCTGATCACGGGACTGAGCTCTTTCACGGGAGCATGGTTTGCCAGACAATTGGCCGAAGAGGGGCTGGACGTCGTGGGCACACTCCGAAGGTCCGAGGCCAGTTATGATCCGCTGTCGCAGATGCGGATCGGCATGGGCCGCATGGCTGGCGTCGAGGTCGTTGAGGGCGTGAGCTACGGCAGTTCCGCGTTGCTTTCTCTTGTCGACCGGGGCTTCGATATCATCGGTTGGCATGGCGCCGATGTGGGCGACTACAAGAACCCGAACTATGATGCGATCAAGGCCGCTCATGCCAGCACCCTAGGGATGAGCGATATCTGCGCTCGAGCGAAGGCCGCGGGCACTCGGGCCATCCTCTTCACGGGAACTGTCGCCGAACCGTTCGGCGGCCTCGGCGACGAGGTCGGGCGCGCCGCTTCGCCTTATGGTCTGAGCAAGATGATCAGCTGGTCGGTCGTGCGCCACCATGCAGAGCAAGCCGACCTTGCGGTCGCCAAATTCATCATCCCTAACCCCTTTGGACGGTATGAGCAGGAACGGTTCTGCACATATCTCGTCAGGCAATGGGCGGCGGGTCTCACGCCCGAAGTACGCACGCCCGCATATGTCCGCGACAATATCCCCATCGACAAATGTGCTCGTGCCTATGCCGCTTTCGTTACTTCGGAACTGCGCGACGGAATTTGCAGACCCAGCGGGTATGTCGGCACACAGGGCGACTTCACGAGCCGATTTGCGCGAGAAGTGGGCACGAGGCTGAACTTGCCGACACCGTTTGTCCTGACACCGCAAACCGAATTCCAGGAGCCCTTCATGCGCGTGAATTCGCAGCCGGGGGTGGCGGAATGGAATGAAACGGCCTTCTGGGACGATCTAGCCGACTATTATGCCGAGCATGTGCTGAAAGTCGGGACGGCGCATTGAGCGCGGATATCGACGCACTGGTCGTTGGAGCCGGCGTTGTGGGCCTCGCGGTCGCTCGGGCGCTACAATCTTCCGGACGCGAGACGGTCCTGATCGACGCCGAACCGACCTTCGGCACCCATACCAGCTCGCGTAATTCGGAAGTCATTCATGCGGGTATCTATTACGAGGCAGACACCGCAAAGGCACGTCTCTGCGTCCGGGGCAAGCATCTGCTTTACGACTATTGCTCGGCACGAAACATTCCACATAGCCGACTGGGCAAGCTCATCGTCGCAACCGAAGCAGTCGAGGAACAGGTGCTCGAAGGCTACCGGCTTCGCGCGCTGGCAAATGGCGTCGACGACCTCTACTTCGTTTCGCGCCAGGGGATCCGCGAAATGGAACCGGACATCAGTGCCTTCGCGGCGTTGATGTCGCCGAGCACGGGTATCATAGATAGCCACGCGTTCATGCTCGCCTTGCTCGGTGATTTCGAAGCGGCGGGCGGTATATTCGCACGCAAATGTCGTCTCGATCGGGCGATGGCGGATCAGGACGGCTGCGTAGCGGAGATCGAAGGCGGTCAGCGATTTCAGACAAAGTTGCTGATCAACGCCGCCGGACTCGAAGCTCCCGCCCTTGCCGCCAGGATCGAGGGCCTTCCCTCGGAACTCGTCCCTGCTCGCCGTTTTGCCATCGGACACTATTATTCGCTCAGCCGGCGTTCGCCTTTCCGCCATCTTATCTATCCCGTCGCCGTGCCTGGAGCGCTCGGTATCCATGTGACGCTCGACCTTTCGGGCGCCGCACGATTTGGGCCTGACATTCGGTGGATCGACACCATCGACTACAGGTTCGACGATTCTCGCCGCGAGGAGTTCGTGGCAGCAATCAAGCGCTACTATCCGTCTATCAACGCGCAGGATCTCACGCCCGCCTACACCGGTATCCGGCCGAAAATCAGCATTGACGGAAAAGTCATATCGGATTTCGACATCCAGAGCTTCGACCACCATGGCATTCCCGGACTAATCAACCTTTTTGGCATCGAATCGCCAGGTTTGACTTCTTCGATGGCCATCGCGGAAGAGATTGTGGCGGTCTCGGAAGCGTCGTTGACCTAGGGCCGCAGGGGAGGCTAGGAGGCACGCAATTGTCATGCTGCTTGGCAGCCTTATGGTCCGACCTTATTTGAGGTTTGCTGCTTGAGCATGCGTCGTCCGGTTCCTTCGGTGTTCGATGAATGGCGCTTCCGGCCAGTCGCCCGCGCCACCATTAACAACGGCGTGACCCGGGACTGACGCTAATGCTGAACAACATCCAGCCCGCCCCCATTGCCGGCGTTGCAACCGTCGATTGTACGCCATTCAAGGACGCCCGCGGGCAATTCGCCCGACTGTTCTGCGCCGATATCCTTGCACCAGTTTTCCAGAATCGAGCGATCGTCCAGATCAACCATTCGGTGACAACGGCTCAAGGCGCGCTGCGCGGCCTCCACTATCAGCGTCCTCCCGCCGCAGAGGGCAAACTGATAAGGTGCCTGCGGGGCCGTGTATTTGATGTTGCTGTCGACCTTCGCCGAAACTCTCCGACCTTCCTGTGCCACTTCGCTGTCGAACTGTCAGCTGATGCCATGAACGCCATCTTCATCCCGGAAGGTTGCGCCCATGGATTCCAGACGCTGGAGCCCGGTTGTGAGCTCCTCTATTTGCACAGCGCACCTTACACTCCTGCCTGCGAGGGCGCCGTCCGTTGGGACGACCCGGCGCTGAACATCGCCTGGCCACTCCCCATTACAGATATTTCGGATCGGGACCGCAACCATCCTCTTTTGACAGCTGATTTTGAAGGATTGAGCCTATGAACTGCCGGCATTGCGACGCACCTTTGAAACAGGTGTTTATCGACCTGGGCCATCAGCCGGCGTCGAACGCATATCTCAATGCGCAGCAGCTACGCGAAAACGAAGTCCATGCACCGCTCGAAACCTTTGTCTGCAATGAATGTTGGCTGGTTCAATTGCCCGCCCACCACCGCTCCGACGAGTTGTTCACACCGGACTATGCGTATTTTTCGTCGGTCTCGACAAGCTGGGTCAAGCATGCGGAGCATTTTGTCTCGGATGCGATCGCGCGCTTCCAGCTGTCAAAGAGCGATTGGGTAGTCGAAATCGCCTCAAATGACGGCTATCTGCTGCAATTCGTGCAGGCCGCCGGAATTCCGTGTACCGGCATAGAACCAACCGCTTCGACCGCGGCTGCCGCGCGTGCCAAGGGCATTGAATCGATCGGGGAATTCTTCGGGGCCGAGTTCGCGCGAAAAATCGCTGGCCAGCGCGGTCATGCCAAGTTGACCGTCGCGAATAACGTCCTCGCACATGTGCCGGACATCAACGACTTCGTGGAAGGCTTTTCGATCCTGCTGGCACCGGACGGCGTTGCGACCTTCGAGTTCCCGCATCTGGTCAATCTGATTGAGCAGTGCCAGTTCGACACCATTTATCACGAACATTATTCCTATCTCTCGCTGACTGCCGTCCAGCGCATTTTTGCCGCCAAGGGGCTGCGCATCTTCGACGTCGAGAAGATCCCAACTCATGGCGGATCGCTCCGGATATTCGCCTGTCGCAATGACTCATCGAACTATCCCCAACAGGCCAGCATTGCGACCCTGCTCGAGGAAGAGCTGTCGGCCGGCATCGCGACCCCGGCCTATTACGAAACGCTGGCGGAACGCGCGGAAGCCATAAAGATCGATCTTCTGGAATTTCTCGTCACGCAAAAGCGCGCTGGAAAGACAATTGCGGCCTATGGCGCCGCAGCCAAGGGCAATACGCTACTGAACTTCGTCGGGGTGCATCGCGATCTTCTGAGCTTCGTGTGCGACGCAGCGCCGTCAAAGCAGAACCACTTCATGCCCGGGAGCCACATTCCCATTCTCGCGCCGGAGGCCATGTATGAGCGCAAACCGGACTTTGTGCTCATCCTGCCCTGGAATCTCACGAAGGAAATTACGACGACGCATGAAGGAATTGCCGAATGGGGCGGGAAATTCTGCACGGCGATCCCGCAGTTCACCATACTTTGAGTCAGCCTGTGACCGAAGCACGGTGGACCGTGGTGCGGACAGCGGAATCCTGTTGCATTACCATTCTCTGCCAGTGCAAGCAGGCTCCGGCGTAATCTGGCGTCGAGCGGTGGCAGTGCAATCCAGACGGCCTTGCAATCATAGATTCCACACTCAGTTGTACCACCGTCTTTCGAAATCAGTGCACGAAACAGTGGGCTAATACGCAATATGCTACAGCAAAACATTCAAGCTGATGAAAATCATAAATTAATAATGGTGAACTCTGTTTCGAGATTCATTAAGAGATTTTCGTTTTTTTTATTTGTAGTTATTCCGACTATCGTCGCTGCGATTTACTACCTGCTCATCGCCGCCGATCAATATGTGTCTGAATCCCGATTTGTCGTAAAAAGCCAGAGCCACTCTCCTTCCCAGACCTCCTCGCTCGCCAGCCTTCTGCAGACAACGGGTCTTTCCGCCGGTCAGGAACAGACCAACGAGGTGATCAGCTACATTCAGTCCCGGAACGCGCTGAATGAGCTCTCGAAGTCAGTTCCGGTTCGGGCCATGTTCGAGTTGCCGAAAATTGATTTTTTGTCCCGGTATCCCGCACCGTGGCGATCCGATCGGTTTGAAAATCTGTATCGCTTTTACGGCGACATGGTCGATGCTCACCCCGACCAGGAGTCGGGTCTCGCTGTTCTGACTGTTCGCGCTTTCACACCGGAAGACGCTCAGAGGATCAATCTCCATCTGCTCGATCAGAGTGAACAGCTCGTCAACCGCTTGAACACGAAGGCCCGTGAAAACGCGATCTCGGAGGCCCAAAAAAGGGTGAGTGAGGCCGAGGCGCGGGTGAAGACGGCGAGAATCGCGCTGACACAATATCGAAATGATGAGCTGCTCCTCGATCCGGCCAAGCAGGCCAGTGGTGTCCTGGACGTCTCGAACAAGCTCGTCGCAGAACAAGCGGCCTTGCAGGCGCAACTCGACACCATGGTCCGGACGGCTCCCCAAAATCCCGGAATCCCGGCGCTACGTCGCCAGATTGAGGCCCTGGCCCGCCAGAGCGCGTCGCAGAGCGGCCGGGCCGTTGGCGGCCAGTCTGCGATTTCGTCGAAACTGAGCGGCTATGAGGCACTTGCGATGGAGCAGGAGTTTGCTGCGCAGACACTCACGGCGGCTAACGCCGCTCTGGAGCAGGCACGTGCCGAGGCCCAGCGCCAACAATTCTATTTAGAGCGCGTGGTCGAACCCAACCGACCCGACCTTTCCCGCGTCCCCAATCGACTCAGCAAGATCCTGACGATTGCCGGAACGGCTCTTTGCCTTTACTTCATAGGCTGGATGCTCGTTGTCGGCATACTCGAACACTCTCCGGATCGCTAAAGCATGTCGCGCTTCAGTGACAGTTGGCGGGTTCAGCGCAATGTGATTCAGGCGCTCATGATCCGGGAACTCAACACCCGCTTTGGCCGCGAAAATATCGGTTTCCTGTGGGTGATGGTCGAACCGCTGCTCTTCGCGGGCCTGGTCGCAATCATGTGGCGGGTGATGAAGGGTCCCGAGGAACATGGTGTCAGCATCGTCATGTTCGTCATCAGCGGCTATATTCCCTTGACCCTCTTCCGGCATGCGGTGAGCCGTTGCATCAAAGTGTTCGAGGTCAATGCCAGCCTCTTATATCACAGGCAGATCACGATCTTTGACTTTCTCTTTGTGCGATTTCTGATCGAAATGATCGGGGCAATGTTTGCGTTCACATTTATCGCTACAGTCCTGCATTTCTTTGGCTTGTTTTCGGCGCCGAAATCCATGGGATTCTTGCTGGCGGGCTGGTTTCTCTACTCTCTTTTTACATTATCCTTGTGCTTCATGATCGCACCCCTTTCGGAATTTTCCGATGTTTTGGAAAAGATCATTCCCGTCACGACGTACATCATGATCCCGTTCTCCGGCACGTTCAACATGGTCGAATGGCTCCCGGTGGCAGCGCGCCCCTACATGCTATGGTCACCTCCAGTTAGCGCGATGGAGATGATCCGCTACGGCCTCTTCGGTGATGCGGTCTATCCTTACTACAACGTTTCGGTGGTGTTCGTATTCTCGATTGTGTGCACACTCATCGGACTGGTACTATGCCGGCGTGTCAGACGAAGGCTGACGGTCGAATGATCAGCTGCGAGGACGTTCACAAATTCTATCCCCTGGGCCACGGTCGGAAACATGTCCTCAAAGGCATAAATCTGGCCGTCCGGCACGGCGAGCGTGTGGGTCTGTTGGGACGCAATGGATCGGGCAAATCGACACTCATCAAGCTGCTCGGCGGCGTTGAATTGCCGACGTCAGGACGAGTGCAGCGACATATGTCGCTTTCGTGGCCTCTGGGCTTCACGGGCGGGTTTCAGGGCAGTCTGACCGGCTATGACAATGCTCGCTTCATTGCGCGCATCTACGGACGTGAATATGGCGATTTGCGGGATTTCGTAGAGGATTTTTCCGAGCTTGGCGCTCATCTTAAAATGCCCGTAAAGACCTATTCGTCGGGTATGAGGGCGAGACTGGGTTTCGCTCTTTCTCTGGCGATCGAGTTCGACTGCTATCTGATTGACGAGGTCATCGTGGTCGGCGATCAGAATTTTCAGCGCAAGTGCCACTATCACCTTTTCGAGAAACGCGCCGAAAGATCCTTGATCATAGCATCGCACAGCCCGGACATCATTCGCAGTTACTGCAACCGAGCTATCGTGCTTCACGAGGGTACTGGAGCTGTTTTTGACGATGTCGAGGGCGCTTTGAATTGCTATGCTCAACTGTGAGCCAGCATGCGCGTGGAGGCGCCCGCAGAAGCTGAGCAGCCTGTCCCGCTGTCATCAACATTTTATCACATATGTTTCGCTCGCCGGATCCAGGTGTGGATGATGAAGCGGATCGCGATAGGAAGCGGTATTCCAACGCCTCTGGAGCAAGTTCAACTCCTTTAGATAGCGATCGATATTTTGAGGACTCTGGTCCTTGCCGCGCGACTTGGACTCATGATGAACAAGAACCGCGGCAGGCGCGTACACATTGCGCCACCCAGCCCGTTCGAGCTTGAGGCAGAAATCGACATCGTTGAAGGCGACCTTGAAGCCTTCGGCATCGAGGCCGCCAACGACCTCGAATTTCTCTTTGGCAACGACCAGGCAGGCCGCTGTGACGGCACTGACAAAATGGGCAAAGTGAGCCTGGCCGAAATATCCACGATCGTCATTGGACAGGTTGCGATGTGCATGCCCCGCCGCGCCTCCCAAGCCCAGCACCACACCGGCATGCTGAACGGAACCGTCCGGATAAAGCAATTTGGCCCCCACCGCTCCGACGTCCTTCCTGACCGCATAACGCATGAGTTCGTCAAGCCAATTTGGCGCCATTATCTCCGTGTCATTGTTCAAGAGGCAAATATATTTGCTGGAACTCATTCGAACCGCATAGTTATTCATAGCAGAAAAATTGAAATCTCCGGAGAATTTCAAAATATTTAAATTATCGATTTTGGAAATCTCCTCAAAATATCGGATGGTTTCCTTTTCTGCGCTATCATTGTCAACAATTACAATCTCATAACTCGGATAGTCCGTATTTTGAATGATGCTCTCCACACACGCCTTTAACAGGGAAATCCTATCCCTCGTCGGGATGATGATGCTGACCTTGGGCCTTGTTGGTGGCAGAGGCCAGCTGACCTTGACCGATCCAAAAGGGCCGGCGCCCGCCTTCCCGCCCAGCGCACGCACATGTCGGGCCACGGCCGCGACGCGCGCGGCCTGATTGTCAGCCCTGGAAATATTGGAAATATGCACGACAATTTTCTGAAGGTGAATGATATCGTCATTTTCCAACACAATAGATAATATCAGAGAATAGATGGGCGCTCCCTCGGTCTTCATGGGAAATTTTGCAATTGCCGTGCGCGCGCACTGAGCATTGATCAGACACGCATCTGACAGATAGTCTTGGGCAAGGAACAATTCGCTGTTCCATTCCGGCTTGAACCAAGGCCTCGATCGACGTCGCCTTCCACGAAGCTCATCCTGGTCTCCATATATGACGGATGCGTGCGGATGTATCTGAAGGCATTGGACAAGAAAGAAGACAGCGGCGGGGGAAAGACGCCCACCCCGCGCCAGAGGCAGAAAATAGCTCCCTTGTGCAACCTCAAGCGCCGCATCCAGAGCTTCCACATCTGTTCTCGGGGTTTCGGCGACAAAGCGAATTCGGCCATCGGGAACAATAGCGGGTCGCGGAGCACCGGGGCCGACAACGAGAAGCAGCTCCCAAAAAGGGTAGCATTGAGCCATGACGGAATTCACTGCTGCTTCGACGTCTGCCGCGTCTGAGTCGTGGGCGATATGCAGAAATATCGAAACCAGCGGCTTGTGGTTCCACTCATTCATCTCAGGGGCGGCATCGCTCAGGACCTTATCCAGAGCTTCGACATTTTTTACCCAAATTTCATAAACGTAACGCGAGCGCGCCGTAATCTTTCTTAGCTGATTTTTCGCCCTGACGCGTCGACGTGTAAGGTGCCAGTAAAGCGCGACCAGGGCCGGAATCGGTCGTACCGCCAGCGCTCGACAAAACTCTGTGTAGAACCTCATTGCATTCAACCGTAGGGAGCCTGTCGAAAAAGCTCGGATAAAGGCGTTTAAGTCGCTGTACAACAGTCAGAAGCCGGGAAAGCCGGGCTGTGGCTATCTAAGGTCCCGGACGCGCCAGCCGGAGCCCTCATTTGCGCGCTTCGTCGCGGCGCATCAGAACCCTCACGGGAACAAGCCACATCACGGCGACGGCCGGGCATCACGAGCCCAATTGCGCAGTTTCATAGTCCGGTCTAAGCCGCCCCGAAATTTCCTTGGAAACAGCCTAGGCGGCCGACCTCATGCAACTCATTGTGACCTCCTGCCTTTCGCCCCGGTTACGGAAGATCGGGCTCGTTTCCGCGTTGATCCTGTTGACACCCGGATGCGCGACCCTGCCATCAAGCGGTCCGACGGGGTCGCAAATCGTGAGCGCCTCCCAAAAGGCCGATGACGCCCTGAACTTTCCAATTGTCGAACTAGACAGTCTTCAGGCTATCCCGCTGCCCCCAGCGCGCGCCGACATATTTTTACCTAGCTATATACCGCCGCCGACCAACCTGATCGGAACCGGCGACGAACTGGAGGTTGCCATCTACGAGGCGGGCGTCAGGCTATTCGGCGGAGCATCGGGCGGCTCGGATGCCGGGAGTGCCGCCGCCCAGTCGGGGGCCCAGGTTGCTCGTCTGCCGACCTATCGCGTGGACGACAAAGGCGACATCGAAATTCCCTTTGCCGGCTCGATCCATGCCGCCGGACGCACGACGACGGAACTTGAGCGCACGATTCGCGCAGCGCTAAAAGGCCTATCCGAAAACCCGCAAGTTTTGGTGACGATAAGAGAATCCGTCACTAACAGCCTGATCATCGGAGGCGAAGTGGGCAAGCCTGGACGCTTGGTCCTGGCAACCAATCGCGAAAGCTTGTCGGACGCGATTGCGCTGGCTGGAGGCTATCGAGGCGATGCAAAGGATGTCGCGGTGCGTGTCCAGCGCGATAACAAGACCATCACGCTTCGGCTGAGCTCTATCCTTTCGGGCAGTGACTCTGATTTTCCTGTCTATCCCGGCGACCGCATCACAATTCTGCGTCAGCCATTGACCTTCTCGGCCATGGGCGCCCCTGGTCGGGTCCAGCAGATTACCTTCCCCTCCCCAGCCGTTTCGTTGGCCGAAGCGGTCGCCCTTTCCGGAGGCTCGGATGCGAACCTCGGAGATCCGAAAGCGATCTTCCTGTTCCGCTTCGTGGTTGGGCCGGATGGAACCGAAAAGCCCATCGTCTATCATCTCAACATGATGAAAGCCGGTGCCTATTTCATATCGCAGCGCTTTGTCATGCAAGACAAGGATTTGCTTTACATCGGCAATGCACAGGCAAATCAACCGGCCAAATTCATCCAGATCATCAGCCAACTTTTTACGCCGGTCGTTCTGGCGCGGCAACTTACCCAGTAATATTGCAGTTGTGAGCCGAGTTCTTCGATGCCCCATATCCTCCCATCCGAATGGGCGCCGCAGGAGCGCATGTGGATCGGCTTTCCCGGCGATCGGGCCGAGTGGCCGGCTGACTTGCCGCGCGCGCAGGAGCAGACAGCCGCCTTTGCCGATGCCGTTGCCGCGCATGCCGAACGCACCGTCCTCATCGCCCGGACGGAGGCCGACGCCGCCCTCGCCCGCGCCCTCGCCTCGCCCGCCGTCGAGGTGGTGCACATGCCCTTCGGCGACGTCTGGCTGCGCGACACGGGGCCCATCGGCGTCATCGATCCGGAAGGCCATCGCGCGCTCGCGGATTTCGACTTCAACGGCTGGGGCGGCAAGTTCGACATGCCGGGCGATCAGGATATCGGCGCCCGGCTGGCCGCGACGACGGGTCTGCCATGCCGCCACGTACCGCTGATCTTCGAGGGCGGCGCGATCGACACCGATGGCACGGGCCTTTTCGTGACCACCGAGCAATGCCTGCTCAATCCCAATCGCAATCCCGCCCTTGACCGCCGCCAGATCGAGACACTGCTGGCCGGCGCGCTCGGCCTCTCCGCGATGCTCTGGCTGGGCGACGGGCTCGCGCACGACCATACCGACGGCCATGTCGACAATCTCGCCCGCTTCGTGGCGCCGGGCGTTCTCGCCATGCCGCAGGCAACCACGGAGGACGACCCCAATGCCGCGATCTACGCCGATGCGGAAGCCCGCGCCCGTGCGTTCGGCCTTGACGTGGCCCACATCCCCTCTGTCGGCCGCTATGAGATCGACGGCGAGATCGTGCCGGCCAGCTACATGAATTTCTGCATTACCAACGGCGCGGTGATCGTCCCGCAATATGGCGCACCGAATGATGAGGCGGCGCTCGATGCACTCCGCCCCTTCTTTCCCGACAGGGCTATTGTCGGCCTACCCGCCGATGCCATATTGCGGGGCGGGGGCAGCTTCCACTGCATGAGCATGCATCTGCCCGCCGCCACCTGAATCGTTGGGCCGCGCGAGCGCCGAAACGCGAGTCAGTCCAGCTGAAACGGCAAAGTTTCCGAATAATAAGCTGACATAGCTCAATTCACGATCTGTCCAGGGAAATATTTTTCTCGGCGAAATTGTATAGCGCCATAGCCGGGACGTGGCGATATTTCACACGATCCCAATCGACTTTGGCAATTTCATCTTTGTATTTATCGAATGTTTCTGCATTCAATTCATTCAATTTGGGAATTTCGGACGACGATATCCCCAAATTATTCAAAAGTCTTTCATTCCTCTCGTCATCTCCGAGAAGATTTACATATCCAAAATGCTGAGACATGTTATGCATCGCTAGACGCGCATCCTCGATGCCCACGGCTCCGATTGGAACTTCTGCTTCAGCCAGTCCGGCAATCATTCTTACCTCAAGATTGTCGAATTCTTCTGTCAAGCCGCGCGTTACAACTTCATGAACAGGAAAATTTTTGCCATCTATTGTGTAGATTGGTCCACAATTATGGATCATATGCATCATTTGCGATTTGATGCGATGAATTGGGTGCCGCATTGTCGTAAAATATGATGTGTTATTTCCCAAGAACCTTCCGATTCCGAAATAAGTATGACCAACTACCAATTTTATCGATCTTCTTTGGAGTATTGGTAGACTTATTAACTGAGATAAGCTAAGGCCGATCTCAGGATATATGGAGACAAATCGACTTTTCGGAACAGAGTTGTGAATCAAATTCACGATCGATGTTCCGCCGCTTTTTTGTATGTGAAGGTATATCTTGCAAGCTTCCTCAGAAAAGCCATTCTCATATGTTATATCATAAACATCCGGGATATCGATTTGCGAATGACTGAGAGGGGTTCCATCGCCACAGATGAACGTGAATTTCCGGCCGAATTTTCGTAGTAAAGATATAGGAACGTAAAATCCGAAAATACCCTCTTCCCCGACTGCCTGGCAAACGTCTGGCCGATAGTGAGTTGGTTTCCAGCGGAGTACCGCCCCTCCATCCGAAATAATGGAGAAGTCTGCCAATAGC
>Ga0335083_10004591_pt1 | contig 17557 bp, 13 predicted proteins | sample Lox_Sample_42_FD_206716 | JGI IMG/M metagenome (GOLD analysis project Ga0335083, IMG submission 206716) | Soil microbial communities from Loxahatchee National Wildlife Refuge, Florida, United States - Lox_Sample_4.2 | ecosystem: Environmental > Terrestrial > Soil > Wetlands | place: USA...
GGCGTACATCACGGTGACGGAGAACTCGCTGTTGTCGAAGTGCCAGCCGAGTTCGTCGCCGTCGCCGAACATCGCGATCTCCAGGGCGTCCAGCGGGTCGGCGCTGCGGTAGAGCATGTCCTTGCCCAGGACGGCGGCGATGAACGCGGTGAGGTCGTCGGACTCGTAAAGCCGCCGGATGGGCGCATCGGCCGGGATCAGGTCGTAGGCGATGGCCTTCTTGGCGGAGTGCTGCAGCGCAGCGCGCGGGTGATCCGGCCCCGCGGAGTCGTCGGGGGGCTCGAAGTAGACCGTGTGGGTCTGGTCGCTGGCCCAGGCCCGGGCGGCCAGCGTGCTGGCCTGGGCCAGCATCTCGCTGACGGCCGCCGGGGTGAGGAAGCCGGCCAGCTGGGCGACCCCCTGGTCACGGAGCTGGTCCCGGCAGGCCTGGACCAGGGCCAGGTACTGCGGGCTGGCCGGGTCGTCGATCGGGTAGCGCCGCAGGTCGACGACCCCGTCGTACCGGGGTGCCTGCGCTCGGGTGACGGTCATGATGCTGGCTCCTTGGTCGGCCGGACGCGTGACGGCCCGCTTACCCGAGGATGACAAGCGGTCCCGCATTAGGGCAATTCCAGTAACTAGCAGTTTCCATAAGTAATCCTTATGCTTATCCGGTGCGGGAAAGCTGGAGCGGACTGGAGCTGCGCTACCTGGCCACGCTGGCCGCGGTCGGGCGCGAGGCGTCGTTCAGCCGGGCCGCGGAGGTCCTCGGCTACACCCAGTCGGCGGTCAGCCAGCAGATCTCCCGGCTCGAGCGCATCACCGGGACCCGGCTGGTCGAGCGGCCCGGCGGGCCCCGGCCGGTTTCCCTCACCCCCGCGGGACGGCTGCTGGCCGGGCACGCCGAGGCCGTCGAGGCCCGGCTGGCCAGCGCCGCCGCCGACCTCAAGGCGCTGGCCGCCGGCACCGCAGGCCTGCTGCGGGTGGGCTGTTACCAGAGCGTCGGGGCGCGGCTGCTGCCGCCGGTCATGCGCGAGTTCACGGCGGCCTGGCCCCGGGTCAACGTGCAGCTGAGCGAGATCCAGGACGACGGCCAGCTGCTCGCCGACCTCGAAGCGGGCCAGCTCGACCTGACCTTCGTGGTCTTCCCGCTGACCCCCGGGCCGTTCGAGGCCATCGAGCTGATCGAGGATCCCTACGTGCTGGTCGTGCCGGAAGACTCCGACCTGGCCCGCCGCCCCTCGCCGGTCTCCCTGCGCCACCTGGCCGGGATGCCGCTGATCACCTACGCCCAGATGCGCGAGGTCCATTCCATCGAGAACCGGCTCGGCCGGCCTCAGCTGCGGCACCAGATCGCCTTCCGGTCCAACGACAACGCCACCATCCTGGGCCTGGCCGCCGCGGGCATCGGCGCCGCCATCGTCTCCTGGCTGTCGGTCGACCCGCATCACCCGGGCCTGCGCCTCAAGCGGCTGGCCAAGGTCAGCCCGCGCATCGTCGGCATCGCCTGGCACCGGGACCGGTACCGCATCCCGGCCGCCGACGCGTTCATCAGGCTCACCCAGGCCGCCGCCGAACACGAGCAGCAGGCCGCGCACCTCCTCGACCAGTAGGCGCCGCTCGAGCCGGCGGGACCGGTGAGAGCTGGTTGGTTCGGTGAAAAGATCTTTTCGACCGAACGGATGTGGTGCATGCCCCGGGCAGACTCAGAGCTATGACAGATCCGAGCCTGGATGGCACCGGGACGATGAGCGGCGAGCTCGAGCTGGCCGGGTGGCGGCGCGCGGTCAGCGAGCTGTACGCGGCCGTGCGAGCCGAGCCGGACCCGCGGCGCGGGCACGCGCTGTGGCGGCAGCGGCGGGACGAGCTGTTCCGGACCCATCCGCAGAGCCCGCTGCCCCCGGGTGACCCGCTGCGCGCAACCGGCCTGCCGTACTGGCCTTACGATCCGGGGCTGCGATTCGAGCTGCCCCTGCTCCCGGCCGGGCAGGAGATGTCGCTGTCCGTGCCGACCAGCGACGGCGTCATCCCGATGGCCCGCATCGGCGGCCTGCGGCTGCCCCCGCCGCTGGACGCGGTCATCGACGTGTGGTGGCTGCGGCAGTACGCGGGCGGCCTGCTGCTGCCGCTGCGCGACGGCACCGCGGGCCGGTCCAGCTACGGCGGCGGCCGGTACGCGCTGGACACGGCCAAGGGCGCCGACCTGGGCGGCCGGGCCGGTCACCTGATCATCGACCTGAACTTCCTCTACCACCCCTCGTGCCGGTACAACGACGCGTGGCAGTGCCCGCTGGCCCCGCCGGGAAACACCATCGGCGCCCCGGTCGCCGCCGGCGAGCGGCTATGAGGCGCCCTGGCGGCATTCATACAGGGTCTCGGCGGTGCCGGCCCCGCCGTAGGCCGACGCGGGCACCACAGCGCAGGCGTTCTCGACCCAGCTGATGATCTGCTCCACCTGGCTTCCGCCGCCCAGCCCGCCCGGCCCGAAGCCCGCGCCGCCGAGCATGAAGAACCTGAGCTGGCCGCTGCCGACCAGCTGCCTGACCCGGGCCAGTGTCGGTTCGGGCACCGAGCCGCTGAACCCGCCCATCGGCATCACCTCCTGGCCGGTGGCCAGGATGAACGGGGAGGCCACCGACCACGACTGGACCGCCATCAGGTAGCTGGCGCCGTCGCGATGGGCGCTGAGGTAGTCGTAGAGCTGCTGGTCGCTGGCGCTCAGGGTGGTGGTCGCCGTGCTGAGCAGGCCGCCGCCCGCGCCGCCGCCCGCCCCAGGCGGCCGCCCGCCGCCGAAGCCGCCGCCCGAGCCCGGTCCGCCCGAGCCCGGTCCGCCCGAGCCCGGTCCGGCCGGGCCGGAACGCCCGCCGAACTCCCCGTACGGCCCGGCACGGAACCGGGAGCCGGCGGCCGCGCCGCCGCCGCCCGGACCGCCCCCGGGACCGCCGAAGCCGAACCCGCCGGCCGGGCCGGCGCTGGCGTCGAAGGAGCTCCCCGCGTACCGGGAGTCCAGGACCGACGCCGCCCAGGTGGCCGGCGCGGCCAGCATCGCCGCCACCGCGGCCGCCAGGCCTGCCGTGGCGAACCAGGTGAGCGCCCGCCGGGACAGCCGCGCCGCCGCCAGCACCACGATCGCGGCCACGCCGACCGCGATGATCACCTGCCGGGCCCAGGGCAGGAAGGCCGGGTAGCTGGACCACAGGTAGGCGGCCCAGCCGAGCTCGGCCGCAACCGCCAGCGGCAGGACCCACCCGCGCGGGCCGCCGGCCCGGTACCACCGCCAGAACAGCACGATCCCGGCCCCGGACAGCGCGGCGATCGGCGGGGCCAGCGAGGCCATGTACGCCGTGTGCGGGATGTTGCTCATCTCGCTGTAGACCACGCCGAACGTGAGCAGCCAGGTGCCCCACATGATCAGCCCGCCGCGCACCCGGTCGGTGCGCTCGGCGCGGCCCCGCCACAGGAGCCCGGCCACCAGGGCCAGCAGCGCCAGCGGGTACAGCCAGCCGATCTCCGGGCCGAACCGGGTGCCGACCAGCTTGGTCCAGCCGCCCAGGTTGCCGAGGAAGCCCGCGGCGTTGAAGTCCTGGCCGCCTACCTCGGCGGTCTCCAGCCCGCCCGGGCCGGCGACGGGCCCGCCGCGGCGGCCGCCCCCGCCGATGACCGATTCCACGGCGCCGGGGACGGTGATGCCGAAGCGTTCCAGGCCGTTGTAGCCGAACACCATGGCGGCCGCGCTGTTGTCCGTCGAGCCGTCGACGTAGGGCCGGTCGCCGGCCGGGGTGACGGCGTAGAGCGCGATCCAGGACAGCGACACCGCCAGCATGACCAGCCCCGCGACCCCCAGGTGCCACAGCCGGCGGCGGAGCCGGGCCGGCGCGGACACCAGGTAGCCCAGGGCCAGCGCCGGCACGATGATCCAGGCCTGCAGCATCTTGGCCTGGAAACCCAGGCCGACCCACACGCCGGCCCAGATCAGCGAGCGCAGCCGCGCGTCCATGACCGCGCGCTGCCAGGCGTCGGCGGCGAGCACCAGGCACATGGTGAGCGCGCCGTCCTCCATGCTGTGCCCGAACATCGAGGCCACGATCGGCGTCAGCGCGAAGATCCCGGCGGCGAGCAGCCCGGGCACCACGCCGGCCCAGCGCCGCACGACGCGGTACATCACCAGGACCGAGATCACGCCCTCGATCACCTGCGGCAGCGCCAGCGACCAGGGGTGGTAGCCGAAGATCCGGGCCGAGAGCGCCTGCGGCAGGAAGGACCCGGCGAGCTTGTCGATCGTGATGGTGGCCTGGGGGTCGAAGGCGCCGTAGAAGAAGGCCTTCCAGCTCTGCGACATGCTCTTGACCGCGACCGAGTAGAACGGGGCCAGGCCGGCGCGGGTGAGGTTCCACGCGTACAGCAGCGCGGCGGCCGCCGCGATGCCGAGCAGGGCCGGCCGGGCCCAGGCCGGCTGCCCTTCCGGGGAGCGCCAGAAGGCCCAGCGGCGGCGGGCCGTCCCCGGCGCCGGATCCTCGCAGCCGGACAGCGCCGGGGCGGGCGCGCTCGTCAGGGACACCGGATGAGGATGACGGGAGATATTGAAGGGCAGCTGCGGCGTTCCTCAGCAGATCCTCTCAACGCGGAGGACCTGCCTACACCCCGGTCCGGGCGGTCAGCCGCCCCGAGTCCACGGCGGCGCGGAACGCGGCGTAGTCCCGTTCGTTCTGGTCGGCGTAGGCCGCGGAGAAGTCCGCGATGGCGTGGTCGAAGGCATCGCTCTTACCCAGGTAGGAGGCGATCGCGATGCGGTCCCCCCACCGGGCGTGCGCCCGGGCCAGGGTCGCGCCGCACAGCCGCGCGTACAGCGTGGCGCCCGGCACGAGCAGCTCGTCCACGTCCGCGCTGCCCTTCCAGTCCTGGAACTGGCGCACGTAGTAGTCGCGGCTCACGCCGTCGAGCCCCCTGATCCGCTGCCAGCCCAGGAAGATGTCGGTGGCCGCCTGCATCAGCCGCTGTCCCGCGACCACGCGCTCGCCGTGGTGCTTGTAGGTGCTCAAGCCCAGGAAGCGTTCGAGCACCGAGGCCTGCGCCTCCTTGATCTGCAGGAACAGCGGGTCGTTATGGTCGCGGCCCAGCAGCAGCATGATGTAGCAGCGGGTCCCGACGCTGCCCACGCCGACCATCTTGTAGGCCGCGTGGACGTAGCGGTACTCCTCCACGGGGTGTTGCTGGCGGCCGAGGGTACGCCGGTAGGTGCTGAGCAGCTTCTTGATGAGCGGGGCCGGGTTCTCCCATTCGGACCCGGCGGTGATCAGGTCCTCGATCGGGATGATGACCGGCGGGTCGGCGACGATGCGCAGCTCACCGTTAACCTCGTCCGCCCGCTTGGCGAACACCCGGGTGCTGTCGCGGGTCCTGGCCTTGGCCACCATCTCCTCAACCGCCTGGGCCTCGCTCTTGCCGACCCGCTTGACCCGGACCTCCTTGCGGACCATCTTGAGCAGCATCCCGGCCTCGAAGTGCTCGTACCACGCGGCCAGGGCGCCCATCCCGGCGGCCCGCCGCATCCGGTCCCGGTACTCCTCGACCCCGGCCATGACGATGGCGCGCCGGTCGGCCGGGCTGAAACCGCGGTCGCGTCCCATGATCTCGAAGCTCGCGGCCAGGCGCTTGACGTCCCATTCCCACGGGCCGGGGAGGGTCTCGTCGAAGTCATTGATGTCGAACAGCATCTGCCGTTCGGGCGTGCCGAACAGGCCGAAGTTCGACAGGTGGGCGTCGCCGCACAGCTGCACCGTGACCCCGGACACCGGGGTTCCCGCCAGGTCGGCCGCCATGATCAGCGCGCCGCCCCGGTAGAACGTGAACGGCGAGGCCAGCATCCGCCCGTAGCGGATCGGGACCAGCTGGGGCACCCGGCTCGCCCCCTGCTCTTCGAGCAGGGCGACCGGGTCCGGGCGGTCCGCCGCGGGTTCCCACCGCCCGTGGCTGGACCGCGGCGTCTGCTGGCGGGCCGCCCGGCCCCTGGCCACCCGCTCATCCACCGTCAGGTGCCTGCGCCGCCACTCCGACGCGAACGGCCCGGACCGGTCGGCGCCGGGATCGAGATCTGCAGCGGTCATATGTACTCTCTCCTTCGCATCCAGACCAGGGTGGCCCAGCCCCAGATGGGCGGCAGGTAGGAGGTGAACAGGCGCTGGATGAAGACCGCGGCGGTGGCGTCGGCCTCCGAGACGCCGGCTCCGGTCAGGCCGAGGATCATGCCGGCTTCCACCACGCCCATGCCGCCGGGCGACGGTGAGATGCCGCCGATGATCCCGGCCAGCGTGATGACCACGATCAGGACGGGCAGCCGCAGGTGGTCCCCGAACGCCCGCAGCGAGACGGACAGGGCCATGGCGACCAGCAGTTCCCCGCCGAACGAGCCGCCCACCAGCAGCACCAGCTTGCGGGGGGACTGGGCGACCTGGGTCAGGTTGCCCCAGATGTCGCGGGCCTTGGGGCGCAGCTTGTCCGCGGCGAGCCGGCGCAGCCGGGGCACGGCCAGCAGCAGCCCGGCCAGCAGGGCGACCAGCACCACGACGGCCAGGATGATCCAGACCAGCTTGGAGTTGCCGCCGGATTCCGGGGTGGTCTCGATGTGGATCGACCCCCAGGCGAACGGCAGGGAGACCAGGAACAGGACCGTGATGGCGATCCAGCTGGAGGTGGTCATGATGGCGCCGGAGCTGAGCGCGACGGTGGCGTCGTAGCCCTGCTTCTGGAAGAACCGGACCCGGGTGGCGAACACCGCGGCGGTGCCGCCGGCCAGCGCGCTGAAGGCGTTGGCGAACTCGACCGCCACCGCCCGCCCGAACGGCAGCGGCCCGGCCACGCTGCCGATGCCCTCGATGCCGGAGGCCACGTAGGCCAGCTGGGCCAGGACCAGCGCCATGGCCACCCACAGCCACTCGGCGCCGATCACGGTCTCGAAGGAGGCGGCGACGTCGATCAGCACCCCGATGAGCGCCCAGCCGCCGATCAGCGTGCCCACGATCATGATCAGCGTCGGCCAGCTCACCCGCCGCGGCTCCACCAGGCTCGGCAATTCGATCGAGGCGGCCTCGGCGGCGCGCTGGCGGACCACCTCGAGCAGCCCGCGCCTGCCCCGCAGGCTCCGGCCGACCAGCGGGTCCAGCGCGGGCTTGTGCAGGTACCGCAGGGCGCCTTCCAGCATGTCCGGCGGGAGGCACCGGGCCGCCGCGGCGGCGGCCCGGTCGGCGCCGACCGTCACCGCCGTCACCGCCAGGGCGCCGGCCAGGTCGCGGTCCAGCTGGTCGGGCGTGGCACCGGCGGTGGCGTTGCGGAAGTCCGCCACGGTGACGGTGTGCGCGGCCGGGTCGACCAGCAACGCGTCCCCGCTGACGGCACCGTGCGCGATCCGCGCCCGCCGCAGGATCAGCAGCTGGCGGTACACCTCATCCAGCGCGGCGTCGCTGATCTCGGCGGGGTCGGCGTCCGACAGCGCGGTCCCGGCGGGCAGCCGGCTGACCAGCAGCGCGTCGCTGGACGGTCCCGAGGTTCCGGCCTCGAGGATCTCGGGCACGGCGACGCCCGCCCGGGCGGCCCGCATGGTGAGGTAGGCCTCGTGCTCGACCTGCTGCAGCCGGGTGATCATCAGGCTCGGCCCGGAATCGCGGTACAGCACGAACCGGCCCGCTTTGGTCAGCAGCCGGGCGTCGGCCGCGTCCCGGCCGTAGACCTCGATACCGAGGCGGTCAGGCCCCTCCGCCCGGCAGGTCTCGGTGGCCCCGAACTTGGCCACCCCCCAGACCTGCCGGGCCAGCGGGTGCACGTCGCCGGCGCGGACGCCGAGTTCTTCCAGCAGCAGCCGCACGTCCTCCGCCGACGGCAGCCCCAGCGGTGACCCGAAGACCAGCCGGACGATCGCCGTGACCCCCCAGCCGATGGCCAGGCTGCCCAGCACGTTCATCGGCAGCCCGTTCCCGCTGACGGCCGCGGCCAGGGCCACCAGGCCGATGAAGATCTCGATGAGACGCTGGACGGTCCGGGCCAGGTAGGGCAGCGCCGCCGTGGCCACCGCCGCGAACAGGGCGATCTGCAGGACGGGGAAGGTCAGGTGATAGTCGTCGATCACGACCCCGGGCGGCCGCCCGCCGCGGCTGCCGACCAGCGCGACCAGGATCCCGCTCACCGCCGCGGTGCCGACCGCGCTCAGCCCGATGTCGCGCGCGACCTCCCAGCGGCGCGCGATCAGCGCCAGGCCCACCAGGAAGATCACCACGCCGAACGAGCCGGCCTGGTACACCACCGTGACCAGCCAGGTGATGCTCCACGGCGGCGGATGGATCACCTGGGTGATCGCCCGGTCCACCCGCGAGTCGTACCGGATCACCAGCAGGCAGCAGCCCAGGGCCAGCGCCGCCAGCGCCAGCCGCAGCCCGTCGCTGCCGCGCCGCCGCCGCTGGCCGTCACCGACCGGCGCGAACAGGACCGACCGCCAGCTGCGCAGGAGCTTCCGCCCGGGAGCAGAGCTCGAGGTCTCTACCAGGTCTTCAGCCAGCTGGAACCAACTGCCTTTCAGATACCGCCGGCGGCCCGGGTCGCTGCCGCTCGTGTCTCATGCTGTCTCATGGGCCCCCCTCGGCCCCTATCAGACCCCTTGAACGCGGGTGCTGTCCAGTCGGGACCTGCGGTTTCGATAACGGAACCGGAACAGGCCGTAGGCGACAGGACCGGCGAGCAGCGGCAGCCAGTAGGAGGCGAGCCGGTAGGTGAGCGTGGCCAGCACGGCCTGGCTCGAGTCGACCTGGGCCAGCACCAGGAGCCCGGTCAGGCTGGCTTCCACCAGCCCGAGCCCGCCCGGGGTGGCCGGGATCATGCCGATCACGCCGGCCACCGCGTAGGCCACCAGGATCAGCGAGGGGCGCGGGTGGCTCCCGGTGGCCCGAAGGGCGGCCAGCAGGCACAGGTAGTCGAAGGCCAGCCGCCCGGCGGAGAGCAGCAGCGCCTCCCACCACTGCCTGCCCAGCACGGTCCGGATGTTGTTGCGCTCGGAGAGCAGGGTCTCGTCCAGCCCCTCGAGCGGCGGCCGCTTGCGCAGCACCAGGTTCCTGACCCGCTGCGCCGCCCGGCCGCACCAGCGGAGCGGCGCGTCGTAGGCCAGGACGACCGCGCCCAGCCCGGCGAAGGCCACGAACCCCACCGCCCCGAGGATGGCCGCGTTGACCAGGCCCCGGTTGACCGGCGCTCCGAACAAGATGACCGGGAGGGCGAAAGCGGGCAGCGCCAGCAGGCCTCCCACGCCGAGCAGGGAGAAGGCGGCCAGCCCGCCCACGGTCGAGCTCGTGTCGCGCCCGCTGGTCTCCAGCATCCGGAACTGCACGGCGGCACCCACCGCCGCGCCGCCCGGCATGATGAGGGTGATCGCGTTGCCGGCCAGCAGGGAGGTGACGACCGGGAACCAGGCCTTGGTCCGCAGGGCCAGCCGCTGCAGCGCGAACGTGCAGATGAAGTGGGCGATCTGGAACGCCACCACCAGGGTGAACCAGATCGGGTCCAGGGTCGACAGGCGAGGCCAGGACGCGAAGACCTCGGTGAGCGCCGGGAACACCAGGTAGATGGTGATGCCCGCGAAGGCGACCACCACGACGCGCTTGGCCACCGCCTGCCAGGTCAGGGGCTGTGACTTCTCGCGGTCGATCCGCTCGGCCAGCTTCGGCTCGCTGACGGCCGAACGCGCAGGCTCGCCCGGGGTCGCGTGGTTCATGATCAGCTCATACCCCGCGTTCCACCGGGACGACGCCCCGTTCGGCGGCCCGGACCAGGGCGGCGTGGTCGGCCTCGGTCTGATCGGCGTAGAGCCGGGCGAACCGCGCCAGGGCGCGGTCGAGGCGGTCGGAGTTGCCGGCGTATCCGACGATCATCGACGCCCCGCTGGTCCGGGCGTGGCCCTTGGCCAGCAGATGGCCGACGACGGCCGCGTAGTCCGCCAGCGCCGCGGCGTCGATGGCGTCCAGGGCCACGCTGCCCTTCATGTTCCTGAACTGGCGCACGTAGTACTGACGGCCGCCGACCGTGGTCCAGCCCAGCAGCGGATCGCTGACCGTCTGCAGGGCCTGCTGGTATTCCACGACCCGCTGGCCCTGGTGGGCGTGCCAGGCCGATTCACCGTGGACGTGACGCGCCAGGACCGACCGGCGGGCCTGCTTCAGCTGCAAGAACACCACGTCATCGGGACTGCTGCCCTCGAGCAGCGCCACGTAGGCGCGCAGTCCCACGCTGCCCACGCCCACCACCTTGTGGGCGATGTCGATCAGCGTGTAGCCGCCGAGGGCCCGGCGCCAGTGCGGCGCCAGGGTGCCCAGGTAATCGTCGAGTCCCTGCCCGAGTTCGGCGGCATCGGGGCCGCTGACCCGGGTGGTCAGAGGCGGGTCCTCGGCGATGCGGCGATGCCCTTCGCGCCGGCTGGTGAGCTTGGGCAGGGCCCGGTCGCTGGTCCGGCGGCGAGCCCGGACCGCGGCCCGGCTGATCTCGGCCTGCAGCGACGGATGGATTGTGTCCTGCTCCAGCTGGTCGACGTCGAGGCGCTGGTAGGACCGGGCCAGCAGCGGTGTCGAGGCCAGGTCACGGACCTCGGCCCGGTATCCGGCGACGCAGTGCAGCACCGCCGATTCGCAGTCCTGCTCGCCGGCGCCGTTCAGCCGGCCCGCGATCCAGATGCTCGTGACCAGCCGGCGAAGGTCCCACTCCCACGCGCCGGGATGCGCCTCGTCGAAATCGTTCAGGTCTATGACCAGGTGCTGCTCCGGGGAGGCGTAGAAGCCGAAGTTCCCCAGATGGGCGTCACCGCAGATCACCGGGGTGATGCCGGTGGACGGCAGCCGGGCGACATCCTCGGCCATGACGATGGCGGCGCCGCGCAGGAATCCGTACGGCGAGGCGGTCATCCGCCCCACTCGCAGCGGGATGAGCCAGTCAAGCCGGCCCTCGTGCGACTCGATGATCAGCCGCACCGGATCGGGACGGCCGGGCCCGGCGGACCACTCCCCCAGCGATCGGCGCGGCACTTTATGCCGGAGTTCCTTGCCCATCCGGTACCGCTCGATCCGCGACGTCGACCGGCGTCGCAGCGACGTGAAGGCTTCGCTGTCGGCCGAGGCCAGGACCACATGACCGCGCCTGGGATTACCTGGCATGAGATCGCATGAGATCAGGGCCTTTCCGGTGCGGTGACGCCGGCCGCGACGGCAGCCGCCAGGATAGCTTCGGCGAGCTGTCCTGGGTTCACACGCCAACATGGTAGTGACCATGCCGCCCCGCGTCCGCTGCCGGATCTGGCTCGGGCGATCGCGTGAGCCTAGGCTCTGGATATGACCCAGCCTTCGGGGGACTCTGACCGGAAGAACCTGCGTGCCTCGGACCAGGATCGGCAGAGCGTGGCGGAGGTACTGCGCGATGCGGCCGGGGACGGCCGGCTGAGCATGAACGAGCTCGATGAGCGGCGGGACGCCGTTTTGGCCACGATGCCGCCCAGCCAGGCCGCGAACCGGTCAGGGTCGCGCAGCCGGTCCAGCGCCAGGAACGCCTGCAGGAACGCGTCCTGCACGGCGTCGTCGGCGTCGTCCGGCTGCGGGCACAGCCGGGCGGCGCGGGCGCGGGCCATCGGCAGGTGCCGTTCGACCAGCAGCCGGAACGCGGCCGGGTCGCCGTCGCGGGCGAGCCGGACCAGGTCGCCGTCGGGGATGCCCATGCTTGGCTTTACTCCCGGGTTCCCGGCGGCGCCTGGGACAGTTCCGCGCCGCGCAGCTCAATGCGGCCGTGGCCGGTCAGGGAGATGCCGAACCGGATGGCGGTGGCCTCGCCGGGGACGGGCACCGTGACCTCATGCCAGGCCCAGTCGCTGCTGCCCGGGGCGGTCAGGCTGCTGCTGGCATGGTCGAGCGGGGGGGGGCGCCAGCCGGCCCGTGCGCCGGCCCGCTCACGGCCAGGTGCAGCCCGGCCTGGCCGGTCACGCCGGTGGTGCGCAGCTGTCCGCGGAAGGTGACCGTGCGGCCGCGGTAGTCGTCGGCGTAGACGGCCTGGACGAGGACGGCGGAGCCGGCGGGTTCCGGGACCGTGGCGGCCAGGACCGCGCACTGGCCCGCGGCGGTGCAGGAGTAGTCCTGCCACTGGCCATCTCGGCGTCCGCGGCGGGCCGGCCCAGCCGGCTCAGCAGCTCCTTGTCGCCCCAAACCCGCAGCCACAGCGGCACCGCCCGGTGGCCCGGGTCGTCGGCCAGCACGACGAGACGCTGGTGCAGCCGATGGTCGGGCACGTCACTCCCGTCCGGGGCCCGTGCGGGCCGGTTGTGGCGCGTAAGAACGATGCGGACAGTTGTCACGGCGGTCCTCCGGCAGACGGCGGGACAGCGATTCGGCTGACACTCATTAGTGTCCGACGGCCCGCCACCGGTTACCCGCGTAGGCGGCGAGGGGGTGGCGGTGATTTCGCGGCGGCTGGCGGGTCCGTATATACAGGGCACGAGGACCCGGCCGCGGTGACGGTGTCCCGGGCGGGTATCCGGCTGGCCTTCGTCGCGGCGCTGCAGTACCTGTCCGCCCGCCAGCGCGCGATGCTGATCATGCGCGACGTGCTGCAGTGGCCCGCCGCGGAGGTGGCAGACCTGCTGGGCACGACGACCACCGCGGTGAACAGCGGCCTGCGCCGGGCCCGCGCCCAGCTCGCGCGGGCGCTGCCCGCTGAAGAGGAGATGGCCGAACCCGCCGAGCCGGACCGGCGGGTGCTGCTGGACCGGTTCGCCGCGGCCATCGAGAACGCCGACGCCAGCGCGCTGGCCGAACTGCTGCGAGAGGATGCCGCGCTGGAGATGCCTCCGGTGCTGACCTGGTTCACCGGCCGCCAGGCGGTGACGCGCTTCACCGCGGCGCGCCTTTTCACCGGGCCCGGACAGCTCCGGCTGGTTCCGGTCGCGGCGAACCGGCAGCCGGCGTTCGCGGTCTACCAGCGCGAACCGGGCGGAACCTACCGGGCGCACGCGCTGCAGGTGCTCACGGTCACCACCACCGGGATCGCGCGCATCGTCGCCTTCCAGGACACGGGCCTGTTCGGGTCGTTCGGCCTGCCCCAGGCGCGCGGCGCGGCCGTGACCTGAACGCGGGCATCGCCCGCGGCGATTCCTCCGGACCCGGCTGGTCTATATCAGTAGGCCGCCAAGCTGAGCGGCACCGAATCCGCAGAACCGGGAGAACCGTCGTGAGCATCACCGATAAGACCGTCCTGATCACCGGGGCCAACCGCGGCATCGGCCAGGCCCTCGTCAGCGAAGCCCTCGCCAGGGGCGCCAGGCGGGTCTACGCCGGCACGCGCCAGCCCATGACCCACCCCGATCCGCGTGTCACGCCGCTGACCCTGGACGTGACCGACGCGGCGCAGATCCAGACCGCCGCCGGTCAGGTCGGATCTCTCGATCTCCTGATCAACAACGCCGGCATCGCGCTGTATGACGACCTGACCGACCGGGGCCTGCTCGAACGGCACCTGGCCGTCAACCTCTTCGGCACCTACGGCGTGACCCAGGCCTTCCTGCCGGAGCTGACGCGCTCGGGAGGCGCCATCGTCAACAACGTGTCCCTGATGGCCCTCGCCCCCTTCCCGGTCACCCCGGCCTACGCGATCTCCAAGGCGGCCGCGTTCAACCTGACCCAATCGCTGCGCGCCCTGCTGGCCGGGCGGGGCGTGCGGGTGCACGCCGTGCTGACCGGCCCGACCGACACCGCGATGACCCAGGGCTTCGCAATCCCCAAGGCCTCTCCGGAATCGGTCGCGCGCGCCATCTTCGACGCACTCGACCGCGGCGAGGAGGATATCTTCCCCGACCCCATGTCCGCGTCCGTGGCGGACGGCTGGCGCCACGGCGTGGCCAAGGCGATGGAACGCGAGAACGCGGCGTTCGTCCCGCCCGAGCCGGCCGCGGCCTAGGCGGATTTTCCCGAACGGACGGCGGATCAGCTAATGCCGTAAGGCAGGCGCGCATGACCTTGGCCAGGCCGAGGCGCAGGCGGCGGACCGCGCCGCGCTGGCCGCCTCATCGGCGGCCGGCGCATGACCGGCCGGCGGCGGCCCGAGATCAAGATGAGACCGAACAGAGTTCTCAGGCGGTATGGGCGTTAGGTAGCTTGCGAAGCTGATGCTGAATCGGGGAACGTTCACGCTGCCCCGGCTGAACGCCCACCGGGTGGTACTGGCTGCGGCGGCGCTCACCACGCTGGTGGCGGCGGCGCTCGCGACCACCCTGGCGGTATTTTCCGGCCAGGCCCTGCCCCGCTCGGTGCACCAGCGCCTGACCGCGGCGCCCGGCACGTCGATGATGGTCAGCGGCCCCGTCACCAGCGCGGACGCGGCCGGTTACACCGCGGCCCTGCACGCCGGCCTGACCGCGGCGCTGGGCGGCGCGCCGTCGGCCTTCTACTACGCGTACTGGTCAGATCCGCTGCAGCTGCCGGTCCAGAGCGGGAAGAACATCCCGCTCGCCGAGGCCGCCGCGTTCGCCGGCGTCACCTCGCACGCGCACCTGCTGTCCGGGGCCTGGCCGGCCGCCCCCGCCCCCGGCGAGCCGATACCCGCCGCGCTGCCCGCACCCGCCGCGTCCCTGCTGCACCTCTCGCCCGGTGACCTGCTGCGGCTGCGGGACCGGGTCACCCACCGCGAGGTGTCGTTCCGGATCACCGGCCTGTTCCAGGCGGCCACGACAGCGTACTGGGACCTCAACCAGATCCCGGCCAGCGGATCAAGCACGCAAGGCGGGTTCGTCACCTACGGACCGCTGGTGGTGAACCCGGCGGTCCTTCCCGGCCGGCTCGCCGTCTTCGGGGGTTCCTGGGTGGATGAGCCGGACCTGCGGGCGATCCCGCTCGGCCGGTTCGGCATGATCGCCGCTCACGTGTCCGCGCTGCGGCAGACGGTGTCCGCCTCGCCCGCGATCTCCGGCCTGGAGCTGTCTACCAGCCTGGATTCGGTGCTGGCCGGAACGGCGACCAGCCTCGGCGTGTCCCGGTCACTGCTGGCCATCACCGGGGTCGAGCTGCTCCTGCTCACCGGCGCGGCGCTGGTCGCGGCCGCGCAGCTGCTCGCGGCGCAGCGTGAGGGCGAGTACGCCATGCTGGCCGCCCGGGGGGCCACCCGCCTGCAGCTGATCCGGATGGCGACGGCGGAAGCCGTCCTGCTCTGCGTGCTGGCCGGGGCGGCCGGGGCCGCGGCCGGGGTCTGGCTGGCGGGCCGGATAGCCGCCGGGAGCGCCGGCACCCTGGCCGGGGCGTGGTGGGCGGCGGCCGTGGTGGCCGCCGGGGCCGCGGTCATCATGGTGGCGCCCGCGGGCCTGGCGCCCACGCCGGGTACCGCGCGGATCAGGCGAGGCCGGCAGGCAGCCATCTCCGCGGCCAGCCGGGCCGGGCTCGATGTCGCGCTGGTGGTCCTCGCGGTCCTGGCCGGGTGGCAGCTTCGCCGCTACTCGGCCGTGTCGGCCAGGCCGAACGGCAGTACCAGCATCGATCCGGTGCTGACGCTGGCCCCCGCGCTCGCGCTGGCCGGCGGGACGGTCGCGGCGCTGCGGATCCTGCCCGCCGCGGGCAAGGCCGGCGACCGGCTGGCCGCCAGGGGCAGGCGGCTGACCGCGGCCATGGCCAGCTGGCAGGTCAGCCGCCAGCCGCTCCGCCAGGGCGGCACCGCCCTGCTGATCGTGCTGGCCGTCGCCACCGGCACGCTGGCCCTGGCCCAGCACCAGAGCTGGGTGAGGTCCAACCGCGACCAGGCGGCGTTCACCGCGGGCGCCGACGTGCGCGCCGACCTGTCCCAGCCGCTGCCGGCCGCGCAGGCAGGCCGGCTGTCCACGGTGCCGGAGGTGCGCAGCGCCATGCCCGTGGTCGACGTCCCCTCCGTCACCAGCGCGGGCAGCCCGCTGCTCGCGCTCGACCCCGGCCAGGCGGCGCAGGTCGCGCTGCTGCGCCCGGACCAGCTGCCGCTGCCGGCGGCGGCGCTGTTCCGGAAGATCCTGCCCGCCACCCGGCCCGGCGTCCCGCTGCGCGGGCCGGCCGCCGGGATCCGGCTCACCGCCGCCTTCGGCCCGGCGCGGCTGAATCTGGCAGCGGCCACCGTGACGATCACGGCCGACGATGCCGACGGGAATGCCTACCAGTTCGCCGCGGGCACGCTGCCGGCCGACGGCAGGCCGCACACCCTCGCCGTCCGGGTCGCGCCGGCCGGCGCTCACGTCATCTACCCGCTGCGGGTGACCGCGATCGCGGTGGATTACACGCTGCCCGCGCGCCATGTCCCGGTCCCGGCGACGTTCCGGGTGCTGGACGTCAACGCCGCGGCCGGGACGGCCGTGTCCGGCTGGACGGCCACCGCCTCGTCCCCCGAGCTGACCGCCCTCAGCCTGTCCTACGCCGTCGCCAGCACCACGGGGCCTCCGGCGGTCATCTCGTCCGGCCTGGCCGCGGGCGCGGCGTGGACCACCAGGTTCGACCCCGGATACGGCGGGGCCGTCACCTCCAGCCCGCAATCGTCCGTGGCGGCGGTCCAGGGCGAGCTCGACCTGACGGTGCCCTCGCGCCTGGTGTCTCCCATTCCAGGCATCGCGACCCGGGCGTTCCTCACCGCGAATCGCCTGAGCGTCGGCGACACGGTGACGGCGACGGTGGGCGGCGGTACCACGCTGGCCGTGACGGTCGTCGCGGCGGTCTCGACGTTCCCGACGGTGACCGGCGCCGACGGCGCGATCATCGTCGACCTCCCGTCGGTCCAGGACTACCTGGCCAGCCAGTCGCTGACCCCGCTGCCGGTCACCGAGTGGTGGCTGTCCACCGCCCGGCACCGGGTACCGCCCCGGCTGCCGGGCGCCCTGCCGCCTGGATCCGCCGTCACCAGCGCGGCCGGGCTGGCCGCCGGGCTGGCCGCCAACCCGATGACCGCCGTGCCGCAGCAGGCGCTGCTCGCCATCGCCGCCGCCGCGGCCGCTCTGGCCATCACCGGCTGCTGCGTCGCCATCGCGGCCGGCATCCGCCAGCGCCGCACGGAGAGCGCCTTGCTGGCCGCGCTCGGCGTGGCGCCCGGCGGGGCGGCACGCCAGCTCTGCCTGGAACGGCTCATGATCGGCCTGCCGTCGGCGCTGGCCGGCCTGGCGCTCGGCGCGGTCATCGCCGAGCTGCTCGTGCCGGCCGTCACCCTCACGGTCACCGCCAGCTCCCCGGTCCCGCCGGTGATCATCGAGTTCGACTGGGCGCAGACGCTGCCGCTCGCGCTGGCCGTCGCGGTCCTGCCCGTGCTGCTGGCGGCGGCGGTCATAGCGCGCAGGCCAGATCCCGCCGCCGAGCTGCGCACCGCGGAGGCGGCATGAGGCTATCGTGGCTGCGCACGCAGCTCGGCGGCGCGCCGCTGAGCGTGCTGGCGCTCACGCTGCTCGTGTTCGGCTGCGTCTTCGTCGCCGTGGCGGGCCCGCGGTACAGCCTGCATTCGCGGACCCAGGCGCTGCAGCATGACCTCGCCGCCCTGTCCCCGGTGGAGAAGGCGGTCCAGGTATCTGACGACTGGAACTCGT
>Ga0335083_10004592_pt1 | contig 17551 bp, 15 predicted proteins | sample Lox_Sample_42_FD_206716 | JGI IMG/M metagenome (GOLD analysis project Ga0335083, IMG submission 206716) | Soil microbial communities from Loxahatchee National Wildlife Refuge, Florida, United States - Lox_Sample_4.2 | ecosystem: Environmental > Terrestrial > Soil > Wetlands | place: USA...
TAGAGCCCTCTGACGGACTCGAACCGTCGACCCCCTCCTTACCATGGAGGTGCTCTACCAGCTGAGCTAAGAGGGCTGGAAGCCGGATTGTAGCCCCGCTCCGAGCGGCCGCCCGCCGACGCTCTCCGTAGCCTCAGCGCCGTGGACGTGCGCCGCCCGCTCGCCCCCGCCGACGAGCTTGGGGAGTCGCCGCTGCTCCCGGCCGCCGCGCTCGTCGCCGCCGCGGGGCTCTACGCCGATCTGCCCACGCGCTTCATCGTCGGCCACGGGGGAGGCGCCTTCGGCGTCATTCGCTGGGTCGTGCCGGCGCTCACGGTCCTCGTCCTCGCCACGTTCGTCGCGATCCGGCCCAACTCGCGCCTCGCGCGCGCCTTCGGCTGGCGGTCCCAGGCGCTCCACTTGACGCGCCGCCGCCTCGCGCTCGTGACCATCGCGATCGTCAGCGCCGCGAACGCGGCTTCGATCATCCTCCTCGTGCACCTGCTCGTGAACGGCGCCCGCTCGCACGACGTCCCCGCGCTGCTGCGGGCCGCGGTTCACATGTGGGTCGTGAACGTCCTCCTCTTCGCGCTCTGGTACTGGCAGCTCGACGGCGGCGGCCCGCTCGACCGGCCCGCGTGCGAGCCCCACCAGCGCGACTTCCTCTTCCCGCAGCACACGGAGCCGGCGCTGGCCGGGTCGGGCTGGCGACCGGAGTTCCTCGACTACCTCTACGTCTCGTTCACGAACGCGGCCGCGTTCAGCCCGACCGACACGATGCCGCTGAGCCGCTGGGCGAAGATGCTAATGCTCGTGCAGTCGGCGATCAGCCTCGCCCTCGCCGTGATGGTCGTGGCGCGGGCCGTCAACATCCTCAGCTGACCGCCCACCCGCCTCGGGTCTTGCCTCGACGTGGGCGGCGGCGAGATAGTGGTGCGGTCGTGAGGCAGCCGGTCGGAACCGTGACGCTCCTCTTCACGGACGTGGAGGGCTCGACGCGCCTGCTCGAACGGCTGGGGACACAGACGTACGCGGAGGTGTTGGAACAGCACCGGCAGCTGTTACGGGACGCGTTCAGCGGGCACGAAGGCTACGAGTTCGGAACCGAGGGAGACGCACTCTTCGTCGCGTTCGCGCGGGCAGGTGATGCCGTCGCCGCGGCCGCCGCCGGGCAGCAGGCGCTGGCCGCCGCGGAGTGGCCCGACGGGGTCGAGCTGCGGGTGCGAATGGGCCTGCACACCGGCGACCCGCTGCCTGCGGGCTCGAACTACGTGGGCATCGACCTACATCGGGCGGCTCGGATCATGTCCGCGGGGCACGGAGGACAGGTCGTGGTCTCGGCGTCGACGCGGGCGCTCGTCGACGGCGAGCTGCGCGAGCTGGGCGAGCACCGCCTGAAGGACTTCGACGAGCCCGTCCCCCTCTTCCAGCTGGGCATCGGGAGCTTCCCGCCGCTGAAGACGATCTCGAACACGAACCTCCCGCGGCCCACGTCCTCGCTCGTCGGCAGGGAGAGCGAGCGTGAGGAGCTGGTGGCCATGCTCCAGAACGGCTCCCGGCTCGTCACGCTCACCGGCCCGGGCGGCTCGGGCAAGACGAGACTTGCGCTCGAGGTCGCGTCCGAGCTCGTGTCCACCGTTCCGGCGGGCGTCTTCTGGTCCGATCTCGCCCCCTTGCGCGATCCGGCACTCGTGACCGAGACGCTCGCGCAGACGCTGGGCGCGAAGGACGGGCTCGCCGAGCACGTCGCCGAGCGCGAGCTTCTGCTCGTGCTCGACAACTTCGAGCAGGTCGCGGATGCGGCGCCCGAGCTGGGGCAGCTGCTCGAGGCGTGTCCCAAGCTGCGGTGTCTCGTGACCAGCCGCGAACTGCTGCGGATCAACGGTGAGGTGGAGTACCCGGTGCCCGCGCTCGCCGAAGCCGAGGCGGTCGAGCTCTTCTGCGCGCGCTCGCGGCTGGAGGCGGACGAGACGATCGCGGTGCTCTGTGGCCGACTCGACAACATGCCCCTCGCCGTCGAGCTCGCCGCCGCCCGCGCTCGCCTGCTCACCCCGGCCCAGATCCTCGAGCGTCTCTCACAGCAACTCGACCTGCTCAAGGGCGGCCGCGACGCCGACCCGCGCCAGCAGACGTTGCGCGCAGCCATCGAGTGGAGTCACGAGCTTCTCTGGCCTGAAGAACAGACGTTGTTCCGGCGCCTGGCGGTGTTCAGAGGGGGATGCACGCTCGAGGCCGCAGAGGAGGTCGCCGACGCAGAGCTCGACACGCTCCAGTCGCTCCTCGACAAGAGCCTGCTCCGGCACACGGCCGACCGCTTCTGGATGCTCGAGACGATCCGCGCCTACGCATGGGAGCGGCTGGCCGACGGTCCTGACAGCGATGAGATGCGCCGGCGCCATGCCGCGCACTTCCTCGATTTCGCCGACCCGCTCGATCCGAACCGAGTCGATGGTCTCGACCTGGCTGACGCCTACGGGCGACTCGACGTCGAGATCGACAACCTGCGTGCGGCACTCGAGTGGGCGCGCGACGCCCGGGAGGACGAAGTACTGCTCCGGTTGACCGCATCGATCGGCTTTTTCTTGAGCGCGCGCGGGCTCTCCCAGGAGAGGCGGCTCTGGAATGCGCTCGCACTCGAGCGGGGCTCGTCGCCTGCGCATGCGCGGATGGCTGTGCTGAACAGCGAGTGCGCCTTCGCCGCTGTTCGAGATCGAGACTGGGCACGGGCCGATGCCCTTGCCGCCGAGTGGCTGCGAATCGCCGAGCAGGAAGGGAACCAGCACGAGGTCTTGCGGGCGTTGAATTCGGCGGCCGCCAACGCCTCGGACCGGGGCGACTTCGATGATGCGCGCCGCCAGTTCGCCGGACTTGCAACGCGAGCGGCCGAGGTCGGTGACAAGGTGATCGTGGCGTTCGTCACCGTCAACCTCGCGGACATCGCCGAGAGGACCGGCGACTTCCAGGCGGGCATCGAGTACGCGGCCGAGGCGGTGGAGCTCTTCCGTGAACTCGGGGACACCGTTGGGGAGGCCACCGCCTACGCCAGCTCCGCTCGGTGCTCGCTGGGCAGGTCCGATCCCGCGAAGGCCGCGGGCAGGTTTCACGACGCGCTCACCCTGGTCGCCCAGCAGGGTTCGTTCCGAACTCGTGTGATGCTCGCCGACCTGTCCGGTTTTGCAGCAGCGCTCGTCGGCCTGCGGATGATGGAGAGCGGTGCGAAGCTCCATGGAGCCGCGGACTCGCTTCGAGAGGAGCTCGGCGTGGGCTTCTCGGACGAGGCCGAGAAGCAAACCTGGGAGGGCGCCGTCGTAGAGGCGAGAGCCGGGCTGGGCGACGAGGCGTTCGCGGCGGCCTGGGAACGTGGCGCGGCGATGACGCCCGAGGACGCAGTTGCGTTCGCGCTCGCCGTGCCGCTCGCCGACGGCGTTGGAACCACGCCGGCCTGAGGTGACAGCCGAGGAGCGCCCTACGGGGTCGGTCGCGGGCGTTCTCCGGATCCTGGCGCGGAACCCCGAGCTGCGGCGGGTCGAGCTCGCCTACCTCACGTTCACCGTCGCCGAGTGGGGCACGTGGCTCGCGATGCTGGTCTACGCCTACGACCAGGGCGGCGTCACGGAGACGGGCCTGCTGGCGACGGTATTGCTCGTTCCCGCGGCGATCTGCGCGCCGGTGCTCGGCGCGCTTGCCGAGCGGATTCCGCCCGGGAGGGCCCTGCTCGCCGGTTACGCCGCCCAGGCCGTCAGCTCCGGGCTGGTCGCGGCGGCGATGCTCCTGGAGGCCCAGCGGCTCGTCGTGTACGCGCTTCTCCTGCTCCCGTCCGTCGCGTACACGATCACGCGACCGGCCCAGGCGGCGTTCGCTCCGGGGTTGGCAAGGCGCCCGGAGGATCTCGCGGCGACGAACGTCGTCTCCGGCTGGATCGAGAGCATGAGCACCCTCGCCGGACCTCTGCTGGTGGGCGTCGTCCTGACTATCAGCTCGCCGGGTGCGTGCTTCGCCGTCGGCGCGGGACTCAGTGCCGCGGGCGCGCTCCTCGTCGGCAGGTCGCGCGACGCGGTGGCGCCGGCGCGAGGCGAAGAGACGGCGAGCGGGACGTCTCTGGGCACCTCGATCGGCTTCGTACGGCGGGATGCGAACGCCCGCAACCTGCTGCTGCTGCTCGGCGCTCAGGCGGTTGCAGTCGGCGCGCTCGACGTCCTCTACGTCGAGCTCGCGCGCGGTGTCTTCCACCGGGGCGGCAACTGGGCCGGCTACCTCAACGCAGCCTTCGGCGTCGGCTCCGTCGTCGCGGTCGTCGTCACGGCGCGCCTCGTCGGGCATCCTCGGCTCGCGATACCACTCGTGCTTTCGCTCGCCGGTTGGAGCATCGCGCTCTTCGGTCTCGGCGCTCTGCCGGGCCTCGCGCTGGCACTGGTCCTGCTCGGGCTCGCGGGAGGTTCCCGGGCGACGTTCGACGTGACGGGCCGGACGCTCCTCCAACGCGTCGCCCGGCCTGACCTGCTCGCCCGCGTCTTCGGCCTCCTCGAGGGGCTCGAGATGGCGGGTCTGGCAGTCGGCTCGCTACTTGCGCCGGCTCTGATCTCGATCGGCGGCCCGCGGGCTGCCTTCATCGGGGTCGGGCTCGTTCTGCCTCTGGCCGGCATCGCGGCGGGACGGCGTCTGCTCGACATCGACCGGCACGCGACCGTGCCCGTGGTCGAGATCGCGCTGCTCCGTTCGCTCCCGATGTTCGCCCCGCTGCCGCCGCCCACGCTCGAGTCGCTCGCACGCTCTCTCGAGCCCGAGGCGTTTCCTGTCGGCGTGGACGTGATCACCCAGGGCGAGAACGGCGACCGGCTGTACGTGATCGCGGAAGGCGAAGTGGACGTCATCGCGGACGGTGTCTTCGTCGCCACGCTCGCCCGCGGTGACGCGTTCGGCGAGATCGCCTTGCTCTACGACGTCCCGCGCACCGCCACGGTGCGGACGCGATCCGCCGTTCGCCTCTACGCGGTCGACCGAGAGACGTTCCTCGTCACGCTGACGGGTCACGCCTCGGCGGTGACGCTGGCACACGGGCTGGCGGACGACCGGCTCGCGGAGCTCCGAGCGTTGCGCGAGGCGCAGGCGCTCGCCGCGACCAGCCCCTCCGACGGGGCCTGAACAGGTCAGTCGCCGGACTCGCCGCGACGGAGAACCGTCGTGGCCACACGAATGCCGAGGCGACCCGGCATGAGGACGACGCCCCACACCTGGCTGACGACGCCTCCGCCCGGAATGTCCTCGACGATCTCCTCGACGAAGTCCTCGGAGCTCTCGAGGAGATCCTCTCCGGCGTCGACGAAGTCGTCGGCCATGTCGCCCGCGACGCCGACCGACGCCGCCGCGATCTCGACGGTGATCGCCGGCGCCAGGAGTGCGAGTGTCCCGCGGACCGCCTGCTCCGCTTCCGCGCGCGCCCGCTCGAGGTCTTCGAGGCTCCCCTCCCGTCCTGCCCGGAACACGCGCCACCACTTCCAGCCCGTGACCTGCCCGGCGCGGACCATCAAGGCGAGCGCGATCGCGGCTCCGATCGCAAGCCAGGCGAGACACAGGATGAGGGCTGCCAGCCATGGCGAGACGACGGATGTGAGCCCGTGCAGCACGGCCACGTTCGCGAACACGAACGCCGTCAGGAATGCGACCCCGGCCACGAGCGCGCCGGCGAGGTCGCGGGCCGCCCGTCGTACCTCGGGGAGATTGCGAGCCGCCGCGATATGCGTCTCGCAGAAGACGAGAACGCTGACGTCGCGGCCGAGACGTACGAGCAGCTCCGTGACCGACGGAGCTTCCTCGTCCTTCGTCTCCTCGTCCTCAGCCGGAGAGGCGGGGATTTCGTCGACTGTCTCGGCCACGGTAATGATGATGGGGGCGGGAGGATTCGAACCTCCGTAGGCTGAGCCGACGGGTTTACAGCCCGTTCCCTTTGGCCGCTCGGGCACACCCCCTAGGGGAGCGCCATTGTAGCCCCGGACTCTCCGGCGGACTCTGCCTCCACGATCCGTCCATCGCGCATCGCGATGCGGCGCGGAGCACGGGCGGCGAGCGTGGTGTCGTGCGTTGCGACGACGACCGTCGTGCCGCGGACGCCTGCCAGGCCCGTGAGGAGCTCGATCACGTCGGCGCCGGTCTTCGAGTCGAGGTTCCCGGTGGGCTCGTCGGCGAGGATCACCCGCGGCTCGTTCGCGACGGCGCGTGCGATCGCGACGCGCTGCTGCTCGCCGCCGGAGAGGTGCGACGGCAGGTGGTCGGCTCGCTGGGCCAGCCCGACCTCCTCGAGCAGCATCGCCGCGCGCGCCGGAAGCTCGGGGCCGGACACGCCCGCCGGCGCGAGCACCGCTTCGACGTTCTCGAGCGCCGACAGCGTCGGGATCAGGTTGAACTGCTGGAAGACGAAGCCGAAGGCGCGGAGACGGAGGTGGGCCAGGTCGCCGTCGCTGAGGCCGGCGAGGTTGCGTCCCTCGAACATGATGCTGCCTTCGTCGGGGCGGTCGAGCGCGCCCAGGAGCTGCAGGAGGGTCGTCTTGCCGGAGCCGCTCGGGCCTTCCAGCGCGACGAGTTCACCCGCGCCGATGTCGAGGTCGATCCCGTCGACTGCGGCCACGGCGACGTCGCCGCGGCGAAAGCGTTTCGCCACGCCGCGCAGCTCGAACAGCGGCTCGGCCGCGCTCATTCGACCCTCCGCAGCGCTTCGGCGGGACGCAACCTCGCGGCGCGGAGCCCACCGGCTGCGCCGGCGAGCAGACCGCCGAGGATCGCGAGCGCGATCCCGAGCAGCACGAGCTCGAGGGTGAGCGGTGCGTGCAGCTCGATGGTCTGCTTGGCGGTCCGGAGCGTCGCGCTGCCGAGGCCGAGCAGGTTCGCGCCGCTGCCGCCCGAGGTCGAGTGTGCGTTCAGCTTCCATCCGACAGCGTCGAAGACCGCGGCCGCCGCGACGCCGAGCGCGACCCCGAGGAGGCCGCCGCAGATCCCTTGCACGAGAGACTCCCCGACCACCTGCCGCACGACGAGCCGCTGTGTCCACCCGATCGCCTTCAGCGTCCCCAGCTCGCGCACGCGCTTGCCGACCGACGAGAGCGTCAGCAGCGCCGCGAGCAGGAAGGCGGCCGCCGCGGCGGTGACCTCGAGCACGAGGCCGAGGCTGTGCGACAGGTTCGACGCGTTGACGAGCGACCCGGTGATCTTGTCGGCCACCTGGCTCGAGCTCGCCACCTGTGCCGAAGACCCGAGCGCCTGCTGGATCTCACTCTTCACGCTGCCGACCGAGCTGCTCTTGTCAGCTCGCACGAGAACGACATTGGCGAGGTGCTTCTCGCCGGCGAGGCTCTGGAGCTGTTGCAGCGGCAGGTAGACGTCGGCGGTCTGGCCGCCCAGCGGTGGCGAGACGAGCGCCACCACGGTGAAGTCCTCGCCGTTGAGGTCGAGCTTGGAGCCGACCTTCAGCTTTTCCTTCGCGGCGTAGGTGCCGGCCACGAGCGCCTGGCGGTGGCCGGAGCGCGAGAGGTAGTGCCCCTTGGTGACCTGCGCCGGCGTGACGAGCGCGATGTCCGGCTGGGTCTGGTCGACACCGCCGATCGTGTACGGCGTCGTCTTGATGTTCGTCTGCGGCGGGTCGAGCACCTGCCTGAGCGTCTGCTGCGGCGTCGTGAACGTCGTCCGGAACTGCTGGAACCGCTTCGGCAGGCACTTGGCGAACGCGCCGAACCGGCCGCGCGGCCGCCCGCCGCCGCCGAAACCGCCCGAGCCGCCGCCCCGGAAACCGCCCGAGCCCCCGCCTCCGCCCGGCGCCGGAATCGTGACGCCGTTCTTCTGCAGGCAGGCCTGGAGCTTCTGCTGCTCGGCAGCCGACAGCGGCGTGATCCGGCGGCGGAAGCTGAACCGCTGGCCGCCCGTCTTCAGCCTCGCAACGATCTTCGGCACCGTCCCCGACTGGTGCTCGGCGACGAGGAGGAGCCCCTGCGCCACGGCCGCGACTCCCGGGAGCGCCTTCAGCCTCGATCCCTGGGAGGTCGGAAACGTGAGCTGCGTTCCAGGCAGGAAGAAGTCGTGGACGAAGTGCGTGCCGGGCTTGCCGAGTTTCGAGAGGTCGGTGATGACCGACTGGTTCGCCTGCAGCAGCGCGCCGGCCTCGCCGAATCCGCCCCCTCCGAGGCCGGAGTTCCCGGTCTCCGCGGTGCGCGTCACCGTGAGGTCCGTGCCGATGCTCGAGAGCGGGTTGAGCGCGGTCTTCTGCGCGTTGCCGAGGCCGTTCGAAAGGCCGGAGATGACGATCACAAGCGCGACGCCGAGCGCCAGCCCGAGGACGGTGAGGAGCGTTCGCGTCCTCCGCCGCGACAGTTCTCTCCGGATGTAACGGAGATAGAACACCGTACTCGGAGTGAAACAGGACATGCTAAGCCGCCGGTGAGTAAGAACCGGCTAAGCCTCCGGCGGCTGCGGATACGTTCTCGACGTGGGGGACGCGCCGATCCGGACCGAGGGGCTGCGCAAGGTCTACGGCGGGACGCTTGTGGCGGTCGACGGGCTCGACCTCGAAGTGCGGCGCGGTGAGTTCTTCGGGCTGCTCGGCCCGAACGGCGCCGGCAAGTCGACGACGATCGGGATGCTGACGACCACCGTCGTCCCGACCGGCGGACGTGCGCTCGTCTCGGGCCTCGACGTGAGCCGCCGCGCCGCCGACGTGAAGCGCCAGATCGGCGTCGTCTCGCAGGCGAACACGCTCGACCGTGCGCTCACGGTCTGGGAGAACCTCTATTACCACGGCCGCTTCTTCGGCGTCCCACGCCCTCGCGCCCGGGCCCGCGCCGACGAGCTGCTCGACCAGTTCTCGCTCACCGAGCGGGCAGACTCGATGGTCTTCCAGCTCTCGGGAGGCCTCGCCCAGCGGCTGATGCTCGCCCGCGCCCTCGTGCACGAGCCGCAGGTGCTCTTCCTCGACGAGCCGACCTCGGGCATCGACCCGCAGACGCGGATCAACCTCTGGCGGATCCTCGAGGACCTCAACCGCGCGGGGCAGACGACGCTCCTCACGACGCACTACATGGAGGAGGCGGACGAGCTCTGCGAGCGGATCGCGATCATCGACCACGGCAAGGCGCTCGCCGTCGACACGCCCGCCGAGCTGAAGCGGAGGCACGGCGCCGAGACGGTGATCACCCTGACCGTGGAGGGCGATTCGGCGCGGCTCGCCGGGCAGGCCGAGCGTCTCGGCGCCGTGCGCTCGGTCGAGGTCGAGCACGACGGACGGGTCGTGCGCGTCCATGCGGTGCGTTCGGAGGGTGTGCTCGTGGAGCTCGTCCAGGCGGCGGTCGAGCTCGGCCTCTCGGTGCGCGACGCCTCGAGCCTCCCCCCGAGCCTCGAGACGGTCTTCCTCAACCTCACCGGCCGGGAGTACCGGGAGTGAAGCGGTATCTGCAGACGTTCGGCGCGCTGCTCGCCCGCGACATCCGTGTCCTACGGCGCAACTTCGGCCAGTTCCTCGTGCGGACGGTCATGCAGCCGCTGCTCTTCGTGTTCGTCTTCGCCTACGTCTTTCCGAAGATCGGACAAGGCTTCCACGGCGGGCCGAGCGGGGTCTCGTTCTCGACCGTCCTCGTGCCCGGGCTGATCGCCGTCGCCATCAACTTCCAGGGGATCTCGGCCGTCGCGCTGCCGCTCGTGCAGGAGTTCAGCGTGAGCAAGGAGATCGAGGATCGCGTACTCGCGCCGGTCCCCGTCTGGGTCGTGGGGATGGAAAAGATCTTCGCCGGCGCGATCCAGTCGCTGATGGCCGCCGGCGTCGTCTTCCCGATCGTCTACCTCGTGCACGCGCAGGGCGAGGCACCGGACGTGCACGTCTACAACCCGGCGCTCTTCGCGTTCGCACTGGTCTTCGCGTCGTTCCTCGCTGCCTCCATGGGCCTCTTCATCGGGACGGTTCTCGACCCGCGCAAGGTGACGCTCCTCTTCGCCGTGGTCGTGCTCCCGCTCACCTTCCTCGGCTGCATCTACTACCCGTGGGCGGTGCTCACGCCGATTCTCTGGCTCAAGGTGCTCGTGCTCTTCAACCCGATGGTCTACATGAGCGAGGCGCTGCGGGCGTCGCTGACGCCCCAGCTCCCGCACATGCCGGTCTGGGCGTTCATGCTCGCGCTCGCCGGCGGCTCGGTGGGGTTGGCACTCGTTTCGCTGCGCACGTTCCACCAGCGCGTCGTCACCTGAAATACCGTTACCCGGATGGCGACCTACGACGTCGCGATCCTCGGGGCCGGGCCTGCGGGGTCGACTGCCGCCTACCGGCTCGCAACCGCAGGCGCGAGCGTCCTGCTGCTGGACAAGGCGACGTTCCCGCGCGACAAGCCGTGCGGGGGCGGCGTCACCGGCCGCGCGGCGCGGCTGCTGCCTTTCTCCATCCAGCCGGTGGTGGAGGACGCGGTCGACCGGCTGGAGTGCGGCCTCCGCTACCGCCATCGCATCACGCGCCGCTCCCGCGGGCCGCTCGCGTACATGACGCAGCGCCGGCGGCTCGACCACTTCCTCCTCCAGAAGGCCGCCGAGGCGGGCGCCGAGGTGCGCGAGGGGGAGACGGCCGACGCGCGCGAGCTCGACGCGCGCATCGTGATCGGCGCCGACGGCTGCAACGGCGCCTCGGCGAAGCAGCTCGGGCTCGCCGACGGCATCGTCCACGGCGTCGCGCTGGAGGCGAACTACCCGCACGAGGCGCGCTGGGTGGGCGCGATGGTGGTCGAGATCGCAGTCATCCAGGGCGGCTACGGCTGGATCTTCCCGAAGGGCGACCACCTGAACGTGGGCGTGGGCGGCAACGGGGAGGAGGGACCGCGGCTGCGTGCCGAGCTGCGCCGGATGTGCGAGGCGTACGGGATCGACCCGGACGCGGCGCGCGAAACACGCGGCTACCGGCTGCCGCAGCGGCTGCCGGGTTCGCTGCTCGCGCGCGGCACGACGGCCGTGATCGGGGATGCGGCCGGCCTCGTCGATCCGTTCACCGGCGACGGCATGTACGAGGCGTTTCTCTCCGCGCGGCTCGTCACCGACGCGGCGCTGGACGTGCTGGCCGGCCGCGCGGAGAACCTCGACGCGTATCAGGCGGCGGTCGAACGGCGGATCACGCCGCTCACGCGCGCCGGCTGGGGTGCAAAGCGCGCCTTCGAGCGGTTCCCGCGTGCCACGTACGCGCTCATCCGGCTCCCGGTCACGTTCCGCGCGCTGGACAAGCTCCTCCAGGGCGACATGTCCGACCCGGCCAAGGCCCGCGGCCTGGAGCGCGCCGCAATCCTGGCGATCTATGTCCTCTCGCGAGTCGGCGGCCGAGCGATCGGGCTTACTGCTGGTTCCCGATCAGCTGCATCAGCTTGAACATCGGCAGGTACATCGAGATGATGATGATGCCCACCATGAAGCCGACGCCGATCATCATCAACGGCTCGATGATCGAGGTCAGGGACTGGATCGCGGCGTCGACCTCGTCCTCGTAGAAGTCGGCGATCTTGCTGAGCATCTGCTCGAGCTCACCGGTCTCTTCGCCGATCCGGACCATCTGGCTGACCATCGGCGGGAAGGTCGGGTCGGCCGTCAGCGGCTCGGCGATCGGGACGCCCTCCTGCACCTTGATCCGAGTCTCCATCAGCGCCCTCTCGACGACCCAGTTTCCTGCCGTCGAGCCGGCGATGTCGAGCGCCTTGATGATGTCGACGCCCGCGGCCACGAGGGTCGCCAGCGTGCGGAGCAGCCGCGCCATCGTCACCTTGAGGACGACCTCACCGATCTTCAGCGGAATCCGCAGCTTGAACTGGTCCCATTTCTGCCGGCCCCCCTCGGTGCGCTTGTAGCGCAGCCCGCCCCAGACCAGGAGCGCGATGAGCGGGAAGATGATGTACCAGCGTTCCCGGAGGAGGTCCGAGGCCTTCAGGACGACCCGCGTCAGGAACGGCAGCTGACCGTGCAGCTCCACGAAGATCTTGGCGAAGATCGGCACGATGAACATGAGCATCGCGACCAGCACGAGACAGGCGAACGTGAAGACGACGGTCGGGTACACCATCGCGCCCTTCACGCGGCGCTTGAGCTTCGTCTCCTTCTCGATCTGGTCCGCGGCGCGGTCGAGGACGTTGTCCAGCATTCCGGACGCCTCACCGGCCTGCACCATCGAGACATAGAGCTCGTTGAACACCTTGGGGTGGCGTGCCATCGCCTGTGAGAGGAGGAGACCACCTTCGACGTCCGCGCGGATCTCGGCGATGACCTCCGCGAGATACACGTCGTCGGTCTGCTCCTCGAGGATCACGAGCGAGGCGACGATGTTCAGGCCCGCCTCGATCATCGTCGCGAACTGGCGCGAGAAGACCTGCATCGAGCGAGGCTTGATCTTCTTGAACGCCGTGCGGAATCCGTCCTCGCCGCTCGCCGAGATCTCGCTGATGTCGCGGGCGAGCAGGCCGCGGACGCGGAGCTGCTCGCGGGCGGCCTCGAGGTCGGGGGCGTGGATCTCGCCGACGGTCTCTACACCGTCGAATCCGATCGCGCTGTAGGCGAAGCCGGCCATCGTCGGCTACGCGACCAGCCGGAGCTGGTAGCGGGTCCCGTCGGCCGTGTCGACGAGCGTCAGGGATCTGCCCGCTGCGAGCGAGACGGTCTTCGCGCCGCTCGAGTACGAGCCGTTCGCGATGGCGATCCTGGCGACGCCGTTGGTGACCGAGATGAGCCTGAAGAGGGGGTTCGAGCTCGGGAAGGTCGCCCCGACACGCACGACCTGGACCCGGCCGTTGATCGCGATCCTCGCCGCATTGTTCACCGAGAGCGAGCGGGACGACGCGTTGTGGGTCACCGCGGCCGTGTCGTTCGCCGAGATCGGCGGCTTGTGGGAGGAGCTGCCGGAGCTGCCGGAGCTGCCGGAGGTGCCAGAGCTTCCGGTCGACCCGGAAGCAGTCGGCGTGGCGGTGTCGACCTGCTGGACGAACGGATCCTTGCCGGCGAAGTGGGTGAAGGAGTAGAGCTGCGACTTCTCGAGCTTGGGCTCCACGTCCGAGTTGGTGAGCTTCGTGCTCGCAGCGGGCGTGACTGCGGCGACGGGGGTGCCTGCCGGCGTGGTCGGAGGCGTGGTCGCGGGCGCGGAGGAGCCGTCGGTCGTCGTGGCGGCCGGGGGCGGCGCGGCGCTGCTGCTGCTCTTGCCGCCGAGGACCTTCGGCCCCACCTCGAATGCGAGCACGGCCACGAGCAGTACCGCACCGCCGATGGCGATCTTCTTCATCCGGCGGTCCTTGGCCTGCCGGAGGTCCTGCATTCTCTTCTGTTTCCGGCTCATGAGGTTCCTCCGCTGGTGCTCGGGGCCGCGGACGTCGAGTTAGAGGTCGTGGTCGTGGTGGCCGTCGAGGTGGTGTCGGTGCTGGTCGCGGTCGGGGCCGCCGGCGCGATCGACTGCGGCACGAACTCGTTGATGGTGAGCGACGCGGAAATCTGGGGCCAACCCTTCGTTCCCTCCTGGAACGTGACGTTGCTCACGTCGAAGAGGCGTCCCTGGGTGAACAGGCGGCCGTTCTGCACCCGCACCTGGTTGCGCATCCGCTGCAGGAAGGCGAGGAGGTCGTAGAAGCTGCCCGTGAACCCGACCTGGATCGGCTCGACGGCGTACGGAATCGTCGTGCCGGGCGTCACCGTTGAGCTGCTCGCCCCGGTCGGCTGGATCTGGTCGAAGCTGATGCCGGAAGCCTTCGCGAGAGCGCTGAGCTGGAGGATCACGTCGGGCGTCTGCAGCTGGGTCGGCATCGCCGTCGCGAGACGGAAGACGGAGGCGGAGCGTACTGCCGGCAGCGCCTGCGTGAACGCGGACGAGCGGTTGCTCTCGATCTGCGCCTGCACCGCGGCGGTCTGCTTCTGCAGATCGGCGGCCGTGGAGCGCTTGGGCGCGATCAGGGCGAAGTAGCCGATGACGGCGACGAGGACGAGCATGGTCGCGATGACCGCGATCTGGCCCGTCTTCGACAGGCTCGCGAGGCGGGCGGTCACGAGGCACCCCTTCCTTTGCGGATGTCCGAGACGATGGTGAAGGTGATGACCTTCTGGCCCCCAAGAGTCGTGCTCTGGCTGTTCTGGAGCTGGACGTTCTTGAGGTCCGGCAGGACCGAGAGCCGCTCGAGGAGCCGGGCAACGCCGTCCTGCGTGTACGTGTAGCCCTGGATCGTCAGCTCGGTGGCCGTCGGCGGCAACGCGCTCGGCGTCGTCGGCGTGACGGTCGGGGTGGCCGCTCCCGTGGAGAGCGGGACGTTCCCGGTCAGGCTCGTGAGCCAGACGTCGTCGGGCAGGACGAGCGCGAAGCGGCGGAGGACGCGATCCCAGGCGACGCGCTGTCCGATCGCCGCGGCGAGGGCGAGCGACCGCTGCTCCCGCTGGTTGAGGACGGCGGAGCGGAAGGACTGCGTCTTGGGGGAGAGGTGATGCGCAGGGGTCACTGCGAGCTCGGCGCGTGCGCTGGCGAGCGCCTGCTTCTGGCGGTCGACGCTGCGGTTGGCGAGCAGGAACCCGGCGACGAGCACGAGCATCACGGTTGCCGCGCCGATCCCGGCGACGAGCACGACCGTGTTCGGAGCCTCCCGCTTCTGCTGGACGTGCTGGCGGGGGAGAAGGTTGACGGCGCGCATCAGTCCTCGATTCCCAGTCCGATTGCGACGGCGAGCGCGCCGTCCTGGCCGTTGGAGCTGATGCCGTGCCCGGAGCCGACGCGCGCGAACGGGTCGGCGACACGGACGCTGATGCCGATCAGCTCCTCGAGCTGCTCGGCGAGCCCCTGAAGGTGGGCGCCACCGCCGGTGATCGCGATCTCGGCGAAGCCCAGAGAGTCAGGCTGATCCTGGTAGAAGTGCAGGGAGGAGGCGAGCTCGCGGGCCAGGCCGTGCACCTCGCGGCGCGCTGCCTCGGTGGCGCGGGGCGTGACCTCGTCGCCGGGCTCGTGCGTTGCGCCGGCGGAGATGTCGAGCGACTGCTTGATCCGCTCGGCCTCGACGGTGTCGACCTCGACGGCGCGCTCGATCGCGGCCGTGACGCGGGCACCGCCCCAGTCGAGCACTCTCGCGAACTCGCAGAGGCGCCCGTCGGAGACGGCGACGGTCGTGCGGTCGTATCCGATCGAGACGGCCACCCGGGCTGCCTCGGCGCGCTCTCCGGAATGGAGCGGCTCGCCGCCCACGGCGCGGAGCAAGGCGAAGGCCTCGATGTCCATGCCGACGAGCTCGATCTTCGCGGCGGCGCAGGTAGTGGCGAAACGGTCGACCAGGTCGCGATAGGCGACGGCGAGCAGAACCCGGTCGGCGGTGGTCGAGTCCTCGATGACGTGGTAGTCGAGCATCGCCTCTTCGATCGGGATCGGCAGGGTCTCGTACGCGCGGAAGCGGATCGCGTTCGCGAGCTGCTTCGGTTCGTCGACGACGGGCAGCTCGAAGACGCGGACGCCGGTGCGGCCGCTGCCGATGCCGAGCCTCACGTTCTTGCGGGGAAGGTCGGCCTGGTCGAAGAACTTCGCGATCTCGTTGGAAAGCGCCTCGGAGTCGCGCACCTCGCCTCCGACCACCACATCGGGTGGAAGGGTGTGCCGAGCGGCCTTGACGAGCTTCGGGCTGCCGTTGTTGACGACCACGGCCGCGGCCAGCTGGGATCCGCCGACGCTCAGCCCGACGACCTGCTTGTGCCGGCCGCCCGAGGAGCCGCCGGAGGACTTCCGCTGCTTCGCGGGGCGCTTCGGCAGCGACAAGCTGCGCTTCGGCGACTTCGTCTTCGGAGTCTTCTCCTGCGTCGTCGCCGTGGTCTCGGTCGCCGTCGAGGCGGCCTCGGCCTTCGTCGACTCGCGCTCGACCTCGGTCTTCGCCTCGGGCTCGGCCTTCGACGACGGCTTGCGCTTGAACGAGAGGTCCTTCTTCAGAAACTCGGTGATTCCACTCACTGTCAGGCTCCTGCGACTCGGAGACCGCGGAGGGCCTCGGGGAGGTGGTCGTCGGTCGGCTGTGCAACGCCGCTGCGTGCGAGCAAGGCCTCGAACTCCTCGCGCCGGCTCGTCACGTCGAGGGCGGTCTCGCGCGTGATGACGCGTCGCACGACGAGGTCGGCGAGGCACTGCTCCATCGTCTGCATGCCGCGCGTCGTGTTCGTCTGCATGACGGAATAGATCTGCTCGGTCTTGCCCTGGCGGATGAGGTTCCGGACGGCGTCGTCCGGCAGCAGTACCTCCATCGCCGGCACGCGGCGGTGGCCGTCTGCGGACGGAAGCAGCGTCTGCGTGACGATCCCCTGGAGGGAGGCCGCGAGCTGCATCCGTACCTGGCCCTGCTGGGCGGCGGCGAAGACGTCGATGACGCGGTCGATCGTGCTCGGCGCGCTCTGTGTGTGCAGCGTCGCGAGCACGAGGTGGCCGGTCTCGGCCGCCGTCAGGGCGGTCGAGATCGTCTCGAGGTCGCGCATTTCGCCGACGAGGATCACGTCGGGGTCCTGGCGCAGCGCGCCGCGCAGCGCTTCCGCGAATCCCTTCGCGTCGGCGCCGATCTCGCGCTGGTTCACGACCGAGGCCTTGTGCTGGTGGAGAAACTCGATCGGGTCCTCGATCGTGACGATGTGCATCGACCGGTTCTCGTTGATCGAGTCGATCATTGTCGCGAGCGTCGTCGACTTACCGGATCCTGTGGGGCCGGTCACGAGGACGAGGCCGCGCGGCTCTCGCGCGAGCTGGAGGAGCACGTCCGGCAGCCCGAGCTCCTGAGCGGACTTGATCAGCCTCGGGACGAGGCGGAAGGCGGCGGCGAGCGAGTCGCGCTGGAAGTAGACGTTCACACGGAAGCGGGCGACGCCCGGGACCGAGTAGGAGAAGTCGATCTGGCGGTCGATCTCGAGCCGCTTCTGCTGCTCCGTCGAGAGGATGCGATAGAGAAGGTCACGCGTCGCCTCGGGCTCGAGGGCCTCGAACTCGTCGAGCCGCTCGAGCTGGCCGCGCACGCGCAGCAACGGCGGCGACCCCGAGGTGACGTGGAGGTCGGAGGCGTCCTCGGCTGCTACGCGCTCGAGGAGCGTGTCGATGGAGAAAGGCTGCGGCGTCATGCTGGCGAGCTATCGGCGGACAATGTCGCCCGCTTTAGGGAGCCTCCAGGGAATCACTCGGTCGAGGGAGGGACCCGGGCTCAGCTCCGGCAGGCATCCCCCGGCGCGGGTGAGTCGCGGGTTGCGCAAATCACTCGGTCGGGGGGAAGAGCCGGCTCGCCCGCTGCCGATAGAGGCCAAGTCTGGGTTACCCGTCCTACAAAGGAGACTGCATGCATTCCCTCAGACAGAGGCTCAATGTTCGGGACGAAGGCGCGTTCACGCTGATCGAGCTCCTCGTCGTCCTGATCATCATCGGCGTCCTGCTTGCGATCGCCATTCCGTCGTACCTCGGCTTCCAGAAGAAGGCGCAGCAGACGGCTGCCGCGTCGGATGTCCGCGAGGCGATTCCGGATGCCACCGCGTACTACTCGGACTTCAACAACTACACGAACATGACCTTCGCGAACCTGCAGAGTGGGTACGACTCCGGGCTGGTTCA
>Ga0335083_10004594_pt1 | contig 17551 bp, 19 predicted proteins | sample Lox_Sample_42_FD_206716 | JGI IMG/M metagenome (GOLD analysis project Ga0335083, IMG submission 206716) | Soil microbial communities from Loxahatchee National Wildlife Refuge, Florida, United States - Lox_Sample_4.2 | ecosystem: Environmental > Terrestrial > Soil > Wetlands | place: USA...
TGGTCACCGATCAGGCCACCGCCTTCGCGCTGACGCTGTTGCGGATGCTGCTGTTCCGGCCGGATGGCGGCGCGGCTGCGCCGGGCGTTGGGGCGGGGAACACAGCCGTGCGCGGCACTGCGCCGCGCGCGGTGCCGGCCGCGGTGGCTCGCGAGGCCGCGCCGGCGGCAGGCACGGGGTTGCCGCTCGCACCGGACAACTGGGCAGCCATCGTGCGGCAGCTGGGTCTGACCGCGCTGGCCGGGCAGCTGGCGGCCAATTGCGCGCTGCTGGGCCGGCAGGGCGCGCAGGTGCGGCTGCTGCTGGACCCGCGCGGTGTCTCGATGCGCAATCGCGGCACCGAGGAGAAGCTCGCCGCGGCGCTGTCGCACTACCTCGGCGAGCCGGTGAAGCTCAGCTTCGAGCTGGCTGCTCCCGATGCCGCCGCGGTCACGCCGGCGCGCGATCGCGACCGCGAGGCCGGCGAGCGCCGCGCGCAGGCGCAGGCGCTGCTCGAGTCCGATCCGACCATCCAGGCGTTGCGCAACGAGATGGGTGCGACGATCTTTCCGGAGTCCATACGGGCGACCATCGACGAGGAGGGCTAGGCGCATGCGTGGCAACATCGGCAATCTGCTGAAACAGGCGCAGGCCGTGCAGCAGAACATCCAGAAGGCGCAGGAACAGGTGGCGCAGATCACCGCCACCGGCGAGTCCGGCGGCGGCATGGTGAAGGCGACCATGAACGGCAAGCATGAGGTGTCGCGCGTGCAGCTCGAACCGGCGCTGCTGGGCGAGGAGCGCGAAGTGCTGGAGGATCTCATCGCCGCTGCGATCAACGACGCCACCCACAAGGTGGACGCCGCGGTCAGCGAGAAGATGGCCGGCGCGATGGCCGGGCTGCAGCTGCCGCCGGGCATGAAGCTGCCGTTCTAGCGGACCACCAGATGCAGCATCCTGCGGCGCTGGCGCGCCTGATCGAGGCCCTGCACGGCCTGCCCGGAATCGGGCCGAAGACCGCGCAGCGCCTGGCCTTCAGATTGCTGCAGGAAGGGCGCGGCGAGGCGCGCGAACTGGCGCAGGCGCTGGACGTTGCGCTGGCCGCGGTGGGCCGGTGCCGCCGCTGCCGGATGCTGGCCGAAGGCGAGCTGTGTCCATTGTGCGCCTCGGCTGCGCGCGATGATGCATTGCTCTGCGTCGTGGAATCTCCCGCCGACGTGATCGCCGTGGAGAACTCGGGGGCCTTCCGCGGCCGCTACTTCGTGCTGATGGGACACCTTTCTCCGCTGGACGGCATCGGTCCGGCGGAGCTGGGCCTGCACGAGCTGGACCTGCTGCTCGCCGCAGGCCAGGTGCGCGAGGTCATCCTCGCCACCAATTCCACGGTGGAGGGCGAGGCCACCGCGCACGTCGTCGGCGAGATGGCGCGCGCCCGCGGCCTCACCGCGACGCGCATCGCGCAGGGCGTGCCGTTCGGCGGCGAGCTCGAGTACGTGGACGGCGGCACGCTGGCGCACGCGCTGGCGGGCAGGCAGAACGTCGGCTGACCGGAATCAGCGCCTGCCGGCGCGTTCGCGTTCCGGGCGCTGCCGCCAGAGCTGTTCGTACAACCGGCGCAACCGGCGGTAGCTTTCGTAGCGTCGTGCGTCGATGGCGCCCGTCGCGACCGCCTCACGCACCGCACAGCCCGGTTCCTGCATGTGACGGCAGTCGAGGAACCGGCACTGGCCGGCGAGCCGCGCGATTTCCCTGAAGCCCAGCGTGGTTGCGTCCAGATCGTCGATGGCAGGCGCGAAGTCGCGCACGCCGGGGGCATCGATGATGCGGTCGCCGTCGCAGTCGTAGAGCCGCGATGCGGTAGTGGTGTGCCGGCCTTCCTGGTCGCGCAACAGTGCGCCGATGGCGATGTCGCCCTCCTCACCGGTGAGCAGTCGCGTGAGGGAGGATTTGCCGACACCGGACTGCCCGACCAGGATGGTGGTGTGGCCGCGCAGTCGTTCGCGCAGCGGCGCAGCGCCGGCGGCACTGTCAGCGTTGACCGAAAGCAGATCGTATCCCAGCGCGGCGTGCGCCGCCAGCTGCTCGCGCAATGCGCGCGACTCGGGTATATCGTTCTTGTTCATCACGATCAGCGCCTGCAGGCCGAGGGATGCGGCGGCACAGAGATAACGATCGAGCAGGAACATGTCCGGCGCCGGCACCGGCGCCGCGACGGCGGCGAGTTGCGTGAAGTTCGCGGCGACTGGCTCGCTGCGGCCGCGCGCGCTGCTGCGCCGGAGCAGGCAGGCGCGCGGCAGCGCCGCGCAGACCAGCAGCTCGGTGCCATGCGGTTCGCACTGCACGCGGTCGCCGCACACGATTTCCAGCGCGCGGCCGAAGGGACGCGCCTTGTGCACCTGTTGCTGCGCATCGCGCAGCAACAGGTGCCGGCCGTACGCGGCGATGACCTCGGCGATCATGCGGGCGCGCGCACGCGGAAATGTGAGTGACGGTTCATGCAACTTGCCCGCGGTCTCTCTAGAATGCCACAGGGACATCTGGCATGCCGGACATGAGGATGACTGTGCAGCATCGTGACAACCTGGTGTGGATCGATCTGGAGATGACCGGGCTGCGCACTGACACCGATTCGATCATCGAGATCGCCACCGTCGTCACTGATGCGCAGCTGACTGTGCTGGCGGAAGGTCCGGTGCTGGCGGTGCGCACCGCCGAGGAACTGCTCGCCGGCATGGACGAATGGAATACGCGCCAGCATGCCGCCAGCGGCCTGACGGCGCGGGTGCGCGCCAGCAGCGTCACGCTCGCCGACGCCGAGGAACAGACGCTCGGGTTCCTGCGGGCCTGGGTGCCCGGCGGTGTCTCGCCGATGTGCGGCAACAGCATCTGCCAGGACCGGCGCTTCCTCGCGCGGCAGATGCCGGCGCTGGAACGCTACTTCCACTACCGCAACCTCGATGTCAGCACCCTGAAGGAGCTGGCGCGGCGCTGGGCGCCGCAGCTGGCGGCCGGCTTCACCAAGCAGGCCGCGCACCTGGCGCTGGCCGACATCCATGATTCGATCCGCGAGCTGGCCTGGTACCGCACGCAGCTGTTCGTGCCGGCCGCGCAGGCCCCACTGGCGGTGGCATGAGTGCGGCGGGCGGCAACGAGACGCTGTTGCCCACCAGCTGGCAGGCCCGGCCGCGCGGCTTCGCCGCGCTGATGGCGCTGTATGAAAGCAACTACCTGCGGCTGGCACGCCTGGCCGGTGATCCGGCGCGCCTGGATGGCGAGCGCCTGTCGCGGGTGGCGGCCGGATGCGATCTGCGGCTGACTGTCCTGGAACGGTGCCGCTATACCACCACGGTCGGCCTGACGCATCTGTTCCAGGATCCCGCCGCGGTCGGGCCCGCCCTCGACACCTTCCTGACCTATCCCGATGTGCGCATCCGGATCTACCGCGACGCCCGCATGGCCCAGGCCCAGCACTGGCCGGCAGACCGGCCGGAGCCTTACGGCCGCCATCCCGGCGAGGCGGGGCGTGAACTGGAGCAGCGCTGGCTGTTCAACAACATGCTAAACAAGTGGCTGGAATACTGCCTCGACCTCGGGCATTCACTGGTCCCATAGAAAAACTGCTGGGAGTCTCTCCGCTTGGCGTCCGCATTCACCCGCGCAGTCACCGACTGGTTCGCCAAGCTGGCCCGCTCGCGCATCGTGCTGGAGCATCCGGACGATCCGGAGGACGAGCGCGTCCTGCACCTGTTCAGGAATCGCGCCGAGATGAAGAAGGCGTTGAGCGACGCGCAGGACGAGGTGCACCGGCTCAAGGACCGCATCAAGCTGCAGGAGGCCGCCACCGCGCGCGTGCGCGAACAGCTGGAGCACCTGGAGGCGCGGCTGGGAGCACCGCTGTCCGGCCTGCACAGCCTGGTGCACTACCAGCTGCGCGACCTGTGGGCCACCGGCCATGGCCAGGTTGCGCAACTGCTGCGCGAACAGGCCCAGCTGCGCGAGGAACGCGAGCGGCGCCAGTTTCTCGCCGACCTGAACCGGCAGCTGTTCGAGCGCTCGCAGCAGGTCCGGGCGGACTGCGCGCAGGCCGAGCAGGTGGCGGCCGAGGTGCGCGGCCGGCTCGCGGCGCTGCAGGCGCAGGTGGCGAAAACGCAGCGCTGGTGGCAGTACTTCCGGCGCCGCGAACTGCTGCGCCGCCTGCAGGTGCTGCACGGCGAAGCGGTGCGCGCGGCTGGAGAGCTGCAGCAGGCGCGTGCCCGGCTGTCGCAGATCGAGGAGCAGGGTGGAGCGAAATATCCCGGCCTGTCGCTGGAAGCCCGCCGCATGCTGAACCTCATGGGCATCGCCTGCGCGCAGCTGCAGGCGTTGCGGCTGGTACCGCAGTCGCTGATGGCCCGCTGCGTGGAAGCGATGTCGCGCAGCGAGCCGCGGACCGAAGGCGCAGGCGATGCCGCGGCGGCGCTGGCCACGATGCAGGAAGTGGTGCGTGCCAAGGCGGCGATGATGCAGAACGCTGCCGCGATGCAGTCCGACGTGCGCCGCCTGGCGGACCACCTGGCCGCCAGTGTGCGCTATGTGCGCGACGGTGATTCGCTGCCGGGCGACGAATCACTGCAGGCGGCGCTGCGCTCGGGCCTCGGTCGCGGCGAACGGATGAGCTGGAACCTGCTCACCGACGACCTGTGGGGAGTGTCGGATCTGTTCTACGGCGTGGGCGAGTAGCCAGGGTCACGCCGCGCCAGGGCGGGCGCCGCGGCGATGCCCGGCGCATCGGCAATGATGTCCGCCATGATCTGCGTGGTGCGGTCGAGCACGATCTGCTCCGGCGACTCAATGGATGGATCGTCCTTGTCGGACGTGGCCTTGGGCTCCGTGGCCGGCGTGCCCTGGTCGGCGGCAGGCTGGTTCGCATCGTCGGATGTGATGCCCTCGGCCTTTTCCATCTCCTCCAGCGTGGCGAAGGGCGACTTGCCGAAAGCCTTGCGGCGCACGTTCTCGAGCCGCAGGGTCTCGGCGTCCTGGCTGGCGAGCTCGGCCTTGCGCGTGGCCAGATTCAGCGACAGGGATTTCTGGCTGCGCAGCTGCTCGTTCATAGCGAGGCCGGCCAGCAGCCACTGGAAGTTCGGATCCGCGCGATCGCGCTCGGTCTCGCTGGAGGTGAGCACTGCCGCGGTGGGCACGGCCCTGGCCTCCTTGTAGCGCTTGAAATTCGCCGGCGCGATGCGATCCCACGGCAGGGCCGCATCCAGCGAACTCTCGCCGACCTCATTGATGTCGATCGCGGACGGCAGCTGGATGTCCGGCTCGACGCCGTGATGCTGCGTGCTCTCGCCGGTCACGCGGTAGAACTTGCCGATGGTCACGGTCAGCTGGCCGTCCACGGATTTCTGCGTCCAGCGGTCCAGCGGAAACAGCTGCTGCACGGTTCCCTTGCCGAAGCTGCGCTGGCCCACGATATAACCCCGCCCGTAGTCCTGGATCGCGCCGGCAAAGATCTCCGAAGCCGAGGCGCTGTAGCGGTCGATCAGCACCACCAGCGGCCCGTCGTAGACGATGCCGGGTATCGGGTCGGACAGCGCTTCCACGCTGCCGTCGGCGGCCTTCAGCTGCACCACCGGGCCGGAATCGACGAACAGCCCGACCAGACCCTGGGCTTCCTGCAGCAGGCCGCCGCCGTCGCCGCGCAGGTCCAGCACCAGGCCGTCCAGCGGCCCTTCCTTCTTCAGTTCGCCGATCAGGCGCGCCACGTCGCGCGTGGTGCTGCGGTAGTCCGGGTCGCCCCGGTTTTCCGCGTCGGTGTCACTGTAGAAGCTCGGCACGTTGATCACGCCGATATTGAGCTTGCGGCCATTGCGCGTGACCGTGCGCCGCTCCTGCCTGGCCGCCTGGTTTTCCAGCGTGACCTTGCCGCGCGTGAGCTCGACGACCTTCTCCGGTGAACCCGGAGCCGCGCCGGCCGGCAGGATCTGCAGGCGCACCTGCGTGCCACCCTTGCCGCGGATCAGCTGTACCACGTCGTCCAGGCGCCAGCCGACCACGTCCTCGAACGCCCCGTCCCGGCCCTGGGCGATGCCGGTGATGCGGTCCTTGATGCCCAGCGTGCCGGCCACGGCGGCCGGGCCGCCCGGCACCAGGTTCACGATGGAAGCGTAGTCGTCGTCGGATTCCAGCGTGGCGCCGATGCCCTCGTAGCTGAGGCTCATCTGGATCTTGTATTCCTCGGAATTGCGCGCCGAGAAATAGTTCGAATGCGGATCGAAGCTGCGCGCATATGCGTTCATCAGGTTTTCGAACACTTCGTCCACGGTCACCTTGCCGTCCCGCTGCAGGGTGTGTTCGTAGCGCTTTTTCAGCAGCGCCGCGGTGTCGGTCCAGCTCTTGCCCGTCAGCATCAACGACAGCGCGTCGTTCTTCACGCGCTTGCGCCACAGCTCGTTCATTTCCTGCACGGTGGCCGGCCAGGCGGCCTTGCTGCGGTCGAACTCGAAGGATTCAGCCACCGTGAAATCCGGTTCGGTGGCCAGCAGCGACAGCGCATAGTCGATGCGTTCACGATCGCGTTGTTGCCGGCGTGCGTACATGGCGAAGGCCGGTTCGATGGCGCCGCTGTGGATCATGTCGTCGAAGCGGTCCTTGTAGCGGCTGAATTCGGCGATGTCGCTGGCCAGGAAATAGCTGCGCTGGCTGTCCAGCGAATCCAGGTAGCGGTCGTAGACCTGCGCGGACATCTTGTCGTCGATGGTGATGTGGCTGTAGTGCGCGTCCTCGAGCATGGCGCCGACCTTGCGGGCGAGCAGGTGCTGCCGATCGGTCGGAGCCAGCGCGCCGGCCGGCAGCAGGCTGGAGCCGGCGGGCGCCCCGGTCGAGCCCGCGCCGGTGAGGGTCAGTACCAGCAACGCGGCCAGCGCGAGGGCACCCATGGAGCGGCGCGGGCGCCGCGGTATTTCAGGTAAAGTCATGATGCTGGAGGCTAGACGGCGCGGGGGCTGGTCAGCAAGTCCGTTTGTCCCGATGGCGTATTTTCAGAAGCGAAATTTCTCCATTCACCCGCAGGAGGGGCCGTGCAGCCGCTGACTGCCTTGCTCGGTGTCGTGATGGGCTCGTCGGTGGCACTGCTGGCCGGCCTCACCATGACGCTGGCGGTGTTCCTGCTGATGCCCGAATTCCGCGACCGGCTCGCCGGTGAGTTCGCGCCCCTGCTCGTGGCCATTGCCTGGGCAATGCTGCTTGCTGTCCTTTCCACGGCTTCCTTCCTCGGCCAGCTCAGGATGCGTCGCTGGCGGCTGGGCCCACAGCTGGCGCTGGCGGCTTCGATCGTGTTCGTCGCCTGGAAATACTGGCCGGCCTGAGTGGCGACATCGAGGTTGCGCGCGGCGCCAGCCACGGAAGTCTGTGTACAGGCCCCTAGCGCGAGCGCTTGTCCCAGACCTGCCCGTTGCCCAGTGCGCGGTGCACGCCGCTGTTGTAGGGATCCGTGCCGGTACGTTCGCCACTCAGGTCCATCACTTTGAGACGGTCCTGGACCAGGGCGTCGCGGAGCCGCGCCAGTGTGTCCCGGTGGCGCTGGTCGCCACCGGCAGCAGCCCCGGCAGCCGGCCGGGCCTGGTTCGGGCTGCGATTGAAATTGTCGGTGCGCGGCTTCATCTGGCCGGGCGAGTATACAACTACATCCTGTATCCAGGGTTTTCAGTAATTAACTTCAAGCAAGTTGTGAATTTATGTAATGTTCAGCTCAGCCGGCGGCCCAGCCGGAAGATGCACAGCAGCACATAAGGACCCAGCAGGACCAGCCAGTGTCCGGGCGAACCGGCAGCAATCCCGCGCAGGTAATCCAGCAGCAGCGCCAACGGCCCGCCATGGCGCGCCAGCTCGGGACTGTCGGAGTAGTCCCGCAGGTAATCACCAAGGAACAGCCGGCCGGCAAGCCATATCACGAACGGCAGAATCGCCAGCGCAAACAGCAGCGCCAGTGCGAAAACGACCAGTTCATGCTTCAGGGGAGAAAGCCCGCGGAAGCGGCGACGGGTGCGGGCCAGTGCGTTGCTCACGGCGCGGCATAATACCGGATCATGAGCAACAGCAGGTCTTCGCCGCCGCGGCCCGGCCATTTTTCCCGGGCGCCCCGCATGGTAACCGTGGCGGCCACCCAGTTCGCCTGCAGCTGGGACCGGGCGGCCAATATCGATCGCGCCGAGGCGCTGGTACGGCGCGCGGCGCGGGACGGAGCCCAGCTCATCCTGTTGCAGGAGCTGTTCGAAACCCCTTACTTCTGCATCGAACAGGATTCGCGGCACCTGCGGCTGGCCACTTCACTGGCCGGCAACCCGGCTGTGAAGCGCATGGCGCAGCTCGCGCGCGAGCTGGACGTGGTCGTGCCGGTAAGTTTCTTCGAGCACGCCGGGCAGGCTTACTTCAACAGTGTGGCCATCATCGATGCCGGCGGCGCGGTGCTCGGCATCTATCGCAAGGCGCATATTCCCAACGGCCCGGGGTACCAGGAGAAGACCTACTTCTCGCCGGGGGATACGGGTTTTCGCGTGTGGGACACGCGCTTCGGACGCATCGGCGTGGGCATCTGCTGGGACCAGTGGTTCCCGGAAAGCGCGCGTGCCATGGCGCTGATGGGCGCCGAGCTGCTGTTCTACCCGACCGCGATCGGCAGCGAGCCGCCGCCGGCGCTGCCGGTGCATTCGCGCGACCACTGGCAGCGCACGCAGCAGGGTCATGCGGCCGCCAACCTGATGCCGCTCATCGCCGCCAACCGCATCGGTACCGAACGCTCGCTGCAGGCGCCGGAAGAACTCTACATCCGCTTCTACGGTTCCTCGTTCATCGCCGATGCGCAGGGCGCGAAGGTGGCCGAGGCGGACGAGGAGAGCGAATCAGTGGTACTGGCGCAGTTCGACCTGGCCGCCGCCGCCGAGCTGCGCGACAACTGGTTCGTGTTCCGGGACCGCCGCCCCGAGCTGTACACGGTGCTGACTTCGCTGGATGGGCTGCAGGATTCTCCCCCGTGTCCGTGAAAATCCTGTTCGTCTGCTTCGGGAACATCTGCCGCTCGCCCACGGTGGAGGGTGTGGCGCGCCATCTGGCGGCATGCGAGGCGCCGCAACTCGGACTGACGTTCGACTCCGCGGGCACCGCCGGTTACCACAGCGGTGATGCGCCGGATCCGCGCAGCCAGCGCGCGGCACTGGCCCGTGGCTACGACATCTCGGGGCTGCGCGCGCGGCAGCTCACCGCGCAGGACTTCCACCGCTTCGACCTGCTGCTGGCCATGGACCAGGACAATCTTGCGGCGATGCGCGCGCTGGCGCCGCGCGGTGCGGCCGGCCGCGCGCGGTTGTTCCTGTCGTTCCACCCGCAGCGCGGCGAGCGCGCCGTACCCGATCCGTATTACGGCGGGCCGGCGGGTTTCGAGGCCGTGCTCGACCTGGCCGAGCAGGGCGCGAGGGAGTTATTCCTCGCGCTGGCTGCGGTCCGCGCCACCGAAGGAGCCGGAGCCCGCTGACGAGGACCACACCACTGCCGGGCGCTCCGGAGGTGGGGGCGGCGGCGGCGCGATGCGCTCCTGCGCGGGTGCGGGCGGCATTTCGTCATGGCGGGGTGCGGCTGTCGCTGGCGATTCGCCGATGTCCGGTCGGGAAGTCTGGCCGGGCTCCTCGGCATGTCCACCGCCAGCCTCGCCATGCAGACGGCCCGTGGCGGCAAGGCCGCCCATGGCCGCGCCTTCACCGCCACGTCCGCCGCGACCGCGGCGGCGGCGCCCGCCGCGGCGCGAGCGCTTTTCCCCTTCGGGCCGTGCCGCACCGCCTTCCGGTGCACTTGTCGCTACGGCCGGGGTTGCGGCCTCCGGCGACTTCTGTGCAGGCGACTGTTCGCGGCGCGGCCTGTGCTCGCCGCCACGCTGTTCGCCGCGAGGCTGCTGGGAACCGCGTGCCGCATCGGCTTCGGGGCGAGCGGGTCGCCGCTCGCCATCGCGGCCGTGGTGGCGTTCCCGCTGGCGCTCGTCGCGTCCGCGGCGCCCGTGACGATCACGATCCCGGTCGCGGCCATGGCCGCGCTCGTCCCGGCCGGCACGATCGGCGCGTGGGGCGGTGCCGGCCGCGTCGCGGCCATTGGCTGCGGCGGGCGGGGCATCGCCGAAGAAGGCCGTCTTGAGCCAGCCGACCAGCCCGCGGCGAGGCGGGGCGTTCACGACGATCACCGGTGCCGGCGCCGGTTCGGGCGCAGGTGCCGGGGCCGTGGGAATGATGGTGGTCACCGCCGGCTGCGGAGCCGGGGGGCGCCGGGCCTGCAGCGCCACGTCCGGGGTTTCCGCCTGCGTCGGCATCTTGTAGGAGGACTGCACGTTCTCGGCGAGCCCCAGCTCATCGCTGCGCACGCGGCGGATGGCGAACTCGGGTGTCTCCATGTCCTTGTTCGGCACCAGCACCACCTCGACGCCGCACTTTTCCTGGATGTCGCCCAGCGCCGCGCGCTTCTCGTTCATCAGGTAGGTGGCCACGTTGATCGGCACCTGCACGATCAGCCGGCCGGTGCGTTCCTTGCGCGCGTCCTCGCCGGCCAGGCGCAGGATGGCCAGCGCCATGGATTCCACGCTGCGGATCGTGCCCAGGCCCTGGCAGCGCGGGCAGGCCACGTGGCTGGAGTCGTCCAGGCTCGGGCGCAGGCGCTGGCGCGACATCTCCAGCAACCCGAAGCGCGACAGGCGGCCGATCTGGATGCGGGCGCGGTCCTGCTTGACCGCATCGCGCAGCCGCTCCTCGACCTCGCGCTGGTTCTTCGAGGACTCCATGTCGATGAAGTCGATGACGATCAGCCCGCCGGCGTCGCGGATGCGCAGCTGGCGGGCGATCTCGTCGGCGGCCTCGAGGTTGGTGTTGAAGGCGGTGGTCTCGATGTCCGAGCCGCGCGTGGCGCGCGCCGAGTTGATGTCGATGGATACCAGCGCCTCGGTGTAGTCGATCACCAGCGAGCCGCCGGCGGGCAGCTGCACCTTGTGCGCGTAGGCGGATTCGATCTGGCTCTCGATCTGGAAGCGCGTGAACAGCGGCACGTCTTCCTGGTAGAGCTTCAGCCGGCGCTGCGCTTCGGGCGGCATGAAGCGCTGCATGTACTCCTGCGCCTTCTGGAAGGCGGCCGGGTCATCGACCTGGATCTCGCCGATGTCGTCGGAAAGATAATCCCGCAGCACGCGGGTCACCGCGTCGCTTTCCTGGTAGACCAGGAAGGGGGCGGGCCGCGACTGGATGCCTTCGGCGATGGCATCCCATTGCGTCTTCAGGTTGTCGAGGTCCCATTGCAGTTCTTCCGCCGAGCGGCCCACGCCGGCCGTGCGGATGATGGCGCCCATGCCCTCGGGGATGACCAGCTGATCCATGGTCTCGCGCATCTGGTCGCGCTCCTCGCCCTCGATGCGGCGCGAGACGCCGCCGGCGCGCGGATTGTTGGGCATCAGCACCAGGAAGCGGCCTGCGAGGCTGATGAAGGTGGTCAGCGCCGCGCCCTTGTTGCCGCGCTCCTCCTTCTCGACCTGCACGACGATCTCCTGTCCCTCGGACAGGATCTCGCGCATGCTGCGGTTGCCCTGCGGCTGGCCGTCGCGGAAGTGCTCCTTCGAGATCTCCTTCAGCGGCAGGAAGCCGTGCCGCTCCGAGCCGTAGTCGACGAAGACGGCTTCGAGCGAGGGTTCGATGCGCGCGATGCGCGCCTTATAGATGTTGGCTTTCTTCTGTTCCCGGGACGGGATGTCGATCGACAGGTCGTACAGTTTCTGGCCATCGACGAGCGCAACGCGCAGCTCTTCCTGCTGCGTTGCATTGACGAGCATTCGTTTCATGAATTCCACTCATTGGGTGCCGTGTGGCAGGCCGCGAGTCCGCGCGCGCAAACGCGGGCGCGAAGTCGAGCCGGGGCAGGCAGAGAAGCACAGCCAGGCGGGCCAGCAAGCTGGCCAGGAGGGCGTGGATTGTTGTTTGCACTTTCAGAACCTGGCCTTCGCCTCTGACGCGAAAGCGCGAGCAATCCGTGGCTACTGCCGACCTGCGGGGCCCATGGGCTCACCCCATTACGGGGAACCTCGACCGGCCCTGCGGTCTGCCAAACGATGATCCGCACAGCGGATCAACTGGGATAATGCGGCGAGGCCGCAAGCGTTCCGTGCCGCTCGCGGGGTGGCTCTGCGAGGAGCGCCACCGCCGCGGTAGGGGCACGTGGCGGCGAGTATACTCACAGTTGCTTGGAAAACAAGGTCTTACATCCAGAAGAGATCCGGAGCGCTGAATCCGGGGCGGCCGGCCGCACGCCGGTGCGCAATGAAGTCCTCGGCGCCGAGGATGCGGGAGTGCGCGTGGACAAGGTGCTCGCGCGCCTGTTGCCGGGCGTGCCGCGCACGCGGATCTTCCGGCTGCTGCGCCGTGGCGAGGTGCGCCTGAATGGCCGGCGTGTCGGCGGCGAGGCACGGGTTGCCGCGGGCGACGTGCTGCGCGTGCCTCCCGTGCGGCTCGAGGCACCGCAGGAAAGGAGCGCGCCACGCGTTGCGACCCGGCTCGCGGCGCAGGTGCGCCAGGCCATCCTGCACGAGGACGAACGCCTGCTGGTGATCGACAAGCCCGCCGGCATCGCCGTGCATGGCGGCAGCGGCATTTCGGCAGGAGTCATCGAGGCGCTGCGCGCGGCGCGTCCCGAAGAAACCCTGGAACTGGTGCACCGCCTGGACCGCGACACCAGCGGCTGCCTGCTGGTGGCGCGCCGGCGCTCTACATTGCGCAGCCTGCATGCTCTGCTGCGCGAGGATTCAGCCGGCGAGGCCGACGGTTTCGACAAGCGCTACCTGGCGCTGGTGCGCGGCAAATGGGAACTGGGCAGCAAGCGCATCGAGGCGCCGCTGCGCACGGACATCCGCGTGGGCGGCGAACGCACGGTGAAGGTCGACGCCGGCGGCAAGGCGGCGGCCAGCGAATTCCGCGTGGTGCAGTTCTTCGGCAACCTGGCCACGCTGCTGGAGGTGCGGCTGTTCACCGGGCGGACCCACCAGATACGCGTGCACGCCGCCTATGCCGGGCATCCCGTGGCCGGCGACGAAAAATACGGCGACGCGGATTTCAACCGGCAGATGCAATCCTTTGGCCTTGCGCGGCTGTTCCTGCACGCGCACAGCATCAGCTTCGAGGATCCGGACGGACGCGGCCTGGTGAGTGTCAGCGCGCCGCTGCCGCCGGAACTGCACGCGGTGATCGACGCATTGGCTGCCCGCGCCGGCAAGCTGCGACCTGCCGGAAATGTCCGTGCCGGCGTGGCGGCCAAGCGTGTTCTCAGACAACCACGCCCAGCCGGCGCAGCGCCGCGCACAGCCAGATCAGCGGCAAGCCGACCAGCGCGGTCGGATCGCGCGTCTCGACCGACTCGAAGAGGCTCACGCCCAGGCCCTCGCACTTGAAACCGCCGGCGCAATCGAAGGCCGGCTCGCGGTCGATGTAGCGGCCGATTTCCAGGTGGGTCAGTGGCCTGACCTGCACGGCGGTCAGGTCCACATGCGCCAGCTCGACGGCATCGCGGATCACCGCCACCCCTGTATCGAAGCGCACGGTGCGGCCGGCCATGTCGGCGAGCTGCGCGTGCGCGTGAGTGCGGTCGCCGGGCTTGTGCAGCAGCACCATCTCCGTCCCGATCCGGAGCGAGGCCACCTGGTCGCTGCCGATCACGATGGCGCCGGGATGCATTGCCGCCACCGCGCGCGCCTTGGCGAGCGCCAGGCGCGCCGCGCGCGTTGCCGGTGCCTCGCCGGCCATTTCCGCCTCGTCCACCTGCGGGGCCAGCGCGCTGAAGGGCAACCGCAGCCGTTCCAGCAACTGCCGGCGATGAGCCGAGGTGGAGGCGAGAATGATCTGCGGCGTGGGCGTCATGTGCCTGAATAACAAGAACTTGCGCCCACCCGGGGGGCTACCTATGATACGCGCCCCATGCCCGAGGACGGCGCCAAACCGGTCAATGTGGCGGTTCTGGCCGATGCGGGAAGCAGGCTTTCGCTGGCGATTCCGGTCGAGCGGCTGGAGCGCATCGCCGGGCTCCTGGCCAGCCGTGAAGGCATGGTGAGCGGCAGCGTGGCGTTCTCCCGCGAGGAGGGACGCATCGTCGCCGAGGTCGAGCTGTCGGCGAGCCTGTGGCTGCGCTGCCAGCGCTGCCTGCAGGGGCTGCTGCTGCCCATCAGGAGCCGCTCGCGCGTGGTGCTGCTGGCGAATGAAGAAGAGGCGGCAGGTGTGCCGCCGGAACTGGAAACGGCGCTTGCTCCGGAAGGCCGGCTGCGGCCGGCGGACCTGGTGGAAGAAGAACTGCTGCTGGCGTTGCCAGCGGCGCCGCGCCATGCAGGGTCGTGCCCGGACGGCCGGCGGAGCGGAATGCAGGAAAACGATTTGCAGACGCAGCGGCCCTTTGCCGGATTGGGCGAGCTGCTGGGTCGGCCGAAGCACTGAAGGATTGAGGAGAAACGACGATGCCAGTCCAGAAGAGTCGCAAGACTCCCAGCAAGCGCGGAATGCACCGCTCACATGACCACGTGGCCAAGCCCGCGCTGTCTATCGATCCGCAGTCGGGCGAAACCCACCTGCGCCATCGTGTGACGCCGGATGGCTTCTACCGTGGCAGGCGCGTGATCGAAGCACCCGCCGACGCGGCCGACCAGGATTGAAGTACTCCCGGATCATCGGCACCGGTTCGTATCTTCCCGGGAAGGTGGTGCACAACACCGACCTCGAGAAGATGATGGATACCTCCGACCAGTGGATCCGTGAGCGTACCGGCATCGAGCGGCGCCATTACGCCGCCGCGGGCGAGACCACCGTCGACATGGGCGAGGCGGCCGCACGCCGCGCCATCGAGGCCGCGGGCCTGGCGCCTTCCGACATCGACCTGATCGTCTTCGCGACCGCAACACCGGACCTGGTGTTTCCCAACTGCGGCACGCTGTTGCAGGCCCGGCTGGGCTGCGTCGGTGCGCCGGCCTTCAGCGTCGAGGCCGCCTGCAGCGGCTTCATTTACGCGCTGTCCATCGCCGACAAGTTCGTGCGCATGGGCGATGCCCGGCGCGCGCTGGTGGTGGGTGCGGAGACGCTGACACGCATCACGGATTTTGCCGATCGGACGACCGCGATCCTGTTTGCCGATGGCGCCGGCGCCGTGGTGCTGGCTCCGTCGGACGAGGCCGGGATCCTCTCCACGCACCTGCATTCCGACGGCAGCTACAAGGATCTGCTGTACTGCACCGGCGGCGTATCGAAGGGCTATCCGCCGGATTCGGGCAATCGCGCGGTGATCCGCATGGCCGGCCGCGAAACCTTCAAGGTCGCGGTGACCATGCTGGGCAATTCGGTCGACGAGGTGCTGGCGAAGAACCACCTCGACAAGTCGGCCATCGACTGGCTGGTGCCGCACCAGGCGAACATCCGCATCATCCAGGCCGTGGCGAAGAAGCTCGACCTGCCGATGGAGCGCGTGATCGTCACCGTGCAGGAGCAGGGCAACACGTCCGCGGCCTCGGTGCCGCTGGCGCTGGATACCGGCGTGCGCGACGGGCGCATCCGGCGCGGCGAGCTGCTGCTGCTGGAAGCCTTCGGCGGCGGGTTCACCTGGGGCGCCGCGCTGGTCCGGTTCTGATCCCTGGTCTCAGGATGAGGGGAAAAGTCTTGTGAGATCGATGCCGATTTCCGGCAATGCCGCGACGCGGGCGATGCCTGGCTTGCTGCTGGTGTCGAGTTCCAGATACCGCCCGTCGCGCGGCACACGATAACGCTTCAGTTCGCCGCCCCGAAGGTCCACGATCCATGTCTCGGGGATGCCATGGCGGGCATACAGCGGCAGCTTCACGTCCATGTCGTAGCGCAGCGTGGAGTCGCTCACCTCGATCAGCAGCAGCACGTCTGCCGGCGCCGGTTGCCTGCTGCCGTAGTCGTCGGCACTGGGGGCCAGCAGCGCCAGGTCCGGCTGCGGTTCCGAGCGCAGGTTCAGGCGCACCGCGCCCTGCACCCGCACGATCGCCTGGTCGCCGACGGCCCGCACGAACAGCCGGTTGAGGATATCCACGGCGCGGCCGTGGTCGATGCCGATGGGCGCCATGTCGATGATCTCTCCCTCGATCAGTTCGACGCGCGCGTCTGGCGCGAGCAGGCCAACCTCCGCCATCCGGTAGTAATCGTCGACCGTGATGAGATGCTTGTGCGGCAGGCTGGCCATGCGGGAGTTCATCGGAACGCTGAACCTCACAGGAAGTCTATCGCGAAAGGCGGGCGTCGACATCATGCGATGGACCCGGGCGTTCCGGAAGGCGCGAATTCATCCAGGAAAGGCAGAAATGCAGGGGCGACCGTTCCGCCTGCGGATCGTGCCGAAGCAGCGGCGGGAGACGGTGGCTCCGGTTCTTCTTGCAGCTACTCGATCTCGCGCCAGCTGATGCGTTTGGCGGTGCCCGCCGCGCCGCCGCCGTTCTTCTGGTCCGTGCTCACCGTCGTGCCGTTGGCGAGCACGGATTCGATGACGACCTTGCCGCCATGGACGGTGCCGGAGCTGTTGCCGCCCAGTTGCACCTGCGTGCTGCCCACGGTCTGCGCCTGGAAGGCGTTGGTGGTCAGCAGGAAGCCGCTGGTATAGGAGAACTGGTACAGGATGCTCGACCCTGTGGGCTCGCAGTAATCGCTCTGCGGGCTGTTGGAGGCGATCACCAGCGTGCCGAGCTGCAGCCCGGGATCGATGTTGAACAGCTCGCCGGCAGGAGTCGTCACGTACCAGCCGTTGTTGGAGGCCCAGTCCACCGTCGCGGAGGTGGTGGTGCGCGGCGAGGTGGAGGTGTCCAGTGTCTGGCTCACCATCGCGGCGCCGGAACTCGTCAGCACGCCGACATACGTGCCGGCGTCCTTCACCGCATACACCGCCTGCGCCACGGAGGTGGAAGGCGAATCCAGCGAGCCGCTGCCCGAGACGTTGAGGTACCGGCCGGTACCGAAGTAGAGCACGGTGTAGGTGTGGCCGCCGGAACTGATCTTCGCCAGTTCGGGCCGCACCATGATGGGCTGGTTGCCCGCCGTGCTGGAGGTGTCCGCGAGTTTCAGCGCCGTTCCCGCACTGATGTCGAAGCGCCACAGCGAACCGTTCAGGTCGCCGCCGTAGACGTACTGGGTGACGTTGTTGACCAGGCCCTGTTCCACGTAGTTGGCAATGCGCCCGATGCCGCTCAATTGCTCGTTGGCCGTGGTGGTGGTGGCGATGTCGCTCAGTTCCGCGCCGGTGAAGGCATCCACCACGAACAGGTGGCCCTTCTTGTCCCCGGACGTGTTGTTGTAGCCGGAGGTGAAGAGCACCACCCATTTGTTGTCGGAAGCGCGCTTGGTGATGATCGGGTTGCCGTAGGAATAACCCACGTCGGCGTCGGTGGCCGTGGTGAACTCCCACAGTGCCTTCGGGTTGGCCGGATCGGTGACGTCGAGTGCGTAATAGCCCTTGCCGCCGGCGCCGAGGCCGCCTACGAGGATGGTGGACCAGGAGCTGGTGCTGCTGTTGTAGGCATCGCCGATGGAGATCGGTC
>Ga0335083_10004595_pt1 | contig 17549 bp, 13 predicted proteins | sample Lox_Sample_42_FD_206716 | JGI IMG/M metagenome (GOLD analysis project Ga0335083, IMG submission 206716) | Soil microbial communities from Loxahatchee National Wildlife Refuge, Florida, United States - Lox_Sample_4.2 | ecosystem: Environmental > Terrestrial > Soil > Wetlands | place: USA...
TTCATTGAGCTTGGAAATTACAATTTGCCCGTTCTCATCTTTTTTTGTTTCATGAGTAACCGGGTCAATGATCACCGATCCTTCCGGTGAACCGATGCCAACGGTATTGATCATGGTACCATCATCCGCGAGCTGCTTTGCAGTTTTCAATGCATCAGGATCATGATCTTCTCCGTCCGAAATCAATACAATTGCTTTGTATTTGTGTTCATTGCTATTGAACGCGGAATTTGCCATCCTGAGTGCATCTGCAATAACTGTTCCCTGTGTGGGTACTGCATCCGGACTCGCATTTTGAATATACATCTTCGCAGCGCCCTGATCGGTGGTAAGAGGCATTTGCATGTAGGCTCTTCCTGCAAACAAGATCAATCCGACGCGGTCATTCTCCAATTTATCCAGCAAACGAAGAAGCAATTGTTTGGCTTTTTCCAGCCGGCTGGGTTTGATATCCTGTGCCAGCATGCTTTTGCTCACATCCAGAACCAGCATCACATCCACGCCCCGGCGACCGACATTTTCAACCGATCCTCTTTTGCGCAGATTCGCCGCACCTAAAACAATGGCTGTGAATCCAAGAACTATAATCAGGAATTTCAATAAAAATTTCAAGGGAGAATAATTCCTTATCAGCTGTTTTACCAGCGCAGTATCTCCAATCTTTTTTTCGGTTTTCTTTTTCCATTGCAAAAGCAGGAAAAAAAGAAATATTAAAAATGGAATTGCAATAAGAACTGCCAGGTATTCGATATGTTGAAACTTTAACAAGATCAATTATTCTTTTATGATTCGTCGTCAGGAATTCCCCTCTGCAATATAGTTAACCCATTTTTTGCAAACGCGCGACTCAAGCAATTTTAGGATTTCATTTAACGGGAATCATAGCAAAAATCTTATCGGTTTTATTTTTTTCCCTGAAAAAAGCCCAATTGTGAAAAGATGCTTTTGAGGATATTCATCCGCACAGTGGGTATGCTGACATTTTTATCGGCAGATTCAATATTCAGCACAAAGAAATAAGGATGTTTATTTTCTTCAATCCAACCGACGACCCAGCCGATCTGATTTCCATTTTCCCGATTGCCCCAGCCGGTTTTATAACTGAGTTTATAATTTGAATTGTCTTCCCTGAGCATCACCTTACGCACAATTCCCTGTGTTCTTTTAAAAAATGGCAGCTGATCGAAATACAATTTTTTTACCAGGCCTAATTCTTCATCCGGAGTAATCTTCAAATGATTGTTCAACCAGAATGAGTCGATTGGTCCGTTGATATCCTTATTTCCATAAGACAGCGTATCAATCCATTTTTTCATGGTATCGTGTCCGATCCTTCGTGCGACTTCCTGGTAATAAGGAACAGCGGATACCTTAAAAGCTTCTGCCATCGTCAGATCTTTGTTCCAGTCTTCATTCCAGCGTTTAACACCATCCCATTTGATCACCATATTTTCATCTGAGATGACACCGGTTTGTATGCCGATCAGCGAATTGACAATCTTAAAAGTTGATGCAGGAGTGTATGAACTATCGCGATAGCGTTTCAGGTTATAAATTGTAAAATGCCCGGTAGCATTATCAAATAAAGCAAAACAGCCGGTGGTATTGGCAGAATCAAAATATTTTTTCAGGCTATTATCTTCTGTCACATTATTCGGAGAACAGGAAAACAAAAACAGGCAAAGAACACCAACAATAAAAAAAAGTTTTTGCATGCAGAAATTTTTGCAAAGGTAGCAGTGGGAATGTAGAATATAAAACTCTTTCTACTACGTGTATCTATCTTTCTATGTGCCTATGTGGCGAGCTCATTTTCCAAATAGGAACACATCGGTTGTCTGTAAATATTCTATACTAATTTTTCGGTAATCCATATACGCTGATCAGCTTGAGAAGGACTCCATTTGTCCAACCGAATCCATCCTGTCCCGGATATTCGCCACCTCCTGCTTCCTTATTAATATCAACCACATTGTATTTCTCCATCAGCTTACCGGTTTGTTTATACACTTTTACATTCAGTTTTATCCAGCGTACAGCAGCTTCGGCCGCAAGATCTTTTTGTCCGCAACGATCCAGTCCCCAGATCATCATCCATTCGAGAGGAGCCCATCCGTTCGGTGCATCCCATTGTTCGCCAGTTGTATATTCACTGGTAACAAATCCTCCGGGTTTCAATAATTTTTGACGCAATACTTCTGCTACTTTCGTTCCAAGAAAGCTCATGTAATCGGGTTTCTCCCTGATAAAGCAAAATGGATAAAGACCGGCAGGAGTTATATTGTTGTTCTGCTTTTGGGTTTTAAAATTATAATCTGTATAAAAAGACATTTTTTTATTCCAGAAATATTTATCCATGAGCAGGCTCCTCGCCAAAGCTCTTGCTTTATAGATAGTAGCGGCTGAATCATCTCCATTAATCGATTTGGCTTTTGCTATTGAAACTTCCAGATGATAGAGAAGTGCATTCAGATCGACCGGTAATATATCGGTTGTCTGAATCGTAGTCAGATTTTTTTTGTCGGCAAACCATCGGCTGCTGAAATCTATTCCGCTTTCTGCTCCTGCCCGAAGGTTTTTGTACATGTCGAGTTTATTTCTTCCGGATCTTTTTGCTGTCATCACATCCTGCCTCCAGCTTTCCTGCCTGGGCACATTGCTATCATCCCAATACCTGTTGAGGATAGAACTGTCGTTCAATCTTACTACGCGCCGGTATGCCTGTCCTGTTTTTACTTTATCCGCTCCATCCATCCAGAATAAATATTCCTGCTCCATTGCCGGAAGAAATTCCTGATAAATACTATCTCCTTTTGCTTCAGCCAGCAACTCTACCATCGCAGAAAAAAAAGGAGGCTGGGAACGTCCGAGATAATACGTCCTGCTTCCATTTGGGATATGACCATAAGTCTCTATCATGTAAGCAAAATTCTTCACCATATTATCAAACATTTCAATCTCTCCGCTTTCTTTTAATCCCAACATAGTGAAATATGAATCCCAATAATATACTTCCCTGAACCGGCCACCGGGAACAATATAAGGATATGGCAAAGGCAGGAGTGAACTTCCTTCAACCTGTTTATCGGGATCTCTTTTTAAAACTCCCCATAATTTTTTGATATGGGTGACTACATCTTCATTGATATCTGTTTTATAATTATTCACCGGGTTCGCCGGTAATTCAAAATTATCTTCTACAAATTTTTTCAGATTGAAATTTGGTCCCTTCTGAATTCCATAGTCGTACATGATATCGGCAGGTTTCCGCCTGGGAATACAATCCACGAAAGTTTTACCATCGGGAAAAATCCTTTGCATCTGTACTTCGACAAACAAATCGCCATAAATTTTATCCGGAGTTGCGGGTTGTTCCGTCTGAGACCATAAAAAAGAATAGGAAGAAAAAAAACAAACGAAACAGATTATTTTCTTCATGCGGGGTTATATTTCTCTTAAAGGTACAATAGGAGGAGGAAAAAATAAATCTTCTGCGGAAAAAGACAGGAGCAAAAAAACTGACAGATGACAGTTGACGAAAGCCCAAGTGTATGAATACGTCAAAGAAAATTAATATAAGAAACCAAAATTCTTCGACTGTCAACAGTCATCCGTTATCTGCCAACGGCAACTCATAGCTTCAATCCCAATGATACATAGAATGTTCTTCCATCTGCCGGCAGGATGCCAGGTCCAGGATACATATTGATTCTCCTTGTAAAATATCTTGCATCTGCGAGATTGTTGATCCCGGCGCTAACATGATAGTAATTCAAAAACCTCCAGCTCAGCGCCAGGTCCCATACATGGTAGGCGGGCACAACACCTGTCGCGCCTGTCGGGTTAAAAACCGTATTGTTCGCATCGCTGTATCCTTTGCTCACATAACTGTATTGCAATGATGTGCTGAAACCTTTGTAAAAAAATCTTAAGCCGGCTCTCTCAATCCAATCCGGCACTCCCTCCACGTAATTGCCGGTGAGGTTTACATTCTTACCGCCATTATTGATTTCGCCGCTTATATAACGTGCATGTGTATATGCTAATGAATTGAATAACCGGCTATCGATTGCCTTATTCCCATTGACCAGTATTTTCCATAATGAAACATCAATATAGGACTCAACACCTTTCGCCAGTGAATTACCGATATTGGTAGTGTAGAGGTAAGTCGAATTATCCGGATTGGTCATGGTTAGTTGCCCGACCCTGTTTCCATAATACAGGTAAAATAAATTCACATCATAGTTCAGCAGGTCTTTGTAATGTCCCCGATATCCAAGATCAATATCATATCCCCTGCTGTCTTTCAGGTTTGGATCGATCACACCCAGCTGATCGGCAGGCGTGATATTGGCATAGAGATAAGGACGGTAAGCCTGGGAAATATTTCCGTATAACTGATTTGCCGTATTAAGATGGTACTGCAATCCTGTTCCAAACAAAGGAAAATTTCTTGTGCTTTTATAATTCACCGGGAAACTGGCGTTGTTGATGACGCCGCTTAAATCTGTGTTGATGATTTCATAACGGAATCCGGGTGTGATAGAAAAGCGTTGAGAGAGCTGAAAGATATTTTCAGCAAAAGCCGCATAGTTATGCGTATGGAATTCCAGATTAATGCCATAAGGTTTCGTCAGCGACAAATCAAAATCGCTGCCGGTAGTTCCTGTACCTTTTTGTCTTCTTTGAGTGAGTTCAGAAAAATAGCGAATGCCTCCTGTGATCGTGCTGCTCATTCTGCCAATATGATAATGATGCAACAGTCTCGCTTCCGTCGTAAATCCCGTATAATAATCACGGTCGACCTGGCGTGGATTGTAAGTTCCTAATGATGTGTTGATCGTATCCATGATATTGGGAGTATTGATGAACTGCACACTATTGCGCTGGCCAACTAGTAAATACGACGTTATTTCAAGAGATGTGTTGGAAGACAGGTTGTCATGGAATATAACCGCCGGAATATTGATTTCAGGATTAAAATAATTTCTTGCGCGGAAAGATTGTTTTGAATTCTCATTGAATTGTGCGTCTGTCAGTCCGCCAGCAATCTTCTGTACATAAGACATTCTTGAGAATTGAATGGTGAGACTGGCGTTCTCATTGAAATGATAGCTTATATTGGCATAATACGCGTGATAATTGAAATTAGCATTGGGCCTCCATCCGTCGCCATGGCGGTAATCATAATAAGTATAATAACTCCATTTGCCGGAAGTGCCTCCGACTGCATTGAAAGAATTAAGAAAATTATATCCGCCGGCAGTTTGTTCGCTCTCTACGCTAAAAGGTTTTGAGCTGTCTCCTTCTTTCATAATATAATTCATCATTCCTCCGAATTGGCTTCCGAACTGAAGAGCTGCCGATCCCCTGATGAACTGAATTTCCTGGATAGCCTGCATAGGCGGCGTATAGTGATCTTCAGGATAACCGAACATATCGGAATTGGTATTGTACCCATTCTGGCGCATATTCATTTCGATAGAACGATGTGTATCTGTGCCGCGGCTGCCGATATTTACCTGCGTACCGGCTCCATCCATCTCCCAAATATTTAATCCGGGTATCTGGGCAAAAGCCATGCGTGATACATTACCCGCCAGGTTGGCGCTGCTCTCATCCAGCCGGAAATTGATTGTTTTTTTTCCCGCATAAACATATACACCCTGAACCGGCGGCAGCGATTGTAATATTCCTCTTTTTAAAAAAGATTTGACCAGCACACTGTCCAATAATTTTGGCTGAATAGTATCTGTTTGCCGGTTGCTAATCTGGGCAAGAGCGCAGTACTCAAAAAAAATAAATAAAATGAATATGAATAATGTTTTCATTGTAAAAAAATTTAAAAAAGATTGAAAGAAACACCGCGAGGAATCGCGGTGTTTTGATGATTGCTTAAACCATTAAAAAAACTCAATGTTATACCAGTAGGAAAACAAAGTTGATTGTATGATGAGATGAAATGATCCTGTTATTATTACAATCCCCGGCTGCTGACCACCTTCCTCGAAAAAAAATTATCCTGAACACGCGCCAATGAAGACGGGCCCAATGCAAACCAGAGCGCCAGCAATGAGCCATAGCTTCCCCCTCTTTCCACCCATTCGAATAATTCATAGTGGGGATAGAAAAATTCACTGCTCATCTTCCAGATAAAAAAGATAAAAATCAAAGGCCGGAACGGGCGAATCAATACGCTGAATGCAGCGATTATTTCAAAAATTCCAACTGATAAAGCCGTCCCTCCAGGATTGGGGAATCCGAGCGATCGGTATTGATCGAGTAAACCCTTTTTTTCGACGATATTGAGCCATCCATGACCAGCGAGCAAAAGGAAGACAACGATCTTCAGACAAAGGATTACCTGGTTCATTGTTTTTTGATCTACGATTCTGTCAGGATCGATGGGACGAAAAATATCTTTTCGATTTTTCCAGCTCAAACCGGATAATATCAAAAGTGCAAGCGGGGCGCCGAAATTCCCGGCCCTTTCAATCAATTCGGCAAATGGTTCACCGGATAAAGGGCGTAAAGAAGCAGTCACGATTCCCCAGCCAACAAGCCATGCAGGAATTAGGCGAATGGGATAAAGCAGGACAGTAATTCCCATGAGAATATCAAATGAACCAACAATTGGCATCATACGATAAGCGAGATCATGGCCGATTCCGAGCACTGCAAAATAATTACACCAGATTGGTTTAGTAATAATACCGAATGCTCCATGACCAATAAAACACATGGCCGTTGCAATCCGCAATGCGTAATGCATTTTTTGTTCGCGCCTTAAATGAAATATCTTCAACATCAGGTCAGGTTTTATTTTTCTTGAACAAAATTTTTTATTTTTTAAGAAATACCCCGCGAAGAATCGTGGCGTCTGAATTGCTTATAACCATTAATAATTTAAAATTAATTTGCCCCATCAGTTTCAGCACGATCAATTGCATAATTACCTACTTGTTTGCCTACATCCAGTCCAACTGTACAATCAAGTCTCGTATGAATTCCCCCGATAAGTCTCGACATCATTGCTGCATTCGACATCGAATTATATTTATCTGCATTCTCCGGAACGAGATAACCAAGTATCGTTGCAGCCGCACCACTGAAACTCGAGTGGCCGGATATATATGACGGGAAATTAGGTATACCTGTCAAGGTTTTTATATTCGGATCCAATTGTGTGGGTCTTGGGTTGAAATAATAATATTTGGTATTCCAGCAAACGATTCCTGCATCCATCAATGCCATATTCAGGAGGGCCATATTTCTTGCCCAACGAACTTCACTATAATTCTTCTTGATAAAATCTTCTGCAGCGATCAAATTCCAGTGACCGGGGGGTGTAGACGTACCAATTCCGTCTGCCCAGTATTGAACCTGAGCTATCTGGTCGCGGGTAGGATTTTTAATATAATTATATACCTCCTGGTTTTGTGATTTCATTTCATCACTGCTTGTTGAAGGAGGCGGGCCAGGACGCAGGGATATTACTGTGAGAGAATCAAATAAAAATGGTTTCACATTTCCAAAGAAGGGCAACATGGGATTGCGTTTGGGAACTTCAAGACTGTACCAGGGAATTTCTCCTTTTGACATGGCAATTGTTTCAAAATTTGTCCAGTCAGAAGGAGTACCAACAGCTTTACCAGCATTATCTGTTCTGCCTCTTGCAATAAATTGTTGCGCCACCTGTCTTCCCAATGCTTCACCCGCCGTGATATCGCTTCTTGCGGCGGCTCCGCTCATGATGGCTGCGAGTTCCTGCTGCTGTGCGAGCTGTTGTATGTTGGCGATCTCAGTCGGAAATAAAAGTTTCATCATTTCTGCAGTAACTCCTGCCAACACCGCTGCTTCGGAAGGATAAGCAGGCAGATCTGTTTTATTGATTCCATAAGCCTGTACGCTGGAATCCACTTTATATGGAGCCGCGCGGTTATATTTGGTTTTGTAATACCAGCATGCAATCAGGGCATCATATTGCGCTGCACTTACATATGCATATGCCCTTCCGGCATAAGGAGGATTTGAAAACGGAAACTGCGGATATGCGAAGGGGTTAGCCGAATTTGGAATGGGGTAAGTTCCGTCATCATTCTGATATGGTGCCAGGTTGTATTTCCCAACCAGGTCGCGCATGATTTCATTCCATCTCAATACGCCGCCTGCTGCCCAATATTTTATTTGCTGCGCGTCGTCTGATGTTAAATTATGTTGATATCCTTTTATTTCATTGAGGTCAGCTGCATATGCTGTTGAGTTGGTAGCAGCGGGTGCCGCGACAGCGAATGTATCCGCACGGTAAAGTAAAACCGGCTTCCATGTACCAGCGTTTAAATCCAGGTTGTCGGGTTGCAAGGAAGGAGCATTGGCAGTCCTGTCGCTGATACTTTTTTTGCAACCGATCGATAAGCCCGTGATTGCTGATGTCACAACCAGTAAGAGCCAAATTCTTGTTTTCATATCAATAAGTTTATTGTAATTCTAAATTTTAGAAATGGAAAATATAATAAGCACCGATATCGAACAGGAGTGCCTGACCGACATTTCTTCCGGTAACAACATAACCACCGCCCCCTGTTATTTCGATATGTGTGTAGAATGGTAATGTGTATTTCGCGTGCAGCAAAACACTTGTGCTATTCATCTTGTTACTCACAAAAGGCATATCGTTTCTGCGGATATCAAATCCACCCAGGGTTGTCATATTTTGAACGATTGCCTCTGCTATCAGGTATTTTTTTCTGATACCGATATTCAGGTTGGAGTTCAACATATCAGGCATCTCCACTTCGTTGGTATTATGCATCTCCGTCGTGTAATAAGAAGTCCGGTCGAGTTTTACATTACTGCGCCATACATAAGCAGAAGAAATAGTCGTGAAGAATATTCCCAATTGATAGTCAGCGGTGATCCTGCCACTGACATTGGTGCTCCCGAGCCCGATTGATAAAGGAAGAAAATCGATTACATAGTTATCAACCGGTGTACTGAATCCTCCCACTGCGAACAGAGAGATTTTTCCTTTACCAACATCAAAACTAAATGGCTTGTATTTTACGAACAGGCTCAGATCCTGGAATCCTTTCAGCCCATGCAAAGTGCCTGCCGATGCATGAGTCCAGACATAAGGAAGACTTGCCATGACATTCAATTTATCGGAAATGCCGTAGTTGGTCATATACATCACCGATTGTGTGGTCAGTGTTCCGATATTCTGATTATTTCGATTGAGGGTTCCTTCCCAATAATGATCCCATCCGGAGTACATATAAGTAGCTCCGTTACACCATTGTTTCTTTTTCATCATGATGGCATCAAAATCAGTCTGTGCTTCCGCCTGGTAAAAGCAGATCATGAGCACGAAGGCTGGTATTTTTTTTAGAAAAATTTTACATCTATACATAACAGTTAGTTTAATGGTTAATGATTAATTTGGCACAGTTTCTTTGATCAATTCGTTTTTTTCATTTTCAAACGATCAACGATCAGGTCGCCTAACTTCATCCCCATTTCGGTGCTTCGCTCACAGCAATATTCATAATGGATACCCCCATAAAAACGCGAGCGTTTGGTTTCCAAAGCCGCATTACGGAAAGAACTAAAAGACCTGCTCTTAATCCCAAATTCCAGTTCAGTGGAATCCGTATACGCGAAATTGTCTCCAAATACACTTGTCAGCGCTTCGGCAGCCGCAGCCGAAATCGTACAATGCCCGCATGTATATTCCGGGAAGGGAGGTGTTTGCAAATGCGGCCTCCAGTCGGGATTAAAGTATTTGTTGATTGCCGTCTCCGGCCTGAGTGTGTTGTAGATATATTTTATGTTCCAGCATTGAATGAAAGCATCGAAAACCGCAATAGCTGTTTTTGCATAGGCATAAGTTGTTTCTGCAAAATCAGCTCCTGATTTTTTTGATGCAATACCCACTATTCCCATCCAGTGACCCGGAGGTGAAAACTTCTTTGTTCCAAACATCAGGTGTCCGGCTACATTTAATTTAAAGGGATTATCATCCCAGAAATCGGCTATCCATGCCTGTTCGGCTGTAAGACTGTCGCCTAAATTCTGTATTTTTTTGACTTCCTTATAATAAGGACTCTTGCTGTCGGTAACATTAAAAGAATAGGGAGGAAGTGGCATGAACTGGCCAGGGCTGTCAATGACCAGGCTCCTGATTTCTCTCCAGTGCGGTTCCGAGGCCGGAGAGTATGCAGGAGGCGTAGGAATCCATCTTCCCGGAGAATCCATCACTGTATATTCCGGAGCCCCCCGGGTTTGCAGATAATTGTCCTTTTTGCTCCATTCCATAATGACGGATGCCACAGTGTCCGCATAGGCGACAGAATTCTGAAAAACATCAGAGGGCATTCCATGATCGCCCGCCAGTTTTTTCAGACTATCGACATATTCTTTCATGCTTCCTACAGGAAAAGTAACTGCTTCTCCCAATTTGCAATAAGCGAGCAGACTTGCAAATTCAAAGCTTATCTTCTTATCTGATGGCGGTTTGGGAATTGATCCAAGTCCGTGTAACTGATTCCCAAGAGAATTGTATTTGTCGGGATAGCCTCCTGCAATAACCTCGTAACCGGCAACAGCCGCATATAAATAATTCCTCGAAGCCACGATGGGTGTAAAATTATTTCCCATCACTACCGTGTTCAACTCATGCACTGTGTTCGAATACAGGCCCGGGTCTTTAAAAATCTGTTCATAATCTTTCTTTGTATTGCAACCTGCAATTACCACCAATAGCCCGAGGGCGATAACCAATAAAGCTTTCATTAAATGTTAGTATTAAAAAATGAATCAATATGCTCGTCATCCTTCAGCAAGATGCCCGGCATATAAAAAAATCATGAATAAAAAATCAGCAAAAATCAGGCGGTTGCTCTGATGTAAGTGCGTAGACAGATGGAATATAAAAAGCGTAATGAGCCGGTCTTTTTTGAATGGTAAAAGACAGATCGCTCATATTAAAGAGATCATTGACTGAAAAATATTCTATGGAAAAACTTTTGTACGATACCGGATGAGAATCTGATTTCTTTCCCTGGCCCGGATGCTGCAGATCATTCACCAGTTTAAAGAATTCATCCCTGGCTGTTGCCAATTGCATCGCCTGGTGATTGGGAATACAGAGCAGTTCAACGGAATCATTGTACAAGCGGCGTTTTACATAATTATATTGAACGCCTTCAATTTCTATTTTGCCATCCACTCTCTCAAACTGGGCAGAGTTCACATAATATCCGAGATGATTTGCGGGAACTTTGATGGAAATTAACTGGGATTCGTCGTATTTATTATCATCCAATTGCGCCTTCAACTGAACATCAGCTTTGTCTTCCACATAGCTGGTTAGTAACCGGTAACCGAACCAGTTAAAAAAGAGAATTGCAAGCAGTAGTATGGAAGCGGCCTTCTTCACGTACCGGCTAAATTAATGAAATTTATGGAACCACATAATTTTTCTTAACCGTCCCCACGCCTGAAATCGTCAGTTTTTTCCAGGCCGGAGGGAGTTTGGACTTCACCTGGACAATACCTGCAGGGGTAATATCCAATCCTCCAAAACCCATCAACACGGATTGAAGCATGCCTCCTGCTCCTGTGGCAAAATAAGGATTGGTTCCGCCCTTGGTTTCTGCAATGACACGGAAAGGCGGATTAAGATTCGGCGTATATCCGTCTTTAAAAAAATGAAATGCTTTCTCTCCATCACCCAGCCTGCTGTACAACAAAGCAAAAATAGCCTGCGTCATAGCCGGCGTTCCTTCGTTTGGAACTCTCGTTTCATAATAATGAAGATCTTTTTCCACCTGCTTCGGATCAGTAATTAGTTTTAAAGGATAAGCCAGCAAATTCACATCTGCCTGTTTGATTCCTTCTCCATGATAAGAAGCATGTTCTTTCGTAACTCCATCCGGAAATTGAAGAATAGGAATATTGTTGGCAACCTGCACCCAGTCAGGATCAGGGACTATTCCCAATAATTTTGCTGCTTCAGTAGCATCCATCAGAACAGTTTTTGCAGCAGCGTTTGTAAAAGCATCGTTATCTACGTTCTCGGCCCATTCATCAGCAGCCACTACATTTTTAATATCATAATGACCGGGACCATTTCTTTCCACTCTCGAAGCCCAGAAATCCGCTGTTGCAGATAAGATTGGCCATCCTTTTTCTTTCAGCCAGGATTTATCCTGCGTCACACAATAATAATTCCAGGCAGCCATTCCGACACAGGCCGTGATATGGTGTTCGAAAGGACCACTGAGTGCCCAGACCGGTGTTTCTTCCACGCCCGTCCCGGCGCTTTCCCAGGGAAACATCGCTCCTTTATAACCATGGGAAAAAGCATTTCGCCTCGCCGCTTCCAGCCTTTCATAACGGTATTCAATAAGCGATTTTGCAATCTCAGGATGTAATACCAGGATGGCAGGGAACATCCAAAGATCGGTATCCCAAAATACATGGCCATTGTAACCGAGTCCGCTTAATCCCATCGGAGAAGGACTGAGTGCTGTTCCTTCCCTGACAAAAGAATAAAGATGGTATAACATGCTGTGCACATCCTGTTGCGACTGATCATCTCCTTCAATCGTGATATCGCTTTTCCATAATTCATCCCATGCTTTATTATGAAATGCAACCAGCCTGTCCCTTCCTTCCAGTTTTGCAAAAATGGTGAGACGCTCTGCTTCATTGAGAGGATCATCATGATGAGCGGAAGTGATGGAAGATCCTGCAATCGAAAAATGATAAGTTTCACCCGCACTGATCTTCCGTGAAAATTTCATCAGGTGCATATTATTATCCCACATTTCATGAATGACTCTTGGCTCCTGTCCATGTGGCTCACTAAACAAAAAAGTATTCGACGCACACATCAATAATTTTCCCGTCGGACTCTTTGCAGAAGAGGTGAGCAGACTGATTACCACATGAGGCCGGTCAATTTCATTATAATAATTCTGTACATCTTTCAATGCGTCGGGAGCTTCCATTACACTTGCAGCCGTGATTTCGATATCTTTTTTTGCAGAGATTGAAATATCCATCAACACCGTAAAAGGTAAATGACGGAGTGAATAATAAGTATATGTGACCGTTGCTTTATCCAAATAGTCGAATGAAGTAGTAAAACTCGCATGATGCATATCCAGCTCCTGCTTCATATTGGAAATATCTTTTGCACCGAGCCGGTGACCGTCAATATCCATATTCATATTTAGAAGATTGAAGCTTCTCAGAAAATTACTCACCCTTCCTCTTCCATATAAATCGTAAGCGCCGGCGAGGACAACATCTTTTACCCTGAATGGTTCTGGAGAAGAAACAATTCCGATCATGCCATTTGCAACAGTCACGCCATAATAATTGGAGGGGTCGATATTGGTTGCTGTGATCTTCCAGGGATCCTGGGAATTTGCGGAATAATAAATATTAAATATTAGATATAGAATGAACAATCGTTTCGTCATCTGAAATTTATTTAGTGTTTGCAGGCCTAATGATTGATGGTGAAATGTGCAACGCGAGATGTGAAAACTAATGCCGCACTCAGGTTTCACGTTTGACGTCTCACGTTTAAATTCTCAATTATTCAACGTAATAAATCCTCCGTCAATCGGATAATCGCAGCCTGTAACAAAGGCGGCTTCGTCGGAACAAAGATATAATGCCAAGTATGCGATCTCTTCCGGCTTTCCCATTCTTCCGATGGGCTGCGTCTTTGACAGTTTTTCAAACATTTCCTTTTCTTTCCCCGGATAATTTTTTGCGATAAATCCATCCACAAATGGCGTATGTACCCTCCCGGGAGAAATAGAATTGCAGCGGATATTATATTGAATAAAATCTTTCGCTACCGATAAGGTCATTCCCACAACAGCACCCTTGGTCATCGAATAAGCAAATCTATCGGGAATGCCTACCGTCGCCACCGTTGATGCCATGTTTACAATGGGGCCTCCATTTTTTTTCATATGGGGGATCGCGGCATGCATACAATTATACATTCCCTTCACATTGATATTAAAAAGCCTGTCAAAATCCGATTCCGCAGTGTTCTCCGCATTTCCCACATGTGCAACTCCAGCATTATTCACGAGAATATCGATCGATCCTCTTTCGTTTGCAATTTCTTCGATTTGTTTTTTTACTTCTTCCTGTACGGACACATTGCATCTTTTAAGAACTGCTTTTCCTCCGGCGCTGCTAATTTCATCTATTACTTTTTTTCCGGATACTTCATCCAGATCCAATACGAAAACATTTGCCCCTTGTTTTGAAAATAGAATGGAAATAGCCCTCCCGATACCACTTCCACCTCCTGTAACGATGGCCGTTTTATTATCTAATCTGAACATACAATCTTTTGATTAAAATGATAAAGATATGGAACTAAGAAAGGAAATATCATCAGACACTCAAATCATAAAATTGGATTGCATTCGACCTGAATACTTTTTCTTTCTCTTCTTCATTGTAATTCTCCATATATTTTTCCAGAAGGCTTTTCCATTGCACGTAAATACCCGATAATAAAATCACCGGCCAGTCGCTGCCGAACATCAATCTGTCAGTTCCGAATGCTTCGAAAACCACATCCAGATACGAATAAAATTCTCCCGGGCTCCAGTTTTTCCAGGAAGCCTCAGTAAACAAACCGGAAAGTTTACAACAGACATTCGGTTGCTTCGCAATTTCTTTTATTAAAGATTTCCATTCGTCTATTTTTTTATTGCGGATATCCGGTTTGGCGCAATGATCGATGACTAATTTCTGGTCGGGAAATTCTGCCACGAATTTGACAGCCGATGGCAACTGGTAATGATAGATCAGTATATCGTAGGTATAATTATATTTTTTCAGTGCATGAACCCCACGTTGAAAATCCTTTCTCAGCAAAAAATCATTTGGTTCAGCCTGTACGATATGCCTGTATCCCTTGATGATATTAAATTCTGAAAAATGTTGCAGTCGTTCTTCTATATTTTCAGCGCGAAGGTCGATCCATCCGACGACTCCTTTAATCACCGGATGTGTTTTGGATAATTCGACCATGAACCTTGTCTCGACTTCCGACTGATCGACTTGTACTGCAACACAACTATCCACTCCATTTCTTTTTAAATTCAGCGCAAGATGTTCCGGCAAATAATCCTGGCGTAATATCTTCATATCGCTGGTGATCCATGTGTCTCTTTTCTTGTTGTATTTCCAAAAGTGAACATGCGTATCAATAGCCGCCTCCTGGCCTCCCCCGCTGGGGAAGGAATCTGAAGAATATGATTTATTTATTTTGATGAGCATTGACTTCTTTATTGAATATTTGCTTATTGAATATTGCTCATTGCTTCTTCCTTAATCCTTATTTCCCAAACGCGACCAATTTCTGCCTCGCAGATCCCAGTCCATCGATTCCCAATTCCACAACATCACCCGGCTTTAAATATACAGGTTCGGGTTTTTGTCCCATTCCAACACCTGCTGGTGTTCCGGTGCTGATAATATCTCCGGGCAGGAGTGTCATGAATTGGCTGATATATGAAACGAGGTGGGGGATTTTATATACGAGGTTTTTTGAATTTCCATCCTGCATGATTTTCCCATTCACGCTGAGCCATAGCCGAAGATTATCGACAGGGGGCATTTCGTCAGGTGTAACCATATAAGGACCAATTGGCGCAAACGTGTCGCAGCTTTTACCCTTCACCCACTGGCCGCTTCTTTCAAGCTGGAAAGCACGTTCGCTATAGTCGTTGTGCAGCATGTATCCTGCAATATGTTTTTCTGCATCTTTCTCTTCTATATAAGAAGTTTTTTTGCCGATCACAATTGCCAGTTCTACTTCCCAATCTGTTTTCATACTTCCTTTCGGGATGATTACATTATCATTGGGTCCGATGATGGCTGTAGTAGATTTAAAAAAAAGAACCGGTTCGGGTGGAACCTGGGCCTTTGTCTCGGCTGCATGATCAGAATAATTCAGCCCGATACAAACAATTTTAGAAGGCCTTAGAATCGCCGGACCAAAACGAGTTACCGGATTTATAACCGGGCATTGGTTCAAATAAGTTTTCAGCCAATCTTTTAACCGGGCAATACCATTGGCAGCAAAAAAATTTTCATTGAAATCCTCCCCAAAAAGGCGGATATCCCGGTGTTCACTTTCATTCAGCAGAATTCCCGGAAATTCCTTTCCCGGCTCCCCGTGGCGGAACAATTTCATGAAACTTTATTTAGACAATAAACTTAGGATTTTTTTACAACTCGGTTTGCAAATAAAAAAATGTATAACTTCTCGAAAACTTTATATGAAAAAACCAGGCAAAGAGAATAAGGCAAAACGATTCAGGATCAGGATTACTCTTCCTGTAATCATTATTATACTGGTAGCCTTATTGATTGCATTGGGATTGTTTAATTGGTGGAAGGGCTAGTGCCCAACTACACATCACCAAAAAAAGGTAGAAAACCGACTTACATGAAATATCTTTTATTAGCCACCTTATTTACTCCATGTATTGGTTATTGCCAGCAGGAGGTCCCAAAGGGAACCAACATCATATTGGTCAAAACTGGAGATATAAAACAGATTGTATTATTGCTGGAACAAAAGGGGTATTCTGTCGCGAATGATGGATTTGGGGTTTTAACCACTATTCCTAAGCGGCTGTCCAATCACGGTACAATAATGATAACAGTCAAAATAAAGGATTCCGTATCCTATATTTCGGGGATTTTTGAAGAAAGAATTATTACTCCAGAATTATTTAAGAATAAGGATAGTTATGGTGGCCATGATTTGAGCGGTTCATTTAATATATTAAATGACATTGCTTTAGCACTTCATGCAGAAATTGGTTATTTAAAGGAATGATTCTTATTAGGATTTTTCGGTTTAATTAATATATAGTTGCTAAAAAATAATTACCACTGTTTCTTATAAATTAAAAATCTTTTTATCATCTTATATTCATCATGGTTAAAGCAAAATTCTAAATGAGTATAAAAATAATCAATATCTTGTTGGCGATATCCCAACAGGTATATAGTTGCCCCCCAATAATACTAACACTCATTAGTTTTTAAATTACCTTTGCATATTCTTATTGTTTGCCTCCATGATTCCTACAACAAATAACCGGATCAGGATCATTACAGCCGCGTCATTATTCGACGGTCATGATGCTGCCATCAATATCATGCGGCGCATCATGCAAAGCAAGGGAGTCGAAGTCATTCACCTGGGTCATAACCGCAGCGTTCATGAAATCGTAGAAGCAGCGATTGAAGAAGATGTTCACGGAATCGCTATTACTTCCTACCAGGGTGGTCATGTGGAATTTTTCAAATACATGAAAGATCTTCTCAACGAAAACGGATGCGGACATATCAAATTATTCGGCGGTGGCGGCGGAACAATTTTGCCGGATGAAATCACCGAATTGCATAATTATGGTATCACCAGAATTTATTCGCCGGATGATGGAAGAAAGATGGGGCTTGAGGGGATGATTGAGGATTTGATT
>Ga0335083_10004596_pt1 | contig 17547 bp, 18 predicted proteins | sample Lox_Sample_42_FD_206716 | JGI IMG/M metagenome (GOLD analysis project Ga0335083, IMG submission 206716) | Soil microbial communities from Loxahatchee National Wildlife Refuge, Florida, United States - Lox_Sample_4.2 | ecosystem: Environmental > Terrestrial > Soil > Wetlands | place: USA...
GGCCGCGTTCCGGGGGAAACCGGGGGCAGCCGGGACGGGTGAGACCGCCGGGCCCCCCGGGGGGGAGCCGCCCGCCGGGACGGGGCGGGCAGCCCCGCCAGGGGCGCAGCAGCTAGCCAGCGCTCCCGCCCTCACCCCCAAAGAGCCACACCCATGCCACATCCATGTCGCGGGATGCGGCGGCTGCCGCGGGGCCGGCAGGGCCGGCGGGGTCCGTGAGGCCGGCGGGGCCGGCGGCGTGACGGGGGACAGCTCGCCGGCGTGACTTGTGCCAGCGGCCAGGACGGTCACTCCAGAAGAGCCGCACCCAAGTGGCATCGATGTCGTACCTGCTGGGGGCAGAGCGGGTGACCGGCGGAGTCACCGGGGAGGGAAGCCCTAGGAGGCGAACGAACCTCTGGTTGCATGGCACGATGGGCGGGGAGGTGCTCGCGATGCCGCCTGGGGCTGGGCCCGACTGGGTCGAGACAGAGGTGATCGAGGTCTGCCGGCCGGACCGGCCGGAGGAGCCGCACCTGCGGCCGCATGTGGTCGTGCTACGAGAACGGGACGGCACCAGGCGGCTGCCGATGTTCACCGGGTCGGCCGAGGCCATCGCCCTGGCAGGCAGCCTCGGCGCCGGGGATCTGCCCAGGCCGAGGGCTTACCAGCTCACCGTGGACCTGCTCGCAGCGACCGGGGCGCGGCTGACCGAGGTACGGATCACCACGCTCGCGGGAGGCGTCTTCCACGCCGCGGCGGTCGTGGCCGGTCCCGGCGGCACCGCCGAGGTCGGCGCGCGTCCGAGCGACGTGGTCAACCTGGCGGTGCTGGCGGGCGTGCCGATCCGGGTGGACGCCGCGATCCTCGACGACCCGGTGGTCGACAGTCATCCTGAGTGGGAGGAGTACCCCGCCCGGCTGGCCGACCTGGTCGCCGAGGAGCGCCAGCGCCGGGCCGACTTTCAGGCCCGCCTGGCTCAGGCGCAGCAGGAGTAGGTCTAACGGCGGGCGTAGTGGGCGATGATCACGCCCTTGGTGGTGGTGACGCTGCTGGTGAGGTCGAACTCGGTCAGCGGGGCGGGGCCGTCGAACAGGCGGGCGCCGCTGCCCATGGTCAGCGGGCAGATCAGCAGCGTGTAACGGTCGATCAGGCCGGCCGCGTGCAGGCTCCGCACCAGCGCCGCGCTGCCGACGATCCCCAGGTCGGCGCCGGGCTGCTCCTTCAGCCCGGCTACCACGGCGGCCGCGTCGCCGGATAGCAGGACCGAGTTCGGCCAGGCGTCCGCGTTCTCCAGGGTCGTCGAGACGACGTACTTGGTGGTCGCGTTCATGCGCGTCGTGAACGGGTTCCCGTCGGTCCGGCGGGCCCACGCGGTGATGAAGTCTTCCCAGGTGCGGCGGCCGAACAGCATGTCCCCCGGGCCGGCCATGCCCTTGGCCATCTCGCGGCCCATCACCTCGTCCTGGTACCGCTCGCCCCAGCCGCCGTGGGTGAAGCCGCCGCGAGTGTCCTCGTCCGCGCGGCCGAGGCCCTGCACCACGCCGTCGAGGGTGACCCACATCGTGACCGTGATCGAACGCATGAACCCGCTCCCCTTTCCCGTGCTCGTGAGCCGCGCGGGCCGCGGCCTCGCTACACCTATACGAACGCCCGGCGGCGACATCGACATCAGCCGCGGCGAACCTGGTCCAGTTTCTCGACGAGCCGGCCGATGTCGACCGGGCCGGAGGTGTCGACCCGGATCACCGGGCCGAGCCCGGGTGATGGCGGGGGCTCGCCCCACAGCTCCTGGTCACTTCGTTCAGCATCGAGGTGGCCGGCGTGCCGCTGGGCGGCGCGGGCCTGGTAGCGCGCCCGGGCGACGCCGCGTGGAACGACGCAGTGCACCTCGACTAGCTGGCCGGGAAGGGCGCGGGCGAGCGGGAGCGGTCACAGCGTTCCCTGTACCCAGGCTGACCAGGTGAATCCGGACGGGACGGGGAGTACGTTCGTTGTCCGTGGATACTGACCCGCCGCCAGCGGCGCTGATAGCCAGGGCGCGGGAGCTGTGGGAGTGCCTGGCCGGGGAGGCGGCCGGGTTCGCTCCCGCCGTGAGCGTGGCCGTGTCGCGCGGGTCCGGCCTCGGGCCGGCGGGCTGGGCCGGCCTCGTGGTCCTGGACGGCGCGGTCCTGGCGACCGCGCCTGATCACCACACCGCCGGTGTCATCGAGCAGGCCCTCGGCGGCGTGCCGGCCGCCTCGCTTGGCGATACCGGAGTACTCGCCAGCCGGCTGCCCGCCGCGGAGGTCATCGGCCCGGTTGCGCTGGCCTACCTGGAGCTGGCAGAGTTCCGTCCCCAGCCGGGCGGCGCCGTCGCCGTGCCGACGGACCTGGATGACCCCGGTTTCCGGCAGTTCCTGCTGGCCGCCGGTCCCGATGACGCCGGGGAAAGCGGCATCGGGGAGATCACCACGCCGGCCTTCGCGATCCGCGAGGGTGACCGGGTCGTGGCGGCCGCGGGCTACCGGGACTGGCCCCTCGGCACGGCGCACCTGAGCGTGCTGACCGCGCCCGCGGCGCGCGGCCGCGGCCTGGCGCGGGCGGCCGCCTCGGCGGCCGTCGCCCACGCGATCGCCGAAGGCAGGCGGCCGCAGTGGCGGGCACGGCCGCTGGCGTCCCGGCGCGTCGCCCGCGCACTGGGATTCCGTGAGCTCGGCTTCCAGGTGTGCATCCGGCCCGCGCTCCGTCCGTAAAGCCGGGTCCGCTGGTCGCGCCGTTCGGCGCCCAGTTTCGGGGCGGCCCGGTGTCTGCATGCCCGGAACCGAGAGGAGACGGTCATGACGATTCAGCTGGAAACCACTATCCCCGCCACTCCCGAGCAGGTGTACGGTCTGCTCGCCGACGGTGCCGAGTTCGGCAAGGCGACCGGCATGCCGGGTTACGGCGGCACCGCCGAAGGGGAGTTCTTCTCCGTGCACGACGGGAACACCGTCGGCCGTCAGGTCGAGCTGGTCCCCGGCGAGCGCGTGGTACAGGCGATGCGCCTGACGGCCTGGGAGCCGGGAGTCTGGTCGCTGCTGACCTTTACGCTCGCGTCTGTGCCGGAAGGGACGCGGCTCACCCTTCAGCAGGTGGGGTACCCGCCCGCGCTGCACGATCACCTGGTCGCGGGTTACCCGGCGTTCTACTTCACGCCGATGGCCGAGTACTTCGCCGACGCGGACTACACCAGCCGGACCCGCATCGAGGTCCCGCCTGAGCGGGTGTTCGAGGGGCTCACCTCGGTGCGCGACCTGGCGGCCTGGTACGCGCCGGTGACCGGTTCCGGTACCGGTGAGCTGCGCTTCGACTTCGGCAGCGGCGCGACGATGGTGATCCGGGTGACGGAGGCTACGCCGGGCGCCGCCATACGCTGGCAGGTCGAGTCCTCGCCGCTGCCCGAGTGGGTCGGCACGACCATCGCCTTCACGCTGCACCGCAACGCCGCCGGCGTCACCGTGGTCGAGTTCCGCCACCACGGACTGCGCCGCGGACTCAGCTGCTACGACGTGTGCGTGCAGGGCTGGGAGCAGTATCTGCCCAGCCTGCGCGACTACCTGGAATCCGGGACCGGCAACCCGTTCCGTACCGGCGAGCAGCTGCGCATCGACCGCTAGGACGCCGGCCTGGCCGCGTAACGTTCACCGGGCGGGTCACCGGGGGGCTCTGCGGCGGCGTTACGCCCAGTTCGCCGACCGCGTTGGCGCCCCAGTCCCAGACCGAGCCGTCGGTGCCCGGGGGCCCAGGGGGCCCACATCGTCAGCAGGACCGTGCAGGCGATCAAGAACGCGAAGTCCTAGCGTTCCCGGTTCCCGGGCCAGTACGGGTCCCGGCCGATGAAGCCCAGCAGCCTGGTCTGGGTGTCCGCGTCGGCCGGGACCTCGACCCGCGGGCCGTACTGGCCTGACGAGCGGATGACCACCTCCATGCCCTCCATGCCGCCGAGCAGCTGGGCGCAGAAGGCAGGGTCGAGCCGGTCGTCCTGGCCGGTGGCGCGGGCCAGGTCCCAGGTGTGCATGAACACGTCGGACGTGTAGAACTGGTCGATCGCGACGGCCAGCGGCAGCTGGCCGATGTGCGGGTTGGACAGTTCCCGGTTTTCCGTCTCCGGGTCGTCGAGGACGGCTTGCACGCCGTCACAGTGGACCTGCCACGCGGCGACCGGATCCTCGTCCACCGACGGACCATGCGGCAGTTCGAGGCCGGCCCCGCTGGCCAGGAACGCGGGCAGCCATTCGGTCAGGTGGCGGACCACGTCGCGGGCGGCCCAGCCTTCGACCGGGGCGGGGACGTCCCACGAGGGCGTGCCATGAACTCGTTCGGTAAAAAGGCCTGCTATCTGGCGGTGACGCTCGGCGGGCGCCGCGGACAGCACTGTCTCGGACGTGGCCTTCTCTGACGGAGCCATCTCAGATGGCCCCGTCGGCGAGCATGCGGTCGAGCTTGGCGTAGCCCTGGTCGACGCCGGTGTCCATGCCGCTGCGCAGCCAGGCGTCGCGGTTCTCGAAGCTGTCGACCAGCGACTGCGTGCGCAGCCGGGTCCGGCCGTCGCCCAGGTCCTCGAACCACAGCGTCTCCAGCGCGACGCCGTCGGGGTCGCCGTCGAACGTGAAGGTCTGCACGATGCGGCCCGGGCTGACCTCGTGGAAGCAGCCGTGGAACGCGTACTCGTTGCCGTCGTGCTCAGAGACGTAGCGCCAGCTGCCGCCGGTCCGCGCGTCCCAGTGCTCGATCCGGGTGGTCAGGGCGTCGGGGCCCACCCAGCGGGCGAACAGCGCCGGATCGGTGTGGGCGCGGAACAGCTGCTCGGGTGTGGCCGCGAAGTCACGCTCCATCCGGATGACCGGCAGCTTCTGGTCGGCCTCGATGACCGTCTCCGTGGTCTTGTTCATCTTCTTCTCCCCTCATTTCCGCCAGGACGGCGTCCAGGCGGCGGTAACGCTGCTCGACGCGGGCCCGGTGGCGTTCTATCCAGGTGTCCATCAAGTCGAGAGCCTGGGTCTGGAGGCGGACCGGCCGCGGCTGCGGGCCGGGCGGGCGGCTGACGAGGCCGGCGTCCTCGAGCACCTTGAGGTGCTTGTAGACGGCCTGCAGCGACATCCGCGTCCGGTACGGCTCGGCCAGCTGGCCGACGGTCGCGTCGCCCTCCGAGAGCCGGCCCACCATGTCGCGCCTGGTCGGGTCCGCGAGGGCGGCGAAAACGCGGGACAGCGTGTCCGCGGTCATCGCCCCTCCCTCTTTCAACTTACTGGTTGAAAGTACAGTAGGGCGCGAGTCGGCGGCTTGTCAACCCCTTGGTTGAAAGTGCTGTTCAGGTGGCGATGCCGGGCCGGGGCCGGGCCGGGGCCGGGGCCGGGCCGGTGCGGTGCGGGCGGCCCTGGTAACCACGTCGATGTGGCAGCGAGGTGGTTGGGACGCGCCGGAGAATAACCTGGAGGTTTCCGTCGCGGCCGCTCGCACCACGCGTCACTGCTTTAACGACCCGGTTATCGTGGGCCTTTACCCACGCGATACCGGGGATAACGGCCCACGATAATCCGGTCAGCTAGGAAGGTGCCCGGAACGCGGTGAAAATGAGCCCGCGGAGGCGGATGTGACTTCCGGGCATGGCTCTTGAGCAGGCACTTCATGATCACGAAGGTTTTTGTCCCCCTATAAGGTATAAAAGCCTTCGCGATCATGGAAAAGCCATGAAAACGCGGTCAGTGCATCGGCCCTCAGCGGGAACCGGAATTCCAGGGCCTGAAACGAGAGGCTGACTGACTGCGGACCATCAGGTTATTAACCGGCGCGTCCTTGCAACAACATGGCTGTCACATCGACGTGGCTGGGTGCGGCGGCCGGGGCGGGACGGGCGGGGCAGTCGGGACGGGTGTGTCTGAGGATGCTCCGCTAGTTCGGCGGCAGGGGCAGGCGGATTCGGCTGGCGTCGAGGTCGGCGAGGATGGCGTCGACCGTCTGGTCCGCGTGCTGGGCGGTCGTGTCGAGCCACAGGCCGATCCGGTCGGTCTGCTCCCGCAGGATGGCCTGGAGGCCGCCGACCGACCAGCGGCCCGGCCCGTACGCGATGCGGTCCCGCTGGTGTTCGCGCTGCTCGATGGCTGCCGCGTCCGGGTCCAGGAACACCAGGTGAAACTCGGGCACCGGGACCAGGGCGAGGAACTCGGGCAGGACGGAGCCGATGATCACGTCCTCGACCACGACGTCGAAGCCGCCGTGGAGGAAGACTTCCGCCACGGCCAGCGCCCCCGCGTACCGCAGGAGCAGGTGGCGCAGCTCATCGGCCCCGGCGTCGGGCCGCATGTCGGCGCGCCCGCTGACCACCATCTCCCTGATGGTGTCGCCCGGTACGCAGACGCCGTGCTCGGACCGCCCGGCGAGCAGCCGCGCCACCGTCGATTTCCCGGCCGCGGAGATGCCCGAGATCACGAACAGCGCCACGCCGCCGATCATGTCAGGCGGGCGGGTGGACGGCGAACTCCCCGGCCGAGTTCCAGGGCCAGGCGGACAAGCCGCTGCTGGGGCCCGTCGTGGATGTCGCGTTCGAGCCGGCGCAGCGCGGCGGCCTCGGCTGTCACCGCGGCGACGGTCTGCGCCCGGGCGGTGTCCCGTTCCTGCTCGAGCCCGCTGATCCGGCGGTGCAGCGCGGAGGTGTCCCACAGCAGCGCCTGCCCGAGGCCGGCCTGGGCGGCGACACCCACCCGGGTCACCAGCGGCAGGGTGAGCAGGAACAGCAGGCCGAGCGTGATCGCGAAGGCGACATGCAGGCCCGGCGACCCCAGCCGCAGGCTCACGGCGGTGCCTGAGCCCAGGTTCAGGATCATGGGGTACTGCGGTCCGGGGGTGGGCTGGGTACGCAGCGGGAACGTGAGGGTAGCGAAGGCGGCGAACCACCACAGCACCGTGAAGATCCACGTGATCAGGACGACGGGGAGCACGGCCACGGCGTGCCCCGCATCGAACCACAGCCCCGGGTCAGCCGGGATGCCCGTGTTTCCATTTCCCTGGCTCGAAGTCTCGGCCCCGGCGGTCAGCGCGCGCAGCTTGGCGATCCGCCACCGCTCCAGGCTGGCGGACCACCGGGCCTTGCCCGTGAGCACCAGCAGCAAGCCCGCCAGGGCAGTCACCGGCGCGGTGAGCAGGTACAGGGACTCCACCAGGGTGCGGCGACCGGTGCGGACGAGGATCCTGGCGCCCGTCCGCCAGGGGCCCTGGACCGTGACGGGCAACGACTGAGCCATGGCCTCAGGGTAGGACGGTGGCGCGAATCCGGGTCGTCTGACCGGTCACGATGATCTCGGCGGGGCCGGGGACCGGGGCCAGCGGCGGACTCAGCGGCGGTGTCGGCGACGGGCTCAGTGGTGGGGTCAGGCGCAGCCAGAACGCCTGAAGGCCGTCTCCGAGCGGACACGGCTCGTCGTCCGTCGTCGCCACGTGCCAGTTCCCGGCGCCGTCCCTGAGCCACCAGGAAAAGCCCGGCGTCCAGTCCCACGCGGACCGGGTGGTGAGCCGCGGCAGGCCGCTGCTGACCACGTGCAGGTGGCTCTTCCCGGCGGCCGTGCTCAGCCCGGCCAGGACCAGCCGGGCGCCGTCCATCTCCGGGAGGACGCAGGCCAGCGGCACGAGCACGTCGCCGCCGGCCGGCTCAGGCGCGTCCCGGTGTGCGAGGACACTGGCCCACGGGGCCGGGATTTCCCGGGCCGGAGGGACGGTGATGCCGTGCCCGGCCGCGCCGAGCAGCTGGCACAGCGCGGCGAGCTGGCCAGGCACCTGGCTGCCGGCGGCGATCGCGCCTGCCTCGGTGAGCGCCGTGACGATCTCCCCCGGCCCGGCGCCTCCAGCCGGTCCCCTGGCGTCGCCGGCGGCCAGGATGTGCTCGCCTTCCAGCAGGAGCAGGCGCTCGCCGGGCCCGGTCGCCACGGATTCGGCCGCCATAGGGAGGGCCCGGCGCCCGGGCGGTTCCGGCGACGCGAGCGTGAGCTGGACGAGAGGGGTCTCGTCGCCGAACAGGTCGAGCCGCCAGACCTGCGGCGGGGGAACGGGTGACAGCTGCAGCAGGCCCAGCCAGGTGACCGTCTCGCTCCGTCCTTCCGCGAACTGGACCACGTAGCGGGCCCCCCGGTCGTCCGCCGCCCAGAGCCGGTCGTACGGCAGGTGGTACGGCCCGGCCCCGGAGAGCTCCAGATCCGCGCGCGATCCGTCCGGCGGCCAGTGCATGCGCATGACGGCGGGTATCACGGCCTTGGTTTCCGTCCGCACCAGCGACAGGAGGTGCAGCGTCCACGGCGCGCGGTCACCGGAACCCCGCAGCGCCGCGCCGATGGGCGCGACCTGCATCACCTGGCTGGCGTAGCGGGGCGGCGGGCTGGCCGACGGGCCGAAGATGGTGCGGTGCAGCATGCCCCGCTGCCGGTCCCAGTCCAGCAGGCGCCTGGACCGGACCTTGAGGGCGGCGTGAAGATCAGACGTGACGTGGTCGAGGCAGTCCCGCGGGAGCACGCCCGCCGCGACGAGGATCCGCCCGGCCCGCATGACCCTCCCCTCGGCGTTCTCCGTCGCCCTGAACAGGGTCGTGTCCGGGCGGGCCCCGCGATTCCCGGCCGCGGCGTCGAGGCGGCGCAGCTCATCACCTACCCGGCGCAGTTCGGCCTCGGCCAGCCGCCTCAGGTAGGTCTCGGCGCGTTCGTCGCCCACCCTCCAAGCTTGCACCGTCCCGGCTCGCGGCTTCTGCGGAAGCGAGATCCGGTATTCAATAGGTCTGCCGGGACCCTAGGCGGAGGTGGCCCCTGCCTCGTCGCAGCCTTCTGGAAGGGGACTCCGATGACGACGCGCCTGGGCGACCTGCTCGATGACGCGCGGCGCCGGACATTCGTCGGCCGCCGGGGCGAGCTGGCCGGCTTTGACGACATGCTGGCGGGCCGGTCGCCGCGGCGGGTGCTGCTGGTGCACGGCCCGGGAGGTATCGGCAAGACCACGCTGCTGCTCGAGTTCCGCACCCGGGCGCGGGAGGCCGGGCGGACGGTCGTGCTGCTCGACGGCCGGGAGGTCGATCCCTCGCCTGACGGATTCCGGAACGCCGTGGGGAGTGCGCTGCCGGACGGGACGGTACTGCCGGGTGAAGCGGTGCTGCTGGTCGACGGGTACGAGCAGCTCGGGCCGATCGACGGCTGGCTGCGGCAGGAGTTCCTGCCCGCGCTGCCGGCTGACGGCGTGGTGGTGCTGGCCGGGCGGGAGGCGCCGGCCGCGCCGTGGCGCAGCGACCCCGGCTGGCGCTCGGTGGTCGGCGTGCACCACCTCGGCGACTTCGACGAGGCGGAGAGCGGCGAGCTGCTCGAACGAGCCGGGGTGGCACCGCCCGACCGGCCGCAGCTGGTGCGGCTGGGGCGCGGCCACCCGCTGGCCATGGCGCTGCTGGCCGACGCCGCGCTGACCGGCGCGGTGCCCGACAGCCTGGCCGAGGTCCCGGACCTGATCTCGGCGCTGCTCGAATCCCTGCTCCGGGAGACGGCGCTGCGGGACGCGCCGGCCGGCGCGCGCATGACCGGCCTGGCCGCGTGCGCCAGGGCCTGGCTGACCACCGAGGACCTGCTCCGAGAGGTGGTGGGGGCCGAGGCGGGCGAGGTGTGGGCGTGGCTGGCCCGCCGGCCGTTCGTTACCTGCGGGCCGAACGGGCTCTTCCCGCACGACCTGGCCCGGGACGTGCTTGACGCCGAGTTCGACCGCCGCTGGCCCGAGCGGTACCGCGCGCTGCACCGCGTCGTGCACGACCACGTGGCCGCCAACCTGCGCTCGGCGGCCGGGCCCGACCGGCAGATGCTGGCTCAGCATCTTCTTTACCTGCACCGCAGGAGCCCGCTCACCGGCGTCATGACCTCGCTGCGGGCCCATGGTTCGGTCGCGGTGGTCCCCGCGCGCCGTGAGGACCACGAGCAAGCGTTGTCGTTCGTTATGAAATTTGAAGGGTCGCAGAGCGCGCGGCTGGCCGGACGGTGGTTCGCGGAGCAGCCGGACGGCCTGAGCGTGGTGCGGGACGGCGGCGGCGTGGCGAGCTTCTGCTTTCACGTCATCCATCCGACCGGCTCGCCGCTCGAGGACGCCGATCCGGTTATCCGTTCGGCGCTCGACCACGCGGCGCGGCAGGGACCGGCGCGCCCGGGTGAGCAAATCTACGTCGCGCGCTTCCTGGCGGCCAGGCGTGAGCACCAGAGCGGTCCCTACGCGGTACTGGCCGGCGCGGTGTCGTCGCTGCTCGAGTGGGTGTCGCGGCCGCTGGCGTGGTCGTTCATCGCGATCATCGACGACGCCTTCTGGGGATCGTTCTTCGAGTACCTGGCGTTTACCCGGCAGTTCGAGGTCGAGTTCGGCGGGCTGACGCACGTCGTCTACGGCATCGACTGGCGGCGCTTGCCGTTCGGCACCTGGCTCGGCCTGATGAACGAGCGAGGGCATTCGGGCGGCACCGGACCGCCGCCAGCGTCCCTGCTGCGGCCGCCGCCGCTGGACCGGGCGCGGTTCGCCGCCGCGGTCAGGTCCGCGCTGCAGGACCTGCGCCGGCCAGAACGGCTGGCGGCCAGCCCGCTGATGGGCTCGTCGCTGGCGGCCGCCCCCGGCGGTCCCGGCTCCGCCCCCGGCGGTCCCGGCTCCGGCGGTCCCGGCTCCGGCGGTCCCGGCTCCGGCGGTCCCGGCTCGGGCGGCCTCGGCTTCGACGGTCCCAGTGCCGAACGGCTGGGCTCGACCCTCGAGAATGCCGTCGACGGCCTGGGTGACGAGTCGCTCAGGGCCGTGCTGCGCCGCACCTTCGTCCGCGGCGCCCCGACCCAGGAGGCCGCCGCCGAGGTGCTCGGCCTGCCCTTCAGCACCTACCGGCGCCACCTGGCCAAGGCGATCGAGCAGCTCACCGACGTGCTGTGGGCGGTGGAGATCGGCGAGGTGCGGCTGCCCGGTCAGCCGGGGCTGCGGGCCGGACCCGGGTGGACTGAGCAGGGATTGAGCACCAACTGGCCTGGAGACTGAGCACCGCCGGGGCCGATGCTGCCGGGTATCGGAGACGACACCCGGAGGTGCATAGTGGCGGAGATATTGGTGCTGGGCGCGGGCTTGAACGGCTTGTCCACGGCCATGCTGCTGGCTCGCGACGGTCATCAGGTGACGGTCCTGGAGCGGGACCTGGCTCCGCCCCCAGAAGCGGGGCCTGAGCAGGCGTGGGAGGCGTGGGAGCGGCGCGGGGTCAGCCAGTTCCGGCTGCCGCACGTCATGCTGCCGCGCTGGCGGGAGCTGATGGAGCGGGAGCTGCCCGAGGTCCTCGGGGAGGTGCTCGGGGCGGGCGGGCCGCGGCTGAACCTGCTGGCCATGCTGCCGGAGCCGCGGCGGGGACCGCTGCGCGCCGGGGACGAGCGGTTCGAGACCGTCGCCGCCCGGCGGCCGGTGCTGGAGGCAGCGGTGGCCGCGGTGGCCGAGCGGGTACCTGGTGTTGTTGTCCGGCGCGGGGTCGCCGTGACCGGCCTGCTCGCCGACCCGCCAGCGCCCGGGCGTGCCACCCGGATCAGGGGCGTGCTGGCAGCGGGCGGTCAGGCGCTGCGGGCCGACCTGGTGGTGGACTGCTGCGGCCGGCGCTCGCCGCTGGGGTCGTGGCTGGCGGCCATCGGCGCGCCGCGGCCGGCTGAGGAGCGGGAGGACTGCGGCTTCGTCTACTACGGCAGGCACTTCCGGTCGCGGACCGGCGAGCTGCCCCGGGCCGAGGCGAACATGCTCCAGCACTACGACTCGGTGTCGGTCCTGACGCTGCCCGGCGACAACGGCACCTGGAGCGTGGTCTTCACCACCGCGAGCCGGGACCGGCGGCTGCGCGCGCTGCGCGATCCCGACCGCTGGGACGCCGCGCTGGCGCGCTACCCGCTGGTGGCGCCCTGGCGCGACGGCGAGCCGATCACCGGCGTGGACGTGATGGCCGGGCTCGAGGACCGGCATCGCCGCCTGGTGGCGGGCGGCGATCGCGTGGCCGGCGGCGATCAGGCGGCCGGCGGCGACCCGGTGGCTACCGGGGTCGTGGCCGTCGGCGACGCCTGGGCCTGCACCAACCCGTCGCTGGGGCGGGGCGCGTCGATCGGCCTGGTGCACGCGTGCGCCCTGCGGGACGTGCTGCGCGAGATTGGTGCTGGCGGTATTTCCGGGGATCCGGAGAAGCTGGTGCGGCGCTTCGACGAGGTGACCATGGCGGCGGTGGAACCGCTGTACCGGGCGACGCTGTGGTTCGACCGCGGCCGGCTGGCTGAGCTCGCCGCCGACGCTGCTGGCGACGGTGGTGGTGGTGATGGTGATGGTGACGGCGACGCCGACGGCGGGCCCGGGCCGGCCGGGGACCCCAGGTGGGCGGCAGGCAAGGCGCTGTTCGCGGCGAGCCTGGCCGATCAGGACGTCGCCCGCGAGTACCTGGCGGTCTCCATGCTGCTCACCACGGCCGACGAGGTATTCACCAGACCAGGAATGGCCGAACGGGTGATGCGGCTCGGGGCTGGTGCCGCGCGCTATCCCCTCCCCGGCCCGGACCGCCGGGAACTGCTCGCCGCAGTCGGCGCTTAACGTAATCAACGCCGGAAATCGGCCGCCCGGCTGGGCCAGGAGCGCTGTCACTCACAGAAACTGTGTTACTGTGAAACTGTGAAGAATATTACGGTGTCCGTCCCTGATGACGTCTACCGCAATGCCCGGATCGTCGCCGCGCAGCGTGACACCTCCGTGAGCGCGCTCGTCGTCGCGTTCCTCGAGCAGTTGTCCGGCCGGATGGATGAGTTCGGCCGGCTCGAGATCCTGCAGCACGAGGTCCAGGCCGGGATCGGCGAGTTCCGCGCGGCCGACCGGCTGAGCCGCGACGAGGTGCACCACCGTGCGGTTCGTTGACACCAACGTCCTGCTCTACGCGATTTCCCGCGATCCGGCGGAGCAGGACAAAGCCAAGCGCGCCAACGACATCCTGGCCGGGCGCGACCTGGCGCTGTCGGTGCAGGTGCTGCAGGAGTTCTACGTCCAGGCCACCCGCGCGAGCCGCCCGGATGCCATCAGCCACCGGCAGGCGGTCCTGCTCATCGAGTCGTTCCGGCGGTTCCGGGTCCAGGACATCACGACCGGGATCGTGCTGGCGGCCCTGGACGCACGCCAGCGCTTCCAGCTTTCGTACTGGGACGCCGCGATCATCGAGGCCGCCCGCGCGATGGGCTGCACAGACGTCCTGTCCGAGGACCTCAGCGACAGTCAGGACTACGGCGGCGTCCTGGTCACCAACCCGTTCCGCTGAGGCTCTTCACCATGGTGTCGGATTGCGGGTCGGTGGCGTCTGCTACCGCGTAGCCCTCGGACAGGTAGAGGCCGCGGGCGAAGTTCTTCCGCTCCACGCTCAGGCTGATCCGCGTGACGCCCGCCTGCTCGGCCAGCCCGGCGATGGCCCGCAGCAGAGCGCGGCCGGCGCCGCGGCCGCGCCAGGGGGCCGCGACGCCGATCGTCAGCTCGGGAACGTCGGGGCTGACGAAGCCGTAGCCGGGCTGACTGGCCGGGAAGAAACGGATCCAGGCCGCGCCGGCCGGCTGCGACCCGGCCTCGGCGACCACGCCGAGGTCGGTGCCGCGCGGCCACCCCGCGATGTAGTGCGCCGTGCGGGGATCGGACAGGACGCGGCGCCGGCTCCTCGGCTTCCATTCGGGCGACCAGTTGACCGCCGCCACCAGCATGTCGGCCAGGAACTCACCGTCCTCGGCCGTCGCCCGCCTGATGCTCCACGAACTGCTGGTCACGGCCCCTGAGGCTACCTGTCAAGCGGCTTGGGGGCGTCAGGCCTTGGCGTAGGTGAGGTGCATGACGCCGGTCGGGAACGCGGCGGAGCCGAGGAGCTGCAGCGGCAGCTGGCCGTCCGGCGTGCCGAACAGCCGCTGGCCCGAGCCCAGCACCAGCGGGAAGACGAACAGGTGCAGCTCGTCCACCAGGCCCGCGCGGAGCAGCGAGGCGGTCAGGGTCCCGCTTCCGGTCATGCCGATGTTCTGTCCTGGCTGCTGCTTGAGCGCGGCGATGTCGGCGAGCGCGCTGGCCGCCGGGATCAGGGTCGAGTTCTGCCAGTCGGCGGACTTCAGCGTGCCGGAGACGACGTACTTGGGGGTGTTGTTCATCGTGTCCGCCATCTCGCCGGACTGCTGCGGCCAGTGCGCCGCGAACGTCTGGTAGGTGACCCGGCCGAGCAGGATGGCGTCCTGGGCGCCCATCAGCGACCCGACGGCCTGCCCGAGCTCGGGGGCGAAGTACGGGCCCATCCACTGCTCGGGGCTGTCGGTGATGCCATCGAGCGAGGTCATGATGCCCGCTACGATCTTCCTCATGGTGGTTTCCCTCCGTGGTGACCGGCTACTTGGTCCGGCCTGCTGCTGACGCTTCGAACGGGGACCGGCCAGATGGACACGACGGCGGAGAAATTTTCCGGAGGTCGGCGATGCGCTTCCTGATGACGGTCAACGGTGGCGGCCGCCCGCCGGACGAGCAGCTCTACGCCGACATGGGGCGCTTCGTCGAGGAGCTGACCAGGGCCGGGGTGCTGCTGGCGACCGGCGGCCTGGACCGCGGTACGCACGTCACCGCGTCCGGCGGGAACATCACGCTGACCGACGGTCCGTTCACCGAATCCAAAGAGGTGATCGTCAGCTTCGCGTTGCTCGAGGTGCGGTCGCGGGACGAGGCGCTGGAGCTGGCCAGGCGATTCTGGCAGCTGGTCGGGGACGGCGAGGGCGACATCCGCCAGGTGTTCGGCCCTGAGGGTTAATGGCTGCTGAGACCGAGGCTGGTCGTACCGGGGCGGCGCACCGCGCGATCGAGGCGGTGTGGCGGCTGGAGTCGGCGCGGATCATCGCGGGCCTGGCCGGGCTGCTCCGTGACGTCGGCCTGGCCGAGGAACTGGCGCAGGATGCCCTGGTCGCCGCCCTGGAACAGTGGCCGACCGAGGGCATCCCGGCCAACCCCGGCGGCTGGCTCATGCTGACCGCCCGGCACCGGGCCATCGACCGGATCCGGCGGAACGAACGGCTGAGGGCCAAGCTGAACCTGCTCGGCCGCGAGCTGGAAACCGCGCAGGATGGCGCCCCGGCCGAGTTCGACGACGTCCTGGACGAGGGCAGGATCGACGACGACCTGCTGCGGCTGATGTTCATCTCCTGCCATCCGGTGCTGTCCACCGAGGCCAGGATCGCGCTGACCCTGCGCCTGCTCGGCGGCCTGACCACCGAGGAGATCGCCCGGGCGTTCCTGGCGGCAGAGCCGGCGATCGCCAAGCGGATCGTCCGGGCCAAGAAGACGCTGGCCGACCGGCAGGTCCCGTTCGAGGTGCCGTCGCTGGCCGAACGGCCGGGGCGGCTCTCCTCGGTGCTCGAGGTGATCTACCTGGTGTTCAACGAGGGGTACGCGGCGATGGCCGGGGACGACTTCATGCGGCCCGCCCTGTGCGGCGAGGCGCTCCGGCTCGGCCGGGTGCTGGCCGGGCTGATGCCGGGCGAGGCCGAGGTGCACGGCCTGGCCGCGCTGATGGAGATCCAGGCATCGCGGCTGGCGGCCCGGCTGGACGCGGACGGCCTGCCGGTGCCGCTGCCCGAGCAGAACCGGGGCCGCTGGGACCAGCTCCTGATCCGGCGCGGCTTCACCGCGCTGCTGCGGGCCCAGGAGCTGGGCGGGGCGCCGGGCCCGTACGTGCTTCAGGCGGCGATCGCGGCGTGTCACGCCCGGGCCCGGGATGCGGCGGAGACCGACTGGGGGCAGATCGCGCTGCTGTACCGGGCGCTCGGGGTGCTGGCGCCTTCGCCGGTGGTGGAGCTCAACCGGGCCGTGGCGGAGTCGATGGCGTTCGGTCCCGATCTTGGCTTGGAGATCGTCGACGGGCTGGCCGGTGAGCCGGCCCTGGCCGGGTACCACCACCTGCCCAGCGTGCGCGGTGACCTGCTGGCGCGGCTCGGCCGGGACGCGGAGGCGGCGGCCGAGTTCCGGCGGGCGGCGGAGCTGACCAGGAACGTTCCGGAACGGACGGTGCTGCTGCGGCGCGCCGCCGCCTGCGACGCGCGGACGTAGCCGGACGTGCCTGCCAGCGGCGGGTCGCGGGCCCGGCTGTGCGACGTGGGTTAGAGCGGGACGCGGATGACGGCGCGGGTGGCGGCGGCGGTGGGCATGAGGTCGATGCGGGTGGCTCGCAGGTCGAGGGCGGGCCAGAACAAGATCGTGCCGTAGGACCGGTGCGCGCCTGGGTTCCAGGTGCCCTGCTCGCCGAGGTAGTAGTTGCCCAGGTCGTCGGCCGCCCACCAGGTCAGGTGCCCCTGGTCGGGCAGGTCGGCGTAGGGCAGTCCGGTGCGCACGCCGGGCACCAGTTCGACCGAGACGCCGAAGTGCTCGGCGCGAGATTCCAGGGCGATGACGGCCGCGGTCACCCCGTCGAAGGGCGGCGTGACCGCGCCGACGGCGATCGTGCGGACCTGGCCGCCGAGCTGCCCCCAGCGGGCCAGCAGCGACGGCCACGGCCCGGCCAGGTCCCGGGGCGGCGGGGCCGGGTTCGCGCCGTCCGGGTTACGGGGACGCAGCACCGCCAGCACGGCCCGGGCGTCGTCGAGGACCGGGGCACCCGCGGGCAGCGCCCCGGCGGCGACCAGGGCCGCGGCCGTAGCCTCGAACGCGAGGCGCGGATCGTGGAAGTCGTTGAGCGTGGCCACGCGCTCCCAGACGTGCCGGACGGCCGGGTCCTGCTCGGGCAGCGGTTCGACCCAGGTCTCGGTGACGGCAGGCGGGGCGGCCAGTTCTATCCGTTCGCCCAGCAGCTCGATCCACGTCGTGTCGGCGGCCAGCCGCGGGTCGGTCTCGAACCGGCCGCGAAAGACCGTGCCGCCGATCCGGCCGCTGCCGGAGAATACCGCGGCCGCGGTCGTCCCCTGGGAGTCGGTGACGCTCAGCTGCCGCGCCCACGCGGGGAGCGGGTCGGGGCGCGGCTGGCGCGGCGGCGGCTCATCAAGACGGAAATCGGCTCGTATGGTCGTCGCGTGGCTGGTGAACGCGACGTAGTGGAAAGTGAGCCGAGCCCCCGGCTGGTCGATGACCCGGTCGCAGGGCACGACCCGGACCTCGCCGATGCCCGGCGGCGCCGGGGGCGCCGGCCGGTCCGTCAGCCCGCTGACCGGATCGGGGCGGCCCGGCCCCCGGGACAGGTCGTACTCGTCCACGACAGCCTGGGCGGCCGCGATCGTTATCGCGTCGACCGCGACCAGGGCAGCGGCGGCCGCGGCGAGTACCGGGCTGTGCGGCGGCCGGCGGGCGGCGCCGCCCTTCCTGACCCACCGCTCCCCGAGCAGCCGCAGGTACTTCTCACCGTCAAACCCGGCCACGCTTCCATGCTCGCACAGAATGGCGACGCGGCCCGGTGCGATAGTGGACGGATGACGACGCGGGGACCGCAGGAGCACGTGGGCCGGAACACCACGCGACGGGTGATACCGCTGTTCAGGCCGTACCGGGGGCGGGTGGCGGCCGTGGTCGGGCTCATCG
>Ga0335083_10004601_pt1 | contig 17537 bp, 15 predicted proteins | sample Lox_Sample_42_FD_206716 | JGI IMG/M metagenome (GOLD analysis project Ga0335083, IMG submission 206716) | Soil microbial communities from Loxahatchee National Wildlife Refuge, Florida, United States - Lox_Sample_4.2 | ecosystem: Environmental > Terrestrial > Soil > Wetlands | place: USA...
CTGTTTGCCGGGGGTGCCGCCATTCGGTTGGAATCGGTTCCCAATGCCAACGAGCACGCCAATACGGTGGCGCGGGTCATCAGCGGGGGGGCCGTCGGGCCCCAGGCAGTGCCCTGGTTCTGGTCGAATCAATACGATCTGAAATTACAGACGGTCGGATTGTCGTTGGGCCACGACGCCGTCGTGACCCGAGGTAACCCCTCGACAGGATCGTTCTCGGTGGTCTACTTGAAGGAGCGCCGCGTCATCGCGCTCGACTGCGTGAATGCCGGCAAGGACTTCATCCAGGGAAAGTCGCTGGTAGCCCAACGCCTGATGATCGAGCCTGAGCAACTCGCGGATGAGCGACTGTCTCTCAAAGAACTGGCTGCTGGGGCGCAAGCGAGCGCTTGAGAGGCGCGGTCTCGAGCAGCGCCAACGACAGTGAGCCCGCGCCGACAGCAAACACACCCTGAGCGATCAAAGGGGCTGTGAGGCCGTAATGATCGGCGAGCCACCCAACCACAGTGGGAGCCGCCGCGCCTCCCAACAGCTCGCCGCTGCCCATGATGAGGGCCATGGCCGTCGTGACACGACCTGCCGCTACGCTCTCAGCGGGAATCGTGGCCATGAACAGCGAGAACGTTCCGCCGGCCATCCAGCCCGTCCCTATGAACAAAGTCAGCGCGGCGGATGTCCCACCGCCCAACAGTGCTGCGACAGGTGTCAGCAAGCCGAGGAAACACCCGACAATCATCACCAACTTGCGGCCCCAGAGATCGGATAGTCCGGGGACCGCAAATCCCGCCAGTGCTCCGGTCACGCCCAACACACTCATCATCAGGCTCATCTGGGTGGGATTGAGTCCCAGCGCGGTAGTCAGATAGAGCGGAAGAAACACCCACCCCGTGATCATCCATCCCACCATGAGCGCGCTGATGGGCACGCACAGGCGCACGTTCCGTGACGCAAGAACGGCTCGTAATCCCGAGTCCTTCGATTGCACGGTTGCTGTCGGGACGGCCGCCGCCGGCTCCTTAACCCACTTCCAGATCAGACAGGCAGTGACCAGTCCCGGCAGGGCGGTGAAAAAAAACGTACTTCGCCAGCCGTAGGCGATGGCAAGCGCGACGGTGACCAGCGGGGTGACCAGGCTGCCCATCAGATTGCTGAGGACATTTTGCATAAATCCCATGTTGAGCCCCCGCCGCTCAGGCGCACACGCCTGCGCCATCAGCGATTGGGAAATCGGCAGGACAGGGCCTTCAGCGAGCCCCATGAGGAGCCGCGCTCCGAGCAGCATGAAAAACGAGGTGGCCTGGCCGGTGATGAACGAGGCGAGCGAGAATATTATCACCGCAGCGAGCAACAGTGGCTTGCGCTTGCCGAGGCGATCGGCCGCGTAACCGGCCAGGAAGCCGGACAATGCCCAGCTCAGCGCCAACCCTGACGCCACCATGCCGATCTGCACGTTTGATAACGGCAGATCCTTTAAAATGAAGGGCATCAGGAAATTGAGCGCATTCCGATCGAAGAAGACGACGCCGAACGTGAGTCCCAGTACGGCGGTGAGTGTCATTTCGTAGCGCCTGGCGCCGGACGTTGTGGTCATTGAGCACAGTCCCAACCGGAATGTGGTACAACTTGCACGAATCCGTGGTTCACCGCAACTGCGGTCGTAAGGATGTGGGAGAGCGATTTAATGGTGGCCAGTGCTTCGGACGAGAAGGCCGGTATCGGTGTGGTGGCGCGCGCCGCCGCGATCTTGCGTGTCCTGGGCGAGGAACCGACCGGCATGAGCCTTGGGCAGATTGCCAAGAAGGTCGGATTGGCCCGTTCAACGGTGCAGCGGATTGTCAGCGACCTGGAATCCGAAGGCTTGATCATGACCGGTATCGGTGCCGGTACCATTGCCCTCGGGCCCGAGTTCATTCGGATAGCGCGCCAGGCGCGGCCGGCGATCGTGGATCGCATGCATCCGCTGATGCAGCAGCTCTCCGACGCGCTCGAAGAGACAGTCGATCTTTCAATGGTCCAGCGACGTCAGATCGTGTTTCTCGACCAGGTGGTCGGACGACAGCGCCTGCTCGCTGTCTCACACGTTGGCGATGCATTCCCGCTCCACTGCTCCTCGGTTGGTAAAGCCTACCTGGCAACGCTGAGCCCTGAAGAGATCGATGGCGCGATCGGCAGCCGCTATGAGAGCCGCACGCCTCGGACTATTCGCGAGCTGTCCAAGCTCATCAAGGCGCTCGCGCCGATCCGTGCCTCTGGAATCGGTGTCGACGAGGAGGAGCACAGCGAAGGAATCTGTGCAGTTGGAATTGTGTTCGATGACGGCATGGGCGGTTGGTACGGATTGTCAGTGCCGATGCCGGTCGGACGGTTTCACGACAAGCTCAAAAGGGCCGAGCAGCTGTTGAAAAGGGTCCGTACCGACATTCCCGCCGTTATCGCGGGCACCTCGCCCAGAGTGGATTTGCGCGCCGCGAGTTGACTGCCTGCCAAGCCCGGTCGACGCGCATACCGGCCGTTTATCATTGAATCTCGATCACGGCAGCTTCCGGCACGCTGGCGGGCAGCGTGCCGTGCCTGCGTTCACATGGAGATTGATCTGTACTGACTAATGGTGCACAATGTACCAATAGTCAAAACGGCAGTGGACTGCACGCAGAGGTCGGCTGCGGGTAGAAAGGGGGTTCGATGGCATTGCTCATCAAACGGCTCGCGCAGGCGTCGCGATACGATGCACCCAATCATTTCGATGTGCGCTCGCTGCGGCTGCAGGGCTTTGAAGAAGGTGGCCCGCGGAGCCTGTGGTTGGGAATTTCCTACTTTCTTCCCGGAGGTGGCGCCGGCCCTGATTCGGGCGCGCTCGAGAAAGTCTACCTGGTGCTCTCAGGACGGCTCACGTTGCGTGCCGGCGGCGAGGAGATTGTCTTGGGACCGATGGATTCCGTGTGTATTCCACCGAATCTCGTGCGTGAAATAAAAAATGAGGGCAACGAAGTGGTCACCATGTTGGTGACGATGCCCTTGCCCCCGAGTTGACTCATGAGCACCTGGACTGCCGAGCCCGTATCTCTGTTCGACGTGCGTGGCAAGGTCGCGGTGTTGACTGGAGCATCCGGGGCCTTTGGATCACTCGCCGCACAGGTATTGGCTGCCGCCGGGGCCAATCTCGTACTCGCCGCCGGCAACGCGGCCAGCCTGGCCCAAGTGGCATCGGACTGCCGGAAATCCGGAGTGTTGGTGGAGGAAGTGCCTACTCGGCCGGAAACTGAGGCCGACGCCGAATCCATCGTGGCCCGTGCCGTGGCGAGTTTCGGGAAAGCCGATATCCTGGTGGTTGCTTCCGGCATGAATGATGTGGCGCCCATCATCGATATGACGCAGGAGCGCTTCGAGAATGTACTGAACGCCAATGTCATCGGCTCCTGGCTGATGGCAAAGGCGGCAGCACGACAAATGATCTCGCAGAAGCAGGGCGGCAAGATCGTGTTGATGTCGTCCGCACGGGGCATCCTCGGGCACCCCGCGGGCTACACGGCTTATTGCGCATCGAAATCGGCAGTGGATGGAATCGTGCGTGCTCTCGGATGCGAGCTCGGTAAGTACTCGATAACGGTCAACGCCATTGCTCCAACCGTCTTTCGATCCAAACTGACTGCCTGGATGTTCGAAGATACGCAGCGCGCGCAGACAACACGAAACAACCTGCTGCCGCGGCTACCTCTGGGCCGGCTCGGTGAGCCGTCGGACCTGGCGGGCCCTTTGTTGTTCCTCAGCTCACGAGCGTCGGACTTCTATACCGGGCACATCTTGTACGCGGATGGCGGTTACACCGCAGGATAGCCGTGCGCGACAAAATTCCTACATTGCTGATTCCTGGCTCGCTGTGCGATGAATCGTTGTGGGCTCCCCAGGTAGCGGCCTTGAGCGATGCCGCGCACGCACGGGTTTGTGCGTGGCCCGCGGGGCTCGACAGCGTGCCAGCGATGGCGGAAGCAATCTTGGCCGGCGCGAGCGCGAGCCCATTCGTCCTCGTGGGTTTTTCGCTCGGCGGCTTCATCGCCCTGGAGATGATGCGGCGGGAGCCCGAGCGTATTCTGGGGCTCGCGCTGCTGGATACCTCGGCGCGGCCCGACGATCCAGCCAACAGACCGGTGAGAGCCGCCAATCTGGCCCGATTCGTCCTCGAGCCGGATGCGGTTCTGGAGCAGTTCGCTGCATTGCTTTGTGGTCCGGAGACGCCGGCGCCGGTGGCCGCAGCCGTACGAGGCACGATCAGGCGGTTGGGTCCCGCGAGATACCCGGCCGAGCAGCACGCGATCATGACTCGGCCTGATGCACGCCAGACGCTCGGCTCAATTCGCTGTCCGACGCTCGTTTTGTGCGGAACAGAGGATCGCGCTACGCCACCCGCGGTCAATCGTGAGATCGCAGCCGGGATCAATGGGTCGCGCTATGTTGAGTTGGCCGGCGTGGGGCATATTACGACGTTATCAGCGCCTGAGGCGGTGAGCCATGCCGTCGGCAATCTGATTTCGAGAGTCGCCAACGGTTAGTCATATTCTTGAGGGGGGCGGATGGAAACAAACATTCCGGACATTGATATCGATATCTATGCGCCTGCGTCATTGCGGGACCCATACCAGAACTATCGCGTGTTGCGCGATGCGGCGCCGATCGTACGTCTGCCCAAATACGGACTGTACTTCATGGGCCGATTCGAGCATGTTCGGGATGCTCTGAAAAACTGGCAGGTCTTCTCGTCCGCCCAAGGCGTTGCCATGAATGACGTCATGAACGGCGCGATCGCCGGCGGCACGCTGGGCAGCGATGACCCCACGCATGCTTACTTGCGCAGTATTGTCGGGCGCCCGCTGACAGTCGGCAAGCTCGGCGAGTTACGGCAGAACATCAACTCACAAGCGGACGCGCTGGTACAACGATTGTGCGGCAAGGGTTCGTTCGATGCCGCGACGGAGTTGGCACAACACCTGCCGCTCTCGATTGTCTCGCAGCTCGTCGGGCTGCCGGAGGAAGGGCGCGAGCGCATGCTCACCTGGGCGGCCGCGAACTTCAATTCGCTCGGGCCGCGCGGGTTGGAATTGACCGAAACGGCGTTGCCGGTGCTCGCGGAGATGGTCCAGTACGCCAAGTCCTGCACGCAGGATCGCGTCAAGCCGGGCAGTTGGGTGGCGCAGTTGTATGAGGCGGCAGCCCGCAAGGAGATCAACTTCGACCAGGTCGGTGCGCTGATGAATGACTACCTGGGTCCCAGTCTCGACACCACGATCTTCGCTACCAGCAACTGCATACTCCTGTTTGCTTCACATCCCGAGCAGTGGCAGAAGATCCGTGCGGCGCCCGCGAAGATCCCAAATGCAATCAATGAGGTTGTCAGGCTCGAGAGCCCGATCCAGGGTTTTTCCCGTGTTACCACTCAGGATTATCATCTCGAGGGCCAGGTGTTACCCGCGCATTCGCGCGTACTGGTGATGTATGGATCGGCCAACCGCGATGAGCGTCATTGGCAGGATCCGGAAAAGTTCGACATCGACCGCAAAACCTCAGATCACGTGGGATTTGGACACGGCGTGCACTCGTGCCTGGGAGCCAATCTGGCCCGCCTGGAAATTTCCGCCTTGCTGAGCGCACTTGCGAAGCGCGTCGAGCGATTCGAGGTGCACGACAAGGAGTTGGTTTCCAACAATGTGCTCCGGGGCCTGGCAAAGCTCAACGTGACCGCACATTTGGCCAGCGAGTTCCAGGCAGCTTGAAGTGAACAAGGTCAAAGGGTGCTGGCGTGAAGGTCGCGCGGCGCTGTCAGCCTGGTTGCAGCTACCCGGTGCCCTGCATGCCGAAGCCGTGTCGCGCCTCGGCTATGACGCGGTTGTGATTGATCTGCAGCACAGCTCCATCAACATCGGCGCGGCCGCCGCCATGCTCGTAGCGATTGAGCTCGGGGGTGCGGAGCCGTTCGTTCGACTGCAGGTCAACGACCCCGCTGATGCCATGAAGCTGTTGGATCTAGGGGCGTACGGTGTCATTGCGCCAATGGTGCAGAATGCCGAGGACGCCCGGCGGTTTTCGTCGGCGTTGCATTACGCGCCGCGCGGGGAGCGCTCCTTTGGACCACGACGTCCTGCTCTTCGTTACGGACTACGATACGTCGAGTCCGCGAGCGATACTGTCGTCGGGCTGGTAATGATTGAAACCCGTCGTGCCCTGGGTAACCTCGATGAGATTCTTGCAGTTCAGGGAATTGATGGTGTGTTTGTAGGGCCCACCGACTTGGCGCTCGATATGGGATACCCGCCCGTGGTGGATTCCGAACAGCCGGAAGTCATGGAGGCGATCGCCACGATTGGCGCCAAGGCCCGGCGTGCCGGCAAGCACGCGGGGATCTTCTGCTCCGGCGGCAGCTCCGCGCGGCGCAGGTTGGAACAAGGTTTTGATTTCGTCACCACCGGGCCCGACCTCGGGCTGCTGACGGCGGCCGCGCAGGCCGCTTTGATCGAAGCCCGGCAAGCGGGGAGGCCCCATGAATAATCTCGAAAGTCGGCTGGTTCGCTATGCCGATCTGATTCCGTGTCGCAATGCGTTCGTGGATACGCGCACTCCCGGCTCGGATAAGAAGGAGAATTTTACGATCATCGGGCCAGGAGTGGCCGAAAATCCCGGACAGCACGTTCACATCCGCGAGAAGCATGGTTTCAATGTGAGCGCGGCGCGGCAACCGGGCGGCTGTTTGAACTCGCAACACAGCCACGACACCGCGGAAGTCTTCGTGGTGCATTCCGGACACTGGCGACTGTTGTTTGGTGCCGAGGCGGGCAAGGATGGGCAGTTGGATATCGGGCCGGGAGATGTGGTTTCAGTTCCCATTCACATGTTCCGCGGCTTCGCCAAGCTGGACGACGGAGTCGGTTTTCTCTGGGTGCCGCTCGGTCAGGACGATCCGGGGCAGCTGGTTTGGGCGCCCAAGGTGTTTGAGCTCGCCAGGAATTACGGATTGGTGTTGCTGAAGAACGGGCGGCTCGTCGATACCACTTTGGGAGAAGGTATTCCCGCCGGCATGGAGCAGGATCACGGTCCGGCGCCTGAGTTGGTCGCGCGCCTCGAGACTCCGCCGCTGGAACGGTTTGCGGAGGTTACGGTTCGCTACGAGGACATGCACGGTAATCCGAACTCGCCACTTTCTGCGGAGGGAGTGGAAGAGTGCCCGATCATCGGGCCTGCCGCTTCGCAAGACGGATTTCAACCTGGGCCCATTGTTGGCTGGTGGCCGCATGGGTTTACTCTTCGTTTGCTTCGCATGGCCTCCGGCAAGTCGGTACCCGCGCACGTGCGTGTGGAGGAAGAGGTCTTGTTTGTGCAGGAGGGAACGATGGCTGTGGACACTGAGGATGGCACCGTCGTGATGGCTGCCGGGGATACGTTCACAACGCCGAAAGGCACACGACGTTCGTTTCGGGCATTGTCGTCGAGTGGCTGTTCGGTGTTCATTCTGCGCGGGGGGGATGCTCCCGCTGCGCCGGCTTTCTGCGCTCCCGATCGGGGGAGATCGTAACGAGATGGGCAATGTGGCCGCGACGTCGCGCGCGAGCGAGTTGCGTAGCGACTAGTGGACTGTAACAGTCATTTATAGACTATAATGGCGACCATGACAGACGCCATCACCCTGACGAACGCGGAGCGTATGGAACTGACGCGGCGAGCGACGAGCCGGACGGACCGGGCGGAAGATGCCCGACGTGCACGGCTGATTCTGCTGCTGGCGGACGGTCATACGTGGGATGAAGCCTCGGAGCGGATCGACTGCAGCCGAGGATTCGTGGCCAGCTGGAGCAAGCGTTTCGCCGAACAGCGCATCGCCGGGCTCTACAGCCGTCATATCGGACAGGTGGCCAGCGTTCTTACCCCGGAGCTGGAAGCCCGGATCCTTGAGTGCACGCGCCATGCGCCGAGCGCTTCGACACATTGGACGACCCGCAAGCTCGCCGCGCAGCTGCACATCAGCCACATGATGGTGGCGCGGGTGTGGCGCAAGCACGGGCTCAAGCCTCATCGGATCGAGCGCTACATGGCTTCGAACGATCCGGACTTCGAGAAGAAGGCAGCCGACATCATCGGCTTGTACCTGAACCCGCCGGCGCACGCGGCGGTGTTCTGTGTCGATGAGAAGACGCACATCCAGGCCCTGGATCGCAAGGATCCGGTTCTGCCGCTGTCGCCCGGCCGCGCCGAGCGCCATGGTTTTGAGTACTTCCGGCACGGCACTTTGTCGCTCTACGCCGCCTTCAACACCAAGACCGGAGAAGTGCTGGGCAAAACCGCCGAGCGGCACACGTCTGCCGAGTTCGTGGCCTTCCTCACCGATATCCTCATCAACCAACCGCGCGGCAAAGAAATCCACGTCATCGCCGACAACCTCTCTGCTCACAAGAGCCAGACCGTCAAGGACTTCCTCGCCGCGCATCCGAAGCTTCATCTGCACTTCACCCCAACCTACTCGTCCTGGCTCAACCAGGTCGAGTTGTGGTTCGGCAAGATCGAGCGCGATGTCATCGCCCGCGGTGTCTTCACTTCCGTCCCCGATCTGAAGAGAAAGCTGATGCGCTACATCCGCTCGTACAACAAGGCACCTCGAACCGTGAAGTGGAAGTACGCCGATCCGTCTCGGCACATCAGTACACAATCAGTTGGTACAGGCCACTAGGGAGGGTGATGCTTGGTACAGATCGACTCTGGCGGCTCTGCAGAACAGAGGGCAGTCACTGAACTCGGTGCACTTGTGGATGGGAGTGCCTATAGTTTCAGTACGCATGATCCAGTATGTGTCGGGGGATCGCGCGTGGTATTGAAGCCGAGGCGAGCCGGCTTTTGCGCTCGAGCGGTTTCTTACTCGACGCGACCAGCAGCTCTTGCGCATGCAGCGTCGAGCCGATCCAGATCAGCCACAGCACGCTCAACCGCATTCAAATCCATTTCATCGTAGCCATGACGCAAGTGATTCCCGAATCCGCGAATCGCACCCCAGGGAATCTCCGGCTCATGGAATTCGGCGAGCGCACCGAGCTTCACGGCCGCTTCGGAAATCTCGAGGAAGCACATCCGGATGGCGTCGTACGCCATGCTTTGCTCAGAGAGTACGTTGTCGAGGCCGCCGCCGCGCGCGAGGTAATCCTTGATCTTCGCGACGTTGTGTCGGATGTCTTGGTAGCGTGTTGTCGGTTTCGAGCTGGTCACACTCAGAACGCGGGAATGGCTTCGCGGCTCAGCGTTTCTTGTAATTCCCGGCGTCGCGCGGGAAGTATCACGATGTCCACGTCCCGTCGCAGGGCCGCTGCCAGTTTGTTCTTCAATCGCTCGACGTAAACCACGAACTGGAAGCCGTTGGGAGCAGAACCGGGCGTCAGGTCCACGGCCAGATCCACATCTGAACCCGCGCTATCGTCGCCACGAGCTACTGAACCGAATACGGAAACATGGCACACGCCGACAGCACGTAACTCAGGCTCAAGGGCGCGGAGCGTCTGCAGTACCTGATTGTTGATCGTGGAGGTCATGGTATTTGAGGGAGCCTACCACGACCGGCGCCTGGCAAGCTGTGCCGCTGTGTATTCGCCCCTCTGGCGCGCGTGTTCGACGACCCGGCGCCGCACGTGTGCGGAGACATGTGCCGCGTCATCTGGGGCTACCGCTGATCCGCTCGGCGCTCAGGCGCAGCAGAGATAAGGAGGCCGGCTAAATCCGCTAGGCCCTCGGCTTCCCGCCTCTCCCGCTCAGTCAGAGGCTCTCCCTCGTTCTGTTTACTGAGCTTTTAGCCGTTCCTGGACACCGTCCGGCAGCCGAAACAGTGCCAGTTCGTGGCGCACCTCGATTTCAATTCGGGCGGCGGAAGCCATATGTTCAGCCTGAGCGCTGCTTCGGACATTCCACGCCTGATCCGTTCTCTCAAAGCAGTCAAGGCAGACGAGTTGACGGGATTGGTTGTGGCGGGCCGGCGACGGCTACCAAGAGCCACTCAGAGCCAGACGGCTGACGGGGTATCGACAGGGGTATCGAGTAGCAGAGACATTTGGAAATACCCCAAAATTCAGCGGCTTACGCGCCGAGATCGGTTTTCACCCTCTCCGCCAGGTCCTCCGTCGTGGGGGACAGACTTCCGGGACTGACCTGCCTCCCGGTCCTTCGGGCAGCTTGAGCGCCAGCCTTGCAGCTCTTCGACGGCACCGATGGCCTCAGGCGCTGGTGGCTTTCCGCAGATGCTCCCGATACGCGGCCGCGAAGGCTTCGACGAACGTGTGGGGAAGATGATCGGCCGGCATCTCGATCAGATTGCGATAGAACGTAGTGAAGAGCTCCCAGTACTGGGCCTTGTCGGCCGACTTCGTCTTGCCACGACGGGCGGCGCGCTCGAAGCGGGCCTCGAGCTCAGCGGGATCCAGCCGGTCGAGGAATTCGACGAAGGCGGCGCGCATCGCCCGCTCGAAGGCGGTCTCGTGAGTCTTCGCCTGCGCAACCGCCTCCCGCAGCCAGCCAACCGCATCCAGGCGGCGACTCTCGTGCTGCAGGAACAGGTCGATGATCACGTCATCGACGGTGGCGCGCTCCAGCGAGGGGCGGGGATCTTCGGGATCCGCAGCCAGCTCGATCCGGTAGCGGTTGAGGCTGTCCTTGCGAGTGCGGTCGAGTTCCTTGAAGGCCACCAGGGCCTCCCGGAACAACTGCCCGGCAAGGTGCAGCATGCGGGTCTGCGCATCCGCCGGCAGCTTCTCGGACTCGATGCCCGCGCCACGACAGAACGCCTGCAGTCCGCTGTGGACGTCAAAAAGAGCGGGGGAACTCGTGCCGTTCCTCGGGTCGCGGCCCGCCGCGCGCGCGAGCCGGGCGATGCGGCGATCGATTTCCTCCTCCTCGGCTGTTGGCGCGCGTGCTGCCAGCGCACTCGGTGTCAGCGGACGGGGTGCCTGAGCAATCGCCTGCCCATAGGCATTCACCGGCTGCAGGGCCTCTCCGGAGGACGAGGTACTCGTGTCCGTCGCGGCACCGGGGTCCGGCACGAGCAGGTCGTCCAGATTGAGCATCGCGCCGATGTCGGTCTGCGCCGTCGCCCGGCCCAGAGTACGCAGGGCATGGATGCTGGTCGGGACCTGTCCGGAACCGGTGTCCACCGTGGGCACGGCAACCTGTTCGGTGGTCGCATCGATCGCAGCCACGATCTGATAGTCGCCCATCCTGACGATGTCGCCATTTCTCAACAGGTGGCCGTCGGAGCCGGATTTCGCCAGTGGCCGCTCATCGTCGTTGACGAACACGCCGTTGGTGCTGACGTCCTCGAGGTAGTAGTGCCCGTCGCGGAACTGGATGCGCGCATGGTGCGCCGAGACGTAACGCATCGGGTCCGGCAGGACCCAATCGTTGTCCGCCGAACGGCCGATCGTGCCGCCTTCCACGCTGAATACCACGCTGCTGCGGTCCCCGAGCAAGCGGCGATGATCACTGACGATGCGCAACCGAAGCGTCATGGTTCCCGGACCGGATCCGCGGTCGATGTGTATCGGAGTTTGCCGCGCGCGCGACCACTTCCCCGGCACGCGCGGACATATAATGCCACCCTCAAATTAGCAGCGAGTCGCGTCCCCGCCCATGGCAATCAGTCACATTTTCCGCATTATGTTCGTGAATCAGGGCAAGGTTTACGAGATCTATGCCCGGCACGTCAGCCACGGGGAGCTGTTCGGCTTCATCGAGGTGGAGGAGCTGGTGTTCGGCGAGCGCGCCACGGTGGTGGTGGATCCGGCCGAGGAGCGCATCAAGGGCGAGTTCGACGGCGTGAAACGCACGTATCTGCCGCTGCACTCCATCCTGCGCATCGATGAAGTGAAGAAGCAGGGGGTGAGCAAGATCACCGCCCTGGAGGGTAGTGCGACGAACGTCGCGCAATTCCCGATGCCCATGTACTCGACACCCCCGACGGACAAGAAGTAGCGGATCACGGCGAGCATGCTGCAACTTCCCGGCGCCCCCGCATTATCGGCGTTCCGCATCGCCAAGCTTCTCGAACGGCTCGCCGCGCTCGAGCCGGCCGTGAAGGGGCTGGACGCGCGCTTCGTGCATTTCGCCGACCTCGACCGCGATCTGACCGCGGCCGAACTCGATATTCTCGAGAAGCTGCTGACTTACGGTCCGCGGATCGAGCCGGCCACCAGTGAGCTCGCGGGCGAGCGGCTGCTGGTGGTGCCACGTGCCGGCACGATATCGCCGTGGTCCAGCAAGGCCACCGATATCGCTCACGTGTGCGGCCTGACGGCGGTGCGCCGCATCGAGCGTGGCATCGAATATCGGCTGTTGGATTCACGGCCGTTGGGCCCCGAGCGTCTGGCATCGCTCGCGCACGTCCTTTTCGATCGCATGACGGAGATGGTGCTGTTCGATCCGCAGCACGCGCAGCGACTGTTCGGACACGAGGCGCCACGGCCGCTGGTGCACGTCGAACTCGGTGCCGCCGACGAAGCAGCGGGTCGCGCGGCCCTTGAACGTGCCAACCGCGAGCTGGGTCTGGCCCTGTCATCCGATGAGATCGACTACCTGCTGACGAGCTTCCGCCGTCTCGGCCGCGCGCCGACCGATGTCGAGCTGATGATGTTCGCGCAGGCCAACTCGGAGCACTGCCGCCACAAGATCTTCAATGCGGACTGGATCATCGACGGGCAACAGCGCACGGAATCGCTGTTCGCCATGATCCGTTACACGCACGCCCGCAATCCGGCCGGAGTGCTGTCCGCCTATCGTGACAATGCGGCCGTGATCGAAGGCACGGCCGGCACGCGCTACTTCGCCGATCCGCGCACCGGCATCTACACCAGTGCCGCCGAGCCGATCGACATCCTGATGAAGGTGGAAACCCACAACCACCCGACCGCGATCTCGCCCTATCCCGGCGCGGCTACCGGCTCGGGCGGCGAGATCCGTGACGAGGGAGCGACGGGTCGCGGCGCGAAGCCGAAGGCGGGCCTGACCGGGTTTTCGGTCTCGCACCTGCGCATCCCCGGTCACGAGCGGCCGTGGGAGCGTGACTTCGGCAAACCGGATCGGGTGGCCTCGGCGCTCGAGATCATGCTCGACGGTCCGATCGGTGCCGCCTCCTTCAACAATGAATTCGGCCGGCCGGCCATCTGCGGCTACTTCCGCACCTTCGAGCAACAGGTGCAGGGCGATGCTCCCGGGCGCATCCGCGGCTATCACAAGCCCATTATGATCGCCGGCGGCCTTGGCAACATCCGGCGTCCGCACGTCGGGAAAGGCGAGGTTCCCGCGGGAGCGAAGCTCGTCATTCTGGGTGGACCGGCCATGCTGATCGGCCTGGGTGGAGGCGCCGCATCCTCCGTGGGCAGCGGCGCATCGAGCGCCGATCTGGACTTCGCCTCGGTTCAGCGCGGCAACGCCGAAATCCAGCGGCGCGCTCAGGAAGTCATCGACGCCTGCTGGGCACTGGGTAGTGACAATCCCATCGCCTTGATCCACGACGTTGGCGCCGGCGGCCTGTCGAATGCCGTGCCCGAGGCGGTCGCCCACAGCAAGCGCGGAGCGCAGGTCGATCTTCGCGCCATCCAGAGCGCCGAGCCGGGCATGTCGCCCATGGAACTGTGGTGCAACGAGGCGCAGGAGCGTTACGTCCTGGCCGTGGAGGCCGCCTCGCTGGACACCTTCGCGAAGCTCGCGGCGCGCGAGCGTTGCCCCTTTGCCGTGATCGGCGAAATCGACGACACCGGCCAGCTCGTGGTGCACGATCCGCTCTTCAAGGACGATGCGGTCGACATGCCGATCGATGTTCTGTTGGGCAAGCCCCCGCGGATGACGCGCGACGTCCGGAGCATCGCGCCGCCACGCCACGCCTTTGACTATTCCGCCATCGATGTTCGCGAGGCGGCGTATCGCGTGCTGCGCTTCCCCGCCGTCGCCGACAAGACCTTCCTGATCACGATCGGCGATCGCACCGTGGGCGGTTACATCAGCCGGGACCAGCTGGTGGGCCGCTGGCAGGTGCCCGTCAGCGATGTGGCGGTCACCGTTGCCGATCACGTGGGCCGCGCAGGCGAGGCCATGGCGATGGGCGAACGCTCACCCGTGGCCGTGCTGAATGGGCCCGCCTCGGGCCGGCTGGCGGTTGCAGAAGCGATCACCAACATCCTGGCCGCGGACGTGACTTCACTTTCGCAGGTGCGCCTCTCGGCGAACTGGATGGCTGCCTGCGGCGAGGCCGGAGAGGACGCGGCGCTCTACGAGACCGTGCAGGCAGTCGGCAAGGAGCTCTGCCCGGCCCTCGGCATCGCCATTCCGGTGGGCAAGGACTCGCTGTCGATGCGCACCCGCTGGCAGGAGGGTGACACCGAGAAGAGCGTGGTTGCTCCGGTCTCCCTGATCGTCTCGGCATTCGCTGCGGTCGCGGATGTGCGCCGCACGCTGACACCGGCATTGCAGATGGATGGGCGCGAGAGCTCGCTGTGGCTCATCGATCTGAGCGCCGGGCGCAACCGCCTGGGCGGCTCGGCTCTCGCACAGACGTACGGCGTGCTGGGACGCGATTGCGCCGATCTGGACGATCCCGCGCGCCTGGTGAAATTCGCGGCTGCGATGGCCGAGCTGCGTGCCGCCGGCATCGTTTGCGCCTATCACGACCGGTCGGACGGCGGACTGTTCGCCACGCTGGTGGAGATGGCTTTTGCCGGACACTGTGGCCTCGACATCGCCCTGCCGGTGGAGCGGGGACCCGCCATACCGCAGCTGTTCGCCGAGGAACCTGGCGTGGTACTGCAGGTACTCGCCGACGACGAACCACGGTTGAACGAGATCCTGACCCGTCACGGACTGAGCAGGAGCGCGGTCAACCTCGGCACGCCCACACGCGAGCTGCGTGTGCAGATGAGAGTCGGCGACACGCTTCTGGATGAGCCCTGGACGGAGTTGCGGCGCGCCTGGTCCGAGACCTCCTGGCTCATGCGCCGCATGCGCGATGATCCCCAGAGCGCCGATGAAGAGTTCGCCGCGCACACGGATGCGACCGATCCGGGACTGTCGGTGGCCCTGACATACAATCCCGAGAATGACATCGCCGCGCCCTATGTGGCGCGGGGCGTGCGTCCCGCGGTGGCCATCCTGCGCGAGCAGGGCGTCAACAGTCAGGTCGAGACCGCGGCGGTGTTCGAGCGGTCAGGCTTCATCGCGCACGACGTGCACATGACGGATCTGCTCTGCGGGCGGGTGTCGCTGCGCGATTTCAGGGGAGTCGTGGCTTGCGGCGGCTTTTCGTACGGTGACGTCCTGGGTGCCGGCGAAGGCTGGGCCAAGTCGATCCTGTTCCATGAGCGGGTGCGGGAGGAGTTCCAGGCATTCTTCGCGCGCCCGGATACCTTCTCGTTCGGCATCTGCAACGGCTGCCAGATGTTCGCCGCGCTGAAGAGCATCATTCCGGGCACGGCGCATTGGCCGCGCTTCGTCCGCAATCGCAGCGAGCAGTACGAATCCCGCTTCGCGATGGTGGAGGTGCTGCGCTCGCCCTCGGTGCTGCTGGCGGACATGAGCGGCTCATTCCTGCCGATCGCCGTCGCACACGGGGAAGGGCGGGCCGAGTTCGCCACGGCGGCGGCCGCGAAGGCCTGCGCCTCGAGCGGTCTGGTCGGCTTCCGGTTCGTCCGCAACGACCGCGGCGTCGCATCGACCTATCCGTTCAATCCGAACGGTTCGCCCTACGGCATCGCGGCGCTGACCAACACCGACGGGCGCGTGACGATCACGATGCCCCATCCGGAGCGATCATTCCGCTACGTCCAGAATTCCTGGCACCCACGCGATGCCGGCGAGTACAGCGGCTGGATGCGGCTGTTCCGCAACGCCCGCAAGTTCTGCGGCTAGTCACAATGGAACGACCGGCTCCCGATTCGCAGCTCGCGGATTACGCTGTGGATCGGGAAAGAACCGCGGCGCAGAGCCGCATACGAATGGGAGCCGGCGATGAGAAACGTACGATTTGTGGGATTGGATGTCCACGCGGAGACGATTGCTGTGGCGGTGGCGGAGCCGAGGGGTGAAGTGCGCTGCTTGGGGGTGATCCCCAACCGCGCTGAATCGGTGGGCCGCTTGATCCGGAAGCTCGGCAAGCCCGAGCAACTGCGGGTGTGTTACGAGGCAGGCCCTACCGGGTACGTACTGTACTGGCAACTGAGCGAACTGGGGGTGAAGTGCGAAGTGGTCGCCCCGACGCTCGTGCCGGTGAAGGCCGGGGATCGGGTCAAGACGGACCGGCGGGATGCCGAGAAGTTGGCCCGTTGCTACCGCGCCGGGGATCTGACAGCGGTGTGGGTACCGGATGCGGCGCACGAGGCGCTGCGGGATCTGGTGCGTGCGCGTCTGGCCGCGAAGCGGGATCAGCTGCGCGCCCGGCATCGCTTGAGCAAGTTCCTGCTGCGCCATGGGCGGCGGGCCCCCGAGGGGGCTGGCGCCTGGAGCGCGAAGTACCTGCAGTGGGTCAAAGGGCAGGTGCAGTTCGAGCATCGCGCGCAGCAGATCACGCTCGAGGACTATTTGCAGGAGGTCGAGCACGCCGCCGCACGCATCACGCGCCTGGAGTGCTCGATCGACACGGCGATCGGGACGTTGCCGGTGAAAATGCGTGCGGTGATCGAGGCCCTGCAGAGCCTGCGCGGCATCGCGCAGATCAGCGCCGTGTCGATCATGGCCGAGCTGGGTGAGCTCTCGCGCTTTGAGCATCCGCGCCAGCTGATGGGCTACTCCGGAGCGGTCTCGCGGGAATACTCCAGCGGCGAGCGCATCCGCCGTGGGGCGATCAGCAAAGCCGGTAACGCGTACCTCAGACGCATCGTGGTAGAGGCCGCCTGGGCCTATCGGCATCGCCCGGCTATGGGCAAAGCACTCATGAGCCGTCAGCGCCGCTGCAGTGCGGGGGTGAGCGCGCTGGCCTGGAAGGCGCAACAGCGCCTGCATCAGCGCTACGTGCGGCTCATGGGGCGAGGCAAGTGCAAACAGCAGACCATCACGGCCGTGGGACGCGAATTGCTGGGTTTTATCTGGGCGATCGGCGTACACGTGGAGCGCGAAGTGAATCTCCCGCAGCGCCAGGCCGCCTGAGCAGCCCCTGATCAGCGCCAGGAATTAGACGGTGAAAAGCGCAAACAGACAGCGGCTGTGGCGGCACGCGGTAAAGGAGAACCCTCGTGATGAACTATGCGGTAGCCTCTGGGCCCAACCCGCGCCCCTAGTCGCAAGGCAGCTCCCGACGGATCACGACCATGATGGCGAGTGCTCGCACTCGATCCACGAATATCAGAGTGATCAACCGTCGCACATCGCTGCCGCGGCCGCTGCCTGCTTGCGCTTGATCCCTCAGGAATCATGAACAGAGGTCATCAACCCGTATTTGACAGGTCGTTCCATATCAGTTCACTGGCGGAATTTGCCCTGCGAATTCCGCGGCACATCGGGCTCCTCCGCCGGCAAAAAGCGCGGTTTCCGCCGGCCGCGCATCT
>Ga0335083_10004603_pt1 | contig 17536 bp, 13 predicted proteins | sample Lox_Sample_42_FD_206716 | JGI IMG/M metagenome (GOLD analysis project Ga0335083, IMG submission 206716) | Soil microbial communities from Loxahatchee National Wildlife Refuge, Florida, United States - Lox_Sample_4.2 | ecosystem: Environmental > Terrestrial > Soil > Wetlands | place: USA...
GCTGTTAATCAATGAATCATATGTAAAATTATTGTCGGTTGTTACATACGCATACTTTATGCCTGCCGCAAGTTTTGTTTTATAGATAGCTAACGCGGCATCCGCTTTCAAAGACCGTATGGTAATTATACTTGGCTGCTGTAACTTCAATTCCTGATAAGGCTGCAAAGGATTTCCTGCTACATCAAGGAACTGGTTGCCCTGTGTGCCATAAGAGTTATTAATGTACCGGGCATAGTCCGCATCTGCGGAAATGCTTGAACCCGTTGTGTCTAACTTTCCCTGGTAATTGAGATTGAAGGAATTGTTGCGCGAAGGCTCGTTTGTGATATTGTGATTCAATACCACAGAATCTATCTTACCATCCAGCTCCCGCAAATAGGTCGGGCCGCCGGCATCCCTGCTCCACTTGTTGCTATAGCCATTGTACACAATACCCATTTGTTGATCCTTATTGAGATAAACATCTATGCCTGCTTTATAGCCATGATCAGATGCCATGGAAGGATCGTATGAAATACGGTCATAAGCCGTGCTGTCAATAATGCGGTAACTGGTGCGGTGCAGGTAAGAATGATTATAGCTGTAATTGTAGTTGCCGAATACATTAAAATACTTTGTTTTAATGTTACCCGTAATATTTTCTGCCGTTTGCACATAACGTCCTGTGCCGACACCTGCACTTGCATTTAACGCATAGCCCTGCCGGACACTTTTTTTTGTGATTATATTTATAATGCCTGCATTGCCCCCCGCATCATACTGCGATGAAGGAATGGCAATGATTTCAATGCTCTTCAAATTTTCTGCAGGGATGCTTTTCAGCAGTATGCTCAGTTGTTGAGCTGAAAGATAGGTAGGCTTTCCATCAATCATGACGTTTACGTTGGGGCTGCCTTTTAGTAAAAGGTCTTCATCCTGGGTGATGCTTATGCCAGGTGTACGTGTAAGTTGATCAAATGCGCTGCTTCCCGAAGCGCTGATGCTTTTTTCTACGTTGTAAACAATCTTTCCTTCTGTTGTTTCCATCAATTGTTTTTCATTTTTTACAACTACTTCCTTCAGTTGCGTAACATCTTTTGCCATTTTTATATTCGGGACGGTCAAGCTGTCCCCATCATATGAAAATATTCTGGTCATCACCCTTTTCATACCCACGGAAGTTGCTTCTATAAAATATATTCCCTTCTGTTCATTGCTGAATTGAAATAGTCCTGCACTATCCGTCTGCACAATATCCTGCACGCTGCTATCAGGGTGCAGCAGTCTTATTGTGACGCCAGGCGCGGATAAATTCTTCTCATCCTTCACTTTTCCGCCAATAATACCCTTTTGTGCAAATGACGAATTAGCAAAAACAAATGCTGTTGTACAAAAAAATGATTTCAGGAATATCCGGCGAAAAGGAAATGTTGTGGACATTTAGTGCATGTATTTAATTTTGTTATAACCTTTTTTCTTCGTCAATGCTGTGCGATTTGCCCCCTGATAACTTTCCACCGAGATGATAGGTGAGCGAAATGCGCAAGCGCCTGCTATCGCGTATCGTAGTGTAGTTATATTGAACCGTATTTACAAAGGAATTGCCCCAATACCTGCTTGTATGGAAAATATCAGTAAAGGCACATTTCACGTCCATCTTCTTTTTCATGATCGCAGCTTTAACACCGCCATCTACCGACAGAAAATGCTTTGTGATGTAGATCCCATAAAGTTCCGGGGAAGTGTAATGCGCCATCAGTTCGATCGTCCCCAATTTGGGTATGCTGAATGTTTGGTTTACCGCTGCATCAACATACAGTTTGCTCGCGGTCTGCGCACCGGTAAGTCGCAAGATTGGATAATACAGGTAGCCGATATCGGTTACGGTACTGATATTCCAAAATGAATACATGCGCACAGGCACTATCAAAGTCATATCGTAGAGGCCGGAGTAAGAATAATTGGCCAGATTTTGGATGAGAACCCCCGAGGAGTCTATTCTTGCTATCTGCGACATAAAATTATTAGTCCGGTTGTAGCTTACAGTGGCAATATATTTATCAAGCCACGAATAAGACAGCGATACCAGCCATGATTGCTCTGGCTTTAAATAAGGGTTACCCTGATAATAATCAAATTTATCGATGAAGTATCGGACAGGATTGAGAGAGGCGTATCCCGGACGGTTTATCCTTCTGCTTACAGCAATACTGAGCCTATTGTATTTATCCAATTGTTGGTCTACAGAAAGATTCGGGAACAGGTTGGTATAATTGCGCTTTGTATCAATGCCGGTATTGATGGAATTGCCATCAGAAGAAGTATGTTCTGCCCGCAAGCCGATCTCAATTCCTGTTCTTTTCCATTGTCTTGACAAAGATGTGTATGCGGCAGCAATGTTTTCCGTATAAATAAAATGGTCGCTCAGCGATTCGGCAAACTTGAGCTCGTTGTCGACAAGAGAATCATAATGGAAATTATTGTTGATCGTCACTGACGAATATTTCAAGCCGGCTTTCAATTTATAGCTGAACACCGGGTATTCCATATCTGCCTTCACAGAACGTATGTCAATATTACTCGGTTGATGATATAAGAGTTTTTGGTACGGCTGCGTAGAGTCGCCAAAATTGTCGAATGATTGGTTCCCGATATAGCCGTCGGAATTATTACGGAAAGAAATATAATTGGCATCCGCAGTAAGAATCTTTCCTGTCGTGTCCGGCTTGAACTGGTAATTGATGTTGTATGTATTGTTGTAGTACGGCTCAATCGCAATCGTCCTGTTCAGCACGGTTGCTGTCTTTCGGCCGCTGCTGTCTGACAAGATAGTGGGGCCGTTCACATTTCGGCTCCAGTCATCTATCGTACCACTAACTACAAATCCTAATTGGTGCTTTGGACTGACATAAATGTCCGCGCCTGCTTTATAACTATAGTAATATGATTTTACAATATCGGTCGCTTCGCTATTGTAATCAGTTGTTATGTTATTGTTGCTACTGGTCTGCGCGCTGTATTCTCTTTTGTAGTTGTGCCGGAAGTCGTATCCAAAGCTTCCAAAGAAATTGAAATGTTTTGTTTTTATATTTCCGGTAATGTTCTCGGTTGTCAAGACATAACGCCCAAAACCGATACCAGCCGTGAGGTTAGCGGAATAACCAAGCTTGTTGCTTTTCTTCGTTATGATATTGATGATGCCTGTATTGCCTGCTGCATCATATTGCGCGGAGGGGTTTGTGATGACTTCAATCTTGCTGATGTTTTCTGCGGGCATACCCTTTAAGGTATTGCTCAATTGCTGCCCTGATAGATAAGTCATCTTTCCATCTATCATCACATTTACGGAAGCAGACCCCTTCAGCAGCAGGTTATCGTTCTGGTCAACGGTAATTCCAGGGGTTCGCTGCAATAATTCTAATGCCGAGCTTCCCGCCGATGCTGCGCTTTGGTCAACATTCAATACCAGTTTTCCTGCGCTTGCTTCCATGGCTTTTTTTGTCGCAGTTACCGAGACATCCTTCAGCGTTTTTACCTGTGTGTGCAATTGAATATCAGGGAGGGTCATTTCCGGATTATCCTTTTTCACAGAAAAAATACTGGTTGAATGCGCCTCACAGCCGATAGCGGAAACGTTGACGGAGTAATTGCCGGCGCTGACTATGAATGAAAAATGACCGGCGCTGTCGGTGATAACATGCTTGCTTGCAAAGGTGCCGTTCGCATTCACCAGCCAGACTGTTGCCTTTCCCAATGGCTGTAAAAAATCATCTTTTATTATTCCTTTTATCTTTATCCCATCTGTAGGTGTTTTTTGTGCGTGCAGGAAATTTGAATTGAGTATTGCGGAAAAAACAGTAAGCCGAATAAGGATGCGGCGGAGCAAATAACCATGAGCTTGCTGCATAAATCAGGTTTAGTGGATCACCAAGTCAGTAAAGCTGAAACTGGTAATTGTTTCAGAAAAGGAGAAGACGCCTATACCATATCAGGAGGGCCGCGAAGTGTTGCGATTTCGATTTTGCATTTGAAAACAGCGGGAATAATGCACGTGGCAAAAGGAGCAAATGAGATGAATGATTTTACCTGAAAAGTCGGGGTGTGTCCATCCGCATTTTTGAAAAACTCAAAACTGCAGATCGTGCATTGATGAAGGGCTATGACCTGCACTGCTTTGAGGCGCGTTGCATCCACTGAGGCTGCGAGGTTTAAACAAGGATAATGGTGTTTGTGCAACACTTTTACACAGGTAATAGAAACCATGACGGTTAATAGTACGAGTGCACTCAATTTTTTTAAGGTCGTATTTTTATAAGGTAGCAACAGTCGAATAAAGTTTACAAGCGTCTGTTGAAGGTAGACAAAATTATAAATGCAACAAAATGGCATTAATTGAAGAATTGGCCTATCCATGCGCGCATTCATAGGTTGTACCAATGATGACAGGATCCCGTTAAATTGTCGTATTATTGCAATTATGTTGCATTAACAACAAGAAAAATCCCCCCATATGGGCATACTGGAGAATCATAAGGTAGTTTCCAGGGTTTTCCATGCGCTAAATGCTTTCCTTTTTATTTTCCCTATTCATGGAGTGCCGGCATCAGTCTGCCACGGTCCAGCAGGCGATATCCGCTCAAGGCCGCCTGCGTTTCAAACCATCATCCTGGATCCAGGCCATGGCGGCATCGACCCGGGCACCACGAACGGCCTTTTTTCGAAGGAAAAGGATGTCACTTTGGCCATTGCACTGAAATTAGGGCCGGCCATACAGCGGGAGTGGCCCACGGTGAAGATCGTCTATACCCGGACCGCGGATAATCTGCCCGGGAATGCGGCGACAAAGAACGAGGGGCTTATGAACCGGGCTATTATCGCCAACAAGGCGAGGGGTGATCTTTTTATCAGCATCCATTGCGATGCAACGGTGAAACCCGCTGGCGGTTATTACGAGAAAAGGGTTATCGGGTATTCCAAAAAGTCGGAATATGTCGTGAAGGGAAAAAGGAAGATCAAAAAAATACGCACTGTTCCCAAATTCGAGTCCTACTGGGTAAAGAATACCATGCGAGGCGCAACCACTTATATCTGGAGGGCGGATAGGAATATGGATAAATCGGAAGCCATCAACGAATTAAACGAGGATAGCAGCGGCCTGGACATGCAAGATTCCACCTTTGCCGGCTGGGATCAGGGGTCACCGGAAGCGAGAATGCGGGCGCAACTCTATGAGCAAAAGTATTTCGAGCGGAGCGCCCTGCTAGGCACATGTATCGAAGCCGCCTTTGCGCGGTCCGGCCGGCAGACCTGGGGTGTAAAACAACGGGATGTGGGAATTCGCGTGCTGGAAGCTACCGGAATGCCGAGCGTGCTCATTGAAACGGGTTATCTGAGCAATAAGGAAGAAGAAATATACCTGAACAGCCCAATGGGACAGGAAGAAGTCGTCCAGGACATATTGAGTGCATTGAAAATGTATAAGCAACAGTTGGAAACAGGAATGGTCAATGGTACGAAATAATGGTAACGGCTGCGCGTGTTGAAATGGAAATAATCTGCTCTCGCCGATCAATGTGACTACGTCGGGCCGGAGCGGATTGACCACTTGCTTGAGGAAAAAAATTTGGGTTCCGTGCTGAGTGCGTTGTTGACTTCGAAGCTTTCAAGGTAGTTAGCTTGGACCGGCGTGCTCAGGCTAACTCAAATCAGCGAAACATCGTTATTCTCGCTGGCGTTTGAATAGGCTCCCGAATCAGTCCGCGGATGAGCTTAATCGAATTGAACTGAAATAATCGAGAAAGTATTTTAAAAAGGCTCGGAAACGTGTGCCTGCAGGCCATTAACCGAGAAAAAGGGCACCTTTGATAGACGCCCATCCACCCGAAACAGCATAAGTCAATATTCCAATGGGAAGTGAGCGGTTTCCTGCACTGTAAATCTTCTAATTGGCTGGTTGTAGCATCAATTTGTGACCCTTATTTGGTCGCAGATGATATGAAGAGGAAGGGCTCCGAATAGGTCACCAACATATTTTTTATCTCTGTGTGTACTGCTTTGATTTTATTTACTTTGAACATCAATAAAATCGCGATTTGAGTATAAAAAGGGCTCATAATCAATTGATAATCAACTAATTATGAGCCTCGTGGGTCCTACTGGATTCGAACCAGCGACCTCTTCCATGTCAAGGAAGCGCTCTAACCAACTGAGCTAAAGACCCTTCCGCCATTTGGGGACTGCAAATCTCTATTAAATTCCCGGATTTACCAAAACGGAGAATGATATTATGGATCGTTTTCTTATATTGGTTCCTAGCCCGCAACTGAATCCGCATGCGACCATTTGCCATTGTTCCATGACAGTAAAAGTTCAATATAGGGACTTTGAGCCCGGCGAATTCACGGCTATAAAGGACCGGTCCTATGAGGAGACAATTGCCCTGATCGGGAGTTTTCCGTGGGTAGATCAGCGGGATAATCTTCGCGTTGGCCTGACGGGCCCGTCTGTTACGATGGAGGCGGCGACAGGCGAATTCCTTAAGCTGGCCATGTATTATAGCGGCAAGTTTATCTTGTATTATATTGACGGCCGCCATCACGAATTCATTAGGGTATTGACAAGCGTCGACGATGCCGCTTCCTCTATTCAGACATTCTTCATGGAATCGTCGTCCCCTCCAATGGATTTTACACCGAGGCAAACTTTCCTGCAACATGTCATGGTGCACTTTCGCACCGGAGATTTCACGTACCGGATGAGGCCGGCTAGGCTGACGGGCGCCATTGCATTGATTTGTCTATACCTAATGATTTCGGCCATGTTGACCTTCACCGTACTGGCCCCGGGAAAATCCGGTTTGTGGCCCTTTCTGATACCGGCGCTTGTCTTCTTTTGTTTTGCCGCCGTTCAAGTCATATTGCTCGTCAATCATTGTCGTCACGCAAGTGGTCAAGTACTTATTTTGTCGCTGGGTTTGCGGGAGTTTTCCTATGGGCCCGCCGCAAATCCCGAGCGATTTAACAAAGATGAGATCCGGCAGATTATCACACACGGTAGGCGGGCAAGGGGCGGCTATCCCGCCTTAACAAGGGTCGAGATCGCTTTTGCGGATGGGAGGTCGATCAACATCTCCTGTCTTTTCATCTCCCAGGAGGACCTGGTCGGAAAGTTCCCCGGCATCTGGCAAACTAAGGATGAAGTCTTCCTTCCCTTTATGTAACGCGGTCTTCTATACCCCCCTCCGCTTCATCTCCTTCCTGATCAACCCCAGCTCCCGCCCGGTCTGGCCGGAAACGGAGCTATTCTCCTGCGCCCGGCGCATCAGGTAAGGCACGACGTCGCGGATCGGGCCAAAGGGTAAATACTTGCTGACGGCGCAACCCGCCTTGGCGAGGTTAAACGTGATGTTGTCGCTCATCCCGTAGAGTTGTGAGAAATGGACATGCGGGTGGCCGAGCGGGAGACCCTTTCGCTGCAACAATTCGACGGTCAGCAAATTACTGTGTTCGTTATGCGAGGCCACGATCAGCGAAACCGTATCGAGCCGGTCGATGCAAAACTCCACTCCCGCATCATAATCCCGGTCGGTGGCTGCTTTGTCCGGCTGTATCGGTGACGGATAGCCCATCGCCAGCGCCCGCTTCCGCTCCTTCTCCATATATGCTCCGCGGACCAGCTTGGCGCCGAGGATAAAACCACGTTGCACCGCCGCTTCATGGGAATCCCGCAAAAAAGCGAGGCGGTCCGAGCGGTACAGCTGGATGGTGTTGTAGACCACCGTCCGGCCCCGGTTGAATTCATCCATCATGCGGATGGTCAGGACATCGACCGGGTCCTGGATCCAGGTTTCTTCTGCGTCTATAAGCACGCCGACCTTTTGTTCCGCGCCCTCCCGGGCGATCAGCCGCATCCGCTCGCCTACCCGCTCCCATTCGGCCCGTTCGTCCGGCGTCAGGTCTTGCAAGACCCGCTCGTATCGCCGCATCAGGCTGCCGGAACAGGTCTTCATCGCTGCATCCAGCTTTTCCAGCAACGCGAACCGCGCCAGGCCCGTCACCTTTACGCTCATAAAAGGGATATTCGGCTGGGTGGCGGCATAGTCGATCACCCGGTTGAACTCAGTGACGGCATGATCGAATCCTTCTTCCCCGTTGTGTCCTCCTTCGACGCCATAGTCCAGGATAACCTGAACGTGATATTCGCCCAATTTTCTCGCCACAGCTGCCGTCTCTTCCAGGGTCTCGCCGCCGACGAACTGTGCGAAAAGGGTCTTTCGCACCAGCCCCTTTATCGGCAACCCCGACCGGATCAACCAGGGTGTAACCCGGGTACCCAGCCAGACCAGCGGGGAGTACCCCATGCTTCCAAACAACCGTGCCGCCCGCTTCAACTCCTTATCCGATTTATATTCAAATGCGTTTGCCGTATTCTCGAAAGAAACCATTCCGTCCAGATTTGCCGGCAAAGGTAGGGAAAACGGCCCGAGGCCGATTCGACCGAAATTTCTTTACCTTCGGCAGATGGGAAAATACTACTACACATGCGCGGGCCCGGGACTGCCCGGCCTGCGTCTGCCCGGCCTGCGTCTGCCGGGACTGCTGCTGCCGGCGCTGCTCCTTCTTTTGTCGTGCCACCCGGCAACTCATTACGACACCATCATCCATAACGGCATGATCTATGACGGAACCGGTCGGGCGCCCTATAAAGGAGACATAGCTGTCAGCGGTGACACGATCGCCTTTATCGGCGATCTATCCGACGGGAAGGCAACCAACTACATCGACGCCAAAGGCATGGCGGTCAGCCCGGGGTTCATCGATATGCAAAGCCAGTCTATGATCTCGCTCCTTCAGGACGGCCGCTCGATGGGTGCCATTCGCCAGGGGGTCACCCTGGAGATATTCGGTGAAGGAAGCTCGGAAGGTCCGTTTACAGATAGTATGAAAGCGATGGAACGTCGGAACCAGGGTGACATCAAATACGACGTGACGTGGACGACGCTGAAGGACTATCTTCAAACGCTGCAGAACAAGGGTGTCTCCACCAATGTCGCCTCCTTTGTCGGCGCGGCCACTCTTCGGGAAAATGTCGTCGGGTTCGACAACCGCACCCCGGATTCCGCACAGCTGGAGAAAATGAAGGCGCTTACCCGGCAGGCCATGGAAGATGGCGCGCTTGGCATCGGCTCCGCGCTTATTTATGCCCCGGGCAGCTACGCCCAGACCCCCGAGCTGACCGAAATCTGTAAAGTGGCGGCCGGGTATGGGGGTTGTTATATCTCGCATGTCCGCAGCGAAGGCAACCAGCTGCTCCAGGCGGCCGACGAGCTCATCCGGATCTCCCGTGATGCGCAGATCCCGGGGATCTTTTATCACCTCAAAGCGGCGGGGAAGAGCAATTGGTATAAAATGGATCCGCTGATCGTCAAGATCGACAGCGCCCGCAAGGCCGGCCTGAATATTTCCGCCTGCATGTACACCTATACGGCCGGCGCTACCGGCTTTGACGCGTCGATGCCTACGGACGTCCAGGCCGGGGGGCTTGACAAATGGATTGAGCGGTTGAAGGATCCGGCCACCCGAAAGAAAGTCATCGCCGAAATGAAGACCCCTACAGACAAATGGGAGAACCTCTACCTGGGTGCGGGAGCCGACAACATCATCTGCACGGGGTTCCGGCAGGACTCGCTCAAATATCTCACGGGAAAACGGTTGGGCGAAATCGCCCGGATGCGGGGCAAGACCCCGGAAGAGACGATCATCGACCTCGTCATCCAGGACCACTCGCGCGTGGAGGTTATCTATTTTCTAATGAGCGAGGACAATGTGAAAAAAGAGATCCGGCTGCCTTATATGACCTTCGGCTCCGACGAAGCCAGCATGGCTCCCGAAGGCGTTTTCCTGAAGAACAGCTGTCATCCCCGCGCTTACGGCAATTTCGCGCGACTGCTGGGAACCTATGTGCGGGAGGATAAGCTGCTCACGCTGGAAGATGCGATCCACAAGCTGACCGGGATGCCCGCGGCGCTGCTGCGGCTGAAGAAGCGCGGGGAGCTGCGCGTTGGCAACTATGCCGATGTCGTCGTTTTTGATCCGGCGACGATCCATGCCAACTCAACCTATGAGAAACCCCATCAGCTTGCGGATGGCGTCTCCGACGTTCTGGTCAACGGCACCATCGTGTTAAAGGACGGCACCCATACGGGCGCCAAACCGGGCCGCGTCGTATACGGTCCAGGGTACAAAGGCAATTAAACATCCGTACATGCAAATCCTCCGCACTGACATCTACCAGTTCAGCATTCCCATGCACCCCTTCACCATTGCGACGGGTACCATGGACCATGCTCAGAATACCCTGATCCATATCCATACCGACGCGGGTTATCATGGCGTCGGTGAATGTTCCGCCTTTCCGATGATCGTCGGCGAAACCCAGGCTACCTGTTTTGAAATGGCCAAAGACTTCGCCAGATGCTGGAAAGGAAAGGATGCGCTCCACATCGAACGACGCATGCAGGAATTGCATGACCTGACTGCGTTCAACTCCACGATAAAAAGCGCCTTTGACATGGCCCTCCATGACCTGGCGGCAAAAGCGGCCGGACAGCCGCTATATAAATACCTCGGCGGAAAAAAGAGGTTACTCGAAACCGACCTGACCATCGGGATCGACACGCCGGGCAACATGGCTCAGACAGCTGTCAAATTCAAAGCCGACGGTGTCCGGATGATCAAGATCAAATTGGGCAAAAACGGCCCGGAGGATGTAGAACGTGTCCACCGCATACGCGATGCCGTGGGTCCGGATATCATCCTGCGCATCGACGCCAACCAGGGTTGGAGCTTCGATACTTCAAGGCTTGCCCTGCAGGCGATGGGATCGCTGAACATTCAGTTTTGCGAACAGCCAATGCGCCATTGGAACGATCATCTTCTGCCGGAACTCCGGCGACTGTCCCCCATAAAGCTCATGGCGGATGAAAGCGTTTTCGACCACCACGATGCCGAACGGCTCATTGCGGCCGACGCCTGCGACTTTGTCAACATCAAGTTTGCAAAATCCGGCGGCATCCTCGAGGCCACCCGCATTAATGCCTCCTGTGAAAGGAGCGGCATCGCCTGTATGATGGGTGGGATGCTGGAAAGCCGTATAGCGCTCACGGCCTTTGCCCACTTCGCCCTGGCACATGACAATATCCGCTTCCACGATATGGATACCTGTCTGTTGGGTCATACGGCCGACCCGGTCACCGGTGGAGTGCAATACCGCGGTTATTTACTTGAAGTTCCCGATTCGCCCGGCATAGGCGCCGATGCGGATCACGCGTTCCTGCGTCAGTGCGAATCTATCACCGTATGACATTATCTTTGCACGCAAACCCGAGCGGATGAAACCAAAAGCAAAAACAGCCAAAGAGTCACTCATCATCATGACCGAACTCGTTCTTCCAAATGATACGAACGTATTTGGTAACCTGATGGGTGGCCGCCTGATGTACTGGATGGATATCGCCGCGGCATTGTCCGCGGGAAAACATTGCAATGCCCCGGTCGTGACCGCTTCGGTAGACAATATCTCCTTCGAAAACCCCATCAAACTCGGCAACGTGGTTCATATCGAGGCTAAAGTGAGCCGGGCCTTTAATACGTCCATCGAGGTCCACATGAAGGTCTGGGGAGAAGATCATACCCAGCAATACAAGTATAAAAGCAACGAAGCCTACTATACCTTCGTGGCCCTGGATCCCAATCGAAAACCGCGTCCCGTTCCGGATCTGGTAGCGGAGACCGAGGAAGAAAACAGGATGTATGAGGGCGCGCTACGCCGGAGACAGTTACGGCTGATCCTGGGTGGAAAAATGAAACCGGAGGATGCCGGGGAGTTAAAAGCGCTGTTTATGAAATAGGCGCTGCGGGTCTCATGAATTTCTTGCTTTGCTCGATGGCATCCATCACCTGTTCCAATATCTTCTCCGCGGGCGCATCGTAGTCGATCTCCAGCGGCGGCTTGAACCGCACGCTCAGCTGTACGCCCCGCTTTTTGAACTTCAATCCTTTTTTATTAAACGCCCGCCAGAACCCGCCGATCACAACGGGGATCACGATGGGGCGGTTTTGTTTTATGATCAGTGCCGTCCCCTTCCGGCCGGGGGCAAATGCCTTGGTCGTTCCCTGCGGAAAGGTGATCACCCAACTATCCTGCAGCGCCCGCGTGATCTTTCGCGTATCGGAGGGATCCAACCCTTTTCTAACCTCCTTACTTTCTTTGTTCCAGGTCCGGCGAACAGTCAACGCGCCTGCCATCGTAAAGAGCCGGCTAACCCATGTAGCCCGCATGGTCTCCTCGGCAGCAACGTAATAGACGTTTGTAAATGGGTTTAACAGGTAATAGGGCAGCCCGAGCCGGTCGCGCTTTCCCCATTTGACGGCGCAGAAAATATGGAGGAAGGTGATGACATCCGCGAAATAAGTCTGATGATTGCTTACAAACAATACGTTCCCCTTTGGCAGCCGCCGCAAATGGTCCGTGCCGGAGATCCTGAGCCGGTTGACGATCGTCAGACCCGGATAAGACACCGTGCCCACGATGGCGTATACCATCTTCCGGACAAAACGAAAACGCTTGAGACGATCTCTTAGGCTCATGTGTGTGACGTAGGAGATTTGGCCTGCCTATCGAAAGTACGAATCTTTGAGCGATTCGGAGCATCTCTTTACCTTTGGCGCGTATGCAACTAAACACCGTCATTTTCGACATGGATGGTCTTCTTATCGATTCCGAACCCTACTGGCAGCAAGCGGGCATGGAGACGCTCCGCCAATTCAATGTGACGCTCGAGCCGATCCAATATCATCACACCACCGGGCTGCGGACTCCCGAATGGCTCGACTACTGGTTCGGTTATTTCGGTATCGACAAAACGCTGATTCCCGCCGCAGCCGCTGCATTGCATGAAAATGTGTTCGAAAAGATCCGCGATTTTGCCGAGCCGATGCCCGGTGTTCGCCAGGTGCTCGATCTTTTTCGGGCGCATCGATTCCGCATCGGACTGGCGACTTCCTCACCGCTTGAGCTGGCAAATATCGTGACCGGCAAGCTGGAGATCGGCGATTATTTCGACGCGGTTACATCCGCCGGAGATCTGCCGTTTGGCAAGCCGCATCCGCAGGTTTATATGAATTGTGCGGCTGAACTTGGGGCGGCGCCGCTCGAATGCCTGGCCTTTGAGGATTCGTTCAATGGCCTCATCGCGGCCAAGGCCGCACGGATGAGATGTGTGGCCGTCCCGGTTGCGGACCAATATGCGCTGCCCAAATGGGGTGCGGCAGATCTCAAACTCTATTCACTGTTGGATTTTACGGGGGAAAATCTGCGCGCGCTCGGCGGATAAGGGGCAAAAAAAGGCCCCGCGAAGCGGGGCCTTGTATGGCAGTAAAACCCAATGTTACTTTTTCTCTTCACCACCCGCGGGAGCTGCACCGGGAGCGCCGGCAGGAGCTGAGCCCGGAGCGGCGGCAGGACTTGCGCCGGGGGCGCCGCCTTGTACACCGTGATCCTTCTCTTCCTGCTTCAGCTTTTCCTTGATCGATGCCAACGCGCCGAGATCACCGAGGGTCGGCTTTTCCACCTTGCTCTGGATATTCTTCACCGCCTTACGCGTCTTGTCGGCGTCAGCGCGTTGTTCCTTACGCTGCGCTTCGCGTTCTTCGGTTTTCACCTGTTCCCAGATCCGGGTATGGGAAAGCACGATACGCTTTTCATTACGATCGAATTCGATCACCATGAACGGCGCCGTTTCATCGGCCACGATCTGTTTGCCGTCTTCCTTGTTGAGGTGACGGTTAGGCGCGAACCCTTCCAGTCCGTAGGGCAATTGAACGATAGCACCCTTGTCATCTCGACGGATGACAAGACCTTCATGGATGGAGCCGACAGCGAATGTTTCCTCCAGCGCATTCCAGGGATCTTCTTCCAGTTGTTTGTGGCCAAGCTGGAGTTTGCGGTTGTCCTTGTCGATGCCGAGGATCATCACGTCGATGTGATGGCCGACTTTTGTATACTCGGATGGGTGATTGAAGCGTTTCAGCCAGCTCAGGTCGCTGATGTGGATCATCCCGCCGATACCCGGCGCCAGTTCCACAAACACGCCATAGGGGGTGATATTTTTTACCAGGCCATTGTGACGGCTGCCGACCGGGAATTTCTCCTGGATCGTATTCCAGGGGTCTTCGCTCAGCTGTTTGATGGACAGGCTCATCTTGCGGGCATCCTTATCAAGGGTAACCACTTTAGCGTTATGCTCGTCACCCAGCTTGAAGAATTCCTTTGCATTGATCGGCGTATTCGCCCAGGTGATCTCGCTGACATGCACCAGACCTTCTACGCCCGGCATGATCTCCAGAAATGCACCATAGTCTTCGATATTGACGACGCGCCCCTTGACGATCTCGCCTTCCTTGATGGTCGGTGGCAATACGTCCCAGGGATGCGGTGTAAGCTGCTTCAGACCCAGGCTGATCCGCTTCTTGCCGTCGTCGAAATCCAGTACCACCACCTGTAGTTTCTGATCCAGTTTCAACACCTCGCTCGGATGGCTGATACGTCCCCAGCTGATATCGGTGATATACAGCAGGCCGTCCAATCCACCCAGGTCCATAAAGGCGCCAAAGTCCGTGATATTCTTGATCGTACCTTCCAGTACCTGACCCTTCTCCAGCTTGCTGATGATCTCGGCACGCTGTGCTTCGATATCGCTTTCAATAAGAGCCTTGTGAGATACGACCGCATTCTTGATCGCTTCGTTGATCTTAACGACCTTGAATTCCATGGTCTTTCCAACAAATTGATCGTAATCCGTAACCGGCTTCACGTCGATCTGCGATCCGGGCAGGAAGGTCTCCATTCCGAAGACGTCGACGATCAGGCCGCCTTTTGTCTTGCTGGTGACCGTACCCGTGACAACCTCACCGGTGCGATGTACTTCCACAATCTTTTCCCAGGCACGGGTGATCCGCGCCTGCTTACGGCTCAGATGCAGATGACCTTCTCGGTCCTCCTTTTCAATTACCATTACCTCCACTTCATCCCCTGTCCTCAGGTTGGGCAGGTCCCGGAATTCATTGAGGGAGACCAGGCCATCGCTCTTGAATCCGATGTTCACTACCACATCGGTCTTGGTCAGACCTACAACGAGGCCCTTGACCAGTTCTCCGTCCGTGATAGCCACAAACGTGTCTTCATACACTTTGTCGTACTTGGATTTTTCTTCCTTGGTGTACACGGCCACGTTCCGTTTGTCGATACTCCAGTCAAAATCATCATGTGCAGTCTGCACAGGCACAGGCCCTTTTGATGTCGCTGTAGACTCCGCCGCGGCAGTTGCAACGGCCGTCTCCTGTGATTCAGCGTTTGAGTTAACAATATTGTTTTCGGACATAAATAGTAAACCCCGAGGTTTTTAATTCGGGGTAGCAAAGTTACGACAAAATTATCGGAAAATGATGGGTTTCGCGGGTGCGCGGGTTTCGCGGGTGCGCCAGGGCGGGTGCGCGGGGCGGGTTTCGCGGCGCGTCAAAAAGATGCGCATAATTTCAAATCATGCGCATAAATTTAGCGGGAATCAAAAAACACCTAGCCCAGCGGGCGTGGTTTTCGCGGGCGCGGGCGCGTGGGTTTCGCGGGCGCGGGCGCGTGGGTTTCGCGGGCGCAAGCGCGCGGTTTTCGCGGGCGCAGGCGCGTGGGTTTCGCAGCCGCGGTTTTCGCAGGCGCAAGTGGATGAAATCCTTTTCCGCTCGCCGACCCCGAGCCGTCGAAAGAAGACATATTCCGTTCGCGCCAACCCCAACCCCGCAACCACACTCACTCACATTTGCTCACCGTTTGGACCGATCTCCCCTTCCCAGGCATTAGCCAGCTTTTTTTGCAGGGTCCAGTGATGACCAAAAGGATCCTCAAAAGACCCCTGGCGATAGCCATATTCGTAGTCCTTCATCGGGCTTCTCAGGATAGCACCCGCCGCTAACGCATTGTCCATCAATGGATCAGGATTGTCCAGGAAAACACCAAGTTCCACGGTCGTCCCGCCGACCGTCTGCGGCGCCCGTTCTTTGCCCGGCCCCGGCATCTCCTCATGCAAATGGAAGGTCATCCCTTCGAACGACAGCTCGGCCACGTGGATCGAGCCGTCCTCGTTCCTGACGATCAGAACCTCTTCCGCTCCAAACGCTTTTTTGTAAAATTCGACAGCGGGGGCAACCACTTTGAGGGACAAGCAAGGCGCAAAGGCCGGCTTTCCATTATCCGGATTCTTTTCCATATGAATAAAAGTCATTTTTTATACTATCCGCCACGATCCAGCCGCTTGTCCAGGCGTGCTGGAAATTAAATCCTCCCGTAATGCCATCGACGTCGAGGATCTCCCCGGCGAAGTGGAGGCCGGGAACCTTCCGGCTTTTACAAGTAAGCGGATCGACCTCCGTCACCCGCACCCCTCCCGCCGTCACGAACTCCTCCTTAAAGGTAGTCTTTCCCGCGATCGGGTATTCTGCCGCCCATATAAAGCTTACCAGTTTGTTGAGGTCCTTTGCCGGCAAATCGGCCCACCGAAGCCCTTCGGGGATCCTGGCTAACCCAACCCAATATTCCCACAATCGCTGCGGGATATCAAAAGGATTTCCCTTCCACACCAACCGTGCGGCCCGGTCATATCGAACCTCCTGCATGTGGCCTCTCAATTGCTGCTCGGACAGGTCGGGCAGCCAGTTCACCCGGATGGAAAAGCGATAGCCGGTCGCCGACAATTCCCGGGCGCCCCACGCCGAAAGGCGCAGTATCACCGGCCCGCTCAGGCCCCAATGGGTGATCAGCAGCGGGCCCCTTTCCACCAGACGGCTGCCCGAAACCTTCACTTGTACATCTGGCACGGATATGCCCATAAGCCGGGTTATCGGATCCCCGGGCAGGTTGAATGTGAAGAGGGAAGGCACCGGTTCCTCGATCGAATGGCCTAGCTTCCTGATCCAGTCGAACATCCCGGATTTTGGATATCCCCCGCAGGCGACGCAGATGTAGTCGGCGCGCATTTCGCGCCCGTCCGCCAACCTTACCTGGAAATCGCCGTTGACCGCGACCTCGCGGACTTCTGCGTGCATCCGGACTTCGACCCCATACCGGTTCAACTCGTGCATGAGGCAGTCGATGATGGTTTGTGACGAGTCGGTTACCGGGAACATTCGCCCGTCGGCTTCCGTCTTGAGGGCCACGCCCCGATCCGAAAACCAGCCGACCGTATCGGCTACACCCCACCGGAAGAGGGCCTTCCGCACGAAATGTTGCCCCCGCGGATAGCGCCTGGCCATCTCCGTAATATCGAAGCAGGAATGCGTCACGTTGCAACGCCCGCCCCCGCTGACTTTGACCTTGCCGAGCAGTTTGCCGGTCTTTTCCACAACGGTCACCCGCAGACCCGGACACACCCGGGCTGCATTGACGGCGCAAAAGACGCCGGCGGCGCCACCACCGATTACCACAAGATGTTTGGGAACTGCGCACA
>Ga0335083_10004604_pt1 | contig 17536 bp, 17 predicted proteins | sample Lox_Sample_42_FD_206716 | JGI IMG/M metagenome (GOLD analysis project Ga0335083, IMG submission 206716) | Soil microbial communities from Loxahatchee National Wildlife Refuge, Florida, United States - Lox_Sample_4.2 | ecosystem: Environmental > Terrestrial > Soil > Wetlands | place: USA...
GTTCACCGCGCGCACCAACAGGAACACCGCGAAGGCGACGATCGTGAACGAAATGACGGTATTAATGAACGCGCCGTAATTGAAAGTCACCGCGCCGGCTTTCTGCGCGGCGTCGAGGCTCGCGTACGGCCCTGCCGCCGCGCCTTCCTTGAGCACGAAGAACAGGTTGGAAAAGTCCACCTTGCCGAGCAAGAGGCCGATCGGCGGCATGATGACGTCGCGCACCAGCGAATCGACGATCTTGCCGAACGCAGCGCCGATGATGATGCCGACCGCCATGTCCACGACGTTGCCGCGCATCGCGAATTTTTTGAATTCTTCGAGCATTGAGGCCTCCTCCGATTAAGGATGACGGTATCTTAAAACAGAAGCGGCCGTCACAAAAACATCATCAAAATTTAATCAAAACGTCGCAATCGCGCGGCACCATGCGCGGCACATGGACAGTGCCCAGATCATCTGCCAGCAACTGCCGACCGCACGCCGCATCATGCGCGTCGCGGTAGTCACCGAAACCTGGCCGCCGGAGATCAACGGCGTCGCGATGACGATCAGCCGCATGGTCGCCGGCCTGCAGCAACGCGGGCACCAGGTGCAGCTGGTGCGGCCGCGCCAGCATGCGCGCGATAACCCGGCAACCACGCCGAACTTCGAGGAGGTCCTGCACCGCGGCATGCCGATTCCACGCTATGAAAACCTGAAGCTCGGCTTGCCGGCAAAACAGGCGCTGGTGCGTCTGTGGTCGGTGCAGCGTCCCGACCTCGTGCACGTGGTGACCGAAGGCCCGCTCGGCTGGTCGGCGATTGCGGCGGCGGGCAAACTCAAGATTCCGTGCAGCAGCGATTTCCATACCAACTTTCACAGCTACAGCAAGCATTACGGCATCGGCTGGCTCAAGAAGCCAATCGTCGCCTATCTGCGCAAATTCCATAACAAGGCAAACTGCACGCTGGTGCCGACTTCCGCCCTGCTCGAGGATCTCGAAAATTACGGCTACCTGAATCTGCGCGTGGTCGCACGCGGCGTGGACACGCATTTGTTTCATCCCGGTAAACGCAGCGAAGCACTGCGTCGACAGTGGGGCGTGCGGCCGGAGCAGCCGGTCGCGATCTATGTCGGGCGGCTGGCGCCGGAGAAAAACCTGCCGGTGGTGATGCGCGCGTTTCATGCCATGCAGTTGGCGTGTCCCGAGGCACGGCTGGTACTGGTCGGCGACGGCCCCGAACGCACCACGTTGCAGGCGGCGCATCCCGCCTGCATTTTCGCCGGCATGCGCAGCGGCGAGGATCTCGCCGCGCACTACGCCTCGGGCGATATTTTCCTGTTTCCGAGCATTACCGAGACCTACGGCAATGTGACGGTGGAGGCGATGGCGAGCGGGCTGGCGGTGATCGCCTATGGTTATGCGGCGGCGGCCGAACATATCCAGCACGGCAGCAACGGCCTGCTTGCGGATTTCGACAACGCCGAGGATTTTATCCAGCTGGCGGCAAACCTCGTCAACGACCCGATGCGCATCGGCGAATTCGGCCGCCGCGCGCGCGCAACGACGGAGAAAATCGATTGGGAGTGCGTGCACGACGAGTTTGAAGCCGCGTTGCTCGAAGTCATTGCGAACGCGGAAAACGGCGCGCCGCTCGAACGTCTGTCGGCCTGAATAGCGGACAGCAACGCGTCTGCGGCGGTGTATAATCCGCGCGCATGCACACGCTGATCTGCGGCTCGATCGCTTATGATTCCATCATGGTGTTCCCGGGTCGTTTCAAGGAACACATTCTTCCCGAGCAGTTGCATATCCTCAACGTCGCATTCCTGGTGCCCGACATGCGGCGCGAATTCGGCGGCTGCGCCGGCAACATTGCCTATAATTTGAGATTGCTCGGTGGCGCGCCGCTGATCATGGCGACGGTCGGCGAAGATTGTCAGCCCTATGTTTACCGTCTCGATCAATTGCAGTTGTCGCGCGCACACGTGCGGCAGGTGCCCGGCACGTTTACCGCGCAGGCGTTCATCACCACCGACCTCGACGACAATCAGATCACCGCGTTTCATCCCGGCGCAATGAACCACGCGCATTTGAATCACGTCGGCGACGTCCAAGGGGTGTCGCTCGGCATCGTCGCGCCCGACGGGCGCGACGGCATGGTGCAGCATGCGCGCGAGTTTCGCGCGGCGTGCATCCCGTTCATTTTCGATCCCGGTCAGGGATTGCCGATGTTTTCCGGTCCGGAGCTGCTGGAGTTCATCCAGCTTGCCAACTATGTCACGGTCAATGATTATGAAGCGCAGTTGCTGATGGATCGCACCGGTCGTACACTTAAACAGTTGGCAGAACTTGTCGCGGCGCTGGTAGTCACATTAGGTGGTCAGGGTTCGCGCATTTATGCTGACGGCAAATGCATTGAAATTCCGGTCGTCGAGCCGGCAGCGGTGCTGGATCCCACCGGTTGCGGCGATGCCTATCGTGCTGGATTGTTGTATGGGATTGTACAAGGCTGGAACTGGCGGAAAACCGGGCAGGTCGCTTCGTTGATGGGAGCAATAAAAATTGCGAGCCGCGGCCCGCAAAATCATAAACCGGCGCGGAAGGAAATCGCGCAACGTTATTACCAGGCTTTTGGAGAGGAATTATGAAAACACGATTTTTCAATCATGCATGGATATTGGCAGCCGCGTTATTCGCGCTGGGTATCAACGGATGTGCAGACACGGTGGGCAGCGGCGAGTATGGGCGTCAACAAGTTCAGGTCGAGCAGACCGTGCGCTATGGCGTCGTCGAGCAGGTGCGGCCGGTCGTCATTCAAGGTGACAACACCGGTGTCGGTGCCGTTGCCGGCGCCGGCTTGGGCGGCGTCGCGGGCAGTACCATAGGCCATAACACCGGCAGTGTGGCCGGCGCTGTCGGCGGTGCAATCCTCGGCGGACTGGCCGGCAACGCAGTCGAAAAGTCCGCGCGTAAACAGAACGGCGTCGAAGTCACGGTAAAGCTGGATAACGGTCAAGTCATTGCCGTGACCCAGGGCGCTGACGAGCAGTTCCATATCGGCGACCGCGTGCGCGTACTGTCTGGCGGCGGCGCCACCCGCGTTTCGCATTAATCTTGATAGAGTCCCTGACGCACCCGGCAATCGCCGGATGCGTCATCAAACTTTCACCGTTTTTTCACGCGCACGTCATATCGCAGTCTTAGCCTCTCTCCCCGTCACATTTTTCGGGGAGGCATCATGCAGCTTCAACAACGGCCAAGCGTCGTTCCATCGCCGGCACGGCTGGTATTACAGCACGCGCGCACGCCGGCGGAAATCGCCGAAGCGCAGCACCTGCGTTACAAAGTATTTGCCGGGGAAATGGGCGCCCGAGTGCCCGGCCGCGAGACTGGCACCGACAGCGACGAGTTCGACCTTTATTGCGATCATTTGCTGGTGCGCGACGCTGATACTCATCGCGTGGTCGGCACCTATCGCGTTTTGAGCGGAGGAATGGCGCATCGCACCGGCGGTTTCTATTCCGATCGTGAGTTTGATCTGGCGCGGCTCGACCACCTGCGCGATGAAATGGTGGAAATCGGGCGCTCGTGCGTGCACCCCGCCTATCGCACCGGCGCCACGATCGCGTTGCTGTGGTCCGGTATCATGCAGTACATGCAGACCTACGGCTATCGCTACGTGATCGGCTGCGCAAGCGTCGGCATTGCCGATGGTGGACGCGTTGCCACGGCCGTTTATAATAGACTGCGGAAGACCAGCCTGGGTCCGGCTGAATACCGCGTGTTTCCGCGTTGTGAACTGCCGCTCGCGGCGCTCGATTCTGCAGTGGAAGCCGCGCTGCCGCCGCTGATCAAGGGCTATGTGCGCATCGGCGCCTACATCTGCGGCGCACCGGCGTGGGACCCCGATTTCAATACCGCCGATCTGCTGATGATGCTGCCGATGTCGCGGATGAATCCGCGCTACGCGCGGCATTTTCTGAAGACAGATCGTTAATACAACAAACTTTATTGTTCGCGCATTTCGGCTGGTCCGTGTCGCGCTGCACCTGGGACGCGGTGTCGCGGTCGCAGCCTTCGTCTTTCCGTTTCTCGAAGAAGCGCGTCGCGCGGACCGCATCCAGCGCTGGTCGGCGCAGTTGCTGCACATTCTCGCAATCGATGTCGAAGTCGAGGGGGCGCCTGTTGCCGGTGGTGCGCCGATGCTGCTGGTCGCCAATCACGTATCGTGGCTCGATCCATTTGCGATCAATGCGGTGCGGCCGGCACGGTTTGTCGCCAAATCGGAAGTCGCGCGCTGGCCGGTAATCGGCTGGCTTGCGAAATGCGCCGGCACGCTGTTCGTGGTACGCAGCCGCCGTCATCATACTGCACAGGTCAATCAACGCGTGGCCGCAGCGATGCGCGACGGCGCCGCGTTCGCGGTATTCCCGGAAGGCACCACCACGGACGGCAGTGTCGTACTGCCGTTTCATGCATCGTTGTTACAACCCGCATTTGAAAGCGAAGCGTTGCTGATGCCGGTCGCATTGCGCTATCTGCGCGATGATGGCAGCTTGTGCGCCGAAGTCGCGTACGACGGCGACAAATCGGTATGGGACACCTTGTTGTCCATGGTGTCGCAGCCGCGGATCCGTGCGCAGCTTAAATTTCTGCCTCCACTCCCGCCGGCAAATCATTCGCATCGGCGCGAACTCGCAGCCGTGGCACAGCAGGCCATCACCAGCGCTTTACACCTTGCCGCGCCGAGCATGCGTGCTGAAACAACCGCCGGTCTTCAAGCCGCAACGCGGTAAGTTCGCCGCCCCACAGGCAACCGGTATCGAGAGCAATTACGTCAGCATTTGCGAACAAACCGAGCGCCGACCAGTGCCCGCATAAAATCATGGTGCCATGGCTTTTTCGGCCGGGCGCGCTGAACCACGGCACATAACCCGCAGGCAGATGGAACGGCCTTCCTTTGTGAGCGAACTGCATATGACCGCCGGGCGTGCAGATGCGCATGCGCGTCATCGCGTTGACAATGACGCGCAGCCGTTTGATGCCCTCGAGATCGTTGTCCCAGCGATCCGGTTTATTGCCGTAAAGCTTGCGCAGAAATTTGTCGTGGTTCTCGTCGCGCAGCGCGGCTTCGACCTCGCGCGCGAGGCGGAGCGCTTTGGTGGTCGTCCATTGCGGCAGCAGTCCGGCGTGCACCATTGCGAAGCCGCGCTCGACGTGCATCATCTTGCGGTGACGCAACCAGTGCAACAGTTCGTCGCGGTCGGGTGCGTTCAGAATCGCATCGAAAGTATCGTTATGCGCTGGCTTGCGGTGTCCGGCGGCGACAATCAACAGATGCAAATCGTGATTGCCGAGCACGGTGATGGCGCGCGGGCCCAACCCCTTTACGAAGCGCAATACCGCCAGCGAATGCGGGCCACGGTTGACGAGGTCACCGACCAGCCATAATCTGTCGCGCCGCGGATTGAAGCGGCAGCGGTCGAGCAGTCGCCGCAGCGCGCTGTAACAACCCTGAATATCGCCGATGACGTAGGTTGCCATAGATGGGATTTTACTTGTGTCCGGGCTGTCTTACTTTAGTAAGCACGGGTAAAATAGCGCCCTGATAATTTCCGACAGGCAACGTTTGTCAGGGCGCCCGTAGCTCAGCTGGATAGAGTGTCGGTCTCCGAAGCCGAAGGTCGTGGGTTCGAATCCCGCCGGGCGCGCCAGCTTCAGAGGAGCTTGACTGACACGCGAACGAAGCAGCGAAGATGAAATTACGCCATATTTCATTGGGTTTCTTTTCATTGCTGCTGCTGTCAACAGTAGCGGGTCCGGCATGGGCCTATCACCACGGCGGCCATTCCCATGTGCGCTTTGGTTTCTATGTCGGCGTACCACTTTGGGATCCATGGTATTACCCCTACTATTACCAACCCTACCCTTATTATCCGCGCGTAGTGATGACGTCGCCGCCACCCCCACCGCCTCCTTCAGACGTGGAGCCCGAACCCGGTCCTCGTGGCCCTACCCGGCAACCGTATTACCGCAACTATTGTCCCGATGCCGGGGCTTACTATCCGCAGATCAGGGAATGTCCAAGCGGCTGGCAATTAAGATAGGCCTAAATTACAGCAGGGTCAGCGTTTTTCGCCTGCCGCCCGGCGTTCCTCCACACGCTGGAGCACCGCAAGTTTTTCGGCATCCGAGTATTCGGGCCAGCGCGCGATTTCCTCGAGCGTGCGCCAACAGCCGCGGCACCATCCGTGCTGCTCGTCCATCGCACAGGTCTTGTTGCAGGGCGAAGCGACCTCCTGGATCATTGCATCGGTTCTTGACGTCAGGCCTGGCACGATTGGAACTGCCGGCGGAATTCCATGGGATGGGCAATGTTGTCGAACAATTCGCGTGTTCCGCCGGTGCCGATAACGGTGATGGAGCCATAGCCGAGAATGCGCCCCACGACGCTTTGATCCACATTGACAGACTCGACTTTGGAAAGATTCATCTCCAAAGTATGCCTCGAGATCAGGCCGGTTTTGATGATCAGGCGCTTGTTGGTAATCGCAAATTCGCTGGTCAGACGCTGGATCAGCGGCGCGATCAACAGCGTGAACAACGACCACCACGAAATGAAAATGACCCAGTGCAGCGTGGTTTCGTAAACCACCGTTTCATCGTTCAACAAGGTGCTCTGAACATATTTACCCATGGCGGACCGTCTCCGTTGAGGGTGACGCAGCTCGCGATATGAGTCACGTCGGCTTATGTTTTGCTGATAGTGCGCGGCCGGCGCGCGAAGCAGTCGAACGCCCGAGCGCTGTGCAGATGAATGCGCCGACACCGATCAATTTGCCAATGTCGACACCGGTTTCAATGCCAAGTCCGTCGAGCATGTAGAGCACGTCTTCGCTGGCAACGTTGCCGGTGGCCCCTTGCGCGTATGGGCAACCGCCGAGACCGGCGACCGCACTGTCGAAAGTCGAAATGCCGCATTCCAATGCAGCATAAACATTGGCGAGTGCCTGCCCGTAAGTGTCGTGAAAATGCCCGGCCAGTTTTTCAATCGGCACATGGCGGGCGATATCTTCGATCAACGCGCGCGTTGCTCCGGGCGTGCCGGTGCCGATGGTGTCGGCCAGCGTTATTTGGTAACAGCCCATTGCGTACAGTTCACGCGCGATGCCTGCGACCTGCGCGGGTTTGACTTCGCCTTCGTAAGGACAGCCGAGACAGACTGAGATATCGCCGCGCACCTTGATATTGTGTTTGCGCGCTTCATCGCAGATTTCGGCGAAGCGCGTCAGACCATCGTCGATCATGCAGTTGGTGTTTTTTTTCGAAAATGTTTCGGTGGCGGCGCTGAACACGACGATTTCCTCGCAGCCTGCGGCAATCGCGCCATCCAGCCCCCTGCGGTTCGGCACCAGCGCTTGATACTTCACGCCTGGTTTGCGCTTGATGCCGGCCATGACTTGCGCGTGGTCGGCCATTTGCGGCACCCATTTCGGCGATACGAACGCAGTCGCCTGTATTACTGACAGGCCGGTGGCGACGAGGCGCTCGATCAATTCGATCTTGACCGCGGTCGGCACAGTCGGCGTTTCATTCTGCAGGCCGTCGCGTGGGCCGACTTCGACCATCGTGACTTTGTGTGGCAGATTCATAAGACGGGCCTGGATAAATTTACGTTTACGTAAACGTATTATTTTACGGCCTTGCCTTGTTGGGCGCCAAGTTGCCTGTGACATTGCGCCTCGAAAAAAGAAATTTCATCCAGCATTATCGCAATATCTTCGCGCTGTCGCTCAAGCCGTACACGATGATGTTCAATTTTGGCCAGAAATTCCTCGGCCCGGTTTTTTTTATTGCTGCCGGCGTTGTCGTAGAGTTCAAACAATTCACGAATCTCGCTTATGCTTAGCCCCAATCGCTTGTTACGCAGAGCGAGCTTGAGGCGTGCGCGATCACGGCTACTGAATATGCGGTTGGCACCCTCGCGACGCGGTGCCAGCAGACCCTTTTCTTCATAATGACGGATAGTGCGGGGCGTGACGCCGAACTCTTCGGCCAATTCCGAGATGGCGTAATAAATCGTCATTGTGCTATGCAATATGGGAAGCTAAAATTAGCAAGCTTCTAGGCTGCCAATTATTACATTTACGTTAACGTAATATATAACTATGGGCCCGTCAAGTCACTTGCGCATGCATGTACCAGATATTCATTTACAAAACGCGGTTGTCCGGCGCGTGTGGGTGGCAGGGCATCCACTATCCGAGGTTTTTTGAAAATGGGTGAAAACATGCCACCGGCTTCCGCCGCGCAGTCCTCCGATCCAACCGCTGAGTTCGACCCGTTTGAGCTCACAAAAATTTACGCCGAAATTGCACAGAAAAGCGTCCATATTATGAGCGAATTTATCAAACGGCATGGCGCAAACGGCGCGCCGACATTTGAGGACAACCTGGGGCTGGCGAAGGCGTCTTTGGAAGTGGCCGGGCAGCTGTTTGCCGATCCCGGAAAGCTTGCCGAGATGCAGTTCAAAACGTGGAGCGACTATTTTGCATTGTGGCAAAGCTCGACATTGCGCTGGCTCGGCTGCGAAGCCAAGCCGGTCATCGAGCCGGGACGACATGACCGCCGTTTCAAATCCGAGGACTGGCAACAGAATCTTTTTTTTGACTATCTCAAGCAGTCGTATTTGATTTCCGCCAAGCATTGGCATCAGATGCTTGGTGGCGTCAAGGGCGTCGATGAGCGGGTTTTAAGGAAGGTCGATTTTTATGCGCGGCAATACATCAATGCGCTGTCGCCGAGTAATTTTGTGCTTACCAATCCCGAAGTATTGCGCGAAACTGTCAGGTCGCGCGGCCAGAACCTGCTTAAAGGCCTTGACAATTTGCGCGCCGACCTCGAGCGCGGACAGTGGCAACAGTTGCGCATCAGGATGACCGACCTCACCGCATTCGAAGTCGGGCGCAATCTGGCGACGACGCCCGGCAAAATCGTCTATCAGAACGATCTGATGCAATTGATCCAGTATGCGCCGTCGACCGACACGGTTTACCGGCGGCCGTTGCTGGTCGTCCCGCCGTGGATCAACAAGTACTATATTCTCGACATGCGCGAGGACAACTCATTCGTGCGCTGGGCGGTCGCGCAGGGGCATACCGTGTTCGTCATCTCGTGGGTCAATCCCGGCGCCGAATACGCCGCCAAGACCTTCGATGATTATCTGCGCGAAGGCCCGTTGGCAGCACTTGCCGCGATCGAGCAGGCAACCGGCGAGCATGAGGTCGATGCAGTCGGCTATTGTCTGGGCGGCACGCTGCTCGCAACGCTGCTGGCCTGGCTGGCGGCCAAGGACGATGACCGCATCCGGAGCGCAACATTTTTCGCAACGCTGCTTGATTTCTCCACGCCTGGCGAACTTGAGGTATTTATCGATGAGGAACAGGTCGCGGCACTCGAAAAAAAGATGGGCGAACGCGGCTATCTCGACGGCGCGGAAATGGCAAACACGTTCAACCTGCTGCGTGCTAATGATTTGATCTGGTCATTCGTCGTCAACAACTATCTGCTTGGCAAGCAACCGTTTCCGTTCGATCTGTTGTACTGGAACGCGGATTCAACGCGCATGCCGGCGGCGATGCACAGTTTCTATCTGCGCAATATGTATCTGCGCAACAAGTTGCGCGAACCCGGCGGCATCGCGCTGGATGGCGTAGCGATCGATTTGTCGCGGGTGCGGACGCCGCTTTATTTCGTCTCGACGCTCGAGGATCATATCTCGCCGTGGCCATCGACCTATGCCGGGGCGCGGCTGTTTGCGGGGCCGCTGCGTTTCGTGCTCGGCGGCGCCGGCCATATCGCCGGCATCATCAATCCGCCGCCGGCCGGCAAATATTGTTACTGGACACGCGACACGCTTGATGCCGACCCCCAGCAATGGCTTGCCCATGCCGATCGGCACCCCGGTTCCTGGTGGCCCGACTGGGCGGGATGGGTCGCATGCCACGCGGGCGGGCAAGTGCCCGCACGGATACCGGGCGCGGGGCGCCTGCCAGCGCTGGCAGATGCCCCGGGTTCGTACGTCAAAGTGCGTTACGACGCGTCTTCCTCTTCTTCCACGCACTGAAATAAAACAACCGTGTTTGATAGACACCTGTGTTGTGCACGAGGTGCCCGGCGCCTTGCGCCGCAGCAACAGGGCACAGCAGTAAGTATATGTGCGGATGTTATAATTTTCCGTTCCATCCATTCATTTGGGGAAGTGCTGTCGCCGTGTAAAACACGGCGAGGTGAACCATGGATCTAAAAGACATCCATCCCGATATCGATCCGCAGGAGACACAGGAATGGATCGACGCGCTCGAAGCGGTGCTCAAGCATGAGGGCGCCGCGCGCGCCCATTTCCTGCTCGAGAAACTGGTCGACAAGGCGCGCCGTGGCGGCGCCTATATCCCGTTCAGCGCAAACACCGCCTATCTGAATACCATTCCCGCGGATCAGGAAGGACATTCGCCCGGTGACCCCGCGATCGAGGACCGCATCCGTTCATACGTGCGCTGGAACGCGCTGGCGATGGTGGTGCGCGCGAACAAGACGTCGTCGGAGCTCGGCGGCCACATCGCGAGCTTTGCGTCGGCCGCAACACTTTATGACGTCGGCTTCAACCATTTTTTCCGCGCCGCCAGCGACGGTTTCGGCGGCGATCTTGTTTACATGCAGGGCCATTCGTCGCCCGGCATTTATGCGCGCGCGTTCCTTGAAGGGCGCATCAGCGAGCAGCAAATGGACAATTTCCGTCAGGAAGTCGACGGCGGTGGCCTGTCGTCGTACCCGCATCCATGGCTGATGCCCGATTTCTGGCAGTTTCCGACGGTATCGATGGGGCTGGCGCCGATCATGGCGATTTACCAGGCGCGCTTCATGCGCTACCTCAAGGATCGCGGCATACTCGAACCACAGGACCGCAAGGTATGGGCCTTTATGGGCGACGGCGAAATGGACGAACCCGAGTCGCTCGGCGCGATTTCGCTTGCCGGTCGCGAAAAACTCGACAATCTAGTCTTCGTCATCAACTGCAATCTGCAGCGGCTCGACGGGCCGGTGCGCGGCAACGGCAAGATCATCCAGGAGCTTGAGGCCGATTTCCGCGGTGCCGGCTGGAACGTGATCAAGGTGATCTGGGGCTCGTACTGGGACTTGCTGCTGATGCGCGATACGCACGGTCTGCTGCTGAGACGCATGGAGGAGTGCGTTGACGGCGAGTACCAGACTTACAAGTCCAAAGACGGTGCGTTTGTGCGCAAGCACTTCTTCGGCAAGTACCCGGAACTGCTCGAGATGGTCTCGCACATGACCGACGACGACATCTGGCGGCTGAACCGCGGCGGCCACGATCCGCACAAGATTTACGCTGCCTACGCGGCGGCGGTCAAACATCGCGGCCAGCCGACGGTGATCCTTGCCAAGACCGTCAAGGGCTATGGCATGGGCGAGGCCGGCGAAGGCCAGAACATCACCCACCAGCAGAAGAAAATGGGTACCGACTCGATCCGGGCGTTCCGCGATCGTTTCCGCATCCCGATTCCGGACGATCAGCTCGAAAAGGTGCCGTTTTACCGGCCACCGGAAGACAGCGATGAAATGAAATATTTGCGCGAACGCATGGCGGCGATGGGCGGTGCACTGCCGGCACGCCGCCGCAGGGCCGCGCCGCTCGTGGCACCGCCGCTGTCGGCGTTCGAGGCGCAATTGAAGAGCACCGAAGATCGCGAGATTTCGACGACGATGGCGTTCGTGCGCATTCTGGCGACGCTAGTGCGCGACAAAACCATCGGCAAGTACGTGGTGCCGATCGTGCCCGACGAATCGCGCACCTTCGGCATGGAAGGCATGTTCCGCCAGCTCGGTATTTATTCGCACGTCGGCCAGCTTTATACGCCGCAGGACGCCGACCAGCTGATGTTCTACAAGGAAGACCGCCACGGCCAGATTCTGCAGGAGGGAATCTGCGAGGCCGGCGCGATGAGTTCGTGGATCGCCGCCGCGACGTCCTACAGCACGCACGGCCAGTCGATGATCCCGTTCTATATTTTTTATTCGATGTTCGGTTTCCAGCGTATCGGCGACCTCGCGTGGGCGGCCGGCGACATGCGCGCGCGCGGTTTTCTACTCGGCGGCACCGCCGGTCGCACCACGCTCAACGGCGAGGGCCTGCAGCACGAGGACGGTCACAGCCATATCTTGGCGTCGACGATTCCGAATTGCATTGCCTACGACCCGACTTTCTCGTACGAAGTCGCGGTCATCATCCAGGACGGTCTGCGCCGCATGCTGCAGGAGCAGGAGGATATGTTTTATTACATTACGCTGATGAACGAAAATTACACCCACCCCGCCATGCCGCCAGGCATCGAGGGCGGCATCCTCAGGGGCATGTACTTGCTCCAAGAGGGCAAGGCGAAAAAAGGCCAGTCCAAAGCGCAGCTCATGGGCAGCGGCACGATATTGCGCGAGGTGATCGCGGGCGCCGCGTTGCTGGAACAGGATTTCGGTGTTGCTGCCGACATCTGGAGCGTGACCAGTTTCAACCAGTTGCGGCGCGACGGGCTCGATGCGCAGCGCTGGAACATGCTGCATCCGGAAGCGCCGCCGCGCAAAGCCTATATCGAGACCTGCCTCGAAAACCACGAAGGCCCGATAATCGCTGCGACCGATTACATGAAGCTGTTCGCCGATCAGGTACGCGCGTTTTTGCCGGGCCGTGTCTACCACGTGCTTGGCACCGACGGTTTCGGCCGTTCCGATACGCGCAGGAAATTGCGCCGTTTCTTCGAGGTTGACCGTCATTACGTCGCGGTCGCCGCGCTCAAGGCGCTTGCCGAGCGGGGGGCATTGCCGGCATCGGCCGTCGGCGCCGCGATCAAGAAATACGGAATCGATCCCGAAAAGCCGAATCCGGCGACGGTCTGAAGCGCATGAGCGACGTCATCGAAGTCAGGGTCCCCGCGTTGGGGGACTTCCAGAACGTGCCGGTCATCGAAGTGCTGGTCAAGGCCGGCGACGCGGTCAAACCTGAAGATCCGCTGGTCACACTCGAATCCGACAAAGCGACGATGGACGTGCCGGCGCCGCGCGCCGGCACCGTCAGAGACATCAGGGTCAAAATTGGCGACAAAGTATCCGAGGGCTCGGTGGTGCTGATGCTCGAAACCGCGGCCGGCGGCGCCGTAGCTGCCGGCACACCGTCACCGCTCCCGGCCGTCGCCAAGCCGGCGGCAGCACTGTCTCCGACCGCCGCGGCCGTTCCAACGCCGCCGCGCACCGTGCCACCCGCAGAACCGCCGCGCACCGGCGGCGGTCCGGTGCACGCGAGTCCGTCGGTGCGGCGTTTTGCGCGCGAACTCGGCGTGGACCTGGCCCAGGTCGCCGGCAGCGGACCGAAGCAGCGCATCCTCAAGCAGGATGTGCAGGCGTTCGTCAAGAACGAACTTGCGCAACCGCGCGCTGGCGGCGGTCTGCCGTTCAATCTGCCACCGCCGCCGCAGGTCGATTTCGCCAAATTCGGTCCGGTCAAGCTGCAACCACTGACGCGCATCAAGAAACTGTCGGCCGGCCACCTGCACCGCAACTGGCTCAGCATTCCGCACGTGACCCAGCACGACGAGGCCGACATTACCGAGCTTGAAGCGTTCCGCAAACAGCGGGCCGAGGAGGTCAGGAAGCAGAACATCCGCTTCACGCCGCTGGTGTTTCTGATCAAGGCGAGCGTGCTGGCGCTCAAACATTATCCGCAATTCAACGCCTCACTCGCATCCGACGGCGAAAATCTGGTGCTGAAAGAATACTTTCACATTGGCATCGCGGTCGATACACCGCAGGGTCTGGTGGTACCGGTGCTGCGCGACGTCGACAAGAAAAGCCTGCTCGATCTCGCCCGGGAGCTTGGTGAGGTCAGCGCGCGCATGCGCGACGGCAAGATTCATCCCTCCGACCTGCAGGGTGGTTGTTTCTCGATTTCGAGCCTCGGCGGCATCGGCGGCACTCATTTCACGCCGATCATCAACGCTCCCGAAGTCGCGATTCTCGGCGTATCGAAAGCGCAGACGAAGCCGGTATGGGACGGCAAACAATTCGCGCCGCGGCTGATGATGCCGCTGTCGCTGTCGTACGATCACCGCGTGATCGACGGCGCGCAGGGCGCGCGCTTCCTGTCATATTTGAGCGGCGTTCTTACTGACTTTCGTCAATTGACGACCACCTAGATTCGTGGCAGCAGCCAGCACCGCGCCGGTCGGCATCCTCGGCGGCACTTTCGATCCGATCCATTTCGGGCACCTGCGCTTGGCGCAGGAGCTCGGTGAGGCGTTGCGTCTGGCCGAAGTGCGCTTCATTCCCTCCGGCACGCCGCCGCACCGCGCCGTGCCGCAGGCCGCCGCCGCGCACCGGCTGGCGATGGTGCGCCTGGCCATCGCCGGCAATTCATTGTTCACGCTCGACGAGCGCGAAATCGCGCGCCCCGGCCCTGGCTATACGCTGGACACGCTGATCGAGTTGCGGCGCGAATTCGGCGCGATGCGCCCGCTCTGCCTGCTGCTCGGCGCCGACGCATTTCTGGACCTGGTGACCTGGCACCGCTGGCACGAGCTGTTCGATGCCGCGCACCTCGTGGTCGCCCACCGGCCCGGTTTTCCGATCCAGACCTGGTCGCAGCGCATGCCGCAGCCGCTTGCCCGCGAGTACGAAGCGCGGCATATGGAGCAGCCGCTCGCCGTGCATCTGTCGCCGGCCGGCGGCATCGTCGCGCAACCGCTGGCGGCAGTCGACATCGCGGCGACGCGCATTCGCAACATTCTGCGCGCCGGCGCCAGCCCACGTTATTTGCTGCCCGATTCGGTTCTCGATTATATTCACAGCAACAGCCTGTATGCCGGAGGTGAATGAAGCTCGATGAGTTGGTGAAGGCCGCGGTCATTGCGCTCGAAGACATCAAAGGGCGCGATATCGTGATACTCGACGTGCAACGCCTGACGTCGTTGTTCGACAGCCTGATCATCGTCAGCGGCGATTCGACGCGGCAGAACAAGGCGCTCGCCAACCACGTCCGGGAAAAACTCAAGGCGCTCGGTGCCCCGGTGCTGGGTGTCGAAGGCGAAGACAATGGCGAATGGATACTGGTCGATCTGGGAGTGGTCGTCATCCATATCATGCAGCCGGCAATCCGCCGCTACTACAACCTCGAAGAATTGTGGGGCACGGCCCCATTGCCCCATGCAGCGGGTGCCGCCAAGCGATAGTCTTCAGTTCCGATGAAGCTGCGGGTATTGGCGGTCGGCCGCAAAATGCCGGCGTGGGTCGACACCGGCTTTGCGGAATACGCGCGCCGCATGCCGCGCACGATGCCCGTCGCATTGATCGAGGTTAAACCCGCCGACCGCGCGCGCGGCGGTACTGCGGCGCAATGGCGGGCGGTTGAAATGCAGCGCATCCGCGCAGCGTTGCCCGCGGATGGCGCGAGCGTCGTGCTCGACGAGCGCGGCGAACTGCCGACAACGGCAGATTTGGCGCGTCGCCTCGAGCGCTGGCGCCGCGAGGCGCGTGACGTCGCGTTCATCATCGGCGGCGTCGACGGCACGGCGCGCGAGTTGCAGCGCGAGGCGGACTGGCTGCTCGCGCTGTCGCGGTTTACGCTGCCGCACGGACTGGCCCGAGTGCTGCTTGCGGAGCAGCTCTACCGCGCGGTCTCGCTGCTGGCCGGGCACCCGTACCACCGGGAGTGAACAGCGCGTGACGCCATCGTCCGATGCCACGATTTATCTCGCCTCGCGCAGCCCGCGCCGCCGCGAGTTGCTGCGCCAGGTCGGCGTCGCGGCCGATGTCCTGCTGCTGCGCGCCGACCCCCGGCGCGGTGCCGATGTCGACGAGCAGCCGCTGGCGGGCGAAGACGCGGCGATTTACGTGTTGCGCATTGCGCGCGCCAAGGCCGCCGCCGGCTGGCAGAACATGCTGCGGCGCAAGCTGCCGCCGCACCCCTTGCTTGCCGCCGATACCATCGTCGTGCTGGATGGCGATATCATCGGCAAGCCGAAAAGCCCGTTGCAGGCGGAAGAAACTCTGCGCCGCCTGTCGGGCCGGCGCCATCATGTGCTGACGGCGGTGGCATTGACCTGTGACGGACGCACCGAATCCCGATTGTCGTCTTCCACGGTCGAGTTCCGCGAACTCGACGGGTCCGAAATCGAACGCTACGTGGCGACGCGCGAACCGCTTGACAAGGCCGGCGCCTACGGACTGCAGGGGCGCGCTGCGGCGTTCGCGCGCGCGGTTTCCGGCAGCCCCTCCGGCATTGTCGGGTTGCCGTTGTTCGAAACCGCGCTGCTGCTGCGTGAGTTCGGTATCGTTGCGGTTTGAGCGCGATATCCCGGCATGGTCGAAGAAATCCTGATCAACGTCACGCCGCAGGAAACCCGCGTCGCCGTGATCCAGCAGGGCGTGGTGCAGGAAGTGCAGCTCGAGCGCGTTTCGGCACGTGGGCTGGTCGGCAACATTTACGTGGGAAGCGTGATGCGCGTATTGCCCGGCATGCAGTCGGCATTCGTCGACATCGGCGGCGGCCGTACGGCGTTTCTGCACATCGCCGACATCTGGGAACATCGCCGCGACGGCGGCGGGGCGCGGCCGATCGAAGCGCTGCTGACCGAAGGACAGAACCTGCTGGTGCAGGTCGCCAAGGATCCGCTCGGCACCAAGGGCGCGCGGCTGTCGACGCAGATTTCGATCGCGGGACGATTGCTGGTCTATCTGCCGCGGGAATCGCGCATCGGCATTTCGCAGCGCATCGAGGACGAGGAAGAACGGCTGCATCTCAGGGAAAAGCTGCAGCGGCTGCTGCCGGCCGAATCCCGCGGCGGCTTCATCATCCGCACCGTCGCCGAGACCGCGAGCGAGGCCGAACTGCTGGCCGACATAGAGTACCTGCATAAACTGTGGAATGGCATCGAGGAAAAGGCGCGCGCCGCCGCGCCGCTGACGCTGCTCTATCAAGACCTGAATCTGAGCCTGCGCGTGCTGCGCGATTTCGTGCGCGACGAGACCGCACGCGTTCTGGTCGATTCACGCGAAACCTTCCACAAGCTGGAAGAATTTGCGCGCGAATTCGTGCCGAACGTCGCACCGCGACTCTCCCACTATGGCGGCGAGCGGCCGCTGTTCGATCTCTACGGCGTCGACGATGAAATCGAGAAAGCATTGGCCCGCCGCGTCGACCTCAAGTCGGGCGGCTATCTGATCATCGATCAGACCGAAGCGCTGACCACCATCGACGTCAACACCGGCGGCTTTGTCGGCGGCCGCAACTTCGCCGACACGGTCTTCAAGACCAATCTCGAGGCCGCCCAGGTCATCGCGCGCCAGCTCAGGATGCGCAATCTCGGCGGCATCATCATCATCGATTTCATCGACATGGACAGCGAGGAGCACAAGAACGCGGTGCTCAATGAGCTCCGCAAAATGCTGGCGCGCGACCGTACGCGCATGACGGTCAACGGTTTCACG
>Ga0335083_10004606_pt1 | contig 17533 bp, 15 predicted proteins | sample Lox_Sample_42_FD_206716 | JGI IMG/M metagenome (GOLD analysis project Ga0335083, IMG submission 206716) | Soil microbial communities from Loxahatchee National Wildlife Refuge, Florida, United States - Lox_Sample_4.2 | ecosystem: Environmental > Terrestrial > Soil > Wetlands | place: USA...
TGGTTCCGCTGCCCGGGGAAGCTATGCTGGGGGTTGCAAGACTCGCCGTCACTCCCTTAGGTAGTCCACTCGCTGACAACACAACTGGAGACTGGAATCCGTTCAACACGGTGGTGGAGAGCTTGATCGCAGTCGAGCCGCCAGGCGTGACGGTCGCACTAGCAGCATTCAACGCCAGTGTGAAACTCGGCGCCGGCAAAACGGTCAGGCTTACCGGCTGCGTTTTTGTCACGCCTCCACCGGCCGCGGTCACCGTCATGTTGTAGGAACCGGGCACCGTCGCCGAAGCCGATGCCAGCGTCATTGTGCTGATGCTGCTGCCAGGAGCAGCTATGCCGACCGGTGCAAAGCTCGCCGTTACTCCCGCAGGCAGCCCACTCGCCGACAACGCCACTTGCGACTGGAACCCATTCAACGCGGCGGTGGACAGTGCGATCGCGGTCGATGCCCCCGCCACAACTGTCGCGCTCGTGGCGCTCGGCGTCAGCGTGAAACTGGGAGGCGCGGGCGCGGCTCCTGTGAGAAGAAAAGTCTTGGGCCCTCGTGATACACAAGTCAGGTCATCGCCTAAGTGGACCGTTAAACCCTGCTTGGCATCGTCATAGGCAGCCGCGATTGTATATGCGGGACCGGGCTGGATCGCAGGAAACTGCTGCACCCACGCCGTACCATTCCACATCCACGTCTCCCTACGAAAATCGTAGTTCCAACTGCTGCCGGTGACATCTTTGCCTCCGGCGCCCCCGATCATGAGCACGGCCGCGAGAGCCGGATCATAGGCGAGCACATGCCCCGCCCGTGCCGCCGGTGGAGTGGGCGTGACCATCTGCCGCCAAGCGCTGCCATTCCATACCCACGTGTCTGAAAACCAAGTCGGAGTAGGTTGGCTCAAAAATCCGCCGAACAGCACCGTCTCACCGCGCGTGCCGTCAAAAGCCATGCTGTGTCCGGCGCGCGCCACCGGACTTACCGCGCTGACGGCCTGAGTCCAATTGGACCCATCCCAAGTCCAGGTGTCGTTTGTTTCAGCAAAGTCCCCATACCCGCCAAACAACACAACCTTCCGAGCAACGGCGTCGTACGCCATCGCATGGCCCTCGCGTGCCGGAGGACTTACTTTGGGATGCATCTGCGTCCAGTTCGTTCCGTCCCAAATCCAAGTCTGGTTACTGTAGGTGGGCGGCGCACCTCCCATGCCGCCGAACAGCACAATCTGTCCGCGAGCGTCGTCGTATACCATCGCATGCTCTGCCAACATCCCCGGATTGTTTGCCGGATGGAGTTGTGTCCAGGTTGAACCATTCCAAAGCCACGTATCGGCGAAGAGAGTGGTGTTCCAATTACCGCCGTACAGGATGGCCTGTCCGGAATGTCCAAATGGCGCCAGCGCCGTGTTCATACGTGCAGGAGGCGCGTTCGCGGGGGCGAGCAGGTTCAGAGTGAGTCCGTCGGGAACGGTCCCGCCGCCTGGCTGGGTCACCGTAAATGCCAGGCTGCCGACCATGATGGTGCCACTTCGTTCGGCGCCCGTATTCGCGGCCACGATATAACGGAGCGTAGCTGGACCAGTGGACAGAAAACAGGAGCACTCGACGTCGGTGATCCACGCAACGTTGCTCATGAATGTCCAGGCGAAGTCCGGCGCGCTGGTGGAGACCGCGATTTCGCCCGTGCCGCCAACGGCGGGGACCGACGCTGCTTCCGGGCTGATGGCCATGGAACCAGAGCTGCCCGCCTGCGTAAGGATGACGTACGCGGCGCCCAATGCGATCTTGCCCCAGCGCGGCGAGATGTTTGGATTCTTAGCAACCGTGAAACTTACGGTACCGTTGCCGGTTCCTGATGTGGTTGATCCAAGAGTGATCCACGGCAGCGAGGCCCCGGCGCTCCAGGAACAACCTCCAGGCGCGGTCACCGGGATCTGGCCTGCTCCTCCGGTAGCATTGAACGACTGCGACGGGCCTACTGAACCCGGACACACCGGCGCCGCCGCGTACGAAACACTCACGCTCATCCCTGACGGAGTAGCTGCGCCTAACGTAAGATTCAGGCTGCCGTAAGGATCATTCCAGGTTCCGCCGGCGTGCAGAGTGGGGTCGTTCGCAAAACTCGACGGGTTGAAATTGATCAGATTGGTGTAGGTGGCCGGGTCAACGCCGGCCAGTGTTGCAGTCAGGGCAGGGTCCTCATAATGCACCAGGGCACCGGCGAACGCAGCCGCGGGCAACGTGGCGTCGAAAGTCCCGAGCGGTTGCCGGAATTCGATCCACAGCCAGTCATCCGCACCGGTTCCGCGATTCACACGCAGCACCTGCCCGCTGCCGGATTGCTCGTAGGGCGATAAGTTGAAATTGCCGCTGCTGGTTACGGTTTTAGTATTGGTGCCCGCCTGCAGCCAGCCCAAGAACGTTTTCTGCGGAGCGGCCCACTGGCCGGAATTCCTGCCCATGCTCGAGAAGGAATCGCCGTACTCATGAAGCTGGTCCCACGGCGCGGCCATTTGCCCCGCCGGCCCCAGAGGCTCGCTGCCATAGTCGGCGAAGCGGGCGTGCTCCAGGCCAAAACCATGGCCGAGTTCGTGGGAAGCGGTAGCGACAACCTCGCTTTGAGCTACCATGCTCTCCGCCCCAAGCCACATCGACGAGGCGTTGAGAATTCCTTGCGGCGATGAAATCTGCCCGCAGCCGAGCAACGCCATGCCACCGGAATCCATACCCATCTCGCCTTGCGGAGCCACGACGAAGATACGACTGTACTGCGTCAAATTGGCGGAGGACGCGGCAGCCCGCAAAGCCGCATCTCGCGCCGCCAGCGGCTGGTCGAAGTAATCGGCATCGAGCACGAATGGTCCCAGGACATCGCCTGTTGCCCAGGTCTTTCCGAAGGAGGATTCCACGAGAAAGTTGTTCACCGTCAGGCCAGTGCCGAAGAAGCTGGCGCTCATCAGTGCGGGAGTCACTGAAGAGAGCAGAGCCTTGCTGGGAAATGACACGAGGATGACCGCTATCTTCTGCTCCCCGATGGCGCTGCACGCGCCGGCGGCCGAATCGGCTGGTGATGAGGTCGCTTGGGAAACAATCAATCGTTTACCGGAAGCTCGTCCCGTGACGTTAACTAGTTGGCCAGGGCGCAAGACTTCATCTTGGGAGCTTTCCAATTCCAATGTCTCCCGAGAGGTGTGCAGGAAGAGCCGTTTCCGGCTGGTTCCGGTCTGGAAGTTGTCCTCGATGAGGGTCTCCACCCGGCCTTGCCACGTGCCACTGACTTCCGGCTCTCGCGATTGTTCCGCGGAAAGCTGTGGATTTGGATTTCCCGAAGCGTTTACCACGAGCACGCAACCTGCGTAGAATACCGCCAGCGCGCGAATTCTGAACATGTTGACTCCTAACGGACGGCTTGGATGATAAGCTTGCCTCACCGGGATTCGGAGTGGGAGGCGAGGTTAAGTCTCGCGTTCCAAAGGAAGAACCGCCGGAAAAAACTCCAACGGCCAGCCATCGCGGGTTAGGGTACGAGGCCGGTTGACGCTAATCTCCCTTTGCAGGAGATTAGGCGTGCGTAATCACATCGATAAGTAAACTTATCGGCGATTGTGGGAAATCTTTAATTGATTTTTCTGGCGGAGAGAAAGGGATCCGACGTTGCCACCGTTCCAAGGGCGCATTACCCAAGATTGCCCAAGCCCTGGCGTAGAATAATTCCATCACCGGTCAGGTGCAGGCAAACCATGAATTGGGATGAGCTCATACCCGAATTAAAGGATTGGGCGGTCCCGCAATCGCCAGAGGGCCTCGCAGCATGCGAAGGCAGGTATCCTCTTGCAATTGGGTACCTCACCTTGTTCTGGCCTTCGTTTGTGGAACATAACGGAATGGTCTTTCGCGCGGAAGAAGTGGACGAGGCTTCGGTTTCTGAGTGGCTTGCGACCACTGGAGGCAACAAGCAAGCCGTCGAAGTCATGTTGAATCATTTTCACATTCTGCACTTACAACACCCAGGTATCTGGAAGGATGCAACGGAGGCTCAATTGAGGTTCATCGGAGGAACGCTTAAGGAGGCCTGGGCAGCGAAGCTAGCTCGCGATTATCCAACGAGAAAGTTTGTCGTGGAGTTCATCGAGGGAACCAGCGAAAGGATGGAAGAGTATCAAGTAGTTTTCTACCAGTCCTCCTAAGTATTTCTGGCGGAGAGAGAGGGATTCGGACACTTGAGATCGTAACGGGATCTGCAACGGGGAGATTCTTCGTTGCTCGGACTGCCATGAATACCAGCAAAGCCGGCGCGCCTTGCACGCCATTGCACGCTCCGAACAGACGGGATAGCAACACGTGCTTGGAGGGCACGCTGCGGATCATGAACGATCTCGTGCGCCAGGAAAAAGTCCGCTAGATCGGCTCTCGAATCCGATGTCGTGGCAGGTTGCAACGGTGCTGATGCTCCAGGAGCGTCTCGGACTGGAAAAATATGTGACGGCTCTACAGCTGTAACAACCGGTGCCGGACGGGAGCTTGGCCGAGGCGGTCAGTTCGTGCCTTTCGATAAGGAAACCGGTTACAAAAATCGTCAATGTATTGCACCCGGGTCCGAGACTCGTCGAGCAGCCGCATATCCTCACTCGAGAGCCGCAGCTCAACGGCGCGTACGTTGTCTTCCAACTGCTCCAGTGCTCCAGCTCCGGAATCGCGACTTCTTCTCGCACTCATGACGCTCCAATTAGTCGGTTTGAGGAGCTGCATCCGTTCAGGGTCGCAGTGTCGACGCAATTAGTCCGCCATCGCCACCAACTGGTCCACAAACCACTCTTGCCCTGAGGTACAGGATTTCCCCAACCGCGCAACCGCTTTATTCTGTCCACAGAGACGGTCAAACGCCGACCGGAAGAAGGACGAACGATGCCGCGACGGGAAATGGCACGAATAGATGGAAGATGCCGCGAGGACTTACGAGGAATTATTAATAGGCAATCGCCAGCCGTTCCGGTAATTGCTGTGCAACCCGTCATGACAAACGGATCGCAGAGGTTACGGCCAACCCCGGGGGCCAGAAGGGAGCTCGTAAACAGACCGGATAATCGCCGTCAAGGCACGGGTCGATCTCGGCTCACCACAGTGGGCGGCCGCCTTAAGTATTTCTTTTAGCTCCGAATTCCATTTAACTGTGCCATGATCGAACAATAGAAAGTGTGCGCCGCAACTGGCTCTACTACGGCGCGGAGGCAGCACGAATGAAGGTCCTCGCTCAGATTCGACGCTACGGCCTGGCGGCGATCTCCTGCGGCCTCGCGATGGCAGTGGCCTGGCCGCTCGATGCCCCGTCTTCCTGTTTCTCCTCGCGGTCATTGTAAGCAGTCTTTACGGGGGCGGGGGGCCTGGTCTGTTCGCAGTTGGGCTCTCCTGCCTGGCCTTCGACTACTTCTTTCTCCCGCCTCGATTCCACCTTCTCATCAAGCCATCGTCCTATCTCCGATTCGGTGCGTTTTTGGGAGCGACCCTACTGGTCGCAGTGTTGATTGGGGCCAAACAGCGCGTCGAGGAAGCTCAGCGCCAAATCGCGGCGCAAGTGCAACGAAGCGAGGCCTACTTGGTCGCTGGGCAAAGGCTGAGCCATACCGGCAGTTGGGCGTTTAACGTAGCTTTGGGCGAGCTCTTCTGGTCGCAGGAGACTTTTCGCATCTTTGGCTTCGATCCAACCAGAACCAGCGCCTCCCTCCAAATGTTCCTACAGAGAATTCATCCCGACGATCGACCAAGAAGGGAGCAACGACGCCCCAGCAGAAGCAAGGGATTACACGGCGGACTATCGGATTGTTCTTCCGGACGGCTCGATCAAGTATATCCACGATGTGGTTTACACCGTAGCCAGCGTCCGCCGCAAACGCCAGCGCCTTCCTTCTAGTCTCCTTATCGAAAACGCCTCGTCTCCCTTTAAACAGCGTTCGTCCGCCGAGGCGTTTCCGATCAAGGCTAGCGACCATACGGACGGAACCAACCGCAGCAGTCCAGAAGCGGTCTTCTGGACTGCTGCGAACGATCGATAGGTCGGCCATTTGTTCATCTGGTCAGGCATAGCAAGACAGATACGAGATCGAGACTATGACAATACGTTCGACGCTGTACGGAGTGGCCGGGCGCCCGCCTCGGCGGAACCGCAATCCTCTTGCGACCACGATGTCAACACGGCAATCGCCATCGCCACCAGTGGCCCAAGCGCTGCCTCAATCTTTGGTGTCAGTCTCGTCCCCCAATCGGTTGAAGCGGGCTGTATGCCGAGCAGCACGATGTCAGGCGGTTCCTCCGACGTGAGCGAAAGCGTTGCGATCAGATCCGCAACGCCGAGCTGATGAACACTAGCCGCGCCAGGCAGACTCCTCAATTCGTCACCGTTCATTCGAATCAGTGTGCCTGGGCTCTGTCCAATATCGACGGCATCAATCAGCAGCAGGCGAGACGCCTCACAAACATAACTCACCAATTCCAGTCCTAGCGTGCCCCCGTCGACAAAAGCGACATCTTGGGGGGCATGCGGATCCGCCAGCAAGCGCCGCAACGCATGCACGCCAAGCCCGTCATCCGAGCGAATAATATTACCCACTCCGACAACCACAGTCTTGGACTGGTCAACATCTTGCATACGATTTAGGTCACGCTATCCTTGGAAGACGTCGGCCCCGACGTTGAACTTGCCGTCGTCCCTTGCTCCAAAAGCTGCTCTCCAGGAATGAACTTATATCCGCTGAAGATGCTTTCCATGACGCCGGTTTTCTCTTCCTTTGAAACCAACATTGCACTATATAGATGGTGTAGAAAGAACATCCAGAACGTGAACATCGCTAGGAAGTGAATCTCGCGAACATACTGTATGTCGACCAGCCGAAAAGGCCACCCGGTCACGATTGTCCAAAACCTGCTACCGAGGACATGACTGAACAACGCCAGGCCTGTCACAATCGCGATCAGCGTGAGCAAATACACAACGCTATAGGCGGCGCCGGCAAGAGCATTGTGGCCGATGTTTGCGGTAGGCCGCCAGCGAAGGAAGCTGTAATACTTGGCCGTATGAACCAGATCCGTCCAGCGGCTGCGCCGTGTCGGAACGAATTGGTCCCAGTGAGCCCAGAGGTTTCCAACGAACATCCAGTACATGCGTAGCAGGAAGGCGATCATAAAAACGAAGCCGGCGGTTACGTGGGTAAACCGCATCGTAGCCATCACGTGATCGGTTCTGTTGGTCGCAATGACGAATGGTCGATAGAGGTAATAGCCCGTGACGGTGAGGACGATCAGTGAGAGCGCGATCAGCCAGTGCGCCGTTCGTACCGGCCACTCCCACACGTAGACTCGTATAGGGGCAGCCTCGGACTGCAATGGCGGCGAGCTTGTCATCCGAAGACTCCGGAGCGGGTCCGTGCTTCCGCGTGGCGATGCCCTTGGGCATCCACCAGGTGCACGGCGCACGCCAGGCACGGATCGAACGAATGTACGGTACGTAAGATTTCCAGTGGACGATTAGGGTCGGCGATGGGCGTCTTCAAGAGCGCTGCTTCGTACGCGCCGCGCTGGCCTAGGGCATCGCGCGGGCCTGCGTTCCAGGTGCTGGGTACTACCGCCTGATAATTCTTGATGGCCTGGTTTTCGATTTGCACCCAATGGCCGAGTGAGCCTCGAGGCGCTTCATAGAAACCGAAGCCTCGGGCCGAAGCAGGCCAGGTATCCGGGTTCCATTTCTCCCCGTTATGAATTCGCAAGTCGCCTGAATGCATTTTGCCATCCAGCTCGTTGATCCACTCCATCAGGTGGCTGGCCATCACCTGCGATTCGATCGCACGCGCGCCAACTCGGCCGAGCGTTGAAAACAGCGCCGTGGGCGGAGCTTTCAACTTGGAAAGTACGCCGTCGACTGAGGCCTTGATCTGCGCGTGTCCCGAAGCGTACGCCACCAGCATCCGCGCCAGCGGCCCAACTTCCATCGCCGTTCCCTGATAACGGGGAGCTTTCAGCCAGGAATATTTTTGGTTGACCTCAAGAAATTCATAGGGCGGCTTCGGACCCGTGTACTTGGGGTTCGTTTCTCCTTCGAACGGGTTCTTTGCAGCGTTATTCCCTTCCGCGTACTCATACCAGGAGTGCGCCACCGATTCGGTGATATTCGCGGGATCCAGCGGATGCACCTTCGAGAGATCGCGGTTCAGGATGATTCCGCGCGGAAGAAAGAACTGCTCCGTATGCTTGATTCCGCCCTTGGGATAGCCGCCATAGCACATGAAATTTCCTAGGCCTTCGCCGAACCCAAACCAGTCGCGATAAAAGCCGGCCACTGCCAGCACGTCCGGGATGTACACCTGTTCCACAAAACTTTGCGCGCTGGAGGCTACGCGCCGGAGGAAATCGATACGCTCAGGGTTTATCGTTGCCGCGGGTTCATTCGGGTCCATGGCGGTTGACATTCCGCCAACCAGGAAAGTCTGCAGATGCGGATTCTTGCCGCCCAGCACAGCGTGAATCCGGATAAAATCGCGCTGGAACTCCAGAGCCTCCAGATAGTGAGCCACTGCCATAAGGTTTGCTTCCGGAGGCAGACGGTAAGCGGGGTGCCCCCAATATCCGCTCGAGAAGAGGCTCAGTTGACCACTTTGTGCCAGTTTTTTCAAGCGCTCCTGCACGGCTTGGAAATAGGCCTTGCTGGATTTTGGCCAGGAGGAGATGGACTCCGCCAGTTGCGAAGTCTTAGCAGGATCGGCTTTCAGCGCCGAGGTAACATCCACCCAATCGAGCGCGTGCAGATGATAGAAGTGGATGACGTGGTCCTGAATCATTTGCGTGCAGGAAATGATGTTGCGGATGAGCCGCGCCGTATCTGGGATTTCGATTGCTAAAGCATCTTCGACCGCCCGAACCGAAGCTAACGCGTGGACCATCGTGCAGACGCCGCAAATGCGTTGCGCCCACAGCCATGCTTCACGCGGATCGCGGCCGCGCAAGATCAGCTCAATGCCACGGAACATCGTGCCGGAACTCCAGGCATCCGAGATGGCGCCGCCGTCCACTTGAGCCTCGATACGCAGGTGGCCTTCAATGCGTGTGACGGGATCGACCACAACACGTGCCACGATTGACCTCCTTTACTTGGTTCTTGGTGAGGAACTGGAATCGCCGCCAGCCTCTTCGGGTCTGATCTTCGCTCGAATCCCGCCAGCAATAGCCTGGGCCGCTACCACCGCGGCCACCGCGCCAGTCGCGGTCCATCCGATCTCTTCAGCCGTTACGTCCACGCCGAATCCTGGAACTTTTGGCAGCGGCTTGTAGAAGGGCGACTTCGTATCCCAAAAACGAGGGGAAGCGCAAGCGATGCAGCCATGGCCGGATTTCACCGGCCAGCTGGTCGCTTCATTCCATCGGACCGTGGGGCAGTTGTAGGTTGCCTCCGGGCCCTTGCAGCCCATCTTGTATAAGCACCAACCTTTGCGGTGACCGTCGTCTCCCCATTCCTCGACGAAGCGGCCGGCGTCGTAATGCGCCCGTCGCTCGCACTGATCGTGAATGATCCTGCCATAGGCGAACAGCGGCCGGTTGTACTGATCAAGTGCGGGCATTTCGCCGAAAGTCAGATAATGCACCAGCACAGCGGCGGTGTTCGCCGGATTGTGCGGACACCCGCCCAGGTTGATTACCTTTACGCTGGGCACCGCCTCTTGAAGGCCTACGGCGCCCGTCGGGTTGGGTTTGGAGCGAACCAAGCCGCCGTCCCACGCGCAAGCGCCGACGGCTATGTTGGCAGCTGAGTTAGTGCAAACTTCGTGTACGATGTCCAACGCCGTTCGGCCTGCGATGGTGCAGTAAACTCCACCGTCGGCCGTTGGAATGGCGCCCTCGACTACCGTAATGTATTTTCCCTTCTCCTCTCGCACGACGCGATCGAGCGCAGCTTCGGCTTGTTTACCTGCGCCCGCCATGATCAGCTCGTGATACTCCCAGGAAAGGAGTTCCAGCACAATGTCGGCGACAGGCGGGTCGCTCGACCGTAGCATCGATTCCGAATTGCCCGCGCAGTCCTGAAACTCCAGCCAGACCAGCACAGGACGCCTGGTCTGTTCCAACGCTTTGGCGACTTGGCCGACGTAGCGCTCCGGAAGCGCCAGCGTCGCGACCATGAGCTGACAGAATCGAAGAAGATCGCGGCGCGAAATCCCGCGGCCGGCGAGCGCGCGTGCCAGGTTGTTTCTCAGCATTGGACCACACCTTACCTCTACGCCATCAGGCTCTGTTCTTCCCTAACCTCGATGGCACCGAGAGACACGACTTGCACTGGCAGGCCTTCGCGTAGACTCTGCAGCATGACGACACGTCCATGGCGGAATTGAACCGCATCACGGTATATATTCTCGGCAGCACTGATCTCCACAAACAAGACAGTCTCCTCATCTTGGATGCGCCACTGGCGCTGCAAGTCTTCGGGGATATTACTTATAAGCAGTTGGGCACCGGGCGGTACGCAGACCGCAGTAATGTCGGCGCAGTTTGGAGAACCTTCAAAGGCGGTCTTAAGCCGCTTCCAAAAACTTCTTCGACACGCGGCTTCCAACCGTCGCCCAAAAGTCTGAAGCTCGGCTGGCGGCGCCAAACCTATCGAGCCCGTTCGAAACCGGTGAACGACTAGCTCTTCGCCTTCGACTGCTAGCCGATTCGGCAATACTGCAAGAGAATAGTCACACATCATTGGCCTCCTTCGTGTTTTGTTCCGCCAATCACGCTGTTGCTTAGTGATCCCCGCGGTTGATCTATCCAACCAAGTAACGGCGCGGCGAACTTGGCCAGAGATGCAAGCTCGTCGACCGCCGATTCAATACTTCTTCGCTAGATTCCTTCCTAGCAGGACTCCCCTGGTTTTGCCTGGCCGGAATTTAGGACGCCGGCAGAGCGGCGGTTGCTGCTGCTAAAGTCGTTGCCCATAACTCAGGGAACAAATCGCAATGGGCGTTGACGTTCATGATGGATGGTTTCCGGATGTGCCGTCAGCCCCTCGTATGGCTCAGACAGATACGTGGGTGACCGGGGCGAACCGAGCCTGGAACTTAACCATCACTCCGTTCGCGATGAAGAATAATCTTGCTGCTATTGTCCAGCATGTACCTGGGTTGCGTCGTAGGCCGCGCCAGTTGCGTGGCAGACATCGCAGCTCTCACCAAACTGTGAACTGGTATTGACCGCTGCGTGCGCGAAAGCTGACTGGTTCAAGTGGCACGCCGTGCAGGCCGATGTTGTGGCTGGCGCCGGATTGAGAAGCCCCTGCGGATCGAGCACCGAATTTTTGCCGATCGGCAGCATCGCCTCCGAACCGTTTACGTGACACACATAACATTCCGCCGTATCATGAACAGCGCCGGTCGGTCCCATGGCAGGATAGCGGACGCCGGTGTTGGGAATCGAGGCCGGGACAGAAGCGAACGTCGTGCCAAAACTGTGGTGGCTTCCGCCAAATCCAACGACGATGTAATCTTGGCCAAACTCCGCCTCCAGGTTCTCGCCGGTGTGGACCTTGTGAATCATGAGCGCCATGTTGACGCCCTGCGGCGGGAGTGTTCTGTCGGATGGAACGACGCTCAGGGGACGCGTCGCGAAATCAGAATCGCTCGGGTTATGGCACAAGACGCAATATTGCGGATCGTTGCGCAGCACGCTGTGCATCTGCAAATATGCGTGGCATTCATTGCAAGTGGCTTTGGTCACTGCGCTGCGGCGCGGCTGCTCGCCCGATCCATCGACCGAGAAATATACCACCTGGTTCGGAGTTCCGCTCGCAACCGCCATCTGGGTCGTAGTCCCGGGCAGAACGATCTCCGTCCGCTCCGATTCCACCCCAATGGCGTAGCTCCCGGTCGCGTTCGCGGGAATCGCGTGCAAGAACGAGTACGTGCAATTGTCCGTTGAATCGCATGTGGCTGCGGTAGCGCTTTCCGTTACGTAGCCGGGCGTTGTTACGTCGCTGCCGAAGTTGGTGTAACCGTAATCGGAAGTGGGACCGGCCATGGTGAAACTTAGGCTCGTCAGAACGGAAATGGGAAGCGGGTCGCCGTTGACATCCTTCACCGTGAATACGACCGTGGGCTTCTCCCCAGCCAAAGTGTTGGTGACCCCCGCGATCGTTACACTTACGCCTCCCAGCAGCGGATCTGGGTTCAGGGGGTAGGAGACTTTGGTGTCGGATGCCACCAGGTGGGCTCCCATAATGGATGCGTCGAAGGGGAGTTCGCCCTGCGGAATATGGCAGTTGGCACATTGTGTATTGCCGATCTGCGGACCGCCAGGATGATTGACGCCGGTAGTGAAATTCACGTTGTTATGACAGGAGCCGCAGGCAGCTTCGGTGGGTTCGGTGAGCCAGGCATTCGTCTGCGCCGCGCCATTGTTGGGGTTATGGCAGGTTTGGCAGCGGAGTATATTGGCCGGATAGACCACCGTTGAGAAATCGTTGATCGAGTTCTGGAAACCGTAAATTTGGTACGGCATGCCGGCTTGCACACTGGGGAGCGAACTGCCCATGTGAATATCGTGAATGAACACTTTCATGTCCAGCGAGTTGCCGGTATTGGGATCGGAATTCTGGGGCTGGTGGCAGATGATGCACAGCGCCACACTGCGGCGTGAACCGCCGTGCGCCGCCAAGCCGGCCGATCCGGTGACGCTGGTCATCCCATTCGGCAGCCCGTGACACTGGTCACAGTCAGCGTTGGTGACGATGGACCTCGGCATGGGTGTGCCGCCAGACGGCACGAAATCGTAGGTGGTATCGGCGAAATTTGTTCCTAAGCCCCATTGAGTCAGGTTCCGGGACCCATAGATCCCAAGGCGGTTCGTGTCGGTAGAATCAAAACCTGTCGGCGCTTTCGTGCCATACGTGTAAACGTACTCGCCGACGGCCACTGTCGTCGTGGTGCCGCCGGAATCCGCCGTAGGCTGCGTGGCGGTGGACCCATTTGTGACCGCCGTAACGGTGTGCACAATATACGACACATACTGCTCCTGGCCTTTCGGAATGTAGGCAGCTAGGAAGCTCACCGTTATGACGCCAGGCGTGACGACTCCGAACTTGTCGAGGGGCGCCCCAGTAGGGTCGGTCAGTTTGTAATCGACGCTGATCGTGCCGTCGGTGGCAATTTTGGCTGAGACCACCGCGATCGTTAGTCCAGGCTGGACATACGCAACAACCGAAGGGTCGGCGTAAAATGCTTTTTCATGTGGAGTAAATGGGGACCGCGTCTGGGCGCTTAGGAAGACGACGCACGCCGCCATCAGTAGTCCAAGACGGACACCACTACGGGCGGACGCAGAGAGTTTTGAAAAAACACACCTGATACACCTTCCAAATCCGACGCCGGCAACGAACCCGTGAGCTCCGGCGGGGGATCGGGGACGCACAACTTGCACCGAGGTCTCTTTCACATCTTGTGTGCGCCCCATCGTTTCTTCTGTCTCGGCTGCGGAAATCTGCTTCTTGCGTGAACGCATTTCGAACCTGCCAGATGCGGTATTCGCCGGTCGGGTTTTCTTCGAAGACACGATGAAGAATCGGCGCGGACAGACTCACAAAATCTATCTCGTTCTTTTCGAGCTGCAGTCTGCCAGGCGAGCGCGGTGTGAGTGACTTGGGGTCACTGTCGGAAGGCCGTGATCTTGCGGGCGGCGCTGGGTCAGTGCGAGGCCGGCCAACTCATTCCCAATCGGAGTTACCATCCCGTGGAAGTGACTCGCACTGCCATCCGCTGGCCGGTTAAGTCATCTGAATCACGGCCCACCATTCCACTATCCGCCGACGACGATCCGCAAAAAAGTAGTGGGCGCGGTAGTGCTAATCGCCCCCTGCACAGATCCGTACTAGCGCGTTTACTCATAACCTTGGATGTGCGATTGCCCAAGTGTTATGATTTCGTCTCTAGGAGTAGATATGCCTTCGGAAATCGTCTCTCCTGGCACGAAAATTCTGCGCTTCCTCACTCCTACCGGGCAGTGGGTCCAGCGCACTTTGAACCCCGTCAGTGTACCGGCTAACTGGCCATACATGCTAGCGGAAATCTTCGTTGCCGAAGACGACGTGATCTGGATGACATCCGCGGTAGGTGTTCCGAGGAGTTGCGTGAAGGCTTTCTTCGCCCAAAGTATCTACCTGTATCAGTTTGGCGAGTTGCCGGAAGCCATCATCGATGTTCTAGACCGACACTTTATCCAAGTCGAGGACGATCTCAGGCGCAAGTTGGATTCGCTTCTGCCTACATCGAAGCCAAAGCTCATTCTAGTGAAGAAGTGAATCGCGGCTAAGTTCTGGACCCGAACAGTGGCTCGGTCGCCCCAATCTAGCAGCAGCAGCAGCTTCAATTCTTCGAACAAGACTTGGGAGCACGGTTTGGCTCAATTCTACGGGTAAGGGCGTTAGACGCTCAACTGCCGGTTCGATACCAAGCATCCAAGTGTCGCACGTGGTGAACAACCGGGCGCACGGCGAATTCAGTTTCTTCTGGGATGATTAGCATACCCGACCGCCCAGTCCAACTGTTTAGGCTGCGCCGCGTCAACGCTTCACGTTCCAGGGAATATCCTAAACGCGCGATTCACGCATTTCACCGTTCTTGGACTTTGCGCGCGAGGCGATATGCTGTCAGGCTTGTTCTCTCTCTGTACTTCAGCCGGTGTTTTAAACCGTTCGTCAGTCTTGTGCGCTATTGCTTCAAGCGCAAGGGCGATACGCCGCAGAGAAGCATCGATGAGTGTCAAAGATTTCTGAATCTCATTTAACTTCGTGTCGTCGAGTGACATGCGTTATCCATTGTTTCATCGCAAAAGTAGCGATCGTTTCGTGAATCAGTGAGGCGAGATCCTCGTTGGCGTACGCGTAAGCAGAGTGGCCCAAAAAGTGATCGCAAGCTTGACACCCCTCTGGTCGCCTTTCGCGGGCGGCTGGCAAAGCAGCACCTTCATTTCCTATGAGACACCAGCGGCAACAGAGGGGCATCCACTTGAGGGGATGGATTCCGTGTGAACTGGGTTGCAGCTTAGGCGCTACGTGTAGGGCGGACCTCTTGAGTCCGAAGCGCGTCGCCAGCCGAAACGGAAGTCCTGTTCTTGCAGGAGAGTGGTTAAAAAGGGAGCAAACCAGATGGACGTATAAACGCCAAAGCGTCGAAGGGATCCGCCCTAACATCCGCTGACAGTCAACTCCTGGATGACGTATCCGTCACTTACTTTTTCAAAAACTCGCGTTTGGCGCAGAGTTGAGGTCCTCGCAGAAAAGTAGTGGAAGTGTGGCCGACCACACATTCCCTATCCATCCAGCTTAAGGGATTCTAGGGCCGATGGCGGATAGGTTTGAAGTTAAACGACGTTTATAACTGATAAAGCATCTCCTGACCTTTATGTTTAAACTTCTGGAATCTCGTACCGACAGCTTTCCGTCGCTCTGGGGTGGAAGGCTAATCGGTAGGGCCTGCTTCTGAGATGGCTGGTGCGTTTCACCAATCCCAATGAGTCTCATCGGCGTGAGCACTCTCGGAGGCGTGCGATCAGTTGTCTCATCTGATAGATGAAGCCTGACCGGAGGGAGACTCGCCTTGACTTGATGGGGAGCTGTGCAACTTGCGCCGAATGTCCGGCCAGAATTCCCTCAACACGGTTACGAAGGTGTCAATGCCCAGCTGTTCCCCCCAGACATTCATAACGTTTGATGCAGTACGGTCTCTTTTCGGGTAGTAGCTGAATGTAGAGATGCTGGCCGAGGCCCCGGCTCCCACGATCTCCGAGAAGTTGAATTGGCTGTGTCCAGAGTCGCTGCGCACAACGGCAATGCGGCTGACGGCGTATTTGGTTCTGTGCCAAAACGAGCCCTTCCCCAACTGGAAATACCGAGGGTCCTGGTGTAGAAGAGACGGGAAAACGGCGCTCGTCATATAGTCCTCTATAGTGCCGTCTCCAAAAGCAGCACCATAGCGCTTTCCATATCCAGCTGCTCCCTGCCCATATCCGGCTGGACTATTTTCAGCCTGCCCAATCCCAGCTAGCGCACCAAACCAGAAATACTTGACCCAATCGAACGAGCTTTGAGTCACCACTTTGAACTTTTCCTCGGTTGTGAGCGGAGGGACTTCGCCGGCATCCTCCAGGGTTAAGAAGTTAGGAAGAACATAGAATAGTCGATCAGTTGATGTCCCGCGGCTTTGTCTGTTGCTGTTGGTGTTTGCGCCACCAATGCTGACCTTGTCAGTGCGTTGAGCGGAGGGTGGCCCGGCGGCGGGCGCGCTAGGAGGTGCTGCCTGAGGGGCTCCGGTTTCGGACGTTTGTGGCCCAGGTGGTGCGGCCGCCGGTACAACCGGCGCTTGCTGGCCTAAGGAATCCCAGGTGCAGCCGAGGAGCATTGCGGCCAGGAACGACCGCTTTGCACACTCCGCCATCGACCAATCACAGAACCCGACGCGACACAAGCGTTGCACCTTAAAGACGATGGAGTCAGGCGGTCAGGAGCCGTAAAGAATTCACTGCCGTCCGCTCCGGCAACCTCCTTTCACTGGTTAGTCAATCTAGTCGCCTCGACCCTCGCAGCTAGCCAGACGTTAACTAATTCGTCTTTGCGGTTTCCAAGGCCCAAATAGTTTCGGTGGTCGGAAACCCTCCGGTATCCCTTCGGGCAAAGCAATCCCGCGAGAGTTTAAGAAGTTCCGCACCCCGTGTCTTGGTTGAGCTCGACAGAAGCCCTTGGTCTGTGGGGCAGCGAATGGCCGGAAGGCCAAACCCTTTTCTCTTGCCTACCACTGCAGATATTGCCCGAGCACATTTTCCAGCAATCCGCAGAATGCGTGCCGTGCCAGTAATCACTCCATCTATATCGAAGAGAATGGCTTGTAATGACCGAGATGAGTGCCGTTTGCCGCTCGGTTCTCTCCCACGGGCATTTCCTCCGCTCCCATGTCTCTTAGAGAAGCAGACCTGCCGCGAACCCTCGGCCACGCAAATACCTTCGAATGATTTATTCGATTACAAAAGAGCGGCTACTTCTCTCACAGGACGGGAGGGGCTCTGCGTAGATTTATAGCCAACCTTCAAAAAAGAAGCGTGTCCATCTAGCATCGAATCAGAGTTCATGGATAACGGCTTATCGATCACGCGGGCCACAGCCGGTACCAAAGCGAGGTAGCCAATGAAGTTCGACAAGAAGGCTTCGCTGCTCAGATCTCTTGTGGCGATTCTATGCATGATTATTCTGGTGCCCGGGGATACCCTGGCGTATGCATCGCAATCGTCGGCAGCACCGACGCGTCCGCCAAACGCTCAGACGGTTAAACTTTCGTCTGAGCAACTCGACTCTCTCGTCGCACCCGTCGCGCTTTATCCAGATCCGTTGCTGGCGCAGGTCCTGGCCGCGTCCACTTATCCCTTGGAAATTGTGCTCCTTCAGCGATGGCTGGACACGAACAACAACCTGAAGGATAAGCAGCTCGCGGATGCTGCGGCACAACAACCTTGGGATCCAAGCATCCAGGCTCTGGCCGCTCTAC
>Ga0335083_10004607_pt1 | contig 17522 bp, 18 predicted proteins | sample Lox_Sample_42_FD_206716 | JGI IMG/M metagenome (GOLD analysis project Ga0335083, IMG submission 206716) | Soil microbial communities from Loxahatchee National Wildlife Refuge, Florida, United States - Lox_Sample_4.2 | ecosystem: Environmental > Terrestrial > Soil > Wetlands | place: USA...
CTCAGCGGTTTGTGCCAGCGCGGATGGGATGAACAGAAGACACATGGCACAAATGACAATTCCTGTTTTCATACGCGTTTCTCCTCATTGAACTTGCACTCAGGGGGTCTGCTCTTGACCCGGTTGTCTCGTACCTACCAGCCCCAGCGTGGCGGTAATCGGGATCGCCGCGAGACTTCGATCCCCTGGGAAGCTTTATTGTCCGTTCGCTGAGAGAAATGGGATACTGGCAAATCTACCAGTCAGTTATGCCCGGGATAAGCGCGAATTATTGCCATTAAACCGGTTTTAAGGTCGGTTTTTGGTGTCAATAAGCTCACCACCAGCCAGCCGTCTCCGGGAAGGCCGAAGAAGTAGCCGGGGTGGGTCGAGACTCCGGATTCGCGGATTAACTTGATAGCCGTTTCTTCGTCGCGGCGGATCGCGGGGATGCGGAGGATAGCGTACCATCCGGCTTCGACCTCGAGGCGCGTGACCATTGTTTGTTGCGCGAGGAGTTCGTCGAGCATTGCGACGCTGGCGGCAGTGCGCTGTCTGATCTGCTGTTGGATTGCATGGCGGTGTGCGAGCCAGTGCGGCAGTGCGTGCTGGATGGGCGCGTTCATGGAGAGGAAAGTGTCGGCGATGACTTCGAGGCGCGCGAGGGATTGCTTCAGGGCTTCGGCGGGACCGAAAACGGAAATCCAGGCGGCCTTCATCTGCGGCAGTCCGGCGATTTTGCTCAGGCCGCTCAGGACGAAGGTCAGCGCCGGATGCGGGCCAGTCGCGAAGCTTTGCGCGTGTGCCGGATCGAAGGCGTAGTCGAGAAAAACCTCGTCGACGATGAGGACGAGGTTGTGTTCGACGCATAAGGCTTCGAGCTGGGCGCGCTCGTGCGCTTTTGTGAAATGTCCTGTCGGGTTGTTGGGGTGGACCAGCGCGATGGCGCGTGTGCGCGGCGTGATGCGCTGACGAAGGGCCTCGATGTCGAGGTGCCAGCCGTGGTCGTAGAAGAGCGCGTAGGGTGTGAGCTTCACGTCGTCCAATGCGGCGAGGAAGTCGAAGAGCGGATAGCTGGGCTGCGCGATGAGGACTTCGTCGCCGGGATCGCAGAGCAGGCGGAAGAGATAGCTGTAGGCTTCGCTGGTGCTCGTCGTCAGGACGATTTGTGCGGGGGCAACGACAGCTCCATGGTCGCGGTAATAGGTGCACACGGCTTCGCGCGCCAGGAGCATGCCTTGAGGGTTGGGATCGTAGATCAGCGCTTCTTTTGCCGCCAGCGGAGCCAGAATAGAGGCTTCGTCGTAGGTGAATCCGCAGTGCGTCGGGTTCGAGGCGGTGAGGTCGTAGACCGGCTGGCCTGATTCTTTTCGTTCGCGGAGCGCGCGCGCGAGGTCGGTTTCCGTGGTTTCCCAGTTGGTGCGCGCGGAGAAGTGCATGGGGTTATCTTTTCATACGGCGTGTCGCGTGCCGGCTGGTTAGGTTGCTTGCCCCACTCTTTCTTCGTGCTGTTGTAAGGCTAAAAGCAGTTGTTGCTTCGCAACAATTCGCACGAACTTTGTTCGTGCGGATTCCTTCGGCAGGCTCAGGACAGGCTCTTCGACTTCGCTGCGCTCCGCTCAGGATGACGGTGGTTGGGGGTCGATATGGGTGATTGCAAACATTTATGACGCTGATAACCTCTTGTCCCTTCAAAGATGGATGACATGACGAGGGCTGTTTTCATCTGTCCTTCGCGCTTCTTCGTTGACAATCCCGCATAATGGAATACAGAGGTAATTTCTCTATGGCGATTCGTGCGGTCATCTTCGACTACGGAATGGTGTTGAGCCAGGCGCAGGAGCCGGTGGCGCTCGGCAACCTGCTGACGATTACCGGGCTCGATCGCGGCACGTTCGACAGCCACTACTGGACCCACCGGCACGCCTATGACATGGGCAAGTTGAATGGCCCTGCATATTGGAAGCAGTTTGCCGCCGATACCTCGATCGAACTGACGTCTACGGAGATTGAACGGCTGATCGAGAACGACGTGCTGATGTGGTGCACGATCAATGAGCCGATGCTCAAGTGGGCGAAGTCGCTGGCGAATTCGGGGCTGCGCATCGGCATCCTATCCAACATGGGCGAAGATACGCTCGCGTACATGCGGCAGGAGTTCTCGTGGCTCGGCGAATTTGATCACCACACGTGGTCGTGCGAACTGGGGATCGCGAAGCCCGATCCGGCGATCTATACCTATACCTGCGATAAGTTGGACGTTGCTCCGGCGGAGTCTTTGTTCCTGGATGACAAGGCTGAGAATATTCGCGCGGCGGAAGAGGTTGGGCTGGTTGGGATTCAGTTCAGGGATATCGAGCAGTTGCAGCGGGACTTAGAGGTGCGTGGGTTGTCGGAGGAAGTGGTGCTGCCTTTGTCATAAAGGTGCGCAGCATCAGGCGCTCGGACTTCCGGGTGCTGTTGAGCTTAGCCTTGCGCTATATCTTTGAGTTTCGCGACGAATCAGGCGAAAGCCAAAGATGGCAGCGAGAAGCAGCATGGTTGTGCAAAGATAGCCGCTTAGAAATACAACGAAATAAAGTATCCCTGCAAATCATGATGGCGGAGCCAGTCATACAGACGCAGGCCCGGCAGATGCGGGAGCACCCACAAAGTGCCTCTTAGATTGATGTACCAGGGCGTGCCGTCTGGATACCCAACATCAACAGGAAAGGGACAGACCCAGAGGTTGAGCGCCTCTATGGGCAATGCTGCGAGCAGCGCAACGATTATGCGCAACCTCATTGCCGCCATTATCCAACATCGCAGCGTTTTCCGATCAATAGTTGACACATCCTTGCAACCTATTTTAGTCTAGGCATGTTTGAAACAAGCCTATGACGAAATCCGGCAAAACTGAACCTCGCGATCTCTTTCCCGGAGCGCTGGAGATGATGGTGCTCCAGTCGCTGCGGCGGCAGCCCATGCATGGGTATGCGCTGGTGCAGCACATCAAGCAGCGGTCGAATGAGCTGCTGCAGGTGGAAGAGGGGTCGCTTTATCCGGCGCTGCAACGCATGCTGAGGGATGGGCTGGTGAAGGCGGAGTGGAAGACCTCGGCCACGAACCGGCGCGTGCGCGAGTACAGCATTACGGCAGCGGGCGGGCGGCATCTGGAGCGCGAGAAGTCGCGCTTTGAGCAGATGCTGGCGGGGATTCATCTGGTGCTCTCGCCGACTGAGTCGTAGCACTTGCAGGAGACGCATATGCGCTGGCTTCGCAATTTGTTTTCGCGCGATAAGGCTTACGACGATCTTGCGGAGGAGATTCGCCAGCATCTCGGTGAGCGTGTCGAGGCGCTGATGGCCGAGGGCATGAGCCGCAAGGAGGCGGAGCACAAGGCGCGGCGCGAGTTCGGCAATGTGACGCTGATGGAAGAACGCGGACGCGAGGCATGGCAATGGCCGACGCTCGATTCCCTGTGGCCGGATGTGCGCTTCGGGCTGCGGCAGATTGTGCGCTATCGCGCCTTCACGATCATGGCAGTGGCGACGCTGGCGCTGGGAATTGGCGCGAACACGGCGATCTTCACGCTCATTGATTCGATCATGCTGCGGCCGCTTCCCTATCCGCAACAAGAACGGCTGATGCGCATCTCGGGCAACTTTCCCAAGGGATGGGTGCGCGCGTATCAGGAGCATGCGCAGTCGTTTTCTTCCATCTCGGGCTATGGGCCGGACGCGGAATCGAATGTGGAGGGCGCGGTTGCCGCGGAGCGTGTGTTCGGTTCGGCGGTATCGACGAATGTATTTGACACGCTGGGGATTCATCCGGCGCTGGGCAGTTTCTTCTCGCCGGAAAACGAGATCGTGGGACGAGACCTCGTGGTGGTGCTGAGCTACGGATACTGGCAGCAGAGGTTTGCCGGCGATCCGCGTGTGATTGGTCAGACGGTTCGCATCGATGGCGTTTCGCGCAAGATTCTCGGCGTAATGCCGCAGGGCATTCGCTTTCCATACGCGGATACGCAATTTGTCGTTCCCGTTTCATTCAAGGGAGGAGATACGACGGATGCGTGGGGGCATCCGTTTGACAAGCGTGCGATTGGACGACTGAAAGATGGCGTGACAGCAGCTGCGGCGCAGGCTGAGTGGCGGCGGCTGCATTCACTGCTCCTTCCGCTGTTTCCGTGGGTGATGCCGACGGACTGGGAAGCGGGTACGACGGTGACTTCGCTGCTTGATTCGATCATCGGCGACACCGGGCCGCGTCTGTTGCTGCTGCTGGGCGCGGTCGGGCTGATTCTGCTGATCGCGTGCGCAAATGTTGCGAATCTCACGCTGGCGCGGGCGGCGTCACGCGAACGCGAGATGGCGATTCGCGGCGCGCTGGGCGCTTCGGGATGGCGAATCATCCGGCAGCTGCTGGTGGAGAGTGTTTTGCTGGGGCTGCTCGCGGGCATTGCAGGATTGTCGGCTGCGGCTCTGAGTCTGCGCGCGCTGACGCGACTGCTTCCTGCGGATACGCCGCGCATGGCAGATGTCGGACTGCACTGGGGTGTCTTTGTCTTTGCCGCGGTCGCGTCGGTGCTGACGGGCGTGATCTTCGGCCTGGTTCCAGCGATGCGGATGGCATCGCCGCATTTGCAGAAATCGCTGCGCTCAGGCGGTCTGAGTGTGGCGGGACGCGGGTCGCAGTTCCGGCTCTCGATGCTGCTGGTGGTGGGGCAGATCGGCTTGTCGGTGGTGGTGATTACCGCGGCGGGGCTGATGCTGCACAGCCTGTACAGTTTGTCCCAGGTGAATCCGGGATTTCGCACCGAGCGCATCGTTACGGCTGAGGTATCGCTTGATGCTTCTGCGTGCAGGCAGCCGGGGTATTGCCAGGCATTCTTTCAGCAAGTGGAGCAGAAGGCGCGGACCATTGCCGGAGTGGAAAATGTGGCGCTGGTCGATACGCTGCCGATGACGGGGTGGGATCTGAGTTACATTTACGATGCCGAGGGGCATCCGCGTGACGCGAAGCAAATAGCGAAGCAGGCAGCAGGGCGGACGGTTTCGACGGAATATTTCGAAACTGTTGGGCTGAAGCTGCTGCGCGGGCGTCTGCTGACGGATTCGGATCAGTCGGGGACGAGCCGCGCGGCGGTGATCAACGAAAAGATGGCTGAGACGCTGTGGCCGGGGCAGGACCCGATTGGCGAGCACATCGAAGAAGTAGCGGACGAGCCTTCGCCGGGGCTGCTCAATCCGAATGTCGCATCGGTTGTGGTCGGCGTAGTGAGCAATACGCACCACGATAGCCTCGCCGGCGGCTTTGACGAGGAAGTCTATCTACCGATGACCCGTGAGAATGAGCAGCCGCAGATGATAGTGATACTGCAATCCCGCGTTGGCACGACGCAGGCAGCAGACGGACTGCGCAGAGCGGTCGCGGAGATCGATCCGCTGGTTCCGGTGACGCATGTGCGGACGATGGACCAAGTGGTAGCCGCTTCGAATTCCACTTCACGGTCGCTGGCGATTCTGCTGCTCGGATTTGGAGTGCTGGCCGTTGGCGTGGGTTCGGTCGGAGTCTATAGTCTGATCGCGTATGTCGTGAGCTGGCGGACGCGCGAGATCGGGCTTCGCCTGGCGCTAGGCGCTCCGCGCTGGCAGATTGTCCGCGCTGTGGTCAAGCAGAGTCTGGTGCTGGCGATTGCGGGCTCTGTCGCCGGACTTGCCGGGGCTGTAGTTTGCGCGCATCTGCTGCGAAGATTTTTGTTTGAAGTACAGCCTTTCGATCCGCTGACGTATTGCGTTGTTCCAGTGCTGATGCTTTTGCTGGCCGTGACTGCGGCGTGGGTTCCGGCGCGGCGCGCAGCTTCAATTGATCCCATGGTGGCGCTGCGATCTGAGTAGCCGCTTGTATCATCGGCTTGTTCGCTTCTTCGGAGCGCAAATACTGCGCCGAAAGCAATCCGGAGCATGGTCATTGACGATGCCAACGGCCTGCATCCATGCATAGACAATTACCGGTCCCACAAATTTGAAGCCACGCCGCTTGAGTTCCTTCGACATCTTTTCGGCAAGCGGCGAGCTGGACGGGACCGGACCGCTGTTCTGGATTGCCTGACCTCCGGCCATTTCCCAGACCCAGTCCGAAAAGTCGATCCCCGCTTCCCGCATTTCGAGAAATATGCGGGCGCCGCCGATCGTTGCTTCGATCTTTGCGCGGGACCGAATGATGCCAGGGTTCTCAAGGAGCTTGGCAATATCCTTTTCGCCAAAGCGTGCGACTTTTGCCGGATCGAAGTGACGAAAGGCAGCCCTGAAGGCCTCTCGCTTCCGAAGGACGACGATCCATGCCAGTCCGGCTTGAAAGCCTTCGAGCATGAGGCATTCCCACAGGGAGCGGCTATCGAAATCGGGCACACCCCATTCTTTATCGTGATACGCGCGCATGAGCGGATCGTTCTGTGCCCACGAACAACGAATCTTGCCTGGATGGTCGATTACTTCTTCCTTCTGCATCTCATATGATTAACAGCAACGATGGGCGATAGACGAGTGATTCCCTTGCAGTTTCCAAAGTCCGGACCAATGCGCAAATTGAAGTTGATCCATGAGAAATCCGGTCGCCATTCGCGCCCCCGCATTTGTCAGGACGGAGATTGCATCAGCCTGGAATTTCCAAATGGAGACATTCAAAGCCAGATGCTCATGAGCGACCCGAATCATCTCGTGCTCACCTATACCCGGGCCATGATGGCCTTTCCCTTCTTTCGCCAAGACCCTCAACACATAGCCATGATCGGATTAGGCGGCGGATCGATGGTGAAGTGGTGTTATCAAAACCATCCTGATGCGGCGATCACTGTCATCGAGATCAATCCGCATGTTATTTCTTCGCGAGAACAGTTCCATATTCCTGCAGACGATCATCGACTTCGTGTGATTGAGGGAGATGGAGCCGATTATGTAGCCAGCACGAAGGATTCGCCAGAGGTGCTGCTGGTAGATGGTTTCGACGGTTACGGGCAATCTCCACAGCTATGTTCGCTGGCGTTTTACAAGAACTGTTATCGAGCTCTCGCTCCTGATGGGCTGGTGGTCGCTAATCTATGCGGCCCTGAAGATCAGGGTTCGATCGACAACATTCGCAATGCTTTCGATGGGCGCACGGTAATCGCTATTCCTGACGACGGAGAGAATCAGATCGTATTTGCGTTCAAGGGAAAACGCTCCCAAGGCGAAACTCTGCCTGCGGAAGAACTATCGGAGAGGCTGCGGGATTACGTACTTATACCTGTGCAGGTTCAATAGTGGTTTACCTGCACTCGCAGTCAGCCGCGATTCAGGTCAGCGGTTTCGCTTTCCGGGATCGGGATTTGCTCGACAATCTCAACGTCGAAGCCTTGCAGAGCCGGGACGTGCGTGGGGGTGTTCGAGAGCAGGCGTACTTTGTGAATGCCGAGGTCGGCTAATATCTGGCCGCCAAGGCCTACCTGGCGAAGAATGCGCTGGTGGTGATCGTCGCGTCCTTCGCGAGCGCGTGCCTCGCGGTGCAGAACGATGCGGTGTGGCGTAACGGCGCGGTCGATGTCGAATCCGCGGCTGGTGTTGTGCAGATAGATCAGCGCGCCTCTTCCCTCTTCGGCGATGGCCTTGAGCGAGCGCTGCATGATGCTGTGGCAATCACAGAGCGTGGTGCCGAAGATGTCGCCTGCAAGGCAGTGCGAGTGGACGCGGACTAATACCGGATCTTTGCCACGGCTTACGTCGCCTTTGACCAGCGCAACATGGCTCTCGCCGCCGCAGACTTCGCTCTCGTAGGCGATCATGCGGAAGTCGCCGTAGGGTGTGGGGACTTCGCTTTCGGCGACACGCACGATGTAGCGCTCGTTCTGCAGACGGTAACGGATGAGTTCGGCGACGGTGAGCATCTTCATGCCGTGCTGATTGCAAAACTCCGTCAGATCGGGGACGCGCGCCATGGTGCCGTCGTCCTTCATGATTTCGCAGATGACGCCGGCGGGTATGAGTCCAGCCATGCGAGAGAGGTCGACGGAAGCTTCCGTCTGTCCGGCGCGGACGAGCACGCCGCCCTTGCGGGCGCGCAACGGGAAGATGTGTCCGGGACGGGCGAGATCGTTGGCGGTGGACGCCGAGTCGATGGCTACCTTGATGGTGTGGGCGCGGTCGTGGGCTGAGATGCCGGTGGTCACGCCTTCGCGGGCTTCGATCGTCTCTGTAAATGCCGTGCCGAAGCGCGACGAATTCTGCTGCGTCATGGGGCCGAGGCGCAGGTAGTCGGCGCGCTCTTCGGTCATCGTGAGGCAGATAAGCCCGCGCCCGTGCTTGGCCATGAAGTTGATGGCTTCGGGTGTGACGAACTCAGCAGCGAGGGTGAGGTCGCCTTCGTTCTCGCGGTCTTCGTCATCGACGACAACGATCATACGTCCGGCTTTGATCTCTTCAATCGCGCCGGGGACATCGGTAAACGGAGCTTTGGCGACCATTTTTCTATTGTCTGCTAATTGAGGCTGTTCCCGCCACCAGGTTTATGGCGCGGTGAAAAGCCCACGGGAAAATGTAGTGATGTCGTGCCGATGATAAGCGACCGCCCACGCGTCCCACTTATCCATCGGGTTGGAAGCCACTTTCTTGGAAACGACAGGTTGAGACTGCTCCGTTAGATTAAAAGTGAAGGTTCTCTTCCTGGCCAGTTCCATGGAGCCAAACGGCCCGTCAACGCGGCCTTTGCCTTCGAGCATCGCAAGCCGTGCTTCCTTGGGATCAATTTCCAATCTGATATGGCCGGCGGGCCGCAAGTATACCTGCTGCTCGCCGAACGTAAGTTGAAAGTCATTGCCCTTGGTGTCGACGATATAGTTGGGCATCAAACTGACGTAAATCGTTCCTCGCAATCCTTGTACAACGTAAATCTTGGTACCGGAAGAAAGCAGTTCCAGGCGAGGAAATGCAATCACTGAACCAGGACCGAGACGGATGGTGCTTTGGTCTTGAAGCTGCACCTCGGCCCCGCCCATGCCTGTTCGAATGATGTTTCCCTCGGTAACGGCCGTTTGAGCCAATGCCGGGTGAAAGTCTTTGCCAAAAGCGCTTGCCAGCTCAACTTCGCCCCCGACCTTACTCAACCAGGCAATGGAGACTTTTGCGCCGCCATGTGGTGGATTGGGAGGATGCGCAATAGCATAAGGAGCTCGAGCTGCCGCAGGGGAAGCGCTTTGAAACGCCCATGCGTTCCATGCAAGCGCGGATATGAGAGTTAGGGCAAGACCGGCTATGGCTCTCATCTGCCTTTCGCCTCTGCTCAAGGAGACGCTTCAGTTGAGAGAAAAGTCAACTCGCCGGTAAACATGCCGCTGAAAAGACCGCGTCAGGACGCCAAAGCCGACTGGCGACGCTCGAGAAAGCGGCGGACCGAAGGATCGCGCTCGAGGCCAATTGCGACTTCGTAGGCGTGGCGGGCTTCATCGATTGCCCCTGTCCTTGCCAGCAGTTCAGCACGCGCCGCCCACCAGGGCTGGTATAGAGCAAGCCGTGCATCCGCAGAGGAATCAGGCATCGCAGCGAGAGCCGCTTGAGGGCCACTGAGTTCAGCGACACAGAGGGCGCGATTGATAGCGACAACGGGCGACCCTGTTAAAGCGTAGAGGGTATCGTAGAGTGCGAGTACCGAGTCCCAGTTGGCCTGGCCAGTGCGGCAGCGTTCCACATGCGCGGACTGGACAGCCGCTTCCAGCTGATAGCGACCGATCATGCCAAAATTGCTGGCGCGGCGAAGCAGGGCTTCCGCTTCATCGATCATCTTGCGATCCCACAAAGTCGGGTTCTGAGCAGCGAGCGGGATATATTCGCCATCCCTGCCGCGCCGGGCAAGCCGCCGGGCTTCCGCATAGAGCATGAGCGCCAGCAGACCCAGCGCCTCCGGTTCGCTCGGCAGCAGCTCAATCACCACGCGGCAGAGGTAAATGGCTTCATTCGTAAGATCCCGGCGGGCAGCATCTGTCCCCGCAGCGTCGATCCAGCCTTCGGCAAAGGCCGCGTAGATGGCCTCAAGCACGGTGTCGAGGCGCGCACCGAGTTCTTCGCGCTCAGGAATGCGAAACGGGATGCCGGCTTCGCGGATCTTGATCTTGGCGCGGACGAGGCGCTTGCTCATGGCCGCCGGCGACATGAGAAATGCGGAGGCGATAGCCGCAGCGTCGAACCCGAGAAGAACCTGCAGAATCAGCGGCGCGCGAACCGCCGCGTCGATGGCGGGATGGGCGCAGGCAAACATCAGCGCCAGGCGCCGGTCGGGGATCTCGGTGTCGCTGGGGGTGGACTGGAGGACCTCGGCAATCTGCGTCAGATCCACGTCCACGTAACTGTCGCTGTGCTGGCGGCGGGTCATGTCGATGAACCTGCGCCGCGCCACGGTGAGAAGCCAGGCTTCCGGGTTGGATGGGCACCCGTTTTCCGGCCAGTCTGCCAGGGCTGCGGCGAAGGCTTCGGAGAGCGCGTCTTCGGCGGCGGCCACGTCGTGCGTGCGCGCGGCAAGAAAAGCAACGAGCTTGCCATAGCTGCGACGGGCTACGGCTTCAGCGGTGCTGTGGGCATCCGTGATTTCGCCTTCGGCCTTCGTCAACATCAGGTGTGTCTCCGCAGGAAAACGCGACCTCCCTCCTTTCCCTCACATCCTTTCGCGGAGCCCGCGAAAGGATGTGGCATCCCGGCCACGCTGCGCGGATGCAAACGGGATTGGAGCCTCAACGCATGCCCGCCCTCAGGCGGCGGACATATCCCAGACGGGACGCACCTCCACCGTGCCGTGGCCTGCTCCGGGGCAGCGGGCCGCCCAGGAGAGCGCGGCGTCAAGATCGGGAGCCTCGATCAGGTAGTAGCCGCCCAGCTGCTCTTTCGAGTCAACATACGGCCCATCGAGCACCTGGGTTTTGCCGTTGTTGGCGCGCACCGTGGTTGCGGTCGAGACCGACTGGAGGCGGTTGCTGCCCTTCAGGGCGCCGGCCGCCTTAAGTGCTTCCGTGTACGCCATATAGGCCGCCACTCCCTGCTGCTGTTGTTCCGGGGTCAGCGTGGCCCAGCCGGACTCGTTGGAGTAAAGCAACAATAGATATTGCATGGGTAATCCTCCGTCATGAATTGTAGGCGGGTCATTGGCCCGTCACCATCATGACGCCCGGGAAGTGGCGATTTGGACAGGTCATGCCATGCCACCCGAGGTTTTTCTGACTTGCCTTGCCTGCAGAGCTTTTGCTTGACGGCACGGATGAGCATATCCGGAAGATGTTTAAGGACTTCCCGTCGAAATCGAGCTAACGTGCAGATTACGAATACTTTCTGAAGCAGAAACGCCGCCCTTGCCGGGCGGCGTTCTTTTTAATGATGAACTCTTGACTCAGCTTAAAGGGTAGACTCGATCTCGAAGCCCCATGCTTCCAGCAGGCCCTCGGGGATGTACTTCGAGTTGCGGTTACGGCGGGCCCATTCGCGCAGGCGAGTCGAGCGGATATATTGATCCGGAGTCAGCTTATATTCCTTGACCACCTGTTCAAAGGAGGTGACAGTAGGCACTACCGGTCCGATGGGCTCCGGTTTGCCCCAGTTGGGATTACCACGACGTTTTGCCATTTATAATTTACCCCTAGCAGTAAGGTGACGTGCAGAATAGCCCGGCGTTGGCAGGAAACGAGCAACCAGCAGACTCGCCGGGAAGTCACAAAACTCTTCTATTTTAGGTAATTTTTCTCCAAAAATCAATAGAAAAATTGCCCTCCGGTGAAACGAAATGTGCCTCAAAAGCACAATCTTGAATCGTTTCGGGGGCCGATACCTGTCTGCACAAGTATTTGACGGGGATATGTGTTACCGGGTTTGATTCTCGATTAACATTCCTGCAATATATGAGCGTAACTCGCTCATATTTTTCTTCAGACCCCTTGACAATCGTCTATCGGATTCCCTACATTAGCAGTCGAAGAGTGAAAGTGCTAAAGGCTGCGGAAAACGGCCTTCCCATCGCATGGAAACTCCTCGTTTGCAGTACGAATTTTCTTAAATTCAGCAATCAAAACCGCGAGGCAGAACCCTCGCGCGAAGGAGAAGCACCGCAATGGCAACTGCAACTGTAGCCACTACCTTTACTCCGCTGCATGATCGCATCCTGGTCCGCCGCGTGGACGAGGGCGAGACCGTTCGTGGCGGAATCATCATTCCCGACACAGCCAAGGAAAAGCCGCAGGAAGGCGAAGTCATCGCTGTCGGCAAAGGCAAGTCGAACGACGAAGGCAAGACCTTTCCGCTCGATGTGAAGTCTGGCGACCGCATCCTTTTCGGTAAGTATTCCGGCACCGAAATCAAGATCGATGGCGAAGAGTTTCTCATCATGCGTGAGGAAGAAGTCCTCGGCATTCTCAAAAAGTAACTCGCCGTTCAGGCGGACGCGGCTTCGCCGCAAACCCTGAAGGCCTGTAGTTGAGATTTCATACGGAGCATCGGCTCCGCGATGTAAGGAGAATTGGAAAATGGCAAAGCAAATTCTGCATGGAGAGGATTCCCGCCAGGCGATTCTGCGCGGCGTGAACACTCTGGCTGAGGCAGTAAAGGTGACGCTCGGTCCCAAGGGCCGCAACGTCGTCATTGAGAAGAAGTTTGGTTCGCCGACCATCACCAAGGACGGCGTAACCGTAGCCAAGGAAATCGAGCTGAAGGACGCGCTCGAGAACATGGGCGCACAGATGGTGCGTGAGGTTGCGTCGAAGACCTCCGATGTTGCCGGTGACGGCACCACCACCGCAACCGTGCTCGCTCAGGCGATCTATCGCGAAGGCGTAAAGACCGTCGCAGCCGGTGCGAACCCGATGGCGCTGAAGCGCGGCATCGACAAGGCTGTCGAGGCCATCAACGGTAAGCGCGATGAGAACGGCGTTGTTACTGGCGGCGCTCTTTCGAAGCTGTCGAAGCCGGTTTCGGGCGACATGATTGCCCAGGTCGGCACCATCTCCGCAAACTCTGACTCGACCATCGGCAACATCATTGCCGAGGCGATGAAGAAGGTTGGCAAGGACGGCGTGATCACGGTTGAAGAGTCTAAGACTCTGGAGACCCAGCTCGAAGTGGTGGAAGGCATGCAGTTTGACCGCGGCTACCTGAGCCCCTACTTCGTGACTGATCCGGACCGCATGGAATCAGTGCTCGAAGAGCCCTACATCCTGATCTACGAGAAGAAGATCAGCTCGATGAAGGACCTTCTGCCCCTGCTTGAGCAGGTTGCACGCAGCGGCAAGCCGCTCTTGATCATCGCGGAAGACGTGGACGGCGAAGCGCTGGCGACCCTCGTGGTCAACAAGCTGCGCGGCACGCTCAACGTGGCTGCTGTCAAGGCTCCTGGCTTTGGCGACCGCCGCAAGGCGATGCTGGGCGATATCGCGATCCTGACTGGCGGCAACGCCATCACTGAGGATCTCGGCCTGAAGCTCGAGAATCTGAAGATCGAAGACCTGGGCAAGGCGAAGCGCATCACCATCGACAAGGACAACACCACGATCGTTGAAGGCCGTGGCGCGTCCAAGGCCATCGAAGGTCGCGTGAAGGAAATTCGCAGCCAGGTGGAGAAGACCACCTCTGACTACGACCGCGAGAAGCTCCAGGAGCGTCTTGCGAAGCTGGTTGGCGGCGTCGCCGTCATCAAGGTCGGTGCAGCTACCGAAACCGAGATGAAGGAGAAGAAGGCTCGCGTGGAAGATGCCATGCACGCAACCCGCGCTGCCGTGGAAGAAGGCATCGTCCCGGGCGGCGGTGTTGCTCTGGTTCGCTCCGCTTCCGCTGTCGATGACCTGCTCAAGACGCTCGAAGGCGACGAGAAGATCGGCGCTCAGATCGTCCGCCGCGCGCTCGAAGAGCCGCTGCGCCAGATCGTCGGCAATGCCGGCGAAGAGGGTGCTGTGGTTGTGGGCAAGATCAGCGAGCACAAGGATCCCCACTACGGCTACAACGCCTCCACCGGTGTCTACGAAGATCTGGTGAAGGCTGGCGTCATCGACCCGACGAAGGTGACCCGCACTGCTCTGCAGAACGCGGCCTCCATCGCCGGCCTGATGCTGACCACCGAAGCCATGGTCTCCGAAATTCCGGAGCCCAAGTCTGCTGCTCCGGCAGGCGGCCACGGCGGCGGTATGGAAGGCATGTACTGAGCTCCACACTCAGCGAATCGCGCCTTTCGGCGCAGCAAAAGCCCCGCGAATGCGGGGCTTTTTGTTTTCCGCTGTGCGAATGTGACGGCAGAGCTTGTACATGATCCCCCCTCCCCGATTTGTACGGGGATTGTTTGTTTTCAATAGTTTAGGTGGCTGATCTTGTACGGAGATCGTTTGTTTTGTTCGGGTTACGGCGAAAATGGAAAAGGGCATGGCTTTTCAGCCATGCCCTTTCTTTCAGAATAGCAAATTTCGGGGTAATTCCCTGCAGGGGTAAGTGGTTGATTATGGGATGCTTATTCGTTCATGGGGCTTGACAGGATTTTTCCACAGGATGGGCGTCTGTAATGGACGGGGAGCTCGTTGCTCGAGAACATGAGCACCGCCTAGTGCCGGACGTTCAAGATCGGCCTGATGTCTGCAAAGTTCATCCTGACGGTCGCTTTCGCACGTGTCCTGCAAAAAAAAGCAATCGCACTCCAGGACGGACGGCGCTATGGCCTCCTCGATTCGTGGTCATACACGATGCGCCACGCATCGGGCATTCTCTGCCAGATCATGGAAACGGCGAACTCCGAATCTGCGACTTTTCCATCCGGTGCCGTGCGGCTGGATGTAAACACACGTGTGACGGCGACAATTTCCGGACTTAAGGTTGTGAACTCTGTACTCTTCGGCGTGTAGACCACATCGGTGTGGCCATCCAACCACCACCTACGCTGCTGCTCTCGCAGCTCCTTCCAGCCGTGGATTACCCTGCCATTGATGACGAACACGAGCGCATCCGTTTGCAGGAACGCCATCATGAATTGATCGGTGTCATGCGCGTTTGCGGCTCTGTCCATTGCCTGCAGCAACGGTTCGATCTGTGAGTTCGGAGATTGCGACTTCTGCGCCGACGCGTTACCGATAAGGATCAGAGCGGCACCACAAATCAAGGCCAATTTCATTTCGCAAGTATGCCACCACGCTTCTCGATCCTGTCAATCGCCGCCCAAAAAGTGACTTCACAGCAATGGCGCATACGTGATTTTTGGGCCCGTATTGATCGAGACATTGGCTTCTCATCCAGGCTTTGTGCTTTCCCCTCTTGTTTGGGCCAGTGGGGTGGTCGTAGCAGTGCGTAAGCACTCCGAGAGGCGCGATTAGGCGGTGCGCGCTCCCCAGAGCGCGCCATCAGGCCTCGCGTTTTCTCTTGACAACCGACTTACATGGATGCCGGTTATTACGTCCAGAACTGTGTCGATGAGTATGTTTGTTCCAAAATTGCATACTTGTTCATCCAAGTATACATTCATGTCATACTAAGATCAGCCAGAAGTGAATTCCAGGAGGTAACCGGGCCATGCCTGCTACTTCAGCTGAACATGCTCTCAAAGTCGCTGACGAGGTCTGGGTTGCTACTGCACTGCTACACAAAGAACATCCCACCCGGACGGACTTCACGATCGAAGAGATCATAGAGCGCGCAAAACGTGAGCATCCCTCAGAAGATCTGCGCCCCGGCGTCTACATTCACGCACAGATGCACTGCGTGGCAAACAAGCCGCCGAATCCTGGACGATACCGTATGTTATTCGAGACACGTCCCCGCCATCGTCGCCTCTATCTGCCAGGTGATGTTTACGATCGGAAGCGCGAAGGAGCAAAGACAATTCCGGTACGAGAAGATCTGCCCGAGAAGTATCAGCCCTTGCTCACCTGGTATACGAAATGGACTGGCTTGCAACAGAAGAAAATGAGCAGGTTCGATGCCCTTCTCGCACTTCGCGGCTCGGGGCGTGATCTCTGGGCCGACGAACACGCGGATGAATACGTCAATCGTCTGCGTGAGGGCTGGGAATGAGTCGTATTTTTTGGGATACAAATCTTTTCATCTACTTGTTTGAAGATTATGGCCGTATATCGCAGCAGGTGGCGGTCCTCCTTAAGAAAATGGATGAACGAGGAGATGAACTCCTCACATCGACGCTGACGGTCGGAGAGGTAACGGCAAAACCTCTCAGTCGGGGCGATACAGATCGCTGTCAACGCTACGAGGCAGCGATCCAATCCAATGCGACAATACTCGCATTCGATCTGGCATCCGCACGCAAATTTGCCGGCCTTCGCGCAATGCATCAGAAGAGTCTGCGGCCGCCAGACGCCATTCAACTTGCCTGCGCCGCTGCAACGGGAGTAGATCTTTTCCTGACGAACGACACCCGCCTTCATAATGTCCGAGTGGACGGGATACACTTCATCACTTCGGTCGAGAGAGCTCCGATCTAAATCAACGCAGGCGGGACTCTCTCCCTAGTTGCAATATCTCCTCCTTCGTTGGGGCCTCAAACTAACGTAACCGCCAAGTAACCTAAGTTCCTTGTGATCTGAATCGGTGCTGGCTAGTCTTGCCTCAACTGCTCGCCGATATCCCCCATAAGACAATTCAAGGGACCCCAGGATGAAACAGACATTTCTGCTCGTCGTCCTGCTATGCGTGTGCAACGGAGGCTACGGCCAATCGTTGCTGATAGCAGATGATAATTTGCCTTCGGCGCCCAGTGCCCATTTTGCCGGGCCATCGCTGGCCGCCATCGTGCCCACACCTTCCACCCCGAGCGGCCCGAACGTCCCAAGGTCCTACCGGCCAGGGGTGCCTGTCACCACCGTGACCTGGGGCATGAAGCTCGACTACTACCTGCGGAGCACGGTCTCTTTCCGCAATTTTCTTGAGGCCGGGCTCCTTGCCGGAGTTCCGAACCTTCCTTCCGCGCCGTCGCAGCCGCAGCCGCCGGCAACCATCACCATCGACGGTGTCCAGAATTACGCCAACGCCATGGACGCCTATGGAGATGCGATGGATGCATGGCGTCGAGCGAGCGAGGACGAGCTGCGTTATCGCGGCAACAGGTTCGCGGTAGGCCTGGCAACGGCTGAGACGCGGCAGCTGCTCAGCAATTTCACTCTGCCCGTGGCGCTGCATCAGGATCCACGCTATGTGCCGGCTGACATTGAGGAAAGCTTCGGCCAGCGGATGTTGCATGCATTCAGCTCCATCGCGGTTACCAGCAGCGACAGCGGGCGGCTGGTTCCCAACTACTCCAAGCTCGGCGGGACGGTGGCAGCGGCGTTCATCGGCAAAGATGTCTATGCGCAGCAGCTCGATGTACCGCAGCTTGAGACCGGGCAGTTTGTTCAGCGCTATATCGGGTACAGCCTTGCCGGTGATCTGGCAACGAATGTCGGGCGCGAGCTGGTCCGCACGGCGATCAAACCGGACATCGAGATGTACGCGTCGGATGGCCCGGCAACGCAGGACTCATACTATCCGCTCTCGATTGGCGGCAAGGTCGTCTACTGGGCGCGCAGCACCTATGGC
>Ga0335083_10004608_pt1 | contig 17521 bp, 14 predicted proteins | sample Lox_Sample_42_FD_206716 | JGI IMG/M metagenome (GOLD analysis project Ga0335083, IMG submission 206716) | Soil microbial communities from Loxahatchee National Wildlife Refuge, Florida, United States - Lox_Sample_4.2 | ecosystem: Environmental > Terrestrial > Soil > Wetlands | place: USA...
GAGGTCGAAGTTCGGCGCCCACACGACGCGCACGAGCTGCGGCAGCGCGTCGACCGCGAGCGTCGCGGCGCCGAGCGGCTGCCGGCAGTTGGTGCTCGTCGGGTTGCACGCGACGACGATCGCCACCGGCGCGTCGGGCGAGCCGTACGAGGGCAGGCCGCGCAGGCGCAGCGGTGGTGTCGCGAGCGGCGGCGAGCTCGGCGCGCCCTCGAGCTCGTCATCGGGCGGGCCGGTCTGGACCACGACGTCGAGCGGCTTGCTCGGCGGCTCGGCGTCGAATGCATCCGCGAGGTGCGCCGGATCGGCACCGCGATCGACGAGGTCGGCCGCGCGCTTGGAGGCGTCCTGGTAGACGCGCTCGAGGTCGAACATCGTCATGGTGCCGAGCTGCGGCTCGGGCTCGCCGTTGAACAGCGCGGCCGGCAGCGCCTGGCTGGGCACGCGCTGGTGGCGGCGGCGATCGTTGTCGGCGATCGCACGCTGGAACACGGCGGGCGGGCGATGGAACACCTCGTCGACCCGCCCGGTGTCGAGCCCGAGCTGGCGGCCGATCTCGAGCAGGCGCTGGTCGGTGACCAGGCTGCGCTCGTGCTCGAGCGCGTCGAGCAGCTCCTGGAACTTGCCCTCGACGTTGGCCTCGAGCGCGACGTACGGCATGCGCGCGCTGCCGTTGCCGCTGACGACGCGGTAGACGATGCGGATCTGCGACGGGTGGCGTGCTTGCAGCTGCTCGACGAGCTTGATCGCGGAGCCGCGCCGCACCGGCGATAGGAACACTTCGATCGTCACCGGCGCGTTGGCGGGCCCGCGCGACGGCAGCGCGCTCGGATCGCGGTGATCGATCACGACGACCTCGCCCGGCCGCGCCGCGGCGGGCACGGCCGCGAGCGCGATGGCGGCGAGCGCGAGCACGCGAGTCATGACGGTGGATCGGCGTCGGGTTGCGCGTCGGCGTCGGGCTCGATGTCGGGCTTGACCTCGGGCCACACGTACGCGAGGTAAAGCCCGGCAGAGACCACGAGCCCGAGCACGAGCGCGAGTAGGAAGGGCCCCCAGGTCACCTGGCCATCATAGCGCGACCGAATCGGGGATCGATGCCTCGGTCGCGCTCGGCGCGACAGGTAGTGCTAGGCTCCGCGGCGTATGTCGGTCGTCGCCGCGCTGGGTTTTCCTGATTCCCACATCTTCCACCTGGGCGCGTGGGATGTCGGGATTCCGATCCAGGCATTCGGCGTGATCGTCGCGACCGGCGTCCTGATCGGCGCGGCGCTGCTGCGGCGCTACGCCGAATGGCACGGCGTCGCGGACATCACGATCCGCGAGCTCACCGGCTGGGTCACCGTGACCGGCTTCATCGGCGCCCACCTGATCGACGTGTTTGGCTACCAGTGGCAGGACGTTCAGAAGGATCCGCTGCTGATCATCGAGATCTGGAAAGGCATCTCGTCGTTCGGCGGGTTCATCGGCGGTGCCGCCGGGTTCGCGTTCTTCGTGTGGTGGAAGCGGCTGCCGCCCCGGCTGATGGCGGACATCACGGTCGTCGGCCTGCTCGCGGCGTTCTCGATCGGCCGCATCGGTTGCACGACCGTGAGCGATCACATCGGCGCGCTCGTCGATCCCGACAAGTGGTACGCGTTTCTCGCGGTCGACTACTCCGGCAACGTGCTGCGCGAGACCCACTTTCCGCAGCTGGCCGATGCCCACCACTACGCGTGGAACCTCGGCTTGATCGAGCTCCTGTATCTGATCCCGGTCAACGCGTTCGTGCTCGGCCGTGCGTTCCGGCCGTCGACGCAAAAAGACAAGCCGTGGACCGAGGGTCGGCCGAACACCGGCATGATCGCGGTCATGACCGGCATCCTGTACGCGCCGGTCCGGTTCTTCCTCGATTTCCTGCGGCCGGAGGATTCCGACCCGCGCCACCTCGGCCTGACCGTCGCGCAGTGGGCCGCGATGGTCGCGTTCGGCGTGGCGATCTACGCCGCGGTGCGGATCAAGGCGAACGGCAAGCCAGAAGAGCCGGTGGCGCGGACGTCGGGCGAGGCGCAGCGCCAGCTCAAGCAGATCATGTTGAAGGGCGACGCCGGCGACTCCGACAAGTCGAAAGGCAAGGACGAGACGGAGAGCGAGAAGCCGGCCAGGCCGAGCAAGGCCGTCGCGAAGAAGAAGAAGAAGTAGCTCAGCGCCGCTTTCGCGCGGGCTTGGCTTTCGCCTTCGGCTCGCGCGCGGGCACTTGCTTCTTCGTGCGCGCGGTCTTCGCCGCGCTGGCCGCGGCGAGCTTGACCTCGCCCTTGCCCATGCCCATCCCCATGCCCTTGCCCTTGCCGCCGCCGCCGCCGCCCCCGCGTCCGCCGTGCGCTCGATGGGGCCCCGAGTCGTCGTCGCGATCGCGGCGCTTGGCCATCTCGCTCGTGATCTCGGCGTCATCCTCGGAGGTCAACGCCTCCTGGGCGGCCTTGAACAGCTCGTCCTCGCGTGCCACGTGCGCCTTGTGCTGCGCGGCCAGCCGTTCGGCCAGCTCGAGCAGCTGCTTGCCCGCCCCGGGCCGCGACTCGCCGTCGAGCTGATCGGCGGACTGGGCGAGCGCGTTCTGCAGCGCGATCTGCGTCGGATGCTCGGCCGACAGCGCAGCGAGCGCCTCGGCGAGCTCGGGTCGCCGCGTCGACAGCCGTGGAAACACCGAGCCCTCCTCGTCGAGAAAGTGCCGCGTGACCGAGCGCTGGAAGTACGCGATCGCGCCGTGCACGAGGTCGACATCACCGGCGTCGGGGCGGCCTGCCGCGAGCCGGCGCGCCGCCGCGACCAGGCCCTCGATCACCTCGTCGTGGCGACGATGCGAGTGATCGAGCTGCGCGAGACTGGCGAGCGGCATGGCCCTCCAAGGATCCACAGCTTGGTGGTAAACACCAGATCCCATGCCCGAGAACGTCGTCATCATCGGCAGCGGCCCGGCGGCCCATACCGCGGCCATCTACGCGGCCCGCGCGAACCTGACCCCGCTGCTCTTCGAAGGCTTCATGGCGGGCGGCATCGCGGCCGGTGGTCAGCTCACGACGACGACCGACGTCGAGAACTTTCCAGGGTTTCCGGAGGGCATCTCCGGGCCCGAGCTGTGCGAGCGGTTTCGCGCCCAATCGGTGCGGTTCGGGACCCGGGTGTTCACCGAAACGGTGAGCCAGGTCGACCTGTCGCGACGCCCGTTTCGCTTCAAGACAGACGAGCAAGAGGGCGAGGCCAAGACGCTCATCATCGCGACCGGCGCGACCGCCAAGCGCGACGACGTGCCCGGCACGCGTGACCACGAGCTCTGGCAGAAGGGCGTGTCGGCGTGCGCGGTGTGCGACGGCGCGCTGCCGATGTTTCGTAACAAGCCGCTGTTCGTGGTCGGCGGCGGCGATTCGGCGATGGAGGAGGGCTCGTTCCTGACCAAGTTCGCGTCGAAGGTGTACATCGTGCACCGCCGCGACGAGCTGCGCGCTTCGGCGATCATGCAGGAGCGCGCGAAGGCGAACCCGAAGATCGAGCTCTTGCTGTCGCACAAGGTCCTCGCGGTCGAGGGCGGCCACGGCGTCGAGCAGGTGCGCGTGCGCGATCTCAAGACGAACGCCGAGCGCACGCTGCCGGCCGCCGGCCTGTTCTTCGCGATCGGTCACGTGCCGAACACCGCGTTCCTCGCCGGCCAGCTCGCGTGCGACGAGCAAGGCTACGTCCTGACCACGCCGGGCACGACGCAGACCAGCGTCCCCGGCGTGTTCGCGGCCGGCGACGTCCAGGACAAGAAGTACCGCCAGGCGATCACCGCGGCCGGCTCGGGCTGCATGGCCGCGCTCGAGGCCGAGCACTTCCTGCAGGCTCACTAGAGATCGCGAAGCGATCTCGTCATCACGGACCGCGCGTGACGACGTAGACGTCTTGCCCGCCGGCGCCGCCGGGCATGTTGCTCGTGAAGTACAGGTCGCATCGATCGGGCGAGATCCAGCTCGGAATCGCGGTCGAGCTCGTGGGCGCGAGGCCCGCGACCAGCGCGGGCTCGCCGAAGTCGGCATCGGCCGACGCGCGCGTCGCCGCGTACACGCCGGCGCCCATCGGCGTCGTGCGCACGAAGAACAGCGCGAGCTCGTCGGGCGTGACGACCGGGTAGTCCTCGTCGTCGGCCGTGTTGATCGCGGCGCCGGGCACCAGCATCGGCGTGCCGACCGCGCCGCTGTCGTCGATCGGTGCGCGCCACAGATCGTGCATGCCGACGCCCGCGCGCACGGCCGACGCGAAGTACAGCACGGTGGCGTTCGCGAGCATCGGATGGTCCTCGCCGTCCGACAGCGCGATCGCCTCGGTCGGTGGATCGAACGTCGCGGTCGCCGCGGCGCGCGCGCTCGCGTACACGTGCGTCATTCCGCTCGGACCGCGATCGGAGTCGAACACGAGCAGCAGCTGATCGGGCGAGAGCGTCGGCGAGCTGTCGTTGTAGACCGAGTTCACGGCGCCGACCGCCTGCAGGCCCCCGAAGCTGTCGCCGATGTTCGCGCGCGTCTGGGCCCAGATATCGAGCTTGCCGCCGGGCGTGCTCGCGTACGCGTACACGACGGCGAGCTCGTCGGGCGTGAGGCGCGCATCGAGCTCGTCGCCGGCGGTGTCGAGCCCGGGAACCGGCGCGGGTGTCCCGAACGCCGCGGTCGGATCGCAGCGCGGCGGCGGCGGCGCATCGGGCTTGGGGTGGCTGCTGCTGCCGCACGCCGCGGCGAGCGCGATCGCCGCGCGCTTCACTTGAGATAGATCTCCATCGAGTCGACGCCGCGGAACGTGCCGCCCATCGGAATCTGGTCGACCTGGATCGTCTTGCCGGTGCACGCGGTCGCCTCGGTGTTGCCGAGCGCGTCCGCGGTCGTCGTGTAGGCCTCCATCGGATGCGGCGTGTCGGTCCAGTAGCTCCCGCCGAACGTCGGGCAGGTCGAGCAGCACCCGTTGTAGAACCACGGCACGCCGTCATCCATCGCGACGCAGCTGGTATCGAACGGGCCGACGTCGCTCGCGCTGAACACCGTGTTGGCCACGATCGGCACCGGCTGGGTCAGGTTCGACAGCGTCGCGGTCTGCCCCGACGTGTCGACCGCGATGTCGGCGCTGCCGACGTAGTACAGCGGATCGCACGCGCCGCCGGTGGTCGTGCGGATGCGGTGCTCGATCATGATCGCGCCGTGCGCGTCGATCGTCGGCCACAGCGAGCCATCGATGCGATAGGCGTGGCCGGCGTCGGGCATGCCGATCGTCGAGCTCGCCCAGGTCGCGAAGCTCGTGAGCAGCGCCTGGCTGTCGGTCCACGACCACACCGTGCGCTGCACGAGCATCCAGCCACCGCCGGCCGCGGCCTCGCAGTAGGCTTGCAGCGGCGCGGCCGGCCCGCTCGCGCCGTCGAGATCGATCGTGAAGACGCCGGCCGGCAGGCCGGGCAGCTCGGTCGCGATCTCCTGGCAGCTCGTCGCCGGCCGGCATGCGTCGGCCTGGCAGATCTGCGCGTCGGCCGTGCATTGCGAGCTGAACCGGCACTCGACGCACGTCTGCATGGCGGGATCGCACACGGGCGTGGGCGCGCTGCACTCGCTGTCGACCGTGCAGCCGGTCGGGGCCGCGTCGGCCGGCGTCGCGGCGTGCTTGCTCGCGCACGCCGCGAGGACCACCGCGACCAGGCATGCGCGACCAGGCCCCACGAGCCGATCATACCTCGGGAATGCCGCAGCGCGCGGGGCGGGTTCTTACCGAGGCCGACCCATGTCACAATCGATCTACCCGATGACCCGCGAGCCTCATCCGCCGCAGCGCGAGTCGGGCCTGACCAAGCTCCTCGCGATCTTGCTCCTGCTCGTCGCCGTGGCGCTGGTTTACAGCGTGCTCCAGCAGCGCCGGCAGTCGCAGCAGCACGTCGCGGCGTCGTACGAGCCGCGGCCGATCGCGCAGCGCCCCGATGACAAGCTCGGTGCGGATGAGCAGGCGACGATCGACGTGTTCTCGCGGTTCTCGCGCTCGGTCGTGCACGTGACCTCGCTGGCGACCCGCCGCGATCGCATGACGCTCGACGTGACCGAGATCCCGCAGGGCGTCGGCTCCGGCTTCGTGTGGGATCAAGACGGTCACATCGTCACGAACTTCCACGTCGTCCAGGAAGGCGACCGGGCCTCGGTCACGCTCAACGACGGCACGACGTACCCGGCGCAGATCATCGGCGTCGCGCCCGACAAGGATCTCGCAGTGCTCAAGATCGACGCGCCGCCGCAGAAGCTCCTGCCGCTGCCCGTCGGACAGTCCGCGAACCTGCGCGTGGGCCAGAAGGTGCTGGCGATCGGCAACCCGTTCGGCCTCGATCAGACGCTGACGACCGGCGTGATCTCCGGCCTCGGCCGCGAGATCAAGAGCGTGTCGGGCCGGCCGATCAGCGACGTGATCCAGACCGACGCGTCGATCAATCCGGGCAACTCGGGCGGGCCGCTGCTCGACAGCTCCGGCCGGCTGATCGGCATCAACACCGCGATCTACAGCCCGTCGGGCTCGAGCGCGGGCATCGGCTTCGCGGTCCCGGTCGACACCATCAACTCGATCGTCCCCGAGCTGCTCGCGCACGGCAAGATCACGCGGCCCGGGCTCGGCATCAACATCTTCGGCGACGCGCTGGCGGCGCAGCTCCACATCGACGGCGTGCCGATCATGAGCGTGCAACCGGGCGGCGCCGCCGATCAGGCCGGTATCGCCGGCGCGCACTCGGTCGGCGGCGGGACCGTGCTCGGCGACGTCATCGTCGGGATCGATCAGTCCGAGATCCACCACGCGAACGACCTGTACAAGGTCCTCGACGCCCACAAAGTGGGAGATACGGTCGACGTGACGGTGGAGAATGAAGGACGCCGCCGCACCGTCAAGGTAACATTGCAAGCGATCCCTTGAGCCGTCGCGTAAGCGCCCCCTCACCCGAGCCTGACTACTCGTCTGCGGCCGCACCGCCGGATCCCGCGCCGCGCACCTACCGCGAGACGTTCGTCCGCCGCCTGCGCTCGGCCGCCGCCGGCGCGTTCTTCGAGTCGCTGGCGACCGTCGGTCGCCTGCATCCGGCGGCGTCGCCGAAGCGCAACGGCGTCGAGGTCGAGCGCGACGTGATGTACGGGCCGCACGGCGAGCACAACCGGCTCGACATCTATCGTCCCGTTCATCGCCCGGGGCCGTGGCCGATGGTCCTGTACGTGCACGGCGGCGCGTTCCACCTGCTGTCGAAGGACACCCACTGGCTGATGGGCCTGGTGTTCGCGCGGTTCGGCTACCTCGTCGTCAACATCAGCTACCGGCTCGCGCCGAAGCATCCGTACCCGGCGGCGATCGCGGACACGTGCGCGGCGTATCGTTGGATGCTGGACCACGCGCGCGCGCTCGGCGGCGATCCGACGCGGGTCGTGGTCGCGGGGGAATCGGCGGGCGGAAACCTCGTGACGTCGCTCGCGCTCGCGACGTGCACGCCGCGTCCCGAGCCGTGGGCGCGCGCGGTGTACGACACCGGCGTCGTGCCGCGCGCCGCGATGCCGTTTTGTGCCATCTTGCAAGTCTCCGATGCCGAGCGGTTCGGCCGGCGCAAGAAGCTCGCATTCTGGGTCGACGGAATGCTGCGCGATGCCGGCGCGTCATACCTGCATGGCCTGCCGCGCTCGCCGAGCCCCGCGACCGAGCTCGCCGATCCGCTGCTGCTCGTCGAGCGCGCGCAGCAGCAGCCGTTCGCGCGCCCGCTGCCGCCGTTCTTCGCACCCGTCGGCACGCGCGACCCGCTGCTCGACGACACGCGCCGGCTCGAAAAGGCGCTCGCCGCGCTCGGCGTGCCGTGCGAAGCGCGCTATTACCCGGGCGGCATCCATGCGTTTCACGCACTCGTGTGGGATCCCGTCGCGCGCCGCTGCTGGCGCGACGCGCTCGCGTTCCTCGACCGTCATGTCAGGTAGCCGCGCGTGACACCGCCCAAGCGGCAGCTCGGGCTGTGGATCACGGCCGCGATCGTCGTCGCGAACATGATCGGCACCGGTGTGTTCACCGGCACCGGCTTCATGGCGAAGGCGCTGCACGATCCGCCGACGATCCTCGCGGCGTGGGTGATCGGCGGCATCGTCGCGCTGTGCGGTGCGAGCTGCTACGCGGAGCTCGGTACGATGATGCCTCGCGCAGGCGGCGAGTACGTCTACCTGCGCGAGGCGTTCCACCCGATCGCCGGGTTCATGAGCGGCTGGATCTCGCTGACCGCGGGCTTCTCGGCCCCGATCGCGGCGTCGGCGCTGGCGTTCGCGACGTACCAGGCGAAGGTCTTCCCCGACATGGCCGCGGTGTCGCCGAAGATCGTCGCGTGCTCGTTGATCTGCGGCGTGACCGCGCTCCACTCGCTGGACACCAAGGTCGGCGGCTGGGTACAGACCGCGTTCACGACGCTCAAGGTGCTGCTCATCACCGCGTTCATCGTCGCGGGGCTCGGCTCGGGTCGCGGCGACTGGTCGCACTTCGCGCACGAGCAAGGCGGGTTCTCCAACATCGCGACGTGGGGGTTCGGGATCCAGCTGATGTACGTCAGCTTCTCGTACTCGGGCTGGAACGCCGCGGCGTACATCGCGGGCGAGGTGAAACGGCCCGAGCGCACGCTGCCGCGTTCGCTGTTCATCGGCACGATGCTCGTGATGGTGCTCTACCTGCTGCTCAACGTCGTCTACTTCTACGCGCTGCCGTCGGAGAAGCTCGCGGGCGTGCCCGAAGTCGGCGATCTCGCGGCGCGCGCGCTGCTCGGACCCGAGGCCGGCCAGCTCATCACGTCGCTGATCGCGCTCGCGCTGGTGTCGGCGGTGAGCGCGATGATCATGGCGGGGCCGCGGGTGTACTCGTCGATGGCGACCGACGGCGCCTTGCCGCGCCCGCTCGCGTGGTACTCGTCGCGAGGCGTGCCGACGGTCGCGGTCGTCACACAAGGCGTGCTCGCGTGCGGGTTCGTGCTCGCAGGCACGATCGACCAGCTGCTGCGGTTCGTCGGGTTCACGCTCGCGCTGTCGGCCGGGCTCACGTGCTGCGCGGTGTACGTGATGCGCTCGCGGGGTACGCCTGCGACGTACCGGACGATCGGCTACCCGGTGACACCGGCGGTGTTCGTGCTCGCTTCGCTGTGGATCGCGATCGCGCAGATCCAGACCAATCCTCTCGAGAGCCTGATCGGGGCGGCCGTGGTCGCCGGCGGGGCGATGGTCTACGCGTTCACGCTGCGGGGCAGCAGTCCCAAGCCCGTGCCGAGCTCGTAATCCGTGGCAAGCTTGATCATGGTCCGAGGCGCGGCGGCCCTGATCCTCGCGTGCGCGAGCGGTGCATTCGCGCGGCCGTCGACGTCGCCGCTGCCGACGTGGGCCGAGTTCGTCGGTGACTGGGAGGGCAAGCTCAGGTGGTCGGGCTGCACGACCGACGGCGAGCCGGCCGCGACGCTCGCGGTCGACGCGACGAACGGCGCGATCGCGATCGATCTATCGGGCGCGGCACCGGGCCTCGGCCCGATCGCGCTCGTCGACGACAACGGCGGCCTGGCCGGCACCGATGCCGACCTCACCGTCCACATCACGCGACCGCCACGCGTCGATGGCCTCGAGCTCGCGATCGATCTCGACTCGGGCTGCGCGGTCCGCGCGACGCTGCACCGCGAGTCCGTCGGCATCGCGGCGTGCGATCGGCTCGCGGCGTGGTCGCGCGTCGAGAGTCGATGCACGAAGCTCAAGCGGCCCGCGCTCGAGAATCCGGCCCGGCTCGCGCGCCAGCGCGCGAAGTGGCGCAAGGTGAGCGACGACGACCGGGCCGAGCTCGCCGACCAGTGCGACGGCCGCGCCGCGAAGGTCGAGGCCGAGCTCGCCGAAGCCGGCTGCGCGCCCAAGCCTGCGGCGCGCTGAACCGTCTAAGCTGCCACCATGAGGGCAGCCATCGTCGTGTTGGGGGTGTGCGCCGCGTCCGCAACCGCGCACGCGTTCTGCGGGTTCTACGTCGCGGGCAGCGACCAGCAGCTGACCAACGACGCGACCCAGGTCGTGTTGATGCGCGTCGGCACGCGCACGGTGCTGTCGATGCAGAACGACTACGAGGGCCCGGTGGAAGCGTTCGCGCTCGTCGTGCCGGTGCCCGTCGTGCTGCACGAGGGCGACGTCAAGACGCTGCCGAAGGACGTGTTCGCGCGCGTCGAGCAGATGAGCGCGCCCCGGCTGGTCGAGTACTGGGAGCAGGACCCGTGCGCGCCGGCGGAGCCCGCCATGGATCAAGCCGCCTACGAGCTCAGTATCGGCGTGGAGGCCGCGCCGAGGCCCGACGCCGAGCTCGGCGTCAAGATCGAGGCGAAGTTCGCGGTCGGCGAGTACCAGATCGTGATCCTGTCGGCGACCGATTCGACGAGCCTCGAGACCTGGCTGCGCGCGAACAAGTACAACATCCCCGCCGGCGCCGAGCCGCTGCTGCGCCCGTACGTCGAGGCCGGCTCGAAGTTCTTCGTCGCGAAGGTCGACCCGGCAAAGGTCGCGTTCGACCACGGGCGCGCGGTGCTGTCGCCGCTGCGCTTCCACTACGACAGCGAAGACTTCGCGTTGCCGATCCGGCTCGGGCTCGCGAACAGCGCGGGCACGCAGGATCTGATCGTCGACATCCTCGCGCCCGCGCAGCGCTACGAGGTCGCGAACTACGACAACGTCACGATCCCGACGAACCTCGACGTCGTCGACTCGGTCAAGGATCGGTTCAGCGCGTTCTATGCCGCGCTGTTCGACGACACGCTCGCGAAACATCCGCACGCGGTCGTCACCGAGTACGCGTGGCAGGCGACGACATGCGATCCGTGCCCGGGCCCGACGCTTCAGCCCGCCGACTTCGTGCTGCTCGGTGCGGACGTCGTCGATCCGGTGCACGGCTCCGACTTCGTGCTGACGCGCCTGCACGCGCGCTACGGCAAGGAGCTCTCCGACGACCTCAAGTTCCGCACCGCGAAGCCGATCATCGGCGGCCGCGAGCGATTCGCGTCCGATGGCGAGCTCGAGGAGGGCGCGCATCCGGCCGCGGTGAACACGTTCCAGGCGCGCTACGCGATCCGCCATCCGTGGATCGGGCCGATCCGGTGCGAACAACCGCGGCGCGGCATCTGGGGCGATCCGCCGCGCGAGCTCGCGAGGTCGACGCCCGCCGTGCGTCCCGCGCTCGATCTCGCGAGCGCGCCGCGCGGTCAGCTCCAGCTCGCGAGTGCGATCGTCCACGCGAGCACGCCGCCGCCGGCTCCGCAGGTCGCGGTCGGCGCGGCGCCCAGGAAGTCGGGCTGCGGCTGCACGGCCAGCGATCCCGCTGGGTTGGCGCTCGCGCTGCTGCTGCTCGTTAGACCGAAGCGGTCGCGCGCGCGTTCAACCAGAGCATGAAATCCGCGCTGGTCGCCACGCTCGCCGTCGTCGCCGCATCGCCCGCCGCCCACGCGTTTTGCGGGTTCTACGTGTCGGGCTCGGGCAACAAGCTGTTCAACGACGCGACCCAGGTCGTGCTCGTGCGCGATGGCACGCGCACCGTGCTGTCGATGCAGAACGACTACCGCGGTCCGCTCGAGGACTTCGCGATGGTCGTGCCGGTGCCGGTCGTGCTGCACGAGGGCGACGTCAAGACGCTGCCGAAGGAAGTGTTCGATCACGTCGAGTCGCTCGGCTCGCCGCGGCTCGTCGAGTACTGGGAGCAGGATCCGTGTCCGTCGCCGATGGATCTCGAGGAAGAGACCAAGGCGCCGCGCGCGATGCACCTGGCCCGCGCCGGCGCCGGCGGCGGCGCGTACGATGCGAAGAAGGACTCGGTCAAGATCGAGGCGAGGTTCGACGTCGCCGAATACAAGATCTTGATCCTGTCCGCGACCGACTCGTCGGGGCTCGAGACCTGGCTGCGCGACAACCACTACATGATCCCGGCGGGCGCCGAGCCGCTGTTGCGCCCCTACGTCGAGGGCGGCTCGAAGTTCTTCGTCGCGAAGGTCGATCCGAAGAAGGTGACGATGGCCGGCGGCCACGCCGCGTTGAACCCGCTGCGCTTCTTCTACGACAGCGAGGAGTTCGCGCTGCCGATTCGCCTCGGCATGGCGAACAGCTCGGGCAAGCAGGATCTGATCGTCAACATCATCGCGAAGGACAAGCGCTACGAGGTCGCGAACTACAAGAACGTGTTCATCCCGACGAACTTCGACGTGCGCTCGAGCGTCAAGGCGCGGTTCGCCGAGTTCTACGCCGCGCTGTTCGACAAGACGATCGAGGCGAACCCGCACGCGGTCGTGACCGAATACGCGTGGACCGCGACGCGGGGCTACCACTGCGATCCGTGCCCGGAGCTCGACGTCACGACGCAGGACATCCAGACGCTCGGCGGCGATGTCGTCGGCGGCGACCTCGAGAACCACTTCGTGCTGACCCGGCTGCACGCGCGCTACAGCGCGAGCGACATGAAGGACGACCTGCGCTTCAAGGAAGCCAAGCCGGTCACCGGCGGCCGCGAGATCTACAGCAAGAGCGGGATCGAGTACGGCGCCGTGCCGTCGCCCGAGAACTTCTTCCAGGCGCGCTACGTCGTCCGCCACTGGTGGACCGGTCCGATCACGTGCGCGCATCCGCAGCGCGGCGTGTGGGGCGGCCCGCCCGACGGCAGCGACAACCAGGTGATCGCGGCGAGCAAGCTCGCGTTCGCGCCGCGCGGCAAGATGCAGCTCGCGCAGGTGATCGGTCGCGACCTGTGGGAGATCGGGCTCAAGAAGGAGCGGCCGGCTGGCGCGGCGCCGAGCGGAGGCTTCGCGAAGCCGCCCGCCGGTGGCGGCGCGAAGGCGATGGGCTTCGGCCTGGGCGCGCTGGCCGCGCTCGGCTTGATCGGCGCGGCATCGCTCGTGAGGCGGAAGCGCGCATGAGGCCCTGGGCCGCCATCGCGCTCGCTGCGTGCGGCACGAGCGCCGCGGCACCGCCGAGACCGGCGCCTGGCGCCGCGCCTGTCGCGGCGCGGCTGCCGAGCACGCCGGGCGTGCTCGCGCCGAGCCTCGTGCAGATCGTCGGCGCGCCGGGCGGCGATCGCGCGACCGGCGCGATGCTCGCCGACGTCGACTCGTGCGCCAGCTGCCACCCCGATGCGGCCGCGCAATGGTCGGCGAGCGCGCACTCGTTCGCGTCGTTTGGCAATCCGATCTATCGCGCGAACGTCGAGCTCGCGCGCGACGAGCTCGGCCGCCACGCCAGCAACCACTGCGCCGGCTGCCACGACATGCCGCTCGCGACCGACGGCCTGATGGCCGGCGACATCCCGTCCGACGATCTGCGCGCGCACTCCGGCGTGACGTGTCGGCTGTGCCATGGCGTGCAGAGCGTCACGAAGGACGGCAACGGCAGCTACGTGTGGTCGCGCGCGCCGATCGAGGCGCCCGACTTGAACGATCCGGCGTCGATCGCGCGGCACCGCGCGCAGGTCAGCGTGAAGTCGCTCGGCACCGAGCTGTGCGTCGGCTGCCACCGCGGCTTCCTGTCGCCCGACATGGGCGCCGGCATGCCGGTGCACCTGACCGGGCTCGACGAGCCCGGCGCGTGGCGCTCGAGCGCATGGGCCGGCAACGGCATGGGACGCGTCGACGCGGTGCAGCCGAAGAACTGCATCGACTGCCACATGGAGCGCGAGCCGGCGAGCGCGGCCGAGTACGGCGCGAAGTCCGGCACGATCGCGTCGCACCGGTTCCTCGGCGGCCACACGTGGATGGCTGCCATGCGCGGCGATCTCGACCAGCTCCATCGCACGCAGGCCAAGCTCGAGGGCATCGCGTCGATCGACGTGCAGCCGGCCCCCCTTGTTGCAGGTGGCGCGCGGAGCTTCGACGTCGTCGTGCGCAACCTGCTCGTCGGCCATCGCTTCCCGGGCGGCGTGCTCGACATCCAGGACACGTGGATCGAGGTCGAGGCGCGCGACGCGGCCGGCCGCGTGATCGCGCAGTCGGGGCAGGCGCACGAGCGCGACGCGCGCGATGAAGAGGCGCACGTGCTGCGCACGCTCGTCGTCGACGAGCACGGCGAGGTGCTCGAGCACCACGAGATGGCGAAGTTTCGCACGCAGATCGCGACGCAGACGATCGCGCCGCGCGACGCGAGCGTCGTGCGCTACGCGCTGCCGGAGGGCGTGACCGCGGCGACCGTCACCGCGCGGCTGCGCCACCGCAGCCGCACGCTCGCGATGCAGGACGAGGTGTGCCGCGCCGCGAAGACGGCCACGGGCCAGAAGTTTCTTGCCGGCGCGAAGGGCGCGCGCGATGTCGTGCTCGATCCGTGCAAGCCACAGCCGATCACGCTCATCGCGGAGACGACGGTCGCGGTGGGCGCGAAGTCGACGGACTCTCCTTCGAGCTGGGAGCGCGAGTACGTGCACGGCATGGCGCTCGTGGCGGTCGTGACCGAGCGGCTCGACGAGGCGCGCGCGGTGCTCGAGCAGGCGCTGCACGACGCGCCCGACGGCAGCGCGCAGGCGATGGTGCTCGTCCAGCTCGCGTGGGTCGCCGACAAGCAGGGCAGGGCGGACGACGCGCTCGCGCTCGTCGCGTACGCACGCGCGCTGCTCGCGCCGAAGTCGCCCGCCGTGCTCGACGCGATCGCGGCCGAGGCCCAGATGCGCGTGTGGAAGTTCGATGCCGCGGTCGCGCCGGCGGCGGCCGCCGCGAAGCGCGCGCCCGGCAACGCGGCGGCGTGGACGATGCTCGCGCGCTGCTACGGCTCGGTCGGCGACGACGCCGACGAGCTCGCCGCGGCGACGACCGGCCTCGAGCTCGCCCCGCGCGATCCCGATCTGCTGCGCAGCCAGGCTACCGCGCTCGCCGCGCTCCATCGCCCCGAGGCGCCGGCCGCGCTCGCCGCGTACGATCGCTTCCGCTCGCCCGACGCCTCCGCGGAGCTGCGCATCTCGTGCGCCGCCGATTCGGCGCGCTGCGCGCGCGATCGCGAGCAGGGCAGCACGATCGCGATGCACGTCGTGCACTGAGCGCCGCGCGCCATCACGGCGCGCACGTGATGTCCGGGTTCCGGGCTGCCGTGCAGTGCGCGAGCGTCGTGGGCGTACGTCCCCGTCGTTTCGGCGAACCGCCAGTAGCTGAGCGGCTGATCGGCGAGCAAGGTCTCGCGGTAGCTCGGCGGAGCGTCCACCGGACCGTCGAGCGGGCCGTCGGAGACCGCGGTGAAGTGACTGTGCCCGCAAGCGATCCCGCTCGCGTCCGGTCCGGCATCGCTCGATGATACCGCGCCGCCTGCTCGGGGCGCGCGTCGTATAGAGTGCTGCGATGCGCCCTCGCCTCGCATTCGTTCTAGCCCTGATCGCGGCCTGTGGATCGTCGCCGCCACCTGCCGCCATGCCGCGGTGCCCGGCGGAGCCGCCCGCGCCGCCGCCGGTCGTCGCGAGCGCGCGTGCCGCGCCACCGGTCCTCGACGAGGCCGCCGTCACGGACAAGAGCCGCGCGTTCCTCGACGCGATCGATCGCGCAGACATCGATGCGTTTCGCGCGGCAGCAGGACCGTCGTTCGGCATGTTCGCGGCCGCGCGTTTCCACGACGAAGCGTGGTTCGTGAAATGGATGCAAGCGCAGCGCGACGGCCACGAGCCTGCGCGCACGAGCACGCGAAGCAGCGAGCGCGTCACGACCGGGCCCGGCGTCGCGGTCTACGTCGGCGAGGCCGTCACGCACATTCCCGCCGCGGAGAGCCATCCGGCGGGCGAAGAGACCGAGTGGGACTCGCTCGTCTGGACGTTCGGCGACGGCCGATGGACGGTCGCGCACTGGGACGAGCAACAAGGCGGCGTCGAGGCCGAGCGGTCGATGTGGAACGCCACGTTCGAGACCTCGGTGAACTTCAACCACAAGCCGAACCAGCTGCTCGTCGACACGCTCAAGGGCCGCAAGCCCGGCGCGGCGCTCGACGTCGCGATGGGACAGGGCCGCAACGCGCTCTACATCGCGTCGCAGGGCTGGAAGGTGACCGGCGTCGACATCTCCGACGAGGGGATCAAGCAAGCGAAGGATGCCGCCGCCAAGCAGAAGCTCAAGCTCGACGCCGTTCAAGCCGACATCCACACGTGGGACTTCGGCACGGCCAGGTGGGATCTGGTCACGCTGATCTACGCCGGCAGCAGGCCGGCGCTGGTCGAGAAGATCCAGCGCAGCGTCCGCAAAGGCGGTCTGGTCGTGGTCGAGTTCTTCCAGAAGGAAGCGACCGCAGGGACCGGGGTGGGTGGCTTCGAGCCCGGCGAGCTCGCGGCGGAGTTCAAGAATGGCTGGAAGATCCTGCGCGACGACAACGTCGAGGACATCTCCGACTGGGGACTGCACAAGACGAAGCTCGTGCGTTTTGTCGCCGAGAAGCAGTGAGGATAAGCTGCGCAGATGCTGTTCGAGCAGATCCGTTCGGGCGGATGCCTGTCTTATCTCGTCGGAGATGACGAGACGTGCGCGTCGATGATCGTCGATCCGCACCTCGAGCAGCTCGATCGCTATCTCGCGCTGACCACCGAGCGCGGGATGCGCGTGCACTACGTGGTCGAGACGCACACGCACGCGGATCATTTCTCGTCGGCGCGCGAGCTCGCGCGGCAGCTCGGCGCGCGCGTCGTGATGCATCGCCACGCATCGGCGCCGTTCGTCGACGTTCGCGTCGACGACGGCGAGACGCTGGTCGTCGGCAAGCTGCGCGTGCGCGTGATGCACACGCCCGGGCACACGATCGATTCGACGTGCCTCGTGCTGCCCGACCGCGTGCTCACCGGCGACACGCTGCTCATCGGCGGCACCGGCCGCACGGACTTGCCGACCGGCGATCCCGACGCGCTGTACGACAGCTTGTTCGGCAAGCTGCTCCAGCTCGACGACAGCATGCGGGTCTACCCCGCGCACGACTACAAGGATCGGGCGTCGTCGACGATCGGCGCCGAGAAGACCGGCAACGCGCGGCTGCAGAAGACCGAGCGCGCGGATTTCGTCGCGCTGATGCGCGGGCTCGATCTGAAGATGCCGCAGCATCTTTCGGAGGCGCTGCGCACGAACCGCACCGGTGGCAAGACCGTCGCGCAGCTGCTCGCCGAGGCTTCGCGCGAGATCGCGTTCGTCGGCATGGCCGACGTCGCGGCGCGCCTCGGCAGCAACGACTTCGTGCTGCTCGACGTGCGCGAGAAGGAGGCGTTCGACTCCGGCCACCTGCCCGGCGCACGCCATCTGCCGCGCGGTCAGCTCGAGCTCCGCGTGGATCGCGAGCTGCCCGATCCGAGCCTGCGGATCCTGACGTACTGCCAGTTCGGCCGCATCTCGACGCTCGCCGCCGCGACGTTGCGCACGATGGGCTACACGCGCGCAGTCGCGCTCGATGGCGGCTACGAGGCGTGGATCGCGGCTGGGTATCCGACGACGCGCGGTTGAGCCGCGGCCGCTGCCGCGAGCCGCCGCCGCGAGCCGCCGCCGCTGCCGCGAGCCGCTACCGCG
>Ga0335083_10004609_pt1 | contig 17519 bp, 16 predicted proteins | sample Lox_Sample_42_FD_206716 | JGI IMG/M metagenome (GOLD analysis project Ga0335083, IMG submission 206716) | Soil microbial communities from Loxahatchee National Wildlife Refuge, Florida, United States - Lox_Sample_4.2 | ecosystem: Environmental > Terrestrial > Soil > Wetlands | place: USA...
CGTGGGGTTCGGGTGGATGGGATGCGGCCACGCCGGCGGGATGGCGAGATCGCAGGATCTCGACAAGGTCGGCGAACACCGGCATGGTGAGGAGCGTCCCGCGGCAGCCCGAACAGTACAGCAGCCGGCGATGCTCCAGCGAGGCATGCACCAACGGCTGCCGGCACAACGGGCAGCCGACGTCCGATGTCTGGCCGAGATCGCGGATACCCTCCTGGTTCGGCTCCGGCAAATATGCGGAGTTGCAGTATTCGCAAAACAGCGAATCCTGGTCTTCCTGAAGGCGCATGGGCGCGCCGCAGCTTGGACAGTTCATGAGTTCTGCTTCCGTTTTGGCTCTTTGCCAGGCAGACCTGGCATGGCTTCGTGGGTGCGCTCCTGGAACTTCCCGCGCAGGCTGATTGCCAGCGAAACCGCCGATTCGCCGAACTTGTCGCGCATTTTGTCGGCGGCCGCCATGGCCTGCTGCCAGCGGTCGTGGCGTTCCTGATCGAGCAAACCGATCTGGCCAGCCTCATCGTCCCAGCCTGATGTATGCACGCCGAGCAACCGCACTTCCCCGCCCGCCTTCCAATTCTTGTGGAACAGTTCGCGAATCTCTTCGAACAGTTCGGTGTCGAGATCGGTCGCCCGGGAAATAGTATGGGCTCGGGTGATGGTGGAGAAATCCTTGTAGCGGAGCTTGAGCTGGATGGTCTTGGCGCGCAGGCCATGCTCGCGCAGTCGGCGGCCGACTTGTTCGCACAAGCGGGCGAGCGTGGCTTCGAGCTTGCCGATATCGGCCGAGTCCTCCATGAAGGTGTGCTCGTGGCTGATCGATTTCGCGCCCGCCGATTCGCCGACGGCGGTATCGTACCAGCCGCCGGCATCGAGGCCCTGCGACTTGCCGGCAAGCGCCAACCCCCATTTACCGAATTTCTCTTCGAGGAACTTTTCGTCGAGGCGAGCCAGATCGCCCACCTTGCGAATGCCGAACGCGTGCAGGTTCTTCTCGGTGACCTTGCCGACGCCGGGGATTTTGCGGACGTCGAGCGGCGCCAGGAAGTCGGCTTCGCGGCCGGGGATGATCCAGAGCACGCCGTTCGGCTTGGCTTGATCGGACGACACCTTCGCGACCATGCGCGAAGCGGAAATGCCGATGGAGCAGTTCAACTGGGTGACACTCTTGACGCGCTCATGCAAGAGATGCGCGGCGTGGAGCGGCGGACCCAGCAGGCGCTCGGTGCCGGTCATGTCGAGGTAGGCCTCGTCGATGGACGCCATTTCGACCAGCGGCGTGAACTCGCAAAGTATCGTGTGGACGCGGTGAGAGTAGTCCATGTAGCGGTCGCGGTGGCCTTCGACGAAGACGGCCTGGGGGCAAAGCTTGTAGGCGGTGCGCAGCGGCATGGCGGAATGGACGCCGAATTTACGGGCGGCGTAGGATGCGGCGGAGACGACACCGCGCTCGTTGGACTTGCCGCCTACGACGACGGGTTTGCCGCGGAGGGAAGGGTCGTAGAGCTCTTCCACGGATACGAAGAAGGCGTCCATATCGACGTGGAAGTAGGTGGGCATGGGTTAGCTGCAAGTCTGGATGCAAGGGATCTCGGGGAATTCCTGAACGTAGCCGAGCCACAATTCGCCGTCCTGCCAATGGATGTAGCACGCCGTGGTCATGGAACGATTTTACTGCCGGGCGCCAAGCGTCGGCAGGAGTGCCCGCACCACGGGCTGAAGCCAATTACTTGCGGCCGCCAGCGATCCGCGCGGCCTCGGGCCTTTTGCGAAGCGCCATCATCGCCACAATACCCAACGCGGGGCCGATGGCGAGGAACGCCATCGACCATTGCGTTCCCAGCCAGCGCTCGAACTGCGGGACGAGGCGGATGGTGACCATGGTCAAGAAGAAGCCGAGGCTGTTCTGGAGCGTCAAGGCGGTACCGAGATGGTGGGGCTCGCATAGCTCGCTGGTGCAGGCGGAGAATTGCGCCGAATCCGCGACTACCGAGAATCCCCAGATCAGCGCCACGGATCCTAGCCAGAGGGCCCCGGCGTGAAAGAAGAAACCGATCGCGAGCGCACAGGTGCCGCTGATCGACATGGCGAGCGAGGTGGTGCGCGTGCGGCCCCAGCGGTCAGCCAACCAGCCGGCGATGACACTTGCCGGACCGCCGGCGGCGATGGCCGCGAAGGTCAACCAACTCGCGGCGAGCGCGGAATGCAGGGCCGCGGTCAGATACAGTGCGAGCCAGGCCCACATGGCGTAGAGTTCCCACATGTGCCCGAGATATCCGAGGTTGGCCAGCAGGAGGGGACGATCGCCGAGCAGAATTCGCACGTAGTTCCACTGGAATTTCGCCTTCGATGCCGCATAGGGTCCGCTGCGCACGAACAAGGCCGAGAGGATGCCGCCCAACGCGGCCAGTCCGGCGGCGGCGTACAATACGGCTCGCCAGTTGTGCAGACCGCCGGTGGCGTTCAACAATTGCGGACCGGCCGAGCCGAAGGTGAGCGCTCCGACCAGCAGGCCGATTCCCAGGCCGCGATCGTGTTTGGTCCAGGTGGCGGCGATTTTCATGCCGACCGGGTAGACGCCGGCCAGCGCGAAACCGGTGGCGAAACGCAGGCAGAGCGCGTCGGGGAGGCCGCGGGCGGCGACGGGGATGAGCAGAGTCGCTGCCGCCGCCGCGAGAGCGGAGACGGCGAGCAGGCGCTCGGGGCGGACCCGATCGGCAAGATTCAGGATTGCGAAAATCAGCGCGCCGACGGCAAAGCCGCCTTGGACGGCGAGAGTGAGGCCGGCTTTACCCGAGTCGCCTAGGCTCCACGCCGCGCTCAAGGCTGGGACGACAGCGGATGCCGAAAACCAGACGCCCATACTGAGCAGTTCGGCGGCAACCAGCACTCCGAGGGTAGGCCACTTTTGCACGTGCTTTGCTTGCGACGGGGGAAGCGCGAAAGGGCCATTATATACGCGCCGCGACTCGGACCACCACTCGGGAGAGGTGTGCAGTTCCGCGGGGCGCGGTCGCAACATCAGATTGGGTCCTCGGGCGGCCAAGCGCGAGTTGGCAACCGGCCCCACAGGTGCTACGGCCGGACGCTACGGTCGAGGAGCTGTTCGGAGGTCAGGCCGTAGAGTGGTGGTGAGGGAACGCCGAGGATTGAGAGGTAGATGTAGATCTGTCCGCGATGGTGGATTTCGTGCTCGATCATGGCGCGCAGCCACTTCCATACCGTGATGGATGCGCCATCGGGCGTGATGCATTTGCGAGTGAGATCTTCCGGTCGGAAGGCGGAGAAAATTGCGGCCGTATCGCGATGCAGACGTTCGGCGAACTCGATGATTTCGTCATAACTCGCGGCGAGGCCGCGGCCGCAGCCGGCATAGGCGCTGGGCCGGCCCTGCACGATTTCCGCAAACATGAAGCGATTGATGGTGGCGATGTGTCGGAGCAAGTCGCCGAGGGTGAATACGCCGTCGCGGAATCGCCAGTCGACTTTGTCCGGAGGAATGGCGCGCGCCACTCGCATGGTGCGTTGATGAACCTTCTCAAAGTAGTTCAGGAACTCTGCGAGGTCGCGGATTTCCATTCGGCAGCAGCCTCCACTGGCCTTCAGATGCCGCGAGTCATCTCCCAGATTCCGGCCAGATGATGATCGTCGTGTTCGGCAACGAAGTAGAGGTGATCGACCAGGCGCATGGGCTGCTTCAGGCGGGGATGCAGTTTGGAACGCGAGAATTGAGTGGGTTGAAACTTCGCCAGGCGATCGAGCAGACCGGCGCGGGCATGGCGGAATTCGGCGAGAATCGCGGACAATTCGCGGGCATTGTGGTTGGCTTCGTGGGTTCTGCGATTGGTTAGGTCGGCGACGGTGAGTGTTTCGCCATCGGAAAGGAAGTCGTCAACGCGCGAGAGCCAGAGCGGTTCGAGATCGGCGAGGTGGCCGGCATGTTCCTGCGCGGACCATTTTCCTTCAGGTTTGGCGGTCAGGATATCAGGGGGGACCCCGCGAATAAATTCCTCGAGGCGCGCGGGCGTGCCGCGCAAACGGATGCAGAGGTTCGGGAACTGCTCGACTGGAAACGTGAATTCGAATTTGCGTTCGAACCAAGCCGGGATTTGGGACATAGACGGAAGTTACCCGATTGTCTTCTGGCGGAACTTCTTCAGGCCGGCGACCAGCAGTAGAGCGTCCAATACGATCAGCGCGCCGACTACGGCCATCGGGGGCATGTGCGTCACCTGTGGGACCAATGTGCCGCGGAGCCCTTCGCTGGCGTAAACCAATGGGTTCACCAGCACGGCGTACTGCAAGACCTTCGACACAGCTCCCAACGAATGCCAGGAGTAATACGCGCAGCCGAACATCATCATGGGCGCCACCACCAGGCTGAACATGAGGCCGACCTGCGTTTGTCCGATGCTGCAACCCAGAGTCAATCCTCCCGAGGAGGAAAATAGCGCCACCAGGAAACAGATGAGCGCGAACAACCCGATATTATCGATGTTGAGCTGCACGCCGGAGCCGATGAGCAGCCAGGCCGCGGGAATGACAACCAGACCCGAGACCAGCGCCTGAATCATGCCGGCCACGATCTTCTCGACGGCCAGCCAGTGGTTCTCCATCGGCGCCAGCAGCCGGTCCTCGATTTCCTTGGTGAATTGCAATTCGGCGATTAAAGGCATCGCCACCGCCTGGATGCCGGAGAGCACCATGCTGATGGCCATGATGCCGGGCAGCAGGATGTTCTTGTAATCCAGGCGCATCATACCGCTGGCGGTGAGAACGCGCCCGAACACGAACGTCAGCAAGAGCGGCTGCAGCAGGTTTTGCATGAGCATGGGCAGCAGGTTGCGGCGCGCCACGTGGCCGTCGCGCTGCAGCATGGCGTAGAAAGTTTTCCAGTTCAATCTCGCAGGCTCCTTCCGGTGTGGTGTAGGAACAGGGTCTCCAGGCTGGGCTCGGAAATGTGGACGTCGCGGAGTTCCAGGCCATGCGCCTGCACGGCGCTGGCGATGGGGCCGATCAACGGGCCGCCGCGGTCGGCATAGATATCGGCCTCGGGCTTGCTGTCGGCGCGCACTTCGGTGACGCCGGGAAGCTGGCGCAGATCATCGGCCAACTCGCCGGGCGCGCGATCGAACTTGAGGCGGAGCAAATAGCCGCCGGGGATCGACGATTTCAGCGTTTTCGGGGCGCCTTGCGCGATGATTTTGCCGTGGTCGATGATGGCCAGGTTCTCGCACAAGGCGTCGGCCTCATCCATGTAGTGGGTGGTGAGCACGATGGTTTTGTCGAGGCGATTGTACTCGCGGATGATCTCCCAGAGCAGCAGGCGCGTTTGCGGATCGAGTCCGGCGGAGGGCTCGTCGAGAAACAGCACTTCAGGGTCGTGCATCATGGCGCGGGCGATGGAAATGCGCTGCATCATGCCGCCGGAATAGCTGCGGACGTTGTCGTCGGCGCGTTCGGTCAATTTGAAACGCTCCAGCAGTTCGTCCGACCGGCGCGCGCGTTCCTTGCCGCTCATACCGAAGTACGCGCCGTGGAACAAGAGGATCTCGCGCGCGGTGAGGGCGAAATCCAGGTTAGGACGCTGCGGCACCACGCCGATCAAGCGCTTGGCCTCCACCTGCTGCTGCCACACGTTGTACTCGCCGATGAAGGCGCGTCCGTCGGTGGGCTGGGTACGGGTGGTGAGGATGCCGATGGTGGTGGATTTGCCGGCGCCGTTGGGACCGAGCAGGCCGAAGATCTCGCCGCCGCGAATTTCGAACGACACGCCGTCCAGCGCGACCACATAGAACTTCTTCTTGCTCTAGTCCTTGGGACCGGAGCGCTGGGGTGTAAAGGAGAAGCCGCCTCCGCGGGCGGCCGAGGGCGGCGGCGAAGTATACACTTTGCGAAGGTTTTCGATACGGATACCGATTGCCATGGGTAATCGACTTAGTCTCGGCCGTGAGGCCGGTTCTTACAGCTGTTCCAGATCACGCCGCGCGGTATCGAAGATGGTGCGCATGCGGTCTTCCTTGTCGTGATTTCCCCGGATGCGCGCGGCGGTTTTCCAGGCCACGCGGCCCAGTTCGACCATCGGCTTCATCATGGGAATGACCTCGGGCGACATGTATTGCCCAAACTCCTCCCACTTTTCGGCGCGTTCCCAGATGCGGCGGACCGCGTCGGGGTCGCGCTCCAATTCCTCGATTCCGGCCGGGGTGAGATGGTAGGTCCGCCGGCCGCTCACCACGTCGGAGGCGATCAACTCTTCGTCCTCGAGTTGCTGCAAGGTCGGGTAGATGCTGCCGGCGCTGGCCTTATAGATGCCGCCCGACCGTTCCGCCAGTTCTTTCATCAATTGATATCCGTGCTTGGGCCCTTCGCGTAGCAGAGAAAGGATCGCCAGCCGGACTTCGCCCGATTCGAAGAACCGGGACCGTCCCCCGAATTGCATCGACATCCAGGGGAAAAAGCTGTTTTGTGTCCACCAGTGATCGTGTCGCATGATATATCTTACGATATATCACCCGTTATATCGTACGCAAGGGCAGAAGAGCCGAAACAACCTCACGCCAAGCAGTGTCCAATAGACTGGTGACGTTTCACTGCCGAAACCGCAGTTCGCTGCCGTTGGCCCATACGCTGATCGATCTGGCGCTGCTGGCGTTCTGGATCTGGCATGCGGCGGTGGTGCTGAATCCGCTGACGACCAGGTTGAAACGTACGCAGCCGAACGCTCTGGCGGCGTATGCTTCGATGGAATCGATCGGCTGGGATCCTGAGGTCTATTCGACGCCCGACCGGCATTTCGCGCTGATGCTGACGGGGACGCTGCCGGCGGGAGTGGTGTCGTACGCGATACGGCCGGAAGCCGGCTGGCAGACGAACCGGCGTCTGTGGGACCCGGTTTGGCTGCTGATTCACGAAGCGGTGGCGATCCCGTTCTGGTTTCTGGCAGGCATGTGGCTGGATACGGGGCGGTCACGGCTGGCGCGATTGTTGCGCGGCTATGTACTGCTGCGGGTGATTGTCGCGGCACTGGCGATGCTGTTGCCCGCCCACAACTGGTGGATTCCGCAGTTTCTCTTTTGGCTGGGGCTGGCTGGATATGGATTGCTGCGGGCCTTGCATGGAGTGATGGCGATGGCATCGGGCAGACGATCGTTATCGTTTGTCGGCAGGCGCGGCTAGCCTTGGCTCGCGCGCGCAGCCACCACGCGCGGGATTCCGGCCAGATCGGGCACCACTTTGAGATCCGGCCAGGAGGATAGCAAGCCGATCACGTGGTCGTGGCAACCGAAGCCCAGTTCCATCACCAGCCAACCGCCGGGCCGGAGGACTCGCGGGGCGTCGGCGGCGATGCGGTCGTAAAGGTCGAAGCCCGATGGTCCGGCGAAGAGGGCGGCCTGCGGCTCCCAGTCGCGCACTTCGCGCTGCAGGCCGTCGCGAGCGGTCTCGGGAACGTAGGGCGGATTGGAAACTACCAGGTCCATCGAGTGGGACGCGAGCGCGCCCATCAGATCGCAGACGATGACGCCGATTCGCGCATTCAGGCGTTCGGCATTCTCCGCGGCCACGCGCGCAGCAGGGGCGGAGATGTCCGTCGCCCAGAGATCGGCGCCCATTTCGAGTTGCAGAGTGACCGCGAGGGCGCCCGAGCCCGTGCCAACGTCGACCACGCGCCGCGCTCCACGCGCCACTTCCAGAACGGTCTCGACGATGTGTTCCGTCTCGGGACGCGGAATCAGCACGTCCTGGGTGACGCGGAATTCACGGCCGTAGAATTCCTGGCGGTGGGTAATGTATTGGGCCGGTTTGCCTTTGAGGCGTTCGTGCAGGTAGCGGCCGTAGTGCAGCCATTCGACTTCGCGCAGTTCCTGCTCGGGATGCGCGAAGAAATAGACCCGCTCGACGGACATGGCGAATGCCAGGAGCACTTCCGCCGTCAGCTTGGGAGCGGCGATTCCGGCGTCGTCGAGGAGTTCGGTCCCCTGGGCGAGCGCCGTGCGGATGGTCATGCCGGCTGGCCGATGAGATCGCCCTGCTTTTTGAGTTTTTCGGTCTGGTAGAAGGTGGTCAGCGCGTCGATGATGGGCTGGAGCTTGCCTTCCATGACGAAATCGAGCTGATGCAGCGTCAGGCCGATGCGATGATCGGTCACGCGGTTCTGCGGGAAGTTGTAGGTGCGGATTTTCTCGCTGCGGTCGCCGGTGCCGACCATGCTGCGCCGCTCGGCGCCGAGGGCGGCCTGCTGTTTCTCGAGCTCGAGCTCGTAGAGGCGCGATCGCAGCACGCGTTCGGCTTTGGCGCGATTCTTGATCTGGGATTTTTCGTCCTGGCAGGAGACCACGAGGCCGGTGGGGATGTGCGTCAGGCGGACGGCGGAGTAGGTGGTGTTGACGGACTGGCCGCCGGGACCGGAGGAGCAGAAGGTGTCGATGCGCACGTCCTTGGCCTCAAGCTTGACTTCGACGTCATCGGCTTCGGGCAGGACGGCCACGGTGATCGCCGACGTGTGGACACGGCCCTGCTGCTCGGTCACCGGGACACGCTGCACGCGATGCACGCCGCTTTCGTACTTCAACTTGCTATAAACCTTGTCGCCGCTCACCAGGGCGATGACTTCCTTCAAGCCGCCGACGGACGATTCGCTCGAAGACGTCACTTCCATCTTCCAGCTCTGTGTTTCGGCGTAGCGGGAATACATGCGGAAGATTTCAGCGGCGAAGAGCGTCGCCTCGTCGCCGCCCGTGCCGGCGCGGATTTCAAGCACGATGTTCTTGTCGTCGTTGGGATCTTTGGGCAGCAGCAAGATTTTGAGCTCTTCCTCGATTTGTGCCTGGCGCGGCTCGAGCTCGGTGACCTCCTGTTCGGCCATGGCCTTGAGATCGGGATCGGTCTCGTTGAGCATGGAGCGCGCCTGGGACAGGCTGTCCTCGACGGATTTCCATTCACGGAACTTCCCGACCACTTCGGAAAGCTCGCTCTGCGCCTTGGTGATCTTGCGATATTGGTCGGAATCGGCAATCACGACCGGATCGGCCATCTGCTGGGTGAGTTCCTCGAACCGCTTTTCGAGCTGCTCAAGTTTCGGAGCGAATTGCATGACGATGGGTAGTGCCGTTTAGGCGATGACCAGCTCGCCGCCCTGGGATTTCTCGAGAGACATGGCATGTTCCAGAGCGTGTATGGCCACTTCCGCCTGCTGATCGGATGGAGGCTTGGTGGTGATGCGCTGCAGCCACAGCCCCGGCGTGGTGAGAACGGTCAGCAGACCGCCGGGATGCCTGGCGGCGTAGCGGATCATTTCGTAGCAGATGCCGATGATCAGCGGCAGCAGCACGATGCGCATCGCCAGCTTGGGCAGAAAATCGGTGAACGGAATGAAGGGATAAAACAGCATGGAGACGATCATCAACAGCATGAGGAAGCTGGTGCCGCAGCGCGGGTGGAACGTGGTAAAGCGCTGCGCGGCTTGCACGCTGACCGGTTCGCCGGATTCGTAATTGAAGACGACTTTGTGTTCCGCGCCGTGATATTGGAAGACGCGCTGGATGTCTTTCAGGCGCGAGAGGGCGAACATGAAGGTCAGGAAAATGGCGATGCGGATGAAACCATCGGCGAAGTTGAATGCCAGCCGGCCGGTGAGGGTCGGATAGACCTTGCCGAGCTGCGTCGCGAGGTACAGCGGGAGGAACTTGTAGAGGAACAGGAAGGAGCCGAACATCAATACCAGATTGCCGGTAAGCGCCCACTTGGGGAGTTCCTTGGGGGGCTGCTTGGCGGAAGGCTGGCCGTCCTTTGCCGGATCTTTGGATCCGTCCTTCGATTCCGCGGCTGCCAGGTCGGCCATCATAACGTTGGAAGAAAACGTCAGCGCCTTATAGCCCAGCTTCATGGCTTGAAACAGCGTACCCAAGCCGCGGAAGATGGGCAGTTTGAAAATCGGGTATTGTTCCGACATGCGCGGCACCGGGACCTCGTCGGTGACGATCTCGCCCGACGCCTTCCGCACCGCGACGCAATAGCTGTGGGGCGCCCGCATCATAACGCCCTCCATCACGGCCTGTCCGCCGACGAGGGTTTCCTCGCCGCTTTCCAGGATGGGGAGCATCAAACTGTGGGTGAAATACCTGACGATCGGGCGTAAAGACACAAATCCTCTCACAGACAATAATCCATTATACGACAGCCGGCCTAACTGCTTGTTCGGGCTCGTGCGGCTACACTCTCGATCGAGTCCAACACGTCGACGATTTCGCGGGCGATCAGGTGTGTTGGAATGTGTGGCACCAGTCGGTAGTAGTCGGCCTTGCGAACATCGGGTCGGAGGCCAAGTTGGCTGTAGAACTCGGGGAAGATGATATCGAGGAAGTCATCACTGGCCTTGACGTTGCGCCACCATGGGTCCTCCGGGTTGCGCAATGCAGCCGGGATGACGCGGTCGCGCACAGCCTTCTGCATGCTGTCCGCAGCCTTCTCCTCTCCGGCTTCTTCAAACAAAGGTCCTCCCGCCATCGAACGACCTACCTCACGGGCAAAAGCTTCCAATGTCTCAGGTTGGCAAATATAGTTCCCAATTTCCCGCCTTGTCCATTTTTTCTCCACGAGACTCTCGCGGTTCTGGAGGTCCGGCGCATCCTGATCGACAAGCAAGTAACCCTGCAAGTCCGGTTTGGCCTCGAGAATCGCGTTGAAATGTTCCCGGCCTTTGTTAGGCTGATTTCCGATGGGAACGATGAAGGGTGAGCGCAAATGGTCTTTCGAAGGATGGTCCAACCGTTCTGCGAAGGCCTTCAGAATGGAAAAATCAGTTCGGTCTTCCACATAAAGAACCCAGCCGGTTTGCTCTGCCAGGTAGTACTGATCGAACCGGACGGTATCCAGGGCGCGGCGAACGGCAGTCGCACGGTTGGGCGGGATTCGGTGTGGTTTTCCAAGAAATGCCACTACGGCTTCGGGACTCGTGCCGGCCGCCTGGTTCAAGACCTCCTCCGAATGGCTGGCGATGACGACCTGGCTTCCGTTGGCCCGGGCAGATTCCGTCAACATCTGGTAAATGTCCCGCTGCCGCAATAACTCAAGATGCGCATCGGGCTCGTCCAACAAAAGCACGGCTCCGGGGTGCAGCGCCAGGTAAGCCGTCAGTAACAGCGTCTGCTGCAGGCCACGTCCGGAACTGGAGAGGTCGAGGCGGGTGCCATCGGGATCGCGATACGTCATCTGAATCTCACCGCGCTCGGGAATGTACTCCGGTTCATCCAAATCCACCCGGAAAAGGGCACGGATACGGTCAACGAGCTGTGGCCAACGATCGTCTCTGGATTCGACCGCCAACTGGTAGCAGAGGTTCCGCAGAACCTCCGCGGTGCGGCCCTCTCCAAGACGGACATTGATCGCCCCAGGGTCAAGACGCGTCTCGTTTGAGGCGAGGCCCGACATCGGCGGCAAGAATGCGATCTGCACTTCGTAGGCGGCATCCGGAACCGGCATGCGCGCCGCGTTCTTGGTATCGTCCACACGAAGGGGCCGGCAGAAAAACGACTCGTCATTGGAGAAATCGAATTCCAAGCCACAATTCCAATCGCCCGCTCGGGGCGAGTTCCCCTCAACCAATACGTCGATCCGAATATTCTGCGTCTGCTGTCCGCCATTCACTATCTGCACGTTGCGAACATGGAGGCCACGCCAGAGCAGGTTTGCCGCAGGCGCGGGAACCATCAGGAGATCCTTGCGATTGATGGCGACACCGGGACGCTTCTCGGGCGTACCGCGCTCGCTCCGCTTCTCCTTCCATCGTTTCAAGCCAAGCGCCCAAAGTGCCAGGGCCTGAAGCGCCGTCGTCTTGCCGGAGTTGTTCGGTCCGACAAATACCACTGGGTTCGCCAGCGGAATTTCGACCTCGTCGAAACGTTTGAAGTTCCGTATTACGAGTTTTGTCAGCATGGAGTTGGGTGGTTAGCCTCCTCCGAACAGATTTTCCAGAGCCAGCGCCAGTTCCGGGAAGCGGAACCTGAACCCGGCGGATTCAGCCGTTTTCGGCAGCACACGCTGGCTGCCCATGATGACATCCGCCATCTCGCCAAACATCAGGTTGAGGGCGAACCGGGGCACGGGAAAGATGGCCGGCCGGTGCAGTTGGGACGCCAGGGCGCGGGTGAACTCGGCGTTCGTTACCGGGTCCGGCGACACGGCATTCATTGGGCCGCTCACCGGCTTCTCCATCGCAAACTGCAGCAAGTTTGCCATGTCGTCGAGATGAATCCAGGACATCCATTGTTGGCCGCTGCCGAGTTTGCCGCCGACGCCTAACTTGAAGGGCGTCAGAATTCGCTTAAGCAGGCCGCCGCGGGGGTCGAGGACGTGGCCGGTTCGAACCGAAACCACTCGCATGCCCAGCGGCGCGGCTTTTTGGGCGGCTGTCTCCCAGCTTTTGCAAACTTCCGCCAGGTAATCGTTGCCCGCCGCCGAGGTTTCGGTGAGCAATTCGTCGCCGCGCGAGCCGTAATAGCCGATGGCTGACGAGCAGACCAGCACGGATGGCTTCCGTTCCAACTTCGCCAGCGCGGACACCAGATTTTCGGTGCCGGTCACGCGGCTCTCGCGAACTTTGGCCTTCACGGCGGCATTCCAGCGCTGCGCCACCGGCTCGCCCGCGAGATGGACGACGGCGTCGGCGTCGCGAATGCTCTCGGCGGGAGGTTCGCTTTGGGCCGGGTTCCAGGGGAAGACCTTCACGCCCGCCGGCATGTTCATACCCGAGTGCCGGCTCAACACGTGCAAGGAATGGCCGGCGGCAGCGAGGGTCTTCAGCAAGCGGCGTCCGATGAATCCGGACGCGCCGGAGATGGTGATTTTCACTGGCTTCTTCCTTTGAGCCATGATCCCACAGCTACGCCCGCACGTCCCGCCGCTACAATAGGATGAGCATGAGGGCGATCGTTTGAGGGCCTGGAACCGCGCCAAACTGCTGTGGGGCTACCTCACGGGCCGATCGAAACTCAACGCGTTGCCGGTCGAATACATCGTCGAGACGACCGCAAAATGCAATTTGTATTGCCCGATGTGCCCGCGGGAGAGCCATCCGCAGCCGAAAGCGGATATGGCGGAGGATGTCTTCGAAAAACTGGTCCTGCAGGCACGCGACTCGGCCGAGCACATGATGCTGATCGGGCTGGGCGAACCGTTCATGGACCCGCATATTTTCGAGCGCATCGAATTGTGTCACCGGCACAGCATTTCGAGTCTGCTCTCCACCAACGGGACGTTCCTCGACGAGAAATTGAGCGCCAAGGTGCTGGATTCACCGCTGGAACAGATCACCTTGAGCTTCGACGGCGCCCGCAAGGAGACCTTCGAGTTCTACCGCAAGGGGGCAAAATTCGAAAAGGTCCGCGACAATTTCGTTCGTTTCGCGCGCATGAAAAAAGACCGCGGCTCGCGATTACAGGTCGTGGTGCAGATGGTGAAAATGGACGGCAATGCCGACGAGGTCGACGATTTCGTCCGCTTCTGGAGCGCGGTGCCCGGAGTCGACCAGATCCGCATCAAGGCCGACGAGACCAATCTGCTGAAGCCCGAGTCGCTGCACAGTGCTGCGGATTGGAAGCATCCCTGCCATTATTTGTGGCGCGGGGCGGTGTACGTGAAGCAGAACGGCGATGTCTATCCCTGCTGCCAGAGCTACATGCTGGACGGCGCGCCCTTGGGAAATCTGGAGCAGGAGCCGCTGCAAACCATCTGGAATTCGGGCGAGATGCAGGAGATGCGTCGACTGCATGCGGCGGGCCGGGGCGGCGAAGTGGAGATGTGCTCGCGTTGCTGCACGACGATTCCGCATCCCGCGCTGGTGGTCGGCAGCCTGATGCTGCATGGAAAGACGGTGCGCCGCCTGTTGCCGCTGGTGGAGCGGCTGACCTATTTCTCGAAGCTGCCCAAACGGCTGCTCCGGCCGCGGTAGGCGTCGCACGTTACAATGACCATTCGTCATCGCGATGTGGCACGGGGACTATAAGTTCGTACTCGGCAATCTCGTCAAAAAGGATTTCAAGGTTCGCTATCGCAACATGTCCCTCGGCGTGTTGTGGAGCGTGCTGAATCCGCTGGTGACGATGGGCGCGCTGGCGTACGTGTTTGCTTATTCCGGCATCTTCACCAAGAGCCCACGGCCTCACATCGCCGTGTTTCTGCTCACCGGCCTGGTGCCGTTCAATTTCTTCACGATGGCGTGGAACACCGGAACGAATTCGCTGATGGAGAATTACTCCATCATGAAGCGGGTGATGGTTCCGCGCGAGTTGTTCCCGATCGCAACCGTTTTGGGGAACAGCATTCACCTGCTGATTCAGATCGCGATTCTGATTCTTTTCACGTTCGCCTCGGGATTGACCGTCAACCGGTATTGGATCCTGCTCCCATTCGCCTGGTTGATGGAGCTTCTCTTCGTCTGCGGCCTGGCGCTGGCCACCTCCGCCATCAACGTGCATATCCGCGACACGCGCTACGTGGTGGAGTCGATCAACACGGTCCTTTTCTATTTCGTGCCGATTTTTTACGATCAGCAGGATGTATCCCAGAATTTGGCGATTCTCTACCGGTACAATCCGCTGGCGGCGGTGATTCTGGTGCACCGCAGGGTTCTGCTGGAGGGCGTGGCGCCGCCGGGTGATATTTTTTGGAAGCTGCCGCTGTCCTCGTTGGTGGTCTTCGCGATTGGATGGTTCCTGTTCCGCCGATTGAAGGCCGGTTTCTTCGACCACTTGTGATGTCATGCCGGTAATCGAATTCCAACACGTGTCGAAGACCTTTCCGCTCTCGCGCGGAAGTAAGCTGCTGCGGGTCTTCCTCGAGGAGCGTCTGAAGGGTCACCACCGGCAGGTTTTCTATGCGCTCAGGGACGTGTCGTTTCGAGTGGAGCGAGGCCAGAGCCTGGCGGTCATCGGGTCGAACGGCGCCGGCAAGAGCACGCTGCTCGGCCTGGTGGCGGGGCTCGCCGATCCCAACGAGGGCCGGATTGAGGTGAATGGCAAGGTGGCGGCGCTGCTGGAGCTGGGGTCGGGATTTCATCCCGATCTCACCGGCCGCGAGAATGTCTTTCTGAACGCGTCGATTCTCGGATTGAACCGCAAGCAGACGGAGAAGTATTTCGATTCCATTGCGGAGTTTTCGGGGATCGGCGACTTCATCGAAGAGCCGATCCGTACGTATTCCAGCGGCATGGTGGTACGCCTGGCGTTTGCGGTCGCGATCCATATCGACCCGGAGATTCTGATCATCGACGAAGTATTGGCTGTGGGTGATCAGGCTTTCCAGGAGAAGTGCTTCGAGAAAATCCGCGAGTTCAAGCGGCAGGGCAGGACGCTGCTGTTCGTGTCGCACTCGGGGGACACGGTGAAGAAGCTGTGCAATCAATGCGTGTGGTTGGAGCACGGCAAGGTGCGGGCGATCGGGGAACCGGGACCGATTCTGGATGAGTATTCGGGCGGCAAAGACTGACACGCGTCAGCCCAGCACGGTCTCTTTCAACTCCCGACCCGCCAGACCCCAATCCTCGTGATTGAAGATCATGGGCGCGGCCAGACTGCCCATCTGCGCGGTCCACATCAGCACTTCCTGGTTGTCCACGAATTTCAGGCCTTTGGCGGCGATACGCTCGAACAGCTTGGCCTGGCCCTCGGGAGTCCAACCTGATCCGGTGCCGTGCTCGATGTGATAGATGCGCATCGGCTCCTCCAACATTTCTTCGCGCGCGCCGCCGAAATGGGCGGTGGCGCAGAAGATGGAGTCGAGGTTCATGGAGAAGAGGTCGAATTCCGGGTAAGCCCGCAGATCGAACCACTGACGGCGCGAAAGCAGGGTGAAGTCGCCGCAGGCATTGGTATGCAGAAAAACAGAGCCAGACGGTGTCTCGATGCGCGGAGTTTCCGTCCAATCGCAGCGCCACGCATGGAACATTCCCGCGCCGATCAGGTGAAGCACATGCGTTTGGCCCGCGGCTAGCGGAAGATCCAGCCGGTGCATTTGTCGGCCGGAATGGTGAATGGAAGCCAGCACACGATCGTCGTGGTCACGGACTTCAAACGGCTCGGGCCGCAAGGTTTCGAGCTCCAGAAAGAGCGGGCCGGCGCCCTGATCGGAGACTGTCACCACCAGTTCGGCTTGATCGTGCGCGTGCATCGCTCCGGCGGCCGTGTCCCATTTCCAACCGGCGCCCCACGGCTGCGCCAATCCAGGCATACGAGCGCGTCCCAAACCGGCCCATGCACAGCGAAAGATTTTGAGCTCGGGAGCGCCTTGGAATTCCAGGCGAAAAACCTGCGTGGCGCGCGGAATTCGCGGTAAGATAAATCGCCGTTCCGACAATCCCGCCACCGAATGGTCGCCGACCAAGGTTCCGGATGCGTCCAGGAGACGCAGGTCCACCGGGCCTGCCGGGAGATGCGTTCCGTCTTCGGAAATTCCGCCCAACGGTTCCAGCAGCAGAACGATTTCGGATTCATCCGGCCCGCCGGGCGAGATCAGAATCTCGGCGCCGGAGCGGATGCGGCGGAAAGTCTCGCCGCGGTAATCGTCGCGCATGCCCCATTTCGCACCCGGCAGCAATCCGGCATCGCGCGCCAATACGTCCGCATCGGGACCTTCGACTCCGGCGGCCCGCAGCATACGCCGCCTCTCGAGATACGGCAGCGCCAGGCGCGCCATGCCGACGAAACCGCGAAACTCGACGTACTGTTTCAGCCATCGCTTGACGCGCGGCGGCACCGGCACGGTCAGATCGACCAGACGCCCGCCTTTGGCCAGCCGGTCGATGACGTGTTGCAGGGCGTACCACGCGGAAGCAATCAGGCCGCGGCTGCGGAGGGCGCGCAGGCTGGCTTGGCCGGCGCCGCCGCCGCGCACCCAATCGAGCCGAAAGACGCGGAAATTCAGCACGCGCGGATCGCGGCTGGTGGGTCGGCCGGCGCCATGCACGCGGAACGTCAGCCTTTCCGGATAGGGCGGCTCGAGCGGCAGTCGCAAGCGGCTGCGGCGATCGGCCGAAACACGGGCCAGAGTCTGCTGTCCGGCGCCGATCACTTCCAGATCGAGCGGCTCTCCTCCGGTTCCCGGCCCCGGTTCGAGGTCCATCTCGAGGACGGCCGCGGTATCCGGAGGGCGGCACAGCAACAACTCCGAGAGCTGCCCGGCCCATCGGAAGGGCTCCTGTTTGGTGTACCGCTCCACCGGAAGCCATCCTTTACTGAAGAGCACACCCGTTTCGGGCGCGGCCACATCATTCGGGCTCAAGATCGGCTCACCGGAAGGCGATACGTTGAAGGTGCCCTCGCGGCGGTTGATGCGGATGAGATGGCTGGCACACCAGGCGAGCTGTTCCTGGATGGGCGCGTTCGCGGGCACGTCGCTCATGGCGTCGTGGCGGTCGATGCGGTACATCCGGCCATCTTCGAGGCGCCGCGCGGCGAAGAATTCCGCCAGTTCGCTAGAAACGAGAATGTCGATGTTTGTGGCCAGGACGAATTCGCCGCGCGCGCGCC